>Ga0224499_10000368_pt1 | contig 11281 bp, 8 predicted proteins | sample SF_Jul11_sed_USG_3_FD_168125 | JGI IMG/M metagenome (GOLD analysis project Ga0224499, IMG submission 168125) | Sediment microbial communities from San Francisco Bay, California, United States - SF_Jul11_sed_USGS_24 | ecosystem: Environmental > Aquatic > Marine > Sediment | place: USA: California... | reverse complement strand
TTAGCGTGGTTCTGTCCAAGCGTCCACACCTAGGGCATGGTGTTCGGTCCAGGGCGATCCACGCGCCCGCAGGTGGTGGTCAACCGATTCCCCTTGAGCTCCAGCGGTGCATGTTGTGAACATAATTTGTTTATAAAGGACTAATCCTTTTCGTCATATCGATGACCTTTATTCCCTATACGTTCTAACGGACAGTAAGGCGCGCACTGCGCCGTTGTGCGGATACAACAAGCAGGGCGCAACGCGGCTGGCGGCTGGGAGTGCCCGACCTTTCAGTGGGGCATATCGGGGCAATCGGAGTCAGGACTTGGGCGGCGCTTGCCCGATACATGCATCGCCCCCGAGAGACCCACTGCGCACTGCGCCCATCCGTGCGACCCGATCTGCTCTCATGAAATGGGCTGTTATCAATGCATTTGATCTAGTCGATTATAAATCTTTTATATAGAAAACAACGCTTAAGAAAGCCTACACAACTTGTGGGGTCAAATATAGGATCGGAGTTTTCGGCATTCGTCAATGTCGCGCCGACCAGGCGTCACCGAATCAAACGTCCTCATCGCTGCTCGAATCGAGCAAATCTGGACCGAAAAAGTGACCTTCAGGCCAGCCTGCGACATTTGAATGGATCGGGCCAAGTTTTCGGAGATGAGGTGCCAAAATGTTGAACAGGATGTTGACCAAGAAAACGGCCATGGCCGTAACCGCCTTCGCCAGCCTAGTGGTCATTGGGATCTTGACCACCGCCACGCCTGCCAGCGCGCAGGGAAAGCGCTTCCAGCATGTGATCGATATCGCGGACCTTCAAAGCATGCTGACCGAGAAAATGAGCAAGGAACTGATGCTCGTCGCCCTGGAAATCGATCCAGAGGAGAATCTCGGCAATCTGCGATCGACCCGTAATCTGTTCCACCGGAGGCTGTCGGCGCTGCGCAACGGCGACGTCGAGCTGGCGCTGCCTGGAACGCTAGATCCAGCCATTTTGGACGATCTCGACAAGGTCGAGGAGCTTTGGCCGTCGATGGACACGGCGATCAAGCAAAGCCTTCAATCGGAGAAATCCACGGCGGAGGCGGTGGAGGTCATTGACGAATTGGGTCAGCCCCTGCTTTCAGCCGTGGATGAAACCGCGGCGGCGTATCAAGACCTGTCCAAGAACTCCCGCGCCATATTCTCGATACTCGAAATCGCGCTCGCAAAGGCAGCACGGCAGCGTATGCTGACACAGAAAATGGCCAAGGAATACCTGATGATCGCCTATGGTCACGACGTCGAGGCGAATTCGGCGGCCTTGATCGGGTCCATCCGGGATTTCGATCGCACTTTAAAGGGGCTAATCGCGGGTGACTACGACTTGCTGATCATGCCGGCACCGACACCGCAACTCCAAAGACAACTGAGAGATGTCGACCGGCTTTGGAAAGAGTTCAAGGAGCTTATGTTGGCCGCGGCAAACGGCGCCAAACCCACCCGCGACGCGATTTCCGAAGTGGCAAGCAAGAATATGGCGCTGCTGAAAGTGACTGACGCGACTGTCTTCCTGTACAAGGCCATGTAGTCATCCATGAAGATACCCGATTTCGCGCGAACTCTGCGATACCGCAGGTTGGCCGAAGCCGCACTGGACGCCGCGTGGGCCGATCGGAGCCGAACCCGACGGCCCTGCGCGCGCCCGTAACGCGTCATCTGCTGGCGCCACGGCCGCGCAGTGACTACCCCCATCAACGCCCAAGGCCAGTTGCCGGATTGGGCGCTTGGCGCTGGCGCTACAGCTCGAGCTACGGCAGGATCGATCCGTCCATCGCATCGGTCATCTGTAGGCCGCGATAGGCGATCTCGAGACCCTGCTCCCGGTCAGCCCCAGCCCTTCGTGTCCGTGGTGAACGCCGGCGAGGATGCGGCGGCCCCCTTGCCGGAGCCGACTGGAGATGTCATGTCTTAGAGAGGCTCGAACAACCGCCCGAGAGACCATGCCCGACGGCCGCGAGCCCGTGACCATCCAAGTGGCAAGCCGCATCGCCGAGCTGCCGGCCGAGCAGTGGGATGCTTGCGCGGGCGAACGCAATCCCTTCATCAGCCACGCCTTCCTGTCCGCGCTCGAGGAAAGCGGCTCGGTCAGCGCCGAGACCGGCTGGCTGCCGCAGCATCTGGCGATCGCCGACGAACGCGGCCGCCTACTCGGCTGCGCGCCGCTCTACCTCAAGAGCCATTCCTACGGCGAGTACGTTTTCGACTGGGGCTGGGCGGATGCCTACGAGCGCGCCGGCGGCCGCTATTATCCCAAGCTGCAGTGTTCCGTGCCCTTCACGCCTGTCACCGGGCCGCGCCTGCTGGTACGCCCCGACGCGGCGCGCGAAGCGATCGCCGAGGCGCTGATCGCCGGCATGGTCGAGCTGGCCGAGCGCCACGGCACGTCCTCGCTGCATATCACCTTTCCCCGGCCGGACGAGTGGCGGGCGCTGGGCGCCGCCGGTTTCCTGCAGCGCCGCGGCCTGCAGTACCACTGGGTGAACCACGGCTACGCAGACTTCGACGCCTTCCTGGCGACGCTCAACTCGCGCAAGCGCAAGGCGATCCGCAAGGAGCGGCGCAAGGTGGCCGAAACCGGCGTGGTTCTGCGGCGGCTCACCGGCGCGGCGATCGAGCCGGGGCACTGGGACACCTTCCACCGCTTCTACCTCGCGACCGCGGACCGCAAGTGGGGCCAGCCCTATCTCAACCGCGCGTTCTTCCATCGCCTGGGCGAGAACCTGGCCGAGCGGGTCGTCCTGGTCCTGGCCGAGCGGGACGGCGTCGCGGTCGCCGGTGCGCTCAACCTGCGCGGCGGCAGCGCACTCTACGGGCGCAATTGGGGCTGCCTCGGGCAGTACCGCTTCCTGCACTTCGAGGCCTGCTACTACCAGGCCATCGAGCACGCCATAGCGGAGGGGCTGAAGACCGTCGAGGCCGGCGCCCAGGGCGAGCACAAGATCCAGCGCGGCTACCTGCCGGTCGAGACCTATAGCGCCCACTGGATCCGCGACCGCGCGCTGCGCGAGGCGGTCGCGCAGTTCCTGGCGCGCGAGCGGGTCATGCTGGGCCACGAGAAGGCCGCGCTCGAGGAGCTGAACCCGTTTCGCAACGACGAGGCATAGCCGGGCCATCCCCACCCTTTCCGGGAGCCGCGGACGGCCGGGGATCAGAAGACCAGGGTCACCGTAATCGTGTCCAGGTAGCTTCCAGCCGTCACCACCTGCCCCGCGGGAACGCGCCCGTAGACCGTATAGCTGTCGGTCTGCGTGCTGCCGGGCGGGGTCAGGTTGTAGTCCGCGGTCACGACCGCGGTGCCGCCGGTGCCGTCGCCCCAGACCGCGCTGCGCGCGGCGTCTATGTAGAGATTGTAGGTCAGCTGGCTCAGGCCGTTGGTCATGGCCCGCGGGGCGAAGGACCCGGCCTGTCCGGTATCGAGCCGGACCTCGTAGGTCACGCGCGGCGGACGATCGCTGGTGCAGGTCACCTGTACGGTGCTTGTGCTGTCGAGCGGCGCCGCGGCCAGGGGATCGTAGACGCCGAAGGCCACGCCGACTGCGCTCACCGAGCAGGTCTCGGCCCTTGCGCCCGCACTCGCCAACAGGCCGGCGGCGGCCGCCAGCAGGGCGACTAGGCTTTTTCGCGTCCGCGCTGTCATTGGACCCTCCGCCGGCAGGTGAAGGCGCCCAGGTCCGGCATCGGCTCGTCCGGCAGCTCGACGTCCAGCACGAACTCGCACAGGCCGTCTCCCGTATCGACGACCACGCGGTCGCCCAGGCGCGGGTCCCGCAGCTGCACCTCGCCATTCAGGCCGATCGGGAAGCGCCGGCTGCCGCGGCCGAGCATCGCTGTGGCGCCCGGCGGCACGGGCGCCCCGTCCTCGGCATGCACGCTGAGCAGGACCGTGCGCGACGTGTCGACCGGGAACTCGACGGTAACGCCGCTGCGAAAGCGCGGCGCGATGGTTGCGGTCGTCTCGTCGACCTGGGCGTCGAAAGGCAGGTCGAGCGGATCGATGCCGATTCTGTTGGCCTCGTAGGGGCGCAGGTTGTGGATCAGCAGGTGGCCGGCGGAATCGGTCCTGCCAACCAACTGGTTTTCGTAATAGACCCGCACGTCCGGCTGACCGGGCACCGAGGCGACCGCGAAGCTGTTGTCGAGTCGGCGCGAGAAAAACATGTCGCCGTCGGCAAACGCCAGGCCGCCGACCGCGTTCAGGCGCACGCCGGTGTCGTCGTCGATTTGGCTGACAGCGACCGAGGCGACGCCGAAACGGGAGGTGTAGGACACCTCGCCCCGCCCACGGGTGAAGTCGTTGTCGCTCGCTTCGGCCCTGGCGCCGAAGCCGCCCTCGAGAGGCGCCGCGATCTGCGCCGACGCCGTCTTCAGGAATTTCTGATCCCGGCTCGCCTGGAGGGTGGCCGAAGCGCTGCTGCGGGCGCCCAGAGGCACGGTCAGATTGACCGCCACCACCGTGTCCTTCTCGGCGCCGAAGGTCGAGAGCGCCGTGAGGCCGAGCCGTCCGATGTGCGGAATGCCGACGGAGTAGCTGGAGGACACGATGTGCCGGTCCGCCTCGCCATCGAAGGCCTGGAACGTGTGGCTCGAGCTGAGGTTGCCCCAACGGCCCAGCGGAATGCCGAGCCGCAAGCGGGTCTCGGCCTTGGGCGAGCGAAGGTCGTCGACACCGAAATCCTCATAGCCCCCCGTGGCGAGCCGCCCCGACGCCGTCACGCTGACCTCCCGGGCCACGCGCTCGAAGCCGATCTGGAACAGGCCGCCGCCGCCATCCTCCTCCTGGCTGGCTGCGACCGCCCCGGTCAGAACGCCAAACGAGCCGAGCGGGGCGGCGCCGGCGATGCCGAAGGCCCTGCGTTCATCGTGGAACTCGGCGTGGGCTTCCGCCGTGAAGTAGTTGCAGTAGCCGTAGCGATAGGTGCCGGAAAAGAACGGTCTGTCGTCGTACCAGTAGCCCTCCGTGCCGTACCGTTGGCGCAGAAATCCTGTTTCGAAGGAGAAATCGTGCACACGTTGGCGCAGCAGCCTGGGCGAGGTGTAGTACGGCTGCGAGATGACCGTCTGGCGGCCCAGGACGTCGCGGACAACCGCGGTCACCTCTCCGGCCCCGGTCACCACGGGGACGTCCTCGATCGTGAAGGGCCCGGCCGGCAGCGCCTCCGTGAACCGCCGACTGTCGTTGACCAGGATATCGACCGAAGAGGGCAGTGCTGCGTCGCCCGAAAAAGCAGGTGTGGGAAAGGTCACGAAGTACGGCTGGGTGGCGAAGTTGGTGCCCATCTGCAGGCCGCCGAATCGCACCGGCCGGCCCCACTGGCCGCCGCGGCTGATGCTGTCGCCGAAGCGCAAGGTCACGCGCTGATCGGGCAGGTCTTGCACGACCGTGGTTTCCAAACGCACATGCTCGGCGTCTTCGGTGGCATTGCGCAGAACATGGCTCGACGTACCGACGAAGCCCGCCGCATAGAAGCCCAGTTCGAAGGCGCCGCCCGCCACGTAGTCGTCGGGCTCCGAGAAATATTCGGCCAGCAGGTCGTAGTTCAGGAAGCCACCGTAGTCCGAAGAAGCGAGGTCCATTTCCGGCTCCACGCTGCGGCTTATGGTGGTGGCCATCAGATACTTCGTCGAGATCGACAGGGTGATGGCCTGCCGACGCTCGTCGATCTCGTAGGCACTTCCCGGATGGGCGTCGAGGGGATAGTACCTGGCCTCCTCATAGTGAAGAGCCGGCCGGCGGGGGACCTTGATCCGGAGCTTTTGGAAGACCTGCGCCGTGACGTAGGCGGTGTCGTCGAGGAAGAGGACAGGGGCGATGACCTCCGTCGCCTGCGCGTTCAACGATACCGCGAACAAGTCCACTTTCGTCGTCTCAGCATAACTGGGATAAACGACAAAAGTGAGAAACATCCAACCCAAGCACCATCTCTTGAAGTCGCACATGCTCAATTGGACCGAACATTGTTCACCCGGGACGGTTTAACGGACCGTCGGCCGGCTCATCGAAGCGCCTCTTCGACCGTCGTGCTTACCCCCAAGCTGAGCGCCGCCTGCAGCGGCCCGCGCCGGCTCGAGGCCGTGAGGGTGACCGACTCGTCCGGGCCGGCCAGGCTGCCCGGGACGTCCCAACGCCGCGCTTGGCCCGGCAGCACGTAGAAGCGGCGGTCGATGGACGCCAGCGACTCGCCGCTCTGGCGCTGCAAGGCGATCGTGGAGACCACCGCGTGCAGGTTGCCCCGGTTCTCGACCTGCAGGGCAAGCCGCGTCGCCGACGTCTGCTCCAGACGCCAAATCAACAGGGGCGCGTCGGCCTGCTCCGGCGCCACGAACACCGGCAGGCTGAGGTTCAGGACCGTGGTAATTTGCCGCGTCTTCTGGTGGGCCTGCTGCGGGACTTCCCGGATGAACAGCCGGTAGGCGCGCTCGCGCTCGTTGCTCAGTGGCCGCGCCAGACCGATCCTGACGAGCTGTTGCTGGCCCGGGCCGAGCTCGAAGATCATTGGGTTGAGCAGCAGATCGCGCGTATCCAGGTAGCGATCGTTCCCCGTGGTATGGTCCCAGGCCTGGACGCTCAGATGCAGCAGCACCGGCTCATCAGCCGAATTGCTGACGGTCACGGTGCTGATCGGCTCTTCGGCGCGCAGGTCGAGGCGAATCGGCGAAACCTTGAGCTGCCCGGCCTCGACCGACCGCGGCGGCAAGAGGACAAGCACCCCTAACAGGATCAAGGCGATCAGTAGTGGTCTTGCCTGCATCCTTGCCCCTCACGCGATCGGTTCGGACCAAATCATGCTCAATAGGTCACTGTGATGATCACCGTGTCGCCGTAGGCGCCGGTCGCCACGAACTGACCGGTCGGGATACGGCCGTACACGGTGTGGGAGATCACCCCGCCGCCGCCCGCGCCGCCGACCGTGTCGACACCCACGGTGTCACCCCAGTTGAGCGTTCTGGCGGCATCCCGATACATGCTGTAATTCAGGGTCGCGCCGCCGTTTGCCATCTGCCGGTTGGCGACGTCGGCGCCGCCGCCGCCGTCGAGCCCGACGTCATAGGTGGTTCCAGGCGTGCAGGTGACGTCAACCGTCGTGATCGCGTCGAGGTCCGCGGCGGCAGGATCGTAGGCGCCGAAGGCCAGGGTGGCCGCCTGGACGTTGCAAACGGCGGCAACGCTCGCAGAAACCGTAAGATTGGCCGTGTCCGTCAGGGCAAAGGCCGGCATGCTCCAGGACCCCGCGCCCAGAACCGCGGCAACAGCAAGGGCCGGCAAGAGCCGCGTCGCGAATTTCGCTCTCATACCTTGAGTCTCCATGATGCAATATTCCATTCCAGGACTGCAGCCGGGTCTGCTTGACTCCGACCGTATTCTACAAATATTGCCAAGAGACTCTTTCGAATTTGCTAAGAAAACAAAGGATGTTATTAATAGATTTGATCCACCAATAAAGATAAGGTGGCTATAATACTTATACTATTATTATTCATCTAGTTCTTTTAGATTAGACTACAACTCGTGCTTGCCATGCGGTTTCTAATAGGGATTGTATCCCGGAGCAGCCATGACGTGCCGTCTAGTCCTGCAGGCTGGGAACCGCCTATCCGATAGGCCCCCGTGGCGCGAAAGCGCGCTTTTGTCTGGAGGCCCGGCTGGAACAGTTCGATCCCGCCGGTCCAGTGGATTTGCTACCGGAGATTTCGGGTCGCGGGGTACCGACCCGGCGTCGGTGGCAACCGGCTCATTGCGCAAAATCTTAAGGATTTCGCGTGTATCGCGGGCCCTCGCCTCGGTCCCGCCGCCGCTACGAGCGCGCTGCGGCGCCTGCGGCTACTCCACCGGCTCGGGCTTCTTGCCGGCCGACTTGCTCGGTCCGGGTGGCGGTAGGCGGCGCGGCGGCTTGTCGGGCCGTGGATAGCTGAACACCGGCTCGTTGCCGGCGATCCCGACCTGGACCGTCCCGCCCTTGGCGAGCTTGCCGAACAGCAGCTCCTCGGCGAGCGGCTTCTTGATGTTCTCCTGGATCACGCGGGACAGCGGGCGGGCGCCGAACTGCGGGTCGTAGCCCTTGGCGGCCAGCCAGGCCCGCGCCTCGTCGGTCAGCTCGATGACCACGTTGCGGTCGGCCAGCTGTGCCTCCAGCTCGATGATGAACTTGTCGGCCACCTGGCTCATCACCTCGGGCGACAGGTTGGAGAAGGCGATCACGGCGTCCAGGCGGTTGCGGAACTCGGGCGTGAACATTCGGTTGATCGCCTCTTCGTCCTCGCCCTCGCGCACGCCGCGGCCGAAGCCGATGGACGGCTTCGCCAGGTCCGCGGCGCCGGCGTTCGTCGTCATGATCAGGATCACGTTGCGGAAATCGACCACCTTGCCGTTGTGGTCGGTCAGCTTGCCGTGGTCCATCACCTGCAGCAGGATGTTGAACAGGTCCGGGTGCGCCTTCTCGATCTCGTCGAGCAGCAGCACGCAGTGCGGATGCTGGTCGATCGCGTCGGTCAGCAGCCCGCCCTGGTCGAAGCCGACGTAGCCCGGCGGGGCCCCCAAGAGGCGCGAGACCGAGTGGCGCTCCATGTACTCCGACATGTCGAAGCGGGTCAGCTCGATGCCCAGCGAATGGGCCAGTTGGCGCGCCACCTCGGTCTTGCCGACGCCGGTCGGGCCCGAGAAGATGTAGCTGCCGATCGGTTTCTCCGGCTCGCGCAGGCCGGCACGGGCCAGCTTGATCGCCGCCGCCAGGGCCTCGATCGCCTGGTCCTGGCCGAACACCATGGTTTTCAGGTCGCGCTTCAGGTTCTTCAGCGCGCTGCGGTCGTCCTTGGAGACGCTCTTCGGCGGGATGCGGGCGATCTTGGCGACCACCGCCTCGATCTCCTTGACGCCGATCGTCTTGCGCCGCTTGGATTCCGGCACCAGCATCTGCGAGGCGCCGACCTCGTCGATCACGTCGATCGCCTTGTCGGGCAGCTTGCGGTCGCTGATGTAGCGCGCCGCCAGCTCGACCGCCGCGCGCAGCGCCTCACCGGTGTAGCGCACGTTGTGGTGCTCTTCGTAATAGGGCTTCAGGCCGCGCAGGATCTTGACCGCGTCCTCGACCGAGGGCTCGTTGATGTCGATCTTCTGGAAGCGGCGGACCAGCGCCCGGTCCTTCTCGAAGTAGTTGCGGTATTCCTTGTAGGTGGTCGAGCCGATGCACCTCAGCGTGCCGCTCTGCAGCGCCGGCTTGAGCAGGTTCGAGGCGTCCATGGCGCCGCCCGACGTGGCCCCGGCCCCGATCACCGTATGGATCTCGTCGATGAACAGGACCGCGTTGTCCTGACCCTCGAGCTCGCCGATCACCGCCTTGAGGCGCTCCTCGAAGTCGCCCCGGTAGCGGGTGCCGGCGAGAAGCGCGCCCAGGTCGAGGGCGTAGATGGTCGCCTCCTTGAGGACCTCGGGCACCTCGCCGCCGACGATCCGCCGGGCCAGCCCCTCGGCGATCGCCGTCTTGCCGACGCCCGGCTCGCCGACGTAGAGCGGATTGTTCTTGGTCCGCCGGCACAACACCTGGATCGTCCGCTCGATCTCCGGCTCGCGGCCGATCAGCGGATCGATCCGGCCGTCGCGCGCCTTGGCGTTCAGGTCGACACAATAGGAGTCGAGCGCCTCGTGTCCCTTGCGCACCACTTTCTCGGGGGCCGCCTCCTCGTCGGCGCCGTGCACCGTGCGGCCCTCTTCCTTGCCCTGGACCTTGGCGATGCCGTGGCTGATGTAATTGACCGCATCCAGGCGGCTCATCTCCTGCTCCTGCAGGAAAAAGACCGCATTGCTCTCACGCTCGGAGAACATGGCGACCAGTACGTTGGCCCCGGTCACCTCCTCCCGGCCCGAAGACTGCACATGGATGGCCGCGCGCTGCAGGACGCGCTGGAACCCGGCGGTCGGCTTGGCGTCGCCGGCCTGGGCGGTGATCAGGCTGGCCAGCTCGTTGTCCACGTAATCGCCGAGTTCGCCGCGCAGGCGCTCGAGACTGACGTCGCAGGCGCGCAGCACGGCGACCGCGTCGGTGTCCTCGGTGAGCGCGAGCAGCAGGTGCTCCAGCGTGGCATATTCGTGCCGACGTTCGTTGGCGTAGGCCAGCGCCCGATGCAGCGTCTGTTCCAGATTGGCAGAGAGCATGCTCCCACTTACTCCTTTTCCAGAGTGCACTGCAAGGGGTGCTGATGCTTGCGGGCGTAATCGACCACCTGGGTGACCTTGGTTTCCGCCACCTCGTAGGTGAACACGCCGCAGATACCGACGCCGCGCCGGTGCACGTGCAGCATGATACGCGTCGCCTCCTCGCGGCGTTTGCCGAAAAAGCGCTCCAGCACATGTACGACGAATTCCATCGGCGTGTAGTCGTCGTTCAGCATCAGCACCTTGTACATCGACGGCTTTTTCGTCTTCGGCTTGGTCTCGACGACGGTGCCGGTCGAGGGCGTCTGGTCCTGATCTTTGTCCGTGCCGCTCATGCTCAACCCGAAATAGCGCTCATCGCTCCCGGCCCGGTCCGGGCCTCAACGCTCCTGGTAGATGATATTGGGATTTACCCGGTCTGGAAAAGAGCGAAATCGTGCCCGGCCCCTGGACCGGACCCAACAGTGTGCACCAATACTAAATAATGGGGCCTTACCCCAACCAAAAAAAGACCCGGCGCCAGGCGCCGGGTCTTGGCAGGGATCGATCTCGAAACGAGCGGGTCAGGCGGCGACCGGCTTGATCAGCTTTCCGACGGTCACGGTAACCCGAGCCTGGATCGGCTGCATCGCCTCGTTGGCCACCTTGACCGACATCTCGGTCAGCTTGGCGCTCTCGGCCAGGGCCTGGTCGAAACTGCGGCGGGTGTATGCACTCTGCAGATTGGCCACCTCGCGCAGATCCTTGGCGCCGAGGATCGCCTTGGTCGCCGCGACGTTGCCCTCGAGCGAGTTGCGCGCGAAAGCCATCACCTCCTGGCTCAGGGCCTCGAAACCCTTGGCGGCGATGTTGCCGGACTTGACCACGGCGTCGACGTTCTCCTGACCGAGCGTGGCGAAGTCGCCGTAGCCCTTGAAAACAGCCTTGGAGGTCCTGTCGACCTGCTCCTTGGTGATCGCCGCAGCCTTCTCGTAACCGGCCGAAGCCGCCTCGGCGCCGGCCTTGACGACCGCCTCGACAGTCTCCTTGGCGACAGCGGCGGGGGCCTCGGTGGCCTCGGTGGCCTCGACAGGCTCCTTGGCGGCGGGGGCGACAGTGACGGGG
>Ga0224499_10000362_pt1 | contig 11498 bp, 10 predicted proteins | sample SF_Jul11_sed_USG_3_FD_168125 | JGI IMG/M metagenome (GOLD analysis project Ga0224499, IMG submission 168125) | Sediment microbial communities from San Francisco Bay, California, United States - SF_Jul11_sed_USGS_24 | ecosystem: Environmental > Aquatic > Marine > Sediment | place: USA... | reverse complement strand
GCCGGTCTCTTCGTCTCGGTGAGTGGCATTTACCGGACAGACAAAGGTACACGGCGGGTAAGGGTAAGGGTGATGGGATGAGTCGCAATGCTGACACGGTCTGGGCATGTAAGCCTTGCGGTGTTCCGGATAGGGCTTGCCATTGTCGAGATAGAAGACCTCGAGCCAGGTAATGGAACGTAGCTTGTTGGTCTCATCTTCTCTGAAAGAGACATTGTTCTCCTGCTGGCAGGCCACAGAGCACGCCATACAACCGGTGCACTTGTCAACATCGATGACCATGCCGTAGCGAACTCCGCTTGACTTGTTCCCACTCATTTCCTACCTCATACTTTGGAGATTTTCACCCGAGTTCCCCACCAAGTGGTAAGGCCGGTGACCTGATCTTGCTGGGCCACCAGAATCACATTGGCGTTGACTCCTTTGCCCTTGATGAAAGAATCGAAACCACTGTGTCCCAGACCAGTGGGGATAAAGACCACATCAGGCCGCGCCGCTTCAGTCAGGTGGACACGGACTTTGAGCGTACCCCGCTCGGTCTGAAGTGCAACCCGATCGCCCTCTTTAAGGCCCATGTTGGCAGCGGTCTTAGGGTTGACCTCGACAAAAGAGTCGTTCCCTTTTAGTTGGAAGTCAAAGAGCGCCTTGGTCATAAACGGCGGATTTGCCACCGGACCGTTGGTGATGGCCATCGTCTCGTAGGGCATTAGAAGTAATGGATAATCACGCGGATCGCCAGCCGGCTCTACCGGTTTGAAATGCGGCAGGTAGGTGAGATCATTCCCCCTGATGCCAACTTGCCGCATTTTCTGGCTATAAAACTCGAATTTGCGCGAAGGGGTTATAAAGGCCGACTCCCACGAGGGCATGGCCTCAGAGGTATCGAACCAGCAGGCGTGTTCGATAAGCTTCTCCCACAGGTCGTCAAAGGAATCATAGTTGGGGGCTAATTGTCGGCCCTGGCCGTCTTTCCACGGTTGCAGCCCTGGCTCATCCGCCACTTGACCCCGGCCAGCTTCAGCCAGTCCCTTCACCCGCTCCTTCAAAGCTGTCTCATAATCCGACCAGGGAAAACTTGCCCCAACACTTCCGCCAAGGGATTTTGCCAATTGAATAAGCACATCGCCTGGATGTCTCGTCTCAAACCGCGGGCTCAAAATTGGTTGGCTCAAGCCGAAGACCGCGTATTGCAGCCCTGGCGGTGTGGGTGCGTCTTCCAACCGCTCCAGGTAGGTCGGACTCGGAAGCACCAGATCGGCCAACTGGGTGGTTTCGTCCATAAACGAAGAGAAGGAAACCAAGGTACCAATCTTGTCCAGGGCCTCCAGGAAGGGCTGGACATCGGCAAGGTCATGGGCGGGATTGGCCTCGTGCACCCAGAGCATTTCTGCAGGATAAAGGTTCCCCTCGCTAACGTTTTTGACAAAGTTATTAAATAGCTGCCCCGGCAAAGGGAATTGGCTCCCTTTCGAACCGTCCAACCTGGGCTGTTTTGAGCCCTCCAGACTCGTAGCATCCAGTACTACTTTAGGCCACTGAGCCAGAGGTAGCTTTGGCGTCCTGGTTACTCCACCCGGCTTGTGTAGGCTGCCCACCAGTGCGTTGAGGCTCTGCACCGCAAGGAAATCATACATACTACCCTGCATTCTCCCCTGTCCCCAGCCACTCAGGGCTACAGCCGGTTTGGTTCCCGCGAACTCCCGTGCCAGTCCTACAATTTTCTCTTTCTCCACTCCCGTGATTTCAGCCACCTCTTCCGGAGTATAGTTCTGGCGCAGCAGCCTTCTGAACTCATCGAAGCCGTGCGTATATTTGCTTACAAAGGTACGATCGTAACGTCCCTCACTCACGATTACTTGGGCAAGACCCAAAGCAAGTGCCGCCTCTGTACCTGGAGCAACAGCCACCCATTCATCGGCCTTGGAAGCACTCAGCGAACCTCTCGTCGCCACCTGTATGATCTTGGTGCGATCTCGCTTGGGATTGCTCCGCCAACCACCAAATGCCATCATCATGCGGTTGGGAGAACCCCAGCCCTCGATGTAGCCACTGGCAAAACTTACGACCATCCTGGCGTTTTCCAGGTCATAGCCGAGAGGACCGCTGTTCCCCTGGCTAACAAACAACCCCAAAGACTCTGCGTCAGCCGCAGCCGGCATCACCATGTAGTTCGGCGAGCCGTAAGCGTGGAGAAAACGAGCGAAGAGTTCGGGGACAGTGCCCTCGCGTTTACCGCTCACACAGACAAGACCTCTGGCCTTTTGCCTCATGCGGCGCAGTTTGATGGAGAGGATCTCCAGGGCCTCATCCCAACTGATGGCTTTCATAGTCTCGAGGTCGCCCCGCTTACCTGTTTGCTGCAGCGGCGTTTCAATCCGGCTGGGACCATACAAGTACTGGAGCCCGGCAGCGCCCAAGGGACAAATCCCTCCCTGGTTAACTGGGTGGGTAGGGTTGCCATCAATGTTGACCGCACGCTTTTCCTTAATGAGCCGAACCCTGACGCCGCAACCACCGGGGCAAAGCTGACAAACAGTACTCGCCGTGGTGGCGCCACCCCTCTCCGGTGAAGGCCGCCAGAACCAGTTCTGGCTCCAGATGGCGGTATCATCCGCCATTTTCCACGGCAGCGGCGACAACAACGTTCCGCCCACCCCTCCTGCAATCAGTTTAACGAAGGCTCTTCTATCTAATTTCATAAGATCCTTCCCCTTAAATGACTAGCCTCGCCTGCTCTTACTTATGACAGACGTCACAGCTGTTAGACACATGCTCCCGGGCATGACAATCTTCACACACGTACATTTTCATGATTTCATTGGGGTAGCCAGTTAGCCGGTTAATCTTAACCGGAGGAGCCTCGGTCTCCTCTTGTACGTCCCGGTGGCAGTCCGTGCATTCCATCTCTGCCATCTTCACATGAGCAGCATGCGAGAAGAAGACGTTGTCAGGTTGCCGCGAATAGGAAATCCAAGGAATCTCTTTCTCCGGCTTGACAAATTCTGACACCAGCATTGCCTCGCTTTCGGTTTCTCCTTGAGGTTCTTCATGGCACTCAACGCAAGCAGCCAATTGGGGCTTGCCGGCATAACTTCCATCGTCTCGGAAAGAGTGACAATCTTCGCAACTCATGCCCGCCTCTTCCTGGTGGATGGCGTGGTTGTAATTGATAGGCTGGTATTGGGTAGAAAAAAGAAGTTGTGGGAATACAACCCAACCAACAAACAGTGCACCCGTGAAGCCTACTACAAAGAGAAGCCAGCCTAGTAGACCCGAATTCTGTTGCTTGTTTTCTCCGGTCATGGAACGCCTCAATATGTTGGAGTGCTGGTTTAGGGAATGAAAGGTGAGACATTGCGGCGAGATCACACTTCCCGGCCTGCATATTTCACAGAGGGAACGGAGCCAGGATCGCGCCAAATAAAGCTTTTTTTCACAAGATAAGTCTTTACTTTTCTACCGACTTCCCTCCTCTTTGTCAAGAGAAAAGGTTTTCAAGAGTCAGCCCCGTGGTGGTCGCCAAACCGGGACTTTTACCTGCCTTGACACGAGGGCAAGGTTTTCCTTATTCTAGGGTGAGGTTATCCAGTTTTTGAATCGCCATACTCAACCATCGTCTGGTCATTTGCCTTGCGCCTTGTGCCTTGTACCTTGTGCCATATGGCCTTGGAACAGACTGCTTATTTTACAAACTCTAATGTTGGTGGTTAACCACGCAAGGATTATGTTATGGACCTGCGTCGACTGGAGGTCTTCTGCAAAGTCTATGAACTGAAAAGCTTCTCACGGGCGGGAGAGGCCTGTCTGCTTTCTCAGCCCACTGTGAGCGAGCACATTAGCCATTTGGAGACTCATCTGGAGGTGCGGCTCTTTGATCGCCTTGGCCGGGAGGTGGTGCCCACCCGCGCAGGTGAGATTCTCTATAATTACGCTCGCCGCATGCTCAATCTCAGACGAGAGGCAGGCCAGACTCTTGAACGTTACCGGGGCAAAATGTCTGGTGATCTGGAGCTAGGCGGTAGCACCATACCCGGCCAGTACATCCTTCCCTCCCTCATTGGCCGCTTTAAGGTAAACTTCGCAGATATTTTCATAAAGCTCGTCATTGCCGATACTATGAAAATAACCGACATGGTCCTCGATGGTGGACTGGAGCTTGGAGTAGTCGGGGCTAAAATAAAGAACAACAAACTACAGTTCGACCAGCTGTTTGACGATGAACTCGTGCTGGCGGTGTCACCTGACCACCGTTGGGCTAAACGGTCAGCCATCAGGTTGGAGGAGCTTCCACAAGCCCCCTTCATCATGCGCGAGCAAGGCTCGGGAACCAGGATGGCGATGTTGGAGATTTTGGAGCAGGCAGGGTTCGACTCCAAAAATTTCAAGGTAGTGGCGGAGATGGGGAGCACCGAAGCCATCCGCCAAGCCATTAAGGCCAAGGTGGGAGTCTCGATTCTGTCACACCGTGCAATTGCCGACGAACTGCAATTCGAGCAACTATGTCACATCCCCGTTAAAGGGCTTTCTTTTACCCGCCATTTCTATTTGGTCACTCACAACAAACGCTCCAGATCACCGGTGGGCCAGGCCTTTGTGGACTACCTCATCGAAAATCGAGAAAAATAAAATTCGCAATCCGCAATCCGCAATTCGAAATCCCGCATTTACTTAATATCCCTTAGCACTTGACAAAACCTCATCTATGTGTTTATTAAAAGCGCCTTTATGGTCATTTTTGCGCCCGCTCCGAGCATTTCCCTTTGCAAAGGCAGACATACAACAGCCGTCATCGGGGTGGGACAGAACAAGCAGCTCATAACGGAATAGTAAAACAATGAAACGGACGTATCAGCCAAGCAACACCCGGAGGAAAAGGACCCATGGTTTTCTGGTCCGCATGCGCACAAAGTCGGGCCGGAAAGTAATTAGCCGCAGAAGGGCAAAGGGGAGGAAAAGGCTCGCCGTCTGAAAATTTGAGACGGAATTGTACGAGTCAGGGAAACAAGCTTTTGCCCAGGATCCGTATGGTAGCGTCGGCTCCGTTATTAAAAAGACGATTTTCTTTCAGGAGACACGAACGGTTGCGACGCCGGAAGGATTATGAGCTTGCCTTCCGCCACGGAAGCCGTCGCCATACTCAAAACTTCACCATCATCCTGCGGCCAAATGCCCTGAAGTTTTCCCGTCTGGGGGTCACTGTTGGCAAGAAGGTAGGGAACGCAGTCAAGCGAAATCGAGTTAAACGCTGCCTTCGCGAGTTTTTTCGTTTACATAAGCACAAGTTGCCGCCATCTAATGATTTGGTGATAGTAGCTAAAAAAGACGCGGCAACGCTTGCTTATAACGACGTGCGCGAAGAATTAGCGGCCGTGCTAGTTAGAAACAACTGCATATGATCAAAGCATTTTTGCTCGCCTGTATTCGAGCTTACCAACTCTTAATTTCGCCATGGACAAGCCCGTCCTGCCGTTTTACCCCCACGTGTTCTGAATTTGCTCACCAGGCCATTACCACATTCGGTGTGGGCCGAGGCCTGGTACTTGCCTCCCGACGCCTCCTGCGTTGCCATCCGTTCCATGCTGGCGGTTACGACCCGATTGATAACCACCGGTGATCAGAAGACTTCTATGCCCGTCACTCAGCGGAGCGATAGTGGTTATCTCTGCTCTGGTTCAGTCCTGATTCAAAGGGCTGGTCCATTAATGTAATTGAATTGACTGTGGCGAACTTTCTCATCTGTGGCAGGAGCTGTATAGTATGGAAAAACGCGTCTTGTTGGCGATAGTGCTCTGCATCATCGTGCTGGTTTTGTGGGAGAAGTTTTTCATCCCGAAAAGGCAACCGGCTCCACCCAGTACCCCACCTGCGGTTGAGCAGGCTACTCCGGCCCCAACCAAACCTGACCAGGCAGAACCTACGGTTCCTAAAGTCCCCTCAAGTGAAGCTCCCGTACCCTCAACACCGTCTTTCCCAACTCCGGCTGCTCACCCAGGTAGGGACGTGAGGGTAGAAACCCCGCTCTACCGTGCGGTGTTTACGGAAACCGGCGCGCGGCTTAAGAGTTTTGTTCTTAAACGCTATCGGGAAACCATAGAGAAGGATTCGCCGGGAAAGGAACTGGTCAAGACGAGCAAGATCGAGGATTTGCCCCTGGCATTCAATTTTGTGGATCGCCCGGTCGCAGCGCTGAACCTGGCCCCTTATGTGGCCGATAGCAAAACATCTGTGACAGTCGGCGAGGGCCAAAACCACACACTTACCTTCAGCTACGAAGCACCAGGCTGGTTGCGCATTACTCGTCAGTACCATTTCGTTGCGGACAGCTACCTGGTCGATCTCTCTGTGAGCGTTGAGAACCTGGCCAGCCAGCCTTGGGAAAATGCCCCCACTCTCAGCCTCACCAGCCTGCCCCTCTCAGCCGGGGGCGGGAGCCGCTACACCTTTCAAGGGCCCGCTCTTTTAGTAAACAATGAACTGGAGGAAGTGAAATTCAAAAAGATCAAAGGGGAAGATAAATTTCCTGGTCCCATTGATTGGGTTGCCTACACTGGCCAGTACTTCATCATGGCTCTGCTACCTGTGGAGCTAACTCCCAATCATGCTCAGCTTGAAGCCCTGGATCCAGCCACCCAGATGGTGGGGATTACCTTAATTGGCCCTAAAATAGCTCTTCAACCTGGAGTCCAACAGCAATTTAACTACAAGCTTTACCTCGGGCCCAAGGAGGTAAACACTCTGAAAGCCGCTGACCCCAGGCTTGCCAAAGCGGTTAATTTTGGTTGGTTTGATGTCATTGCTCAACCACTGCTTGTTTGTCTGAAGTTCTTCTACCGCTATCTCCACAACTACGGGGTGGCTATCATCTTACTAACCCTGCTCATTAAGCTCCTTTTCTGGCCACTCACCCATAAGAGCTATGTGTCCATGAGGGCAATGAAAAAACTTCAGCCAAAAATGCAAAAAATACGAGAGAAATATAAAGATGATAAAGAAAAAATGAACCAAGAAGTTATGCAGATGTACCGGACCCATAAGGTAAACCCCGTGGGAGGCTGTTTGCCTATGGTCTTGCAGATTCCGGTCTTCTTTGCCTTATATCGGCTGCTCTATAGCTCCATAGCCATTCGTCATGCTCCCTTCATCTGGTGGATTAATGATCTGGCGGCACCGGATCGGTTCCCGGTGGGAGTCCAAATCCCTTACCTCGGTGACGGGCTTCCTATACTGACCGTGCTTATGGGCGTGTCCATGTTTATCCAACAGAAGATGTCACCCACCGGCGGTGACCCCAAAATGGAAAAGATGATGATGATGATGCCTGTGGCCTTCACCGTCTTTTTTGTGAACTTTCCCAGCGGTCTGGTGCTTTACTGGCTAGTCAACAACGTTCTGTCCGTTGGTCAACAGTATTACATCAACAAGAAAGTAGCCTGATTGTGTCTGCTGTTGACTGTTATTGAGAGCATATATGTATTGTTTGGTTTGTGGACTTCGGAGGAAACCATGTCTACCGTGGAAATAGAAGAAAAATCAGTTGAGGAGGCCATTGAAACGGCTTGTCAACGTCTAAACCTTAGTGCGGACCAGCTGGAAATTGAAATTGTTTCCCAGGGCTCATCCGGCATCTTCGGCATTGGTACCAGAAAAGCAAAGATCCTGGTGTCTCCAAAAGAATCCGGCGATGATACTTCGCTTGAAGAAGCGAGAGAAATTCTGGAAAACATTCTCGCCCACATCCAGGTTCCAACCACTGTGCAAGCTACTTGGGCGGAAGACAGAATCAAATTGGACATATCGAGCAACGGCTCCGGCCTGCTCATAGGAAAGCGCGGCCAGACCCTCCAATCTTTGCAGCTTATTGTCAACAAGATCTACAACCGGCAAGCATCCAAAAAGGCCCACATTGTTGTGGATACAGAAAATTATCGGGAGAGGAGACGCAAGGCCCTTACCGAGGTGGCTCTGAATCTGGGAAACCGCGCTAAGAAGTCTGGCAAACCGGCAGCCAGCAGCCCCCTCAGTTCCCACGACCGCCGCATCATTCACCTGGCCTTAAAGAACGATCGCAAAGTGCGGACCCAAAGCAAGGGGGATGGGGCCTTGCGTAAAGTGGTGGTCTTTCCAGTGAGAAAAGAACACTCTGGAGAAAAACAGACCACTTCACGTAACTCATAGGCCCAACCTCCATCCGGGCCCAGTGGTTCCGGGAGCAATGAAACTCTGCGAGTCCTTCGAGGATACCATTGCCGCCATCGCCACCCCCATAGGCGCTGGCGGTATCGGCATCATAAAAATTAGTGGCCCTGAGGCATGGGCCATTGGCCGCCGACTGTTTGACCAATCCGCTTTTCTGGAAACCACACAATCCCACCACCTTTATCACGGCCACATCGTTGACTCCAAAACTGAAAAAACCGTTGATGAGGTGCTTGTCAGCTTCATGCGTGCACCCTCAACCTACACCCGGGAAGACGTGGTCGAGATCAATTGTCACAGCGGCTTCGCTGTTCTAGACCACATTCTAGGCCTGGTGATTCGAGCTGGCGCCCGGTTGGCAGAACCTGGAGAGTTCACCCGTCGTGCTTTCCTAAGCGGGCGCATTGACTTGACCCAGGCTGAGGCGGTTTTAGACCTGATTAATTCAAAAACCCGGCGAAGTCTTGATCTTGCCAGCGAGCACCTCAGAGGCGGGCTCCAAACCATCATCACAGAACTGCGCGGCCACCTCCTGGACATTCTGGCGATGCTGGAGGCAGCCATCGATTTTCCGGATGAGGATTTGGAAATTTTGGCAGGTGAACATCTGGCCGCACGCTTCCGTCAGCAGGTACGGGATCCCATAACCCAATTACTGGAACACTATGAGGATGGTCGTATCCTGCGGGAGGGTCTGGCGGTAATCATCGCCGGCAAGCCTAATGTTGGAAAATCCAGCTTGCTCAATAAGCTCCTTCGCTCAAACCGTGCCCTGGTTACTCCCGTTCCTGGCACCACCCGTGACGTTATTGAAGAATCGTTTAGCCTGAGAGGAATTCCGTTGAGGCTCATGGATACCGCAGGTCTGCGCCAGTCTGAGGAGCTTGTGGAGAAACTGGGCATGGAGTTTACCAGAGAACGGTTGGCTCAGGCTGACCTGGTACTGTTCCTGCTGGACCGAAGTACCCCATTGACCCCTGAGGATCTGCAGATTTACAGAGACATTGGCAACAAACCTAGGCTTCTTGTCCTAAACAAGGTAGACCTTGAAGCCCATCCTGATGTTGCCGCCATCAGGGACCGTTTTCCTGAAGAGACCATCGTGGAGACCTCTGCACTTTATGGCGATGGTATGGAAGAATTGAAGGACGCCATTTTCCTTTCCATTCTCGGGGGGCGGCTCGATACAGAGACCTCAGTAGTAGCTCCCAACCTGCGGCATAAACTGTGCTTGGAGCGAAGTCTGGAGGCAGTGAACCGGGGGCTGGAATTGCTTGATGGTCAGTCTTCCGCAGAACTCATCGCTTTTGAAGTACAGGAGGCTCTGGCCCACCTGGGAGAAATCGTCGGGGTGACCACCACAGAAGACTTATTGGATCAAATTTTTAGCCGATTTTGCATTGGGAAATAAGGTGGACAAAGACAGACTCAGCCGCTTGTTTCTGCAGGCGTCTCAGGAGGTGAGCGTCTCCCTGAGCGCGCAGCAAGTTGAGCTTTTCTGGCTATACCTGCAGGAGCTTCTGGAGTGGAACAAGACATTTAGCCTCACCGGCATAAAAACTCCTGATGATATCATTATAAAGAACTTCATTGACTCTCTCACTCCTCTTCCATACTTAGACAGTTCCGGCAAGCTTCTGGATATCGGTTCAGGAGCTGGGTTTCCCTCCATTCCCCTCAAAATAGCCTGTCCTGAGCTTGAAGTTCAACTGGTGGAGGCAAGTCGGAAAAAGGTCTCCTTTATAAAACACCTCATTCGTACCTTGGGGCTCGAGGGGGTCACCGTACTTCACAGCCGCGTTGAGGAAATGGAGCAACCAGAGAGACCTTTTCACACCATCATCTCCCGTGCTTTTCGGCGGCCGGCACCACTGCTCCAGTTGGTCTCGCCCCTTTTGAAGTCCAGCACTACGCTGATTGCCATGCTAGGGCCTACCACGAGAGCGGAACACAATGAGCTCGAGGATCTCGCCTTAGCAGAAAGTCTCGAGGTCAGTCGGGTAGTAGCACTGCAGCTTCCCCACGGCCGAGGAGGTCGCACCTTGGTCTTCTTCCAGAAAAGGTAATCTCAGCAGGCACAACGCTATGCGCTTTGCGCTTTGCGCTCGGCGTCGAAGGTGGCCCACACCGGAATGTGGTCAGAGGGCTTGTGAAGAGAACGTTGCTCTTTGTCCATGCCGCATTCTACACTGAAAGCGGCCAGTGACATCGTTGCCCATATGTGGTCGATCCTTAACCCCATATCACGCCGGAAAGCGCCAGCCCTGTAGTCCCACCAGCTATAGAGTCCGCTTTCTTCATGGTGTCGGCGAAAGACATCCTCGAATCCCCAGCTCCTCAATTCTTCCAGGGCGGTCCGCTCCTTAGGGTGGAAACCAATCTCCCCCTCCATCTCATCGGTATCGTAGACATCGCGGGGTTCGGGGGCGATGTTAAAATCTCCGGTTAGAACCAAGAGTTCCTCGGGAACGTGCAAACTCTCCAAGTAATTACGGAGCTGGCTGATGAATTCAAGCTTATAGGCAAACTTGGGCGAATCCGGGGCTGAGCCATTTGGAACATAAACGTTTACCACTCTCACTCCACCTATTGTTGCAGCAATGAATCGCTTTTGTCCTTCCGCATCATAGTCTGGAAATTCGGTCTTCACTTCGGTCATCTCGTATTTGCTTATAATGGCCACCCCATTGTAGGTCTTTTGCCCACTCACAACCACTTGATAGCCAAGAGCCACGAAGGAATCGACGGGAAAAAGCTCATCGGTGACCTTTATCTCTTGCAGACAGAGAACATCCGGTTGCGCCTGGTTCATCCAGTTCAAGACCGCTTCCAACCTCACTCGAATCGAGTTCACATTCCAGGTCGCTATTTTCATGTTGTCCTATCTCCCCCATATTTCATCCAGAGCAACGAATAAAGTGTGAGGAAACATCAACCATAAACCAACAGGTATAAGGTACAAGGCGCAAGGCACAAGGTCAGGGCGCGAAGTGTAATGAATTGTAAGTGCCTAGTGCCTAGTGCTTAGTTCCTAGTGCCTAGTTCCTTCTGCCTGCTGCCATCTGCCGCCTGCCTGCTTTTTTTAAATCCGCAATCTCCAATCTAAAATCTACAATCTTCCCTATGCTCTATGCCCTAGGCACTTGAATTAACGAAATCTAATTATTATATTAAATACAAATTCCTAGCAAATAGGGAGGATTATTATGCCAATTTTTGAATATAACTGCGATAACTGTAAATATTCATTTGACAAACTGGTGATGCACCAGGAGACCAACGTGAACTGTCCGCTCTGCCAG
>Ga0224499_10000361_pt1 | contig 11514 bp, 10 predicted proteins | sample SF_Jul11_sed_USG_3_FD_168125 | JGI IMG/M metagenome (GOLD analysis project Ga0224499, IMG submission 168125) | Sediment microbial communities from San Francisco Bay, California, United States - SF_Jul11_sed_USGS_24 | ecosystem: Environmental > Aquatic > Marine > Sediment | place: USA... | reverse complement strand
GTGATGGCTTCCGGATCAGCTCCAATGCCCACCAATCGTTCAGCGTCCCGCGCACTCTGAGCAGCGATGCGCGTCACCGATCTCAGGGTGGGACCGAAAAAGTGGCCGAGACGCCGGTATGCCCCGATCGAGGTCTCTGAAATTCGGGCGTTGGCCATGACAATGGGAACACCTTTGCGGGCGGCTTCAAAGTAGAGATTGGGCCAGATTTCCGTCTCCATGATGAGCAGCAGACCTGGTTGTGTCCGTTCGAAAAATCGACGAACAGAACCTGGAAGATCAAGGGGTACATAGACATGAAAGACTGAGTCCGAAAACAGGCTGCGCACCCGGTCAGATCCCGTTGGCGACAGGGTTGTGATGCTCAGAGGCAAGTCTGGAAAGCGATCCTGTAACTCCCTGATCAGCGGGCTTGCTGCATTCACCTCACCCAAGGATGCAGCATGCACCACGATTCCTCCTTTGCCTGGTCGAGTGTCGAACAAGCCAAAACGTTCGGCCCAGCGCTTCAGGTAATCACGGTTACGCAGTCCACGAAGCGCGAGATGCAGCAGCGCCAGGGGTGTTAACAGGTAGATGAAGAAGGAATAAAGCTTGCGCATCTGGGGCTCGAGTATATCATCGGGTTTTCAATTGTCGCCGGAGTCGGCCCAGATGAAAAATGTCATTCGGATTTTTTTCCTGTTGACGATTGCCGTCATAACGGCCGCGGTACTCAGATCGTTCATTTGAGATTTAGCGGTCATGGCGCAGCGCAGCACTCCAGAGACCCACCAGGAACCAGATCAGCGACGAAGTATACGTGCCATAGATCGCGAAATGTGAATTAAGCGGAAACAGGATCAGAATAACGGCGAGTGCAAATGGAAAAGCGTCCTGGCGTTCAGCCGGGCTGATGCGCCTGGCATGAATCCACAGGAAACCGATGGCAACAAACAGGCCGATCAGCCCGATGGTTCCGGTATCAGACATGATTTCCAGGACAAGATTGTGAGCGTGGGTTGCGCCCGATAGCCCGCCTGATTTCTGTATATGGATATCGTCAGGTTCCGCGTAAATCATGTACGCCCTGGGAAAAGCTCTCACGCCTACGCCATTGACGGGATGTTCGCGGTACATGACCAGGGCCGTCCGAAAGATGGGTATCCGCTCCATTGATGACGAATCGAGAGCCGATTCTGAACCGGAGGTAAAAGCCCGTGTCACGTTCAACCGTTCCTGGAACAACGGCGAGGAAAAATAGCTGATCGCCAGCACGATGACAGCCAGTGCCGGAATGGTGAACATGGTCCGTCGCAATTCCCGGTTTTCCCGCTTCAGCATCAGCAGCATATAGGTGACCAGCACCAGGGCCATGGTCAGCCATCCTGCCCGCATCCCGGCTATCATCACGGCACCGAGTAGCAAGGCGAAAGACAGAGCCCACGCCCAGGGGCGCCATTCGCGCCTTGCATGCTCGAGGACCAGTGGAGACAGCATGGCCAGGGTGGGGCCGAAAAACTGGTATTTCTTGACGAACAGTGCGTTGAGGCGGTCCGGGTGCATTGCGATGCCAAAAATATCGCGGCCGAAAAACAACTGAATGAAAGCATCCACTGCCCAGAACAACAACAACCAGGCGGTCCAGCGCAGGACCCGCTCTCTTGCCGAAGCGGTGTTAAGCAACAAGGTGATGGCCAGTGCCGCGGCGAGAAAGCGCAGGGCAGCGATACTGCTGGTCCAGCTTTTTTCGGGGTAGAAAGAATCGAAACTGGACAGCACCATCGGAATCCAGAAGCACAGGAAAACAGGTAGTACAAACGCGGAAGCCTTGCGGATTCGAGCCCGGTTGTCAGCTGAGCGAGCGAGAAAAATCAGAGACAGGGCAAAGATCGACAAGGGAACTTCGGGCAGGCGCCCAAAAGGCAGCAGTGCGACAAATGCAACAGCCAGCCAGCTGGGCCATTCCGATTGAAATTTTCTCAACATTAAAGTCATAGGTTTTCGATCGCTCGCAAGGATTGATACACGGCCATTGTTTTCTCCATGGACTCCCGCAGGCCAAAGGCTGACTGTTCAGCCACAACCGGTTTTTCTTCCAGAAACGACCGGCTGCGCTGCAACAGGGCTTTGCGATCCCCGGGGGCCACCGCTCCTTGGGGGAAAAGTGCCGACAGGGTTTCCTGCACACCGCCATGGTCCCAGCCGATCACCGGCCTTCCCAGGTGCAGCGCTTCCGGTACGGTTCGACCGAAAGCCTCCGGCGGATCACTGCACAGGCTGTAAACCAGTTCAGAAGCCGCCAGCCAGTCCCTGATGTCCAGGCGGGCACCGGTGAACGTGATCCGGTCCAGCACATCATAGCGCTCTGCCAGCCCTTCCAGTTCATCTCGATAACGGGATCCGGGTTTGGCCTTTCCCACGATGATTCCGTGAACGTCGACGTAATCAGCGGAGAGGCCTGCTATCAGCTCAATGAAGTCCACGTGGCCCTTGTAGCGGGAAAGCCGGCCTGGCAGGCAAAGCAGGCGTTTGCCTGCCAGTTCCGGAAAATCTTGCAGTATCTGGGCCCACCATTGCGCTGACGGACGGTGGCCGTAGGGAAACAACCGGTGGCTGACTCCACCATGCACCGTTATCACCCGGTCAGGATCAGTGGCCGGGTAATTATGCAGCGTATAGTCCCGGATATGGTCTGATACAGCGATGACACGATCGCCGCCGGCCATGACGGCGCTGTAACGGCTGACGGAATAATGCCCATGCATGCTGGTGATGTAAACGGGCCGCAGCGCCGGATCGAGGCGGGCAAGGGCAAGTTGGCAAATCCAGGCGGGCAGGCGCGAGTGGACGTGCAGAATATCCGGCTTCTCCCGGGCCAGCCAGTGCCTGAGCAGGGAAATGTACCGTAAAGTCCCCGGCCTTTTTCTGCCGATGGTCCAGTCCAGGTGTTTTGCTCCGCAGGCCCTGATCCGCCCACCGAGCGGGCCGTCGGCGGCAATCACCGTGACACGGTGACCTGCCGCTGCGGCAAATTCACTTAATTCAACAGCAACCAGCTCTGATCCGCCCAGGTTGAGCGAAACCAGTACCTGAACGATGTGCACCAGGGAGCGCCTGCGCTAATCCACCAGGCGGTAGCGGGCGCTGCAGTAAGGACAGACAGCGGTTCCGGTCTCCTCGATCGGCAGATAAACCCGTGGATGGGAATTCCACAGCTTCTGCTGGGGGGTCGGGCAGGATAACGGCAACTCCTGCCGGCTGACCTCATACTCCTCCCGGGCGTTCGCAGTTTCCAGGCTTGAGTCGGCGGCGTCAGTGGGATGTGTCACGATGCTTGCTCCCGGTTTTCTTGGTGATGCGTCGAATACATGGGCGTAGTTTACGGCAGAGTCCGCGAAGAATCTCCCACTTTACGTGCAAAAATGTCCGCAGCAGCCCGAGTGTCACAGGGCGTTGAATCCTCGTCCATTAGCAGTGAGGCCATCATGCGATGCTGACGCAATGTCCGAGCGGTCTGAGAAAGGGTTTTCTCTTCGTCTGCAGATAACCATCCAATGGCGGAGAGTTCATGCAACTGGGGCAGAGTGCCGGTGGTTTGCAGCAGACGGGGATAGAGGCGGGCATTTCCCAGCACGCCGAATTGAGCAATAAACTCCATATCAATCAAGCCGCCGGCCTGGTGCTTGGGGGAACCTGCCTGATGGTGCTCTGCATTCATTTTCTGTCTCATTTCAAACAGGTCCGAAGCCAGGTCTTGCTCACTTCGCTCACAGCACAATACTTCCTGTCGAATGCGGATGAACCGGGCTTCCAGTTCGTGACTTCCGGCAACAAAACGAGCTCGAGTCAGCGCCTGGAGCTCCCAGGTCCAGGCCTCTTTCAGCTGGTATTCGCGAAAGGCTTCGATGCTGCTGACCAGCGATCCGGCGCGCCCATTGGGGCGCAGACGGGTATCAACGTCGTACAGGCGGCCAGACGGGGTCAAGACGGTCAGAAAGCTCAACACCCGCTGAGCCAGGCGCGCAAAATACCGTTCTGGCGGCAGCGGTCGCGAACCATCGGACAGGTCATCAGCGGCAGCAAAAAGAAAGACGATATCCAGGTCTGAGTCATAGCCCAGCTCGAACGCCCCCAGCGACCCATAACCGATGATGGCGAGATGGTTAGCCTGCTTGTAAACACCGTGCCGAGCGACTATTTCACGCGAAGCAGTCTCCAGAACGCCTTCCAGCAGGGCAGCGGCGAGTTCCGTCAGCACTCGCTGGGCTTCCTCTGCGGCAAGGTTGGCATGGATCTGGCTGACCGCCACCCTGAGTTCAGTAGCCAGTTTCAGATAATTGAGACTTTCCAGCATGGTCTCGGTACCCTGGCTTGCATCCAGGATGCGGCGGACACTCTGTGATAGTTGCGCCTGGTTCGGAATCTGCCGTCCCAGGGACGGGTCTATCAGTTCGTCCAGCAGCGCCGGAAAGCGGATCACCTTGGTGGCTACCCATTCGCTCCTCTTGAACAGCTCCAGCATTCGGTCCAGCGCCAGCGGGTTTTGTTCCAGCAGGACCAGGTAAGCGCTTCTCCGGCATATGGCCAACACCAGGTCAAAGATCCGATTGAGCACTTCATTCCGCAGAGACTGCCGATCCAGCTTCTCCAGCAACACCGGCATGAACCGGTCCAGTCGAAGGTGGGCTCGCTGGCTCAGGGCGACCCTGCCCAGGCGCCGTACGAAGATGTTGAGTGGCTGGTGCCCGTTTTCCACGACGGTTTCGTCAATTTCCTGGCTGATGCCATTCAGCCTTCGCCACAGGTCCGCCCACTTCTGGTCTGCAGGGCGTTCCGGGCGGGCCGGGAAGATGTTTCCGAAGCGATTACTGACCCGGTCACGAGTCCGGGCCAGGCTTTTCTCCAGGGATTTCACGTCCTTTTCGTACATTGCGCATGCGATGCGAGCGCGATCTTCACCCTGCGGCACGCGATGTGTCTGCTGATCGCCCAGCGCCTGGATTCGATTTTCCAGAAACCTCAGGTAGGTATAGTCATGTCGAATCTCATTCACAACATTACTTTCCAGCAGGCCCAGCCGTTCTATTTCCCGCAATGCCCGGTCAAGCGACGGTGTTTGCAGGCTGGGTTCCCTGCCGCCCCGCAGCAATTGGAAACACTGGGCCAGGAATTCTATTTCCCGAATTCCTCCCGGGCCGCGTTTGATGTCGTCCAGCCGGTCTTTACGGCGGGCATCGTCCTGTACATTCGAGTGCATTTCCTGCAGGGCCTCGACGGAACTGTAATCGATGTATCTGCGGTAGACGAAAGGCCTGATGTCCGAAATAAAGCACGCACCGGTCTCCAGATCACCGGCCACGGGCCGGGCTTTGATCAATGCGTATCTTTCCCAGTCACGGCCCTCGCGTTGGTAGTACTGCTCCAGTGAAGCGAGGCTTGATGTCAGTGGCCCGGCGTTGCCAAAGGGCCTCAGGCGGGTGTCTACCCGAAAGCAGAAGCCGTCACCGGTCCGTTCAGAAAGGCTGGCAATCACCGCACGGGCCAGGCGCGTGAAGAACTGATCATTGGCCAGGCTGCGACGACCGTCACACTGGCCCGTTTGCCCATAGCAAAAAATAATATCGATATCCGAGGAAAGGTTCAGTTCGCCACCACCAAATTTCCCCAGGCCAATGACGAACAACCGTTGCGGACTGCCGTCTTCGCCCCGGGGGGTGCCGTACTGGTCTACCAATTGACGATGATGTTCTTCGATGGCTGTCTGCAGGCACAGCTCAGCCAGAGAGGTCAGGCTGGCAAACGTCTCGGCCAGTGGCGCCAGTCCGCACAGGTCACGCCAAACGATCCGAAGTATTTCCCGGTTTCGAAAGCGCCTGAGGCCGGCATCGAGTCCGTGTTCACGAGTGGCGGCGGAGAGGTGTGTGATATCGGGAGAGCCGGGCTCATCGAGGGCTTCGGACCAGGCCGGGAAACGATCCAGCAGGCCAGCGGCGAAATCGCTGCATCGCCGGACATGCTGCAAGCGGTCTTTCGCTGCGATCGTGACAGGCGGCAGGATATTCCAGCCCGAATGCTCTGGGGAGTTTGACATCCCCTTAGTATAAAAGACTTAGTCCCGGGTATCGGGCTCGGTTATCTGCGGCGGGTCTGCGCTGTCCTTGTCCGACGGGGATTTGATGTACAGGTCCCGCTGCGGAAACGGAATGGTGATGTGTTCTTTGCGAAAACGCTTGATCAATTCAACGCTTAGCTCATGGATCGTCAAACCGCGGTCTGCAGGCCGCCTGATCCAGCCCAGCAACTCCAGGTTGATTGAATTATCTCCGAATTCACGAATTCTGACGCGAGCTTCCGGCTGCTCCACAATTTTTTCATTGTCCGCGGCTATACTCAGCAGGGTGTCAATGACCTTGTCGATGTCACTGTCGTATGCCACGCCAACCGGCAGCCTGACCCGATGACGCACCCACGGGCCGCCACTTTCATTGATGATCTTGGCTGAACCTATGACCGCATTGGGGATGGAAACCTCCACGTCATCACGGGTCACCAGGCGGGTAGAGCGGATACCCAGGCTGGAAACGATCCCGCGCTCGCCGCTGTCGAGAACAATGTAATCCCCTATTTTGTAGGGTGCATCAGCCACGATCGACACACCCGAGATGAGGTTGGCGATGGTATCGCGCGCAGCAAAGCCCACCGCGATGCCGATGATACCGGCCGACGCGACCCAGGCCGTGGCGTCAATACCCCAGACAATGAAAAACAGGTAAATGAAGAGGCCCAAAAGCAGCAGCTTGATGCCCATTTCATAGAGCGGGACGGTGCGCGGCTGAAACAGGTGGAAACGGTCACGCTCCGCCTCCAGCGCCTGCAGGATCACGCTGGTGGCACGGAACCATGCGCGTCCCCAGAAGATCAGCAGCGCCGTTATGCAGAGCTTGATCAGAAACTGCTCGATGGCGCCGGGAAATTCGAGGGTCGCCAGGGCAACGACCAGGAAAAAGGTGAAAACGGTCTGATGAATGGGGTGCGTAAGGTAGTGGGCAATTTCGTAATCCAGCTCAGATTTAGTGCTTTTCCTGAACCGGTCCAACAGGGTATGAATAATGGATTTCAACAATCGGCCCAGCCCATAGCCGATTCCAATCGGAACGACCGCCAGTAGCAGGTGGTATTCCTGCATCAGCTGCCAGATTTCCCTGAAAGGCTCACTGAGGTACGGGGAGACATCGAAATCAACGATCCAGTCCGCAATAGATCCGGTTACGCCATCTTCCGGGCGGCTGTCCACGGGCGCACCGCCATCGGACAATTCCTCGGCAACGAAGTGATTCAGGATTTTGCTCATGCCTTCATGTCCGATGTCATTTTCCTGATGGTTTCGGCTTCTACATAGATCCGGTTCACTTTGGGTACGGCGGTCTTGATGCTTGCTTCAATCCGGTCGATGGTTTCTTCGATCTGGTCGGAGGATAGATTATCCACGAAATGGACGTCGAGATTCACCAGCACTTCGTTCGGGCCGAAATACAGGCTCAGGGGGCGCTTATGCCGCACGACCCGGGGTTCTGCCGCCAGGATCCTGTCGATTTTGTCCATGTTCCTGCGACCCAGGCCTTCACCCACCAGTAGTGCCTTGCATTCGACGGCAAAAAACCAGGAGACGCTGACCAGCAGCAACCCGATGAAAAGCGATCCGAGTCCATCGAAATACACCCAGCCGGTTACCTGGCCCAGAAAAACCGACAACAATGCGATCAGCAGACCCACCAGTGCCGCGGTGTCTTCCACGACCACGGCAATGGTGGTGGAGTCCTTGCTTTCGATCAGCGCCCTGAAGAAGGGCTTGGTTCCGCGGCCCGCGTTGAATTGTTTCAGCGCAACTTTGAGCGCAGCCCCTTCAAATGCCATCGCAAGGATCAACACCACGTAATTCCAGTGCACATTCTCAAGCGGCTGGGGATGAATGAGGTGCTGGATACCCTCATAAATGGCGATTCCGCCGCCCAGCGCAAAAATGAGAATAGCGACGACAAAACTCCAGAAGAAAATCTCCTTACCGTAGCCGAACGGATGCTTGCGGTCAGGGGGCCTTTGGCTGAGGCGGATTCCTAACAGCAACAGAATTCCGTTGCCGGTATCAACCAGTGAATGAATTCCTTCGGACAGCATGGCTGAAGAGCCGGTAAAGAAAGCCGCTACAAACTTGCAGACCGCAATAGCGGAATTCGCCGCTATTGCACCATAAATGGCGATTTTAGAAGATCCGGCCATTCGGTATAGCCTTTTGCCAGGGAATCAGGCCAAGATGTTACCAGAAGTGGAACTGTGTCACGGGCGCCAGAGCAACCCGCGGAATATGGGACTTGGCCTTCTAGTACGCGCCCAGAACTCATAGAATACCGAGGTGTCAGAGAATTCCAAATCCATAAGCGACAAGGTTTCCTATCGGGACAGTCGTCGCGCGGCTGCCCGGATTCTGAGGCCAGGCAAAAAGCATGGCCTGCGCCGGTTCATCTCTTTCATCATTGTTGGCGCGCTGGTGCTGTATGTGTGGAACGCACTGACCGGGTCTTTTCCACCTGAGCAAAGAGCCGTGCTTTTTTTGTTCTTGCTGGCGGTAGGGTTGTGGATTACCGAGGCGGTGCCTGCGTTTGCTGTTGGCCTTTTGATCATGGGATACCTGGTCTTTGTGTTGGGTACGACCCTGATCCATCCGGAACCCTGGGATGTCAGTAAATACCTGAATACCTGGTCCAGCCCGGTCGTCTGGCTGATGCTGGGTGGGTTTTTCATGGCCGAAGGACTATCCCGAACAGGGCTGGATCGCCAGTTGTTTGCTCTGGCCATCCGCCCGGCCGGTTCGCGCCCTGGCAACGTCTTGCTGGCGGTCATGCTCACCAGCGCAGTCGCCTCGATGTTCATTTCCAATACGTCCACGACGGTGCTGATGATCGGCGCTGTGATTCCGCTGGTGCGGCAACTGGGCAACAGCGAGCCGTTCGCCAAGTCCCTGTTGATCGCGATTCCACTGGCGGCATCGGTGGGTGGCATGGGCACTATCATCGGCAGCGCACCCAACGCGATTGCTGCGGGCGTGGCGGCGGAATTCGGCCAGGGAATCAATTTTATCGAGTGATGGTGCTCGGGGTGCCGGTAGCCATCGGGCTCGTGGTCATGGCCTGGTTTTTCCTGCTCAAGCTTTACCCGGCGTCGATGGATTCATTCAGCCTGGATTTCAGTCGTACGGAAGAGCCTGAGCTACCTGACAAACGGGACCGTGTCATTGTAGCGGTGCTCTCCGTCACGACCGTCGTCATGTGGATGACGACACCGCTGCACGGCATTCACGTGGCGGCCATTTCATTGATTCCAATCGTGGGCCTGACGATGACCCAGGTACTGGGCGCTGCCGATGTGCGCGGTCTGCCCTGGGATACCCTGATGCTGGTCGCCGGGGGATTGTCTTTGGGCGCAGCGGTGGTCGATACAGGCCTGGCTGACCGAATGGCAGCTTCGCTGCAGTTTCTCACCGTATTTGACCTGGATGTGCTGGTGTTCGGCGCACTGGCGCTGGTCACCGTGACCCTGTCCAATTTCATGAGTAACACGGCAACCGTTTCTCTGGTGTTGCCGGTTTCTGTTGCGTTGATGCCGGGCAGGGAGCTGGAAACCTGCCTGATCATCGGCCTGAGCGGCTCCTGCGCGCTGCTGCTGCCGGTTTCCACGCCGCCCAATGCCGTGGCCTACAGCACCGGTGAAATTCAAACCCGGGATTTGAGGCCCGGAGGTATTCTGATTGGTTTACTGGGCCCGGTCGTGATCATCGCCTGGGTGTTGTTGATCAGCGCATTGCTGCGCTGATGCTGGCGGTGCTTCAACGATAGCTAGCCGTAGCGGCCTTCGATGTAGTCGGAAGTTTCTTTGTGCTGCGGGGTCACAAACATCTGCCCGGTTTCGGTATGTTCCACCACCTTGCCCATCAGCATGAAAATGCACTCTTCGCTGGCGCGGCGGGCCTGGGCCATGTTGTGGGTGACGATCAGGATGGTGTACTGGCCGCGCAGTTCCCAGATCAGCTCTTCCACGGCCTCGGTACCTTTCGGATCCAGCGCGGAGCAGGGTTCGTCCATCAGCAGCAGGCCGGGTTTGACCGGCAGCAGGCGCGCAATGCAGAGTTTTTGCTGTTCTTCGAGGGAAAGGGCAGTAGCCTTCTGGTCCAGCTTGTCCTTGACCTTGTCCCACAGCAGCACGGTTTTCAGCGCGTCTTCGACGATGTCGTCGTTTTCACTTTTTGAGGTCTTGCGCCCGGCATTGTGAATTCGGTGCCCAAACAGTACGTTTTCCCGGATGGAAATCGGCAAGGGATTGGGGCGTTGAAACACCATTCCAATCTGTTTGCGAACCTGGATCAGCTCCACGTCCGGGTCATAGATGTTCTCACCCATGACATCGATGCTGCCGGTGATCCGGACATAACCGAGACGTTCGTTGATCCGGTTGACGCTGCGCAAAAAGGTGCTTTTGCCACAACCGGACGGGCCGATCATAGAGGTGATGATGCCTTGCTTGATGTCCAGGTCAATATCGAACAGGGCCTGGAACGTGCCGTACCAGAGATTCAGTTTTTGCGTTCTGATGGCCAGGCTGGAGCCCTGGTCTGTCGCCGGTTGATTCATCAGCCGAACCTCCCTTCAACATAGTCACGCGTTCTCTGGTCCTGGACTTCACCTGTGAACAGGTCTTCGGTGACCCCGACTTCAACGCAACGTCCGCCCAGGAAAAAAGCCGTTCGGTCGGCAAGCCGGCGAGCCTGTTGCACCAGGTTGGTCACCAGGATAATGGTGACCTCGCTGCGCAGTTCTTTCAGTACATCTTCAATCCGCATCGTGGTAACCGGGTCCACGGCGATGGAAAATTCATCCAGCATCAGCATTTCAGGATCCTGGGAAAGCGCCCTGGCAATCGTCAGGCGTTGCTGTTGCCCGCCGGACAGCATGCTTCCGAGAGAGTCCAGCCGGTCTTTGACTTCGTCCCATAAAGCAGCGCGGGTCAGGCAGCGTTCCACAATGATGTCGAGTTCTGCCTTGTCTTTTTGACCGCCCAGGCGCGGCGCCAGCGCCACGTTGTCATAGATCGACAGCGGCAGGCCGACCGGCAGGGGAAAGACAACACCAATCCGCCGCCGCAAGCCATAGACATTGCGAATTTTGCTCACGTCCACGTTGTTGAACCTGATTTCACCATCAACCGTCATTTCAGTATTGAACATGTCCATCCGGTTGATGGCCTTGAGAAAAGACGTTTTACCGGCATTGGCGGGCCCGATGATGCCGAAAATTTCATGCTCCTGAATGTCGAAATTGACACCTTCGAGCACGCGTTCGCCCGCATAGCTGATGCTCAGATCCTTGACGCCCAGCTTTACCATTTCTTCTTGCCCCGCAGGTACATGCGCAATGCAATGGACAGGCTGTTCATTATCAGCACCATCGAGATCAGCACCAGCGCCACGCCAAAGGGCAGTTG
>Ga0224499_10000359_pt1 | contig 11538 bp, 14 predicted proteins | sample SF_Jul11_sed_USG_3_FD_168125 | JGI IMG/M metagenome (GOLD analysis project Ga0224499, IMG submission 168125) | Sediment microbial communities from San Francisco Bay, California, United States - SF_Jul11_sed_USGS_24 | ecosystem: Environmental > Aquatic > Marine > Sediment | place: USA... | reverse complement strand
TAGGCAGACCATTGGGAAATATGGAGAGAAACCCTACCGGCCCCCTGTTCATTTTTTGCTGCATGGCCTCATCTGCCATCTCTGACATATCGGCGCAGTACGGGAAGTGATACAGGCCGGGTGATGGTGCATCCTTACCTACCGCATTCATCACATCATCTTCATTTTCCAGTCTCTGGTAATCGGAGTTGTGATACTTGATTAGCATATGAATCAGTCCGCTGGCTATCCAGGCGAATACGGCACCGACCAAAATTGGCATCCACAATTGTATAAGGCTGATGGTCATTGGATTCTCCTTGATTACACTATTTATGCCTGATTTAAATCAGGCTTTTATTGGTTTAATGATAGTACGAATTGAATAAAAACGTCAGATGCGCCGGATTGGCTAGCTGAATTATGACTGGCAGATCGCTATCAACAACAGGCTTTACCCGTCGTTCTTTAAAGCCAGGCGCTTTTCATAAGCATTGCTGTAGCGCACGATTTTTCCAGTTGAAAGAGTATCCCCACTACTGAATTCTGATCCACGCGCTGTCACTTCGATCATGGCCTGACCAATTTGCGTTGCTCTAACTGCCGCATTGACCGGCTTAAAGAACCAGTAAAGAAGTGTTTGCCCAAGATTTGCCTCTTCTTCAGTCGGGCCAATGTAATCCGGCCGATAGGCAATTACACGAAGATCCGTTCCCTCCGCTAATTTGAATAACGATTTCTCCGCACGCACTTTTTCCCTTGCCCACATCATGCTTGAATCCTCTGAGATATCGCTGGAACTGATGTAATGAAATGAACTACCGGGTTTATTACCGGCGCTCAACCATTCCGATACAAAACGCACCGGAAAATCAACATGGATCATGCCATAGGTTTTCTCATCTACGCCTAAAGAGTTGATTCCAATTGCCCAATAGACCGAGTCCAATGGAGACAGCTTGTCACGAATAGCAGCGTAGTCGAGGTAGTCCATGTGAAGAATCACCTGCAACTTTCCCATAGCAACCCCCTCCTCGATTCGCGGAGTGGTGCGTCGTGTGATGACGAGTATCCGATCAATTTCCGGGTCCGCCAGTGCGGCCTTTAAGATTCCATCCCCAGCGGTTCCACTGGCCCCGAAAATCGCAATGGTCTTATGCGCGTCCGCTACTGCTACTGACTCAAGAGCAGGAATGGCGTCACCCTTAAGATTAATGATAATGACTGCGGTAACATAGAGCGCCGCGAACAGATACAGTGGTACCAGAAAAAAAGTCCTTAACCTGGGTAGTTTCATGAGTGTGTTAGGCTCCCTCGCCCGAATTTTCATGTTGCATTGTAATTCCATTATGGCGAATCAACGCTGCAGTAGCGATTTCTTCGGGTACAATCGATGAGAATCGGATCGGTAGAAACAACTCTACGCGCCGCAGATGAGCAAGAATAAGCAACCACAAGGATATTTTTCAATGAATGACAAAATAGCCGTAAGCAAGCCCCTGGTGGTGCTGCACGGTGACGAAATGGCGCAGATCGCCTTCGATCGCATCCTCGAACAGTTTGTAAGCAAATACCTCGACATTCCACTGGTAGAAATCGACTTGTCTGCAGAGAAACGTCTGCTCAGTAATGGCCAGGTGGTGGTTGATTCCATAGAAGCGCTAAAACAACATGGCGTCGGAATTAAGAACGCGGGTATGACGGTCAACCGTGACCAGTTGGACGAGCTATTGGCCAAACATAGTCATATCAATGAAGACGATTTGGACCGCCTGGCGACCAAGTCACCCAATGGCGCCATTCGCAAAGGCATTGGCGGTAACATCATTCGAGAAGATATCCATTTCCGTAATATCAAAGTGAAACGTCCCGGCTGGGTGGGTCGTGATATTGAGGTCGATACCATGGCCGGCGGCGGCATAACGAGTAGCCACAATGAGTTATCCAAGGCCACCGGTGTTGCCAAGCTCATGTTTGTGGGTAGCAGTGGCGACCCGATTGAGTTGCACCGCCGCTTTATTAACAAGGGCGACCCATGGCTTATCGGCACCAATGACATGGATAAGGTACGCGACTGGGCGCACGATTTTTTCAAGCGTGCCATCAATGAAAAACGTGATGCCTATTTGGGCCTGAAAGACACTGTTATACCCGGCTACGACGGTGTGATGCGTACCGCAATTGAGGATATCTATGAGCGCGACTACCAGGCCACTTTTGAAGAACTTGGCCTTGCCTATCACTACGAGTTGATAGACGCGCAGGCGGCGCGCATTATCTCCAACCCGCCCGAACGGGCACTCTGGGGCGTACCGGATAATACCAGCGGTCGCAAACTGCTCAAGCTGGTCAACCAACTCAAGGTCACCGGTATTCCGGAGCGCCGGGCTGCGGTTTCAATTTCGCGAATGAGTGCTGGCGGTGGCGATCAATACGGCAGCTTTAATATGCCCGCCACTGAAGATGGAATTTTAAAGGTGATTCTCGACGGCGAAGAAAAACATGCCCGCACAATTAAAAAGGGCGACCCGCTGCTGTTTATGTCCAACGACCGCGAAGCCATCAAAGATTGGGTTAGCCAGGTATTTCGCGATGCTTCAGTTCACGATAAAGAGGTCTACTTTGGCCTCAAGCGTGAGTACATGGCCTATGACGATGTCTTTAGCGCCGTCATCTACGAAGTACGAACTGAACTGGCCAAGCACGATACGCCTCCTCCTTCCTTTATGATCATGCGACCCTCCAGCCAGCTGAAAAAGATGATCACCGACCCACCGCGTGAAGCGCTATACCCTGCGCAAAACCTGGATGGCGATATCTTTTCGGATATTTCGGCAGCACTGGGCGGCAGCCTCGCCACCGCCAGTTCGATCATCGAAAGCAAAGACGGCACCATGCTCTTTGAGGCCCCGCACGGTACCGCGCATGATTTGTACCTGAAGTATCTTGAAAGCCACGGCAAGGTGGCATTATTCAACTCCTCCGCACTACTCTATGCACTGGCTAATGCGCTTGAAACCATCGGTAACCGTGCCAGCAATGAAAAGCTATGCTCTTATGCCGCCGCGCTCAAGCTGGCCCTGATCGACACAGTGGATCAGGGCATCATCACCGGTGACCTGAAGGGTAAAACCAATGATCCGGAGAATGAGAAGCTGGTTGATATGTTTGGCTTTCTGGACGCGGTCGAAGGCAACCTGAAGCTGGCGTAGACGGAATAACTAACGCCGGCTTCCAGACTGTCATCTCAACTGTTCGACACGAAACATTGGGTTGAGTGATTGGCCGGCGAAACATACGTGGCGATTTGTCACGCAGATTTAACACGGTTAGTCATCAAGCTCACCACTCTCCTCCAAAAGACTGTCAGAAATGGACTTCAGTGTTTTCTCTGTTAGCACATCGAGTGACGGGGGCATTTCTTGACGTTCAGAAGTGCATAAGTTGTTTCGGCAAACAGCCGTATAGGAACTAACTCTCGGACGATTACATAGAAGACCTGTTTGGCATTGATTCTGCTGACTAAGGGCCTTAACGACTTGCTTCCTTGCGTCCAGCTGTACTACAACCGAACACCCAAGATAACTTGCAAATTGTTGGGAAACCGGAATACGAATACATTCCTCATCAGATTGGCAGGTTTGCGAACTTCTAACCAGAAGGCCAACTTCGGTATGTTGCTTGTCACATTGTTTTTGCCGTTCTCTCTGAGAAAGGAGAGTAATCGTGGTATCAGCCTCCTCCTCTTCCAAAGGAGTCGGGCCTACCTGCACCATTTTCGACATCATCCAGGCTAATCCAATGACCACTAACAATCCAACCAGAAATGAAAACAACAAGATAGCTGATTTATGCACTTTCCCGCATCCGGTTGAATGATTTGTTAAGTTGAGTCCTGACCAAAACTATCTTTACTTGACTGAGGGCCTGGAATCCGCCATCAGTTTATCCAAAAAACTCTGTGCCTGCTTCGGGTTGACCAAATCCCGCGCTTCCAACATTTCGCACTCATCTTTGATCATTTGCTCAATGGTTACCGGGTAATGTTTGCAATCGTCGGGGCGATCGTAATAAATGTCACAGACATATTTCCCCTGATTTGGTAATTGCCGCAACCACGGACACCGTTTGATTTGCTTACCTGTTTTTGGATCTACCCAGATTTTTCCTTCACTGACGAATTCATATATATGGGGCCTGAATATCTCCCAAAATTCTATTTCATGTTCCGTTGCTGATAAGCCGCCGTCACTATAATTCTCGCAACATTTTCCGCATTGATTACATTCCTTCACACTATCGCTTCTCCATCTGGGTTGAGAACTAATCGTTTTAGTTGGGAGGCGCCGTCAGGCGTCCGGTGGAGACAACTTGCGAGTGGAAAGCATCGTAACGAATGATTATGTCTCTTTCTCCGTCTTCAGCGGAGCCTTCCATGCTTCGCGCAACGCGGCCTTGGCGTTGCTCTCTATAAAGTCTCCATGAGCAAGTAACACCCGTTCAAAATCCCATTGAAGAATTTGCTCCAGTGAGCGCTTGGCAGCTTTCTTATCCTTCCACCCCATTTGATACTCTGGTGCCGGCTTCGGATGATTCCACATATGAAATACAAGCTTCCACCACAGCTTAAGTCCCCAGCCTACACCGTCTGTCTGGTCTCCGATGTTTTCGACTAAATCAACAAGCAAAAGCGTTTGGCTTGGTCTGTGGTAGAAGGCGACTTCCCAAATGTACTTCGACCCACGAACCAGTACCTGCTCAATTTCCTCATTCCACGCCTCCGGGGACCTGTCGCCCAGGATCCAGTCAAATTCAATGTCTGGTCGCTTTTGTTCAATACCGGGGCAAATGTATGTCTGTGCCTCGGGGAAGGCATTCTGAGCTGAGCCTACATGAAAGTAATGATAGGAGCCGGGTGCCACTATATGAGCCACTGTCCCGATACGCTCAATGGACTGCTTTGTCTCGTCGTCGATGTCACATGGAGAGTGCAGCAGCAGGTTTCCATCAGACAAACGAATTACTGTCATGAGGGAGTAAAAGTCCAGGCCGGAATAATGAACCGGGTATCGCTTGATCCATATCTGGTCTGGTATGTATTCAACAAGCTCCAAACTCATATGCATTTCTCCAGCAGATTACCTATTAAGCATAACGTCAAAATAGGCGACTGCAACCACGAGCAACATCGCGGGGAAAAACCACTTCAGTATGCAGAGGAGTGTCCCTGTCACCCCAGAGGTTTTAGCGCATAGTGCAAACGTTGGGTTAGGTGTTGTGGGTGGGCTCTGGTCAAAGACACTGAGTCACATTGTTGAAACTGACAGAATTGTTTTATGGCGTCTACAAATGCAGAAATGACTAATTCTTCATCAAAATTGTGCTGTTCCAAATGTAGTGATTTGATCTCCAGACGACTGATATTTCGATGGGCTTTACAATCCATTCTTCCAATAAATTCATCGCGATAAAGTAGCGGTAAGCAGAAGTAGCCATATTGACGTTTGGCTGCAGGTACATAGCATTCCAGTTGATAGTCGTATTGAAACAGTGCTTTAAGCCGATCGCGCTGAATGACACTGTTGTCGAATGGCGAAAGAATCAACATGCGGTTGTTCAACCGGGGAAGAGAGCATTCCAGCGCACCCGCTTTCAATATAAATACTTCGCCACTACTTACCAGTACTTGTTCCAGGGTGCGCTGCGCCAACCTTTCGTTTACCAGGGTTTTCACAGCTTTGCGCAGTTGAGAATTTCGGCGCTGGTAGGTCAGCCCTTTGATTGAAGCAAACCCATGACATCGCAATTGCTGATCTACAATTTGCTCCGCAAATTCTTCAATGCTAGGCATTTGTGAATTTACTTGAGATGGTAGTACGCGTTCGGTTAAATCATATGTTTTTTGGAACCCTACTCGATTGCTGACCATTAGGTCGCCTTCCATATACAACTGTTCGAGTGCCTTTTTGGCTGGCTTCCAGTCCCACCAACCTGTGCGTTTTGTAGTGTTAGTTTCTAAATCTCGCGATCGTATCGGGCCATCTGAACGTATACGTGCCAACAATTCACCCATGAGCTTCTTGTCACGGGTTTTATACCAATGGGTTTGACCGCTTTTGATGGCATGTTTATACGGTAAGGAGAAGCGAAAATCGGCGATGGGCAAAATAGCAGCCGCGTGTGCCCAATACTCAAAAATGTCTCCATCCAGCAACATTTGATTGGTCATGGCTGGCCTGAACTTAGGCACTCTGGAGCGAAGAACATGATGGTGTGCTCGTTCCACCACTGATATGGAGTCGATCTGTACATAACCTATGTGCTTAATTGCTTTACGTGCTCCAGCCAAACCACGCCCATAGGGTTGGGCCTGCAGCAGTCCTTGTGCAGCGAGGGCAAGACGGCGTAAACGCGCCAACTCTTGTGGACGTTTGATTTCAATCATGGTCATCTTGGTTAAGTGGAGTAGCGGAGTCAGGTTCCATGAACACCAAATTATCGTTCCTCCGGCGGAATGATTTTTATGTCTTTTGCAAAGTTTCGATGCTCCTCAATGTCCACGGATTTATATGTCATTTTATCCGTGGCGGGATACTTGCCCAAATAGACACCATTCTTCCAGTTGTTTTCAGGTCTTATTGGTCTTGGTACAAACCCGCCACCGCAATTTGGGCAAACGTTTTCCAAAACATTTTCGACACAACCTTTACAGAATGTGCACTCAAATGTGCAAATCATAGCTTCCGTCGAATTCGGCGGTAATGTCTTATTGCAATGCTCACATGACGGTCTCAATTCAAGCATGTGTGAATCTCCTTAAGGAAGGCTTGTGAGATCAGTTTAGCGCAGGGTTACCTGGAACACAGGGACTGGCTGCCAATGCTGTCGCCCTTCCTACACACGGGTTTACAGTCCGTTTCGTGTATAAACTACCTTAAACCCATACATCGTTTTGGGCTGTCAGGTGACTGCTGGCGCCTCCCGTGTTAATGGTGCCTTTGGGTTCCACAAGCATAATATGGCACTCGCTCTCAGCCACTGGCTTGTGTTCTGCGCCTTTGGGCACCACGAACATTTCACCTGCTGAAAGTTTTACTTTGCCATCCCGGAATTCAATTTCCAGCTCACCATCAATAACAATAAATGTCTCATCGGTATCGGCGTGAGAATGCCAGTCAAACTCTCCCTGCACCTTCGCAAGTTTGAATTGGTAGTCGTTCATCTCCGCAATCACCCTGGGTGACCAGTGATCATCGAATTTGCTTAACTTCTCCCAGAAATTTATTGCCGTATAAGTCATTTTTGATTATCGCCCTGTTCCTGCATTCCGATTAAGGAGCCTCTGATTTATTCTGAGTGAAGTAGATTGTAGTTCAAAATTTTCAGATTCACCGAGAGTAGGCGCTTGAGACGAGTCGCGAATCGCAGCTAATAGCTAGCTATTAGTAAGATTTGCGGCGCCGAAGCTGGAGATTTTGGACACACCAGGAGTAGGCGCCTTCAGGCGAGATACGAGTTCATGAATAGATCAGAGGCTCCTTAGATAATAGTGCCATAACATCCTCGCCGCTGTTGCACGATGTGGACGCCAGGCTTGTGCAATTTCGGCCAGTTCCGCTTGTGTTGGTCTATCTGCCCTGCCTTTCAGGTTCTTGAATGCTGTCGCAAGGGCCACATCCCCGACGGGCCAGACATCCGGGCGGCGGAGTGCCATTAACAGGTAAATCTTTGCGGTCCACTGACCGACACCCTTCACGGAAGTGAGTTTTTCAATCGCGATTTCGTCACTTTCCTGCGCCAATGCATCAAGTTCCAGTTCACCGCTTTGAATGGCCCGGGCAACATTAATGAAATACCCGGCTTTTTGCCGCGTTACTCCAAAAGAGCGCAAAAATGACTCCCCTGCTTCGATTACCGACGTTGGCGTCAAGGGACTGATATTTCTTTTCAGACGCTGGAACATGGCATCGGCCGATGCCAGTGAGACCTGTTGCTCGAGAATGATACGAATCAGGGTTACAAAGCCCTGCTCTCTTTCCCACAAGGGCGGTGGACCAAGTTGTTTCAATGTCCTTGCGAAGTCCTCGTCCATCAGTGCAACTGATTTTGCGGCAATACCAAGACTGCTTTTGTCGAGTGAGTTTGGTTTGTTGATGGCTTTCACTTCAAATTGCGGCTGTGAAGGTGGGTATAGCTATCCACATCAGGGGCAATTACAGACGGTATTGCCCTTGTCAAAAACAATACGCCATTGATGTGCCGCATCGAGTCGCCACACCGAGTTGAACGTAGCAACTTCCTTGCCTTCAGGATCGTAAACCGGACCTGTACTCCAGGCCAGAGCGCCCGATTCCAGCACTTCAACAGACTTCGGCTCCCAGGAGAAAGGGGCTTGTGGTTCCTTGAAATAGGCCTCCCAGGCGTCGGCTATCTGTTGTTTGCCACGTAGCACGGCTTCCCCGGAAAAGAATACAGCCTCTTCAGCCAGGAACGTTTTGAATTTTTCAAAATCACGTTGAGCCATGGTATCGGCAAAAGCGCGTTCTGTTTCTTCAACGGTTTGACGCAGGTCATCACCGTTTGGCTCTGCCGCAAATACGAGTCCATGAATGAACAATGATAAAAATACCGTCAGCATCATTTTGGTTTTTGACATAAAGACGTTTCCTTAGTGTTGATTTAAAACCTTCGAAAAAACTTCCTTGTCAACATTACCACCGGTTGCGATAACAGCAACCCTATGACCTTGTACCCGGGCTTTTTCTTTTGTCGCCGCCGCCAGAGCTGCTGCACCCGCTCCCTCACAAACATTGTGCGTGCACTCGAACATCATGCGCATCGCTGCTGATACCTCTGCATCTGAAACCTGCACAATGCGATCGACACCCTGCAATATCAGTTCAAGAGCTTCCGGCTCCGGAACTCGGCAGGCCATACCATCCGATAATTGCGTGGTAACCGCGGACTCAACCGGGTATCCAGCGCTGAATGACTCTGCATAGGCTCTCGCATGCGCTGATACAACACCCACCACTTGTGTCTTCAGTTTCAACGCGTCACGTGCTGCCAACATGGCACATATACCGGAACCAAGTCCAATAGGGACATAAACAACATCAATGTCCCTTATATTTTGTAACAACTCCAAACAGTAGGTCGCCACTCCGGCCACCAACAACGGGTGAAACGAAGGCACCAGGTGCAAGTCCTGTTCTTTGGCCAGGTTCTGGGCAAACTCGCGGGAAGCCTGAAAGTCATCACCATGTTCGATCAGGTCCACACCCAGCGCACGCATGGCTGAGTTCTTTTCAAGGCTGTTACTGTGAGGCACTACGATGGTGGCCGGAATATCATAACGGCGAGCTGCATAAGCCACCGACTGGCCATGATTGCCGCGTGTCGCAGCAATTACTCCATTTGGGCGCTGCCCGTAATGGATGAGATGCTCAAAGTAAACCAGGCCGCCACGTATTTTGAACGCACCCACCGGACTGTGATTTTCATGCTTTACCCAAAGCTCAGTGCCCAGACGTTCACATAACAGTGGCCAGCGATACTGTGGTGTCGCCGGCATTTCCTTATAGACGATGCCTGACGCGGATTTGATGTCGTCGAGTGTGATTTTCATGGCCATGCCTGCCTTCATCCGTCAACAATATATTGCAGATGCTGCTCATTTGTACCACAGCATCCACCGAGAACTTTCACACTGTAGACCCTGTTCAATTCAAGCATCATCTCACCCCAGTCAGGCACGCTTTCCATTAACAATGATTCCGATCCGTCGAGGTCACAATGATCCCTTGATGAAGCATTTGCCAAATAACCAATCAATCTTTTGAAGAGTTCCGGAGGTTGGGTTGCTGCATTCAGAAAGGTTGGATAGGCGCAGTTGACCATAAAACCAAGTGGCCGCCGATCAGTATTGGCATCAATCGTTTTAATGGCGGTGCAAAGATCCGTACCATCCAGAACCCGCCCGTCACGGGAAATAACGAAGCTTATAAAATAGGGCAGGCCGGAATTTCCCAATGCCTTCGCGATACCAATGGCCTCATCAATACATGGTAGGGTTTCCGCGATAATAAAATCAACCTCACCTTGTTTAAGTTGCTCGATTTGCCATGTGTGAAACTGCTCCGCCTGTCTGGCGGATAAAGCCTCGTGCGGTAGATAACAATCATTTTTACAGCCAATCAGACCGCCAATTTTAATGTTATTGCGACCCTGCTTTTGAGACTCGCGAATATCCTGCAGAAAGCGTGCCGCATCTATGTTTACGTCAGGGTTAATACCAGTTTCAGAGACCCTCTCTTTGTTTGCTCTCCAGGTAGGTGTACACATCAGGAAAGGTGTTTCTGCTTCAAGCGCAATGTCGATGTAGTTTTGATAGAGTTTTGTGAGGGCCTGTCGACCGGCCTCCTCGTAGATGAGTGGAGCATTTACGAGCAACGGATGGAGCTCAACTTCACTGGAGCGACGCAACGATTCGACGATCGCCCCCTCCATTAGAATCAGGCTGTTGTCACTGAGTAGCTGTTGCATGAACTTTACTCATTACCACGGTATTAACGCGGCAATCAGCTTCTGTATTCGAGTTGGAGACCCTTCAAAAAGTAACGTAGCACCTGATCTTTGCATTTTCGATAGTGCTTATGATCCGGCTTTCGAAAAAATGCACTTAGCTCGTGTTTGCTCATACTGAAGTCTGCTTTTTTAATCAGCCCCAGAACATCATCGGCTTGCAGGTTGAGTGCTATTTTCAGTTTTCTGAAGATAATATTGTTGGTGAGGCTCGTTTCCGGCTCAGGCTGCGGACCGTCTTTTCTTCCTCTTTTATCGACTATCAGGCCATTCAGGAAAGTGGCCAGTTGCACATCGGCGCACGCCTGATAGTCAGGATCATCCTCTTTCTTCAGCCAGTCGCTGACCTGGGCACGCGTAACCTCTATCCCGCCGAGTGCAAATATATCGATCATTTTCGTATCGTCAAAATTGAAGGTGTATCTGATACGACGCAAAACATCGTTGTTATTCATTTTGTATTTCCAGCCTTAAACCCTGTCAACATAATTGTATGCGAATGGTCTCTTGTGCAAACTCAATGATATCGCCAGCAACGATCTTTTTCCGCTTGCGGGTTTCCACTTTACCATTTACCAGCACATAACCCTCAGAAATAAGCTGCTTGGCCTCACCGCCGGATGCAACCATGCCTTCAAATTTCAGAATCTTGTAGAGTTCTACCGGCTCACTTGTAATTTCAACCACTCTCACTGAACCACCCAGGAGCCCTCAACAACCAGTGTGTCTTTTTCAAATATTTTACCGTTAAACCGGTCACCTGCCTGAAGTGGCCCGACACCGGCGGGTGTGCCTGTCATGATAAGGTCACCGTCCTCAAGAGAAAGAAAGCTTTTGACCTCTGCAATTATTTCGGCCGGTTTATACATCATCAACTTACATCCACCCTGCTGGACCAGACGGTCATTGATATGAAGCTCCAGCCTCAGGTCACTAACCTGCCCTTCAAAAGCGGCAAACTCACTGAACACGGCG
>Ga0224499_10000356_pt1 | contig 11606 bp, 6 predicted proteins | sample SF_Jul11_sed_USG_3_FD_168125 | JGI IMG/M metagenome (GOLD analysis project Ga0224499, IMG submission 168125) | Sediment microbial communities from San Francisco Bay, California, United States - SF_Jul11_sed_USGS_24 | ecosystem: Environmental > Aquatic > Marine > Sediment | place: USA: California... | reverse complement strand
ATTTCGCATGTGGAGTATGAGACGGAAAACCGCCATTACGCGCATGTCGACTGTCCGGGGCATGCGGACTATGTCAAAAACATGATCACCGGGGCGGCGCAAATGGACGGGGCGATCCTCGTGGTCAGTGCCGCCGATGGGCCCATGCCGCAGACGCGGGAGCATATTCTCTTAGCGCGGCAAGTGGGGGTGCCCTATATCGTCGTCTTCTTAAACAAAGCGGACAAAGTCGAAGACAAGGAATTGTTGGAACTGGTGGAGTTAGAGGTGCGGGAACTGCTCACGAAGTATGGGTTCCCGGGTGATGATGTGCCGGTGGTCATTGGTTCTGCCATCAAAGCCATCGAAGGGGATCAAAGTGACATTGGGGTGGCGTCCATCACGAAGCTGTTGGATGCGGTCGACACGTATATCCCGACGCCGGAGCGGGCCATTGACAAGCCGTTTCTGATGCCCATTGAAGATGTTTTTACCATCAGTGGCCGTGGGACGGTGGTCACGGGCCGGGTGGAGCGTGGGCTCGTCAAGGTCGGGGATGAGATCGAGATTGTGGGCTTAAAGCCGACGCAGACGACCATTGTGACGGGAGTGGAAATGTTCCGGAAGGTGTTGGATGAAGGGCAGGCAGGGGACAACATTGGCGCCTTGCTGCGAGGGACGAAGAAGGAAGACGTGGAGCGGGGCATGGTGTTGGCGAAGCCGAAGTCGATTACGCCGCATACGAAGTTTAAGGCGGAAGTGTATGTGTTGACGAAAGAAGAGGGGGGGCGGCATACGCCGTTCTTCAATGGGTACCGGCCGCAGTTCTACTTCCGCACGACGGACGTGACGGGGATCGTGCAGCTCAATGAGGGGGTGGAGATGGTGATGCCGGGCGACAATGTGTCCTTTTCGGGGGAGTTGATTGCGCCGATTGCGATGGAGCAGGGGGTGCGGTTTGCGGTGCGTGAAGGGGGGCGGACAGTGGGTGCCGGGGTTGTGACTGAAATTGTCGAATAAGAATACAGGGGTATAGCTATGCGAGTCATTATTTCTCTAGCTTGCGGAGATTGCAAGCGACGAAATTATTCAACGATGAAAAACAAAAAGAACGATCCTGATCGTTTGGAAATGAAGAAGTATTGTCGATTTTGCCGGAAGCACGTTCCGCATAAAGAGGTTAAGTAATCTTGGCTTTGGGTAGCTCCTAGTGTTGGAAGTGTTAAAGGGGCATAGTGTCAATGGCTAGCACGTCGGTCTCCAAAACCGAAAGTCCGGGTTCAAGTCCTGGTGCCCCTGCCAGTCAATTTTTCGGGGGAAGGGTTTTGGAAAAAATTGATGGCACATCACTCGAATTGCGGAGGATAGAGAGTGTTTAAAAAGGTCTGGTCTTCCATTGCAGAGTTTTTGTCTGATGTTCGAAGTGAGCTGAAGAAGATTTCCTATCCCACGAAATCTGAAACAATTGGGTCGACGACAGTCGTGTTGTTGTTTTGTGCGATTATGTCCATATATTTGTCGGCAGTGGATTCGTTTCTCGTGTGGTTAATCAGTAGGATTGTCTAATGGAGAAGAAAGGGATTCATGGCGAGCCATTGGTATGTCATACACACCTATGCTGGGTTTGAAGGTCGAGTTCGAACGGGAATTGTTGAGCGAGCCAATCAATTAGGTATGGGTGAGGCGGTGGGGCAAGTGCTTGTCCCCACGGAAGACGTCGTAGAATTTAAAGAGGGAAAGCGGCGCGCTTCAAAGAGGAAGTTTTTCCCAGGCTATGTTCTTTTAGAGGCAAATGGGCCGATTAATGACGAGATGATCGCGATGATCAAGGAGACCCCAAAGGTGACGGGATTTGTCGGGGGGGGGACTCGACCGATTCCGCTAGATCCGGAAGAGGTGTCAACGCTTTTGAAGCAACTAGAATCCGGAGTTTCTGCTCCAAGGGAGTTGGCCAGCTTTTCCAAGGGAGACAATGTGCGCATTGTTGATGGGCCGTTTTTAGGCTTTAGCGGATTAGTTGATGAGGTGGATCAAGATCATGCAAGGGTAAAGGCGTTGGTGAGTATTTTTGGACGATCAACTCCCGTGGAATTGGCCTTTTCTCAAGTTGAGCGAGCGTAGCGATGGTGAATGGTTTTGTGTGTCTAGTGGTATTCATAGGGTCTATATGAGAGTTTTGGAATTTTAAGGTAGGTGAACGTATGGCTAAAGAAGTAACAAGTCAAATCAAATTGCAGATCCCTGCAGGGAAAGCGAATCCTGCGCCTCCCGTTGGTCCTTCCCTGGGTCAGCACGGGGTGAACATCATGGAGTTTTGTAAGCAGTTTAACGCCAAGACTCAGAAGCAGGAGGGCAGCATTATTCCTGTGGTCATTTCTGTCTACAAGGACAGAAGTTTTAGTTTTATTACCAAAACGCCGCCGGCATCGGATCTTTTGAAGAAAGCTGCCGGTGTGATTAAGGGGTCGGGAATTCCGCATAAAAATAAAGTCGGAACTATTACTCAGGCGCAATTAGAAGAAATTGCCAAGTTGAAAGTCGAAGATTTGAATGCCAGTGATGTGCCTGCAGCGATGCTGGTGATTGCCGGAACGGCGCGGAGTATGGGCATTACGGTTGAAGGGTAATTATTTCGAGGGCTTTAAAAAAGAGGACATCTACTGTGGGGAAAAATTTCAAGGAATCATTAGTAAAGGTAGCAAAGCCGGAGTATTCCCTTGAGGAGGCAAGTGCTTTAGTGAAGGAGGCCGCATTCGCGAAATTCGATGAATCGGTTGAAATTGCCTTGTCGTTAGGAGTAGATCCGAAGCGGGCTGACCAAATGGTGCGTGGAACGACAGTTCTGCCTCATGGCACGGGGAAAAAGATCCGTATTCTGGTGATTGCCAAAGGTGAGAAGGAGCAGGAGGCGAGAGAGGCTGGGGCTGATTTTGCTGGGGGTGACGACCTTTTGCAGAAAATCCAAGACGGGTGGTTGGATTTTGACTCCATGATTGCGACTCCGGATATGATGGGAGCTGTCGGAAAATTGGGTAAGGTGCTTGGCCCTCGAGGGTTGATGCCGAATCCGAAGACCGGAACCGTGACATTCGAAGTTGGCAAGGCCGTTCAAGAAATTCGGAAGGGCCGAGTGGAGTACAAGGTTGACAAGGCGGGGAATGTGCATGTGCCTGTTGGTAAGATCTCGTTTCAAAGCCAACAAATTACCGAAAATGTCCGGACGGTCTTTGATTCAATTTTGAAGGCCAAGCCGTCTTCCAGTAAAGGGAAGTATGTGAAGAGTGCGACATTGTCGAGCACGATGGGGCCGGGGATTCGTCTGGATAGTGTCGGCCTTGCTAAGCAAGTTGGGTGAACTTTTAATCTGAGTAGGTGGGTTAGGGTATGAAAAAAGCTGACAAATCAGAAGTGGTGACTTCCTTGCACGAGCGGTTTTCTCGCGCGCGAATTGCCATTGTGAGTGAATGTGCGGGTATGCCCGTGAATCAAGTGAATGACCTGCGGAAAAAGCTTCGCGGAGCGCATGCGCATATGCATGTGGTGAAGAATACGTTGGCCATTCGGGCTCTGGGTGATACTCCGCTGATCCCTTTGCAGCCTTTCTTTAAGGGGCAATCTGTCTTAGTTATTGGTTATGATGATCCGGTATCGCCGACGAAGGTCATGCGGGACTTCATTAAGGCGGAAAAATGTGAGAAGAAACTCTTGGTCAAGGGAGCGGTTCTTGATGGGGAGGCGTTGGACCCGGTCCGCTTGTCGTCCCTGGCGGATTTGCCGTCAAAGCCAGAATTGCTTTCAATGTTGTTGTCGGCCTTCCAGGGACCCATTCGAGGGTTCGTGGGGGCTTTGGGTCAAATTGTCAGAAGTATTGTTGGGGTGTTAGCCGCCATACAAGAAAACAAAACTCAGAAAGGAGAGGGAGAGATGAGTGCTACAGAAACAAAAATGTCAAAGGAAGATTTCATTAAGGCTATAGAGGGGCTGAGTGTGCTTGAATTGTCTGATCTGGTGAAAGGTTTGGAGGACCGGTTTGGTGTGACGGCGGCAGCTCCGGTGGGAGTTGTGGCGGCGGCTCCAGGTGCGGCTGCGCCTGCAGCGGAAGAAAAAACTGAGTTTGATGTCGTTTTGACCGGAGCGCCTGCAGACAAAAAGATTCAAGCCATTAAGGTTGTTCGTGAAATTACTGGCTTGGGATTAAAGGAAGCCAAGGATTTGGTGGAGGGTGTGCCTAAGCCTGTCAAGGAGGGTGCGTCCAAAGAGGAAGCTGAGGCGATTCAGAAGAAACTTCAAGATGTGGGTGCCACGGTCGAAGTGAAATAGTTTTCTTGTATTTGGGAAGTTTCGAAACGCAGTTACGTTTCGGATAGCTGTTAATCCATAAGGAGATGTGAATGGCACAAGCAGCCTTTGAGGGCAGTGTTCAGCGACATAGTTTTTCAAAAATTCGCACGCATATTGGGATTCCGGATTTAGTCGAGGTTCAGCGTCGTTCCTATGAGGAGTTCTTGCAGGCTGAGACGTTGCCTGATCGTCGTGATGAAAAGGGATTGCATGCGGCGTTTAAAAGTGTCTTTCCGATTATGGATTACAATAACTCGGCCATTCTGGAGTTTTCCAGCTATTCGTTAGGAACGCCAAAATACGATATTCGTGAATGTATTGAGCAGGGGATGACCTTTGCGGCCCCGCTAAAGCTGCGTGTTCGCCTTGTGGTGTTTGATCAGCAGGATAAGGCTGTAAAAAATCGTGTGTTAGACGTGCGAGAACAGGAAGTCTATGTTGGGGAATTGCCCTTAATGACTGATCGAGGGACCTTTATTGTGAATGGGACGGAGCGGGTGGCGGTGAGTCAGTTGCATCGTTCTCCGGGGCCCTCGTTTGGCCATGATAAAGGGCGAACGCATTCCAGTGGGAAAGTCTTGTTTTCCGGTAGAATTATTCCGTATCGAGGCTCATGGTTGGATTTTGAATACGATGCCAAGGATATTTTGTATGTCCGCATCGACCGTCGCCGAAAAATGCCGGCCACCATTTTGCTGAAAGGATTTGGTTTCAGTACGGATGACTTGTTGAAAATGTATTACCCTGTCGAGGAAGTCCGTGTGAGTAATGGCAAGTTGCTTCGCAAGTTGGATCCTGAGATCCATACTGGGTTGCGTGCTCCTCAAGATCTTGTTGATAAGGGTGGGGATGTATTGGCTAAAGAGGGAATGAAGTTGAATAAAACCCTTATGGGCCGTGTGCGTTCTGCTGGTATTAAGGAAATTTCCATTAAGCCTGAAGATCTGGTTGGTCGCGCTGTCCTGACAGAACTTGTTGATCCAGAAAGCCAGGAAGTGATTTTAGAGAAAAATCAACGGCTTACGCCCCCAGTTCTGGAGCGCATCCAGGAGGGACGGATGGAGAGTTTCAAGGTCATTTATCTGGATAGTCCGACTGCAAGCCCCGTAATTTTAGATACGTTGGAGGCCGAACGAACCAATTCCAAAGAAGAGGCTTGGGTTGAAATTTATAAACGGCTTCGGCCTGGGGAGATGCCTTCGATTGAGTCGGCAAAGCTGTTGTTCGAAAATCTGTTCTTGAATCCCAAGCGGTATGATCTGTCGCCGGTTGGTCGTTTGAAAATGAACAAACGATTTAATCTTGACTTGTCATTAGAGCAACGAACCCTGTCCGCTCAAGATATTGTTGAGGTGGTCCGGTGTCTAGTTGATCTAAAGGGTGGGAAGGGCGATGTGGATGATATTGATCACTTGGGAAATCGCCGAGTTCGCTCTGTTGGGGAGTTGCTAGAGAATCAAATTCGTATTGGGTTAGCTCGAATGGAGCGAAGTATTAAGGAGCGCATGAACCTCCTGGATATGGAAACCGTATTGCCGCATGATCTCATTAATGCCAAGCCCATTGTTGCAGCCATTAAAGAATTTTTTGCCGGAAGTCAGTTGTCTCAATTTATGGACCAGACGAATCCCCTTGCGGAAATCACTCATAAGCGGCGTCTTTCTGCGTTGGGTCCTGGCGGACTGACGCGTGAGCGAGCAGGTTTCGAAGTGCGGGACGTGCATCCTTCGCATTATAGTCGGATCTGTCCAATTGAGACGCCAGAAGGTCCGAATATTGGGTTGATTACCTCCCTGGCTACTTATGCCCGTATTAATGAGTTTGGTTTTATTGAAGCCCCATTTCGAAAAGTGAGAAAAGGCCGTGTCTCTGATGAAGTCGAGTTCCTTTCGCCTTTAGACGGGGATCGGGTTGTGATTGCGCAAGCCAATTCGGCTATGAATAAAGATGGGCAGCTTACCTCGGAAACGATTACGGCCAGGGAGGCTGGAGAATTTGTGACGACAACTCCCGATACCGTGGATTATTTAGATGTCTCGCCCAAGCAGGTGGTGAGTGTGGCAACCGCACTTATTCCTTTTTTGGAGCATGATGATGCCAACCGAGCACTTATGGGTTCCAATATGCAACGACAAGCGGTTCCGACAATCAAGAGTGACTCTCCTCTTGTGGGAACGGGAATGGAATCAGTTGTGGCAAGGGACTCTGGGTATTTGGCAATTGCGCAACGGGATGGCATTGTGGAGTCTGTGGATGCCAGAAGGATTGTGGTGCGAGCCGGAAGTAGGGAGAAAGACGAAAAGAAAAAAAGTTCTCGCATCCTGGATACCTATGATTTAGTAAAATTTCAGCGGACCAATCAAAATACCTGTATTACTCAAACGCCAATTGTTCGTGTGGGGCAACCAGTGAAAGAAGGACAGGTGTTGGCTGATGGGCCGTCGATGGATCGCGGGGAATTAGCATTGGGGAAAAATGTTTTGGTGGCCTTCATGCCATGGGGCGGCTACAACTATGAAGATGCCATTCTTCTCAGTGAAAAAATGGTGAAAGGCGATACGTTCACGTCTATTCACATCGAAGAATTTGAAGTTGAAGCGCGGGATACCAAGTTAGGAAAAGAGGAAATTACCAGGGATATTCCTAATCTAGGAGATGAAGCGCTTCGAAATTTAGATGAGAGTGGGATTGTTCGAATTGGAGCGGAGGTGAAGCCGGGAGACATTCTAGTTGGGAAAGTTACGCCGAAAGGTGAAACGCAACTCACGCCTGAAGAAAAGCTTCTCCGTGCTATTTTTGGAGAAAAAGCTGGTGATGTCAAAGATACATCCTTGCAGGTTCCCCCGGGCATTGAGGGAATTGTTGTCGATGTGAAAATATTTTCCCGCAAAGGCGTGGATAAAGATGAGCGATCCCGTACGATCGAAACTGATGATCGTGTCAAGGTTGAGCGAGATTACCAAGAAGAACTTCGGATTATCGAGGAAGAGCGCAATCGGAAAATCCGAAAATTATTGTTGGGGCAGTTTGTTGGGCGGGATTTGATGGATCCCGATAGCGGAGAAGTCATCCTGAAGAAAAAAGGTCGGATTACTGCAGATGTGCTCAGGAAATTGACGGATGACGATGCGCGCCGAGTGATATTGGCTGATGCCGAGGAGCAGAAAAAACTTGACGAAATCGAGCGTGAGGCCAAGGATCAGATTGAAATTTTGCAAACGGAATATGATGAAAAAGTCGGACGGTTGCGGCGAGGTGATGAATTGCCTCCAGGTGTGATCAAGCTCGTCAAGGTCTATTTAGCTATTAAGCGAAAAATCGCAGTCGGCGATAAGATGGCGGGTCGTCATGGGAATAAAGGTGTCGTTTCTCGAATAATGGCTGAAGAAGATATGCCCTATCTTCCGGATGGCACCCCTGTAGATATTGTATTGAACCCATTGGGCGTACCTTCACGAATGAATGTCGGGCAAATCTTGGAAATCCATTTAGGGTGGGCCGCCCATGCCTTGGGTATTAAGGTTGAAACTCCGGTCTTTGATGGGGCCTCTGAAAAAGAGATTAAAGCCTTGCTGGCTAAGGCGAGCTTACCCGAATCTGGTCAATCGGTGGTGTATGACGGTCGGACTGGCGAACCGTTCAAGAGTCCTGTCACGGTTGGCTACATGTATATGTTGAAGCTCCATCATCTTGTTGATGATAAAATTCACGCTCGTTCTATTGGCCCATATTCCCTGGTGACGCAACAACCATTGGGTGGGAAAGCCCAGTTTGGTGGGCAGCGCTTAGGGGAAATGGAAGTTTGGGCGCTGCAGGCCTATGGGGCAGCCTCTACCTTGCAGGAATTTCTTACCGTCAAGTCTGATGATGTCCCAGGTCGTTCTCGTATGTACGAAGCGATTGTTAAGGGAGAGAATTTCCTTGAACCTGGCTTGCCTGAGTCATTTAATGTGTTAGTCAAAGAGTTGCAAAGCTTGGGATTGGATGTGGAACTGATTAAGTCCGCGGAATAGACAACCACGTTGATCATGGCCATTCACCATTCCACATAACCCGGAGGAATGCACTTGGATAGTATCTATTCTCTTTTTGAAAAGCCTAGAGATGCCGTCTCGTTTGATGCGATGCGTATTCGTATTGCCTCGCCGGAAAAGATTCGTTCGTGGTCGTATGGAGAGGTAAAGAAACCAGAGACCATTAATTACCGATCCTTTAAGCCAGAGCGCGATGGACTTTTTTGTGCCAAAATTTTCGGGCCGACGAAAGACTGGGAGTGTAATTGCGGAAAATATAAGCGAATGAAGCACCGGGGGATTGTGTGCGATAAATGCGGCGTGGAAGTCATCCAGTCAAAAGTCCGTCGTGAGCGTATGGGTCATATAGAATTAGCCGCACCAGTTGCGCATATCTGGTTTTTGAAGGGGGTGCCTAGTCGCATTGGGATCCTTTTGGATATGAGTCTTAAGCAATTGGAAAAAATTCTCTATTTTGAGGCGTATGTTGTTTTGGATCCGGGAAATAGCAGTCTCAAGGAACGAGAGTTGTTAACGGAGGAACGATATCGGGAATGTGTCGAAGAGTTTGGGGCCAGTTCTTTTAAGGTAGGGATTGGGGCTGAAGCGATTCGTGAGCTATTGAGAAAAGTTGATATTGAGGCGTTGTGGGATGAGCGCCACGACAAAATCAAGAGTACAACCTCTGTTGCTGTTGGGAAAAAGCTGACCAAGCGATTGAAGGTGATTGAAGCCTTTCATACGTCTGGGAACAATCCGGAATGGATGATTATGGATGCTATTCCAGTGCTTCCTCCAGAATTGCGTCCGCTTGTTCCTTTAGATGGTGGACGGTTTGCCACGTCTGATCTGAATGATTTGTATCGTCGCGTCATTAACCGAAACAATCGTCTGAAGCGATTGGTTGAATTGAAGGCCCCGGGGGTCATTATTCGAAATGAAATGCGCATGCTTCAAGAGGCTGTCGATGCGTTATTCGATAACGGTCGCCGTGGCCGCGTAATTCGTGGTGCCAATAAGCGGCCTTTGAAATCCCTCAGTGACATGTTGAAGGGTAAGCAGGGGCGTTTCCGGCAAAACCTTTTAGGCAAGCGTGTCGATTATTCTGGGCGATCAGTGATTGTGGTTGGGCCAGAACTTCGTCTGAATCAATGCGGGTTGCCCAAGAAGATGGCACTTGAACTCTTTAAACCGTTTATTTTCCATAAATTGGAAGAGCGTGGTGCGGCCACCACTATTAAGAGTGCGAAGCGATTGGTTGAAAAAGAGCGTCCAGAGGTTTGGGATGTGCTGGATGAGGTCATTCGTGAGCATCCGGTTATGCTGAATCGAGCGCCAACTCTTCACCGATTGGGTATTCAAGCCTTTGACCCAATTTTGGTAGAAGGTAAGGCGATTCGTTTACATCCGCTGGTTTGTGCCGCTTTTAATGCCGACTTCGATGGCGATCAAATGGCTGTCCATGTTCCTCTTTCGGTTGAGGCGCAGATTGAAGCGCGCGTGTTAATGATGGCCGCCAATAATGTCCTGTCGCCGGCTAATGGACGCCCGTTGTCTGTCCCATCGCAGGATATGGTGTTGGGTTGCTATTGGTTGACTGATGATCGTGATGGAGCCCGCGGAGAAGGGAAGATTTTCTCGTCAACCGAAGAAGTCCGTATTGCCTATGATTCGGGTGAAGTTGAGGAGCAGGCACGGATCAAGGTGCGAATTGTGGACGATCTTGTTCAGTCTACGGTTGGACGAGTGATCTTATCGGAAATTTTACCGGCTAGTATGGCCTTTTCGCATGCAAATCAATTGATGACCAAGAAGGAAATCGCCAAATTAGTGGATCGCGTTTACCGATTGGCTGGGCTTCATGAAGTTGTGGTGATGTTAGACCGCTTGAAGGATTTAGGATTCTCATATGCGACCAAGGCTGGGGTCTCAATTTGTATCGACAACATGCATATTCCTTCTCGCAAGAGTGAAATGATAAATGGTGCGCAAGGGGACGTGAACCAAGTGCAGAGCCAGTATAGCGAAGGCCTGATTACCAATGGCGAGCGATATAATAAGGTTATTGATATCTGGGCGCATGTGAGTGAGCAGGTCGCGATCGAAATGATGAAGGAAATTAGTCAGGGGGGTGGGCGAGGTGAGACGGAAGGCCTCAATCCCATTTATATGATGGCTGACTCTGGCGCTCGCGGCAGTTCTCAGCAAATCAGACAGCTAGGGGGTATGCGTGGTTTAATGGCCAAGCCATCTGGTGAAATTATTGAAACGCCAATTACAGCCAATTTTCGTGAGGGGCTGACCGTGTTGCAGTATTTTATTTCCACGCACGGAGCACGAAAGGGTTTGGCGGATACGGCCTTGAAAACCGCAAATTCCGGGTATCTCACTCGTCGTCTGGTGGACGCTGCGCAAGACGTCATTGTGAGCGAACTGGATTGTTTGACGGCTAACGGCATTATTATTTCCGCGCTAGTTGAAGGTGGAGAGGTCATTCAATCCTTGGATGAACGAATTTTAGGGCGATTAACTGCCGAGGATGTGCATGACCCTGTTACTCAGGAAATCCTTGCGAAAGCTCATGAAGAATTAGATGAAGAGCTCTGCAAGGTTATTGTTGAGGCAGGAATTGATCATGTCAAAATTCGTTCGGTGCTTACCTGCCAGTCCCGCTGGGGAGTTTGCGCCAAATGTTATGGAAGGGATTTGGCTCGTGGGCGTCTTGTCGAAAAAGGTGAACCGGTTGGTGTCATTGCGGCTCAGTCCATTGGAGAGCCTGGGACTCAGCTGACCATGCGAACCTTTCATATCGGGGGAACGGCCAGTAAGGTGGTTGAGCAGACCGTTCTAGAGGCCAAGCATGAGGGAATCATCAAGTTTTTAAGCTTTGACGCAAAAAAGAATGCAGATTTTCATAATCCCAGCATGGCCGTTAAAACGCAGCAAGGTGATTGGGTGGTCATGGTCAGAAATGCCAAGATTGCTGTGTATGATGATACGGGACGTGAGCGTGAAAAGTATCCTTTGGTCCATGGTGCCAAAGTCAAAGTCAAGGATGGTGGGAAAGTTGAAGTCGGACAAAAGTTTGTGGAGTGGGATCCCTACTCACTGACTATTTTGACGGAAGTTGGTGGAAAGGTTGCCTTAGGTGATATTGCGGAAGGCGTGACTATTAAGGATGAAGTGGATGAAGTCACGGGGCTTTCACGTCGTGTTGTGATTGAGCAAGCTGGAACCAATTTACGTCCACGGCTCTCAGTCAAGGATGAATCT
>Ga0224499_10000354_pt1 | contig 11647 bp, 6 predicted proteins | sample SF_Jul11_sed_USG_3_FD_168125 | JGI IMG/M metagenome (GOLD analysis project Ga0224499, IMG submission 168125) | Sediment microbial communities from San Francisco Bay, California, United States - SF_Jul11_sed_USGS_24 | ecosystem: Environmental > Aquatic > Marine > Sediment | place: USA: California... | reverse complement strand
CACCTGTCATCTTTAGCATCACACCAATCCGGTCGCGGTGGTGCTGTCAAGCCGGTCCCATTGTCGGAAGGTGAACAACTCGACTGACCACAACTGTTATATGCCTTTACGCAATACGAGTGCGTGCCTGTAACGTTGTCAGGATAACAGGTCTGATTGGCTCCGGTTGAGCCGATCTGAGAGCCATCCCGATATACTCGATAGCCATCCTCGCCGGGCACATTGTCCCAGCAGACTTCAATGAGGTTACACCTGTCATCCGTAGCATCACACCAATCCGGTCGCGGTGGCTCTTGTCCTTCAATTTGGAATTGAACATCGGGCCGATTGAAATCTAAGGGCAGATACTGATTGAAGATCGTGAAGTCCTTAGTAAATGGGTCCAGGCAAATATCCGGAAGAACAAATATCTCAAGACAGCCATACGGTGTTAGCTCAACCCCCCAGTTCAAACGAAAGTCAGATCTATAACTGTTTGCGACTCCGACCGTCGTGTTACAGCTCGATAGGCTGACAGGGAATTGCCTCTGCTGACCATCACTTGAGATGCAATATGAGTTGTTGGCGCAGACTGAATTACCTGATAAGTTGCCTGTGACGTCACCACCGACATTCACTCCAACGCACAGATCGGCAATACCGGGGAACCCAACACAAACGATATCAATGTCTGACGGATAGAGTGGATCACTACAGGAGAGACTGTTGTTCAATAGAAACGGTGTGAAACCGCAGTCTCTAAAGAAACCCAAGTCAACACTCGGTACTAATGGGATATTTCCCGAATCGTTGATATCAGGGAGTGGCCATGGCAAGTCCACAACAACTTTCCACATGGCACCAAATTCAAGTCCCCCTTCTATGTGAAGATTGCCGCCGTCTTGATCACCAACCCACTTGAGCCACGTAGACAGTTGTTGCCCCGGTTGAACTTCGCCATCATCGTAACGAAGCTGTACGTCACCCGGCAGATCGGCGACTATTTTACCCAAGCTGGCTTTAAAGAAGAGCCTTATTTGGATGGGGGACCCCGGTGGAAACCACTTGGTGTCCAAGTCCAAGCTGTTAAGAATATCTAGTTCATCTGGAGTCAGAGAGTCTGATTTCGAAAACCGGTTGCCAATGCTTTGCTCTTTCCACACCCTCTTCGTTGACAAATCCCGGTACAGTATCGTGCTATCGGGTAAAACAACTTTAAGGATTTGATTATCGGTACCTGGGTTAATAATCTCCGCTGATAAGAAGATACCTCTTTCCGCATGAAAAGAAATAGGCTTTGTCTGCGTCACCATACCGCTTTCAGAGGCCGCCAAGGTCACAGTAAACGATAGCGATACTAACATCACAATCACTACTTTAGCATAGCTTCTCATACATATCCTCCAATTCCAGCAATCTGTGGAACAAATGGTCCCACGGTTGACATCCTTACTTCCTTTTGGCCACTAACAGCTATCGAACGCCTTCCCTGTAGAAAAACAGGGAACAGCGTCAAGAACCCTGTTGCACCGCCCTAGCGGTGTATCTGAGTTCTCCTTCACCGGACTTGTTAATCCCCGCGATGCAGTTTTCCCTTTCTCTGAATTGTCTCCTATCCCGAGGGGTTGTGTCGGTAATCCCCAGGATGCACAACTACCTTGCGGCTATACATGACTATCAAACACCTGCGACCACTGGCTCCTGTTTTCGAAGCCAAGATCGTTCCACCCAAGTTGTAAGAATCTCTGAAGTCTTGGAACCCATGATAAGTGAACGGGCGGTCTGGGTCAAGTGATAATTGAGTCTTCAGGCTTTGTTCTACCACCTCTTGTCTTCGGGTCGATTTCAGATTATAATATGCGCCTGCCACAAGGGCAGGAACTTGTATACGATTATTGTAGGAGACAAGATATGGACCCGTTCGGCGCCCAGGCAACTCTCGAAACCAAGGGTGGCAAATACAGGATCTACCGGCTTGATGCATTAGCGCAACTCGGTTCGGCGGAGCAGATGCCGTATTCAATCAAGGTGCTTCTCGAAGCGGTGCTGCGTAACGTCGACGGCCGCACCGTTACCGAAGATGATGTCAAGAGGCTGGCGGCCTACGATGCCAGAAACGTCGGCTCGGTGGAGTTGCCGTTCAAACCGGCGCGCGTGCTCTTACAGGACTTTACCGGCGTACCCGCCGTGGTCGATCTGGCCGCTTTGCGCTCGGCTATGAAAAGAATGGGCGGCGATCCCAAAAAGATCAACCCGCAGGTGCCGGTTGACTTGGTGATCGATCATTCCGTGCAGGTGGATGCGTATGCCTCCGACGATGCGCTCGAATACAACATGCAAAGAGAATTTGAACGCAACAAAGAGCGGTACGAGTTTCTCCACTGGGGACGTAAAGCGTTCGACAACTTTCGCGTAGTGCCGCCGGCCACGGGGATTTGTCATCAGGTCAATCTTGAGTATCTGTCCACCTGTGTAATCGGGCGCGATGGTGTCGCATTCCCCGACAGTCTGGTCGGGACCGATAGTCACACCGTGATGATCAACGGTCTCGGCGTGGCCGGATGGGGTGTCGGCGGGATCGAAGCCGAGGCGGCCATGCTGGGCCAGCCGATCTACATGCTCACGCCGGAAGTGATCGGATTCAAGCTGAGCGGAAAACTGACAGAGGGTGTGACCGGCACCGACCTGGTGTTGACGGTTACACAGATGCTACGGGCCAAAGGTGTCGTCGGTAAGTTTGTGGAGTTCTTTGGTGAGGCACTTGATGACCTGCCGCTGCCGACCAAGGCGATGATTGCCAATATGGCCCCGGAGTATGGCGCCACGATGGGGTTTTTCCCCGTTGACAAGACAACCCTGGATTACTTGCACATGACCGGTCGATCCGATGCCGAGATCGACCTGGTGGAATGCTACACCAAAGAGCAGGCCCTTTTCAGAGCAGCCGGTTCCCCGGCGCCACAGTTTACCGACACACTCGAACTGGATATCTCAACGGTCGAGTCTTCGCTGGCCGGTCCCAAGCGACCGCAGGACAGAATATCGCTGGCCGACATGAAACAGCAGTTTGAAGCCGATCTGGCCCGTCCAGTGACCGAGCGCGGTTTCGCGGTGAAACAGTCTGATCGTGGTCGCTCGATCGATGTAACGGTAAACGGCAATTCCGCAACCATGCAGCAGGGTTCGGTGGTGATAGCTGCCATCACTTCGTGCACCAACACCTCGGACCCGATGGTGCTGATTGCGGCCGGCTTACTTGCCAAGAACGCGGTCGCTAAAGGCCTGACTGTTAGGCCCTATGTCAAAACATCGCTGGCACCCGGCTCACGAGTGGTGATCGACTACCTCGAAAAAGCAGATCTGATAGAACCGCTTAAGCGGCTCGGTTTTCACAATGTCGGCTATGGATGCACGTCCTGTATCGGCAACTCCGGTCCGTTGCCGGAGGAAGTTGTGGATGCGATCAATAAAAACGATCTAGTTGCCTCGGCGGTGCTGTCGGGCAATCGTAACTTCGAGGGACGGGTCAGTCCCAACACGAAGGCGAACTATCTGGCCTCGCCGCCGTTGGTTGTGGCCTATGCGCTGGCCGGGACGGTGGATATCGACCTGGCTACCGAGCCGCTGGGACAAGACTCTGGCGGTAACGATGTTTTCCTCAAGGATATTTGGCCGACCGAGCAGGAAGTTTTGGACACGGTCGGCGATGCGGTGACGCCTGAGATGTTTCGCGCGCGTTACGCCACTGTGTTTGACGCCAACGAAACCTGGAACAGTATCGCCAGCCCGGATGGTGACCTGTTTGCCTGGGATGATTCATCGACATACGTTCAGGAGCCGCCCTTCTTTGTCGATCTGGCAGAGGAGCCGAACGACATTCAGCCAATCAAAGATGCGCGCGCCCTGTGCATGTTGGGTGATTCGATCACGACCGATCATATCTCACCGGCCGGTGTTATCAAGAGCGATCAACCGGCGGGACAGTATCTGGTTGAGCATGGTGTCGCCTTCGAGGATTTCAACAGCTATGGTTCACGGCGTGGGAACGACCGTGTGATGACGCGCGGTACTTTCGCCAACATTCGCCTGCGCAACCAACTTGCGCCCGGTACCGAAGGCGGCCTGACTACTTACCTGCCGACCGGTGAACAGATGTCGATCTACGATGCATCATTGAAATACAAAGAGTCCGGCACACCGTTGGTAGTGCTGGGCGGGAATGACTACGGTATGGGTTCATCGCGCGACTGGGCGGCTAAGGGCACGAATCTTCTTGGCGTCAAGGCAGTGTTGGCACAGAGTTTTGAACGGATCCATCGTTCGAATCTTGTCGGCATGGGCGTACTGCCTTTGCAGTTCAAGGACGGCGACTCGCGCGAGTCTCTCGGCCTGACCGGGCACGAGGTATTCGATATTGACGACTTATCCAATGACATGACACCACGTCAGATGGTTACGGTGACTGCCCGCAATGCCAACGGTGGCGAGACGAAGACTTTTTCGATGATTGCACGTCTGGACACGCCTATCGACGTCGACTACTACCACCACGGCGGCATCTTGCACATGGTGTTAAGGCAGTTGGCGAAGGGGTGAGGGGGGGGCGACGAATTCCGGTGAGTGATCTCGGCTAATACGAAAGTTGCCGCCAATCATGGTCACCAGTTTACTTGTGAGCGATCAATATAATCGGGCAACATCGTGGCTGAATTACCTGTTGCGGTATTTAGCTGCTCCACAGTCAGATGTTTTGCTTTTTTGAAATTGACGCCGTGGAGCTCAGCGCCGGAGAGGTTGGCCTCTAGCAGGTTGGCCTCAGACACTTTGGCGCCGTGGAGAATGGTCCCTTCTAGTACTGCCATTGTTAAGTCAGACTTCCGCATATCAGCACCCGTGAAATCGGCGTAGGACAGATTGGCCTTACGCATATCAGCATTCACTAGAAACGCGCGCCTAGCCCGCGCCCTCTGCAGATCGCGCCCTTGGAGGTCGGCTCCTTTCACCAAGTCAAGGTCGCTCGGGTCTCCGTTCCAGCCACTAGGCGGTATCGACACATCTTGCTCAACAAGGTAGGCCACTGGCTCGAATCCGAGTTTTTTCAACAGAGAGTAGACAGGTGGTTCGACAAGCACACTCGCCGACACTACTGAGAAAAACGGGAAGCCTCTTTGAAGGTTGATAATCTCCCATGAGCTGAAACAACCAAACACCGTCGCACTGACAATAACAGCACCTGTAACAAAAACTATCGGTTTCCAACGCCTGCGCACTGGCTCCATGCGTCTGCTGCCGTTGAGCGTCGACCTGGCTAACATGTAAAACAAGCAACCACAGCCGAGGCACAAGGTCAGCAGACCGACATGCCAGCCTGTCCAAAAAAGTTCATGGCGGCTAAGGAACTGCGCCCAGAACATCCACAACGCGGCTGGCACCGCCAGGTACGCCAAGGCGAACAATACCACATACTGAACCCAATACAATGGACCTCGGTAGTCTTTCAGGGGATCGGAATGACCCAGGATCAGACTGTTCATCAACCATGGATGGATGTTTCGGTGTATCCCACGACCGCCAGGGAAGGTAGCGGGCAATGTGGTCACCAGTTCCCAATGACGGGTTAGATAGTACTGAAAGTATACGTACATACACAATAAGAGCAACGGCGCCACGATATAGAAACCAACTAGTGGTATCTCCAATCCGGCGAACGGCAGTCTGAGTGAGCCACTATTGGACACCAACTCAGAATCCAAAGTCGTTTTGACGGCCACGAACGTGTATAGACAAGCGATAATCAGATTGGCGAAGAGCCTACGTGAGAGGCCAGAGGACTCCTCCACCCTTTCAGCAAGATCAGCGAAGTCAATCCATGGCCTCGGGATCTTTGTGTCCCGAAGGTTGGTGCCGGCAAGTTGTTCGGGCCTGAGGTTCCTAGCCCTTCGTAAGTCTGTCTCAGAGATATCAGCTCCGAAGAGCTTTGACTTGTGAAAATCTGCCGCCTCTAGGTTGGCATTCTCCAGTTTGGCTTTTCGGAGGTCGGCACCACGTAGCTTAGCCTCTTGAAGATTAGCTCGCGAAAAGTTTGCTTTACTGAGGTCTGCATCATCTAGATTGGCGCTGATCAGACTAGCGTCGACCAGCTCGGTGCATGAGTGTTTATCACCATTGAGCTTAGCACAGCGAAGATCGGCGTAATCAAGCACCGTATTGGTTAAGTCGGCATTTGACAGATTGGCATTCACAAAAGTAGCTCCAGCCAAATCGGCTTCCATGAGATCGGCGTCCGAAAGATTAGCACCGGTCAGATCGGCTTCAAACAGAAAGGATTCGCACAGACATGTCCCGGTGAAGATAGCCTGCTGTAGTTTTCGCCCACTTAGGTTCCTACAACTGAGGTCTGTATGGCTGAAGTCTGCTGGACCATCTGTGTCGCACCCATTACTCAACCACTTTTCGTGCAGGTCGAGCATCTCTTCCAATTCATCGGGGTCTACGGTGCGGAGCTTGGGTCCCTTCTTGGGTTTCTCTTTCGCCATTAATCCTGTCTCCCTATCTGATCTCGGGCGGTGTTGGACTCATGTGGATGCAAGACAGTCTTGCATCGTTGATCGCCAGCAGACCCAAATATGTTCTCTCTCGAAAAACAATTCGCCGTGGGAAGGCCTCGCACAAGATCAGTCAGAACACAGATGACAGGTACAGGGTTTGCAACCAATGATGTTTCAATATGACCCTGCGCGATCCCAGCGAATAACTCCCTGGTTCATTCGATGCGACAATGATAGCGAAAATACTCCGCTTTTGCAAGGACTTTTGTTCATCAAATTGTATGCCAATAACATCGTGCGACGTTTGAAGGTAACGTAGAGTGCAGATCGAAACCGCCGGTGCGCTGAACGGCGTGTGTGCATTCTACAATCTCATTGACATTCTAACAACGCGCGTTACATTGTCGGCCATGCAAGATCGTGCGACCCTGCCGGAGAGTGTACTCAATTGAAAAACAGTGTGCAAACAACCGACGGCGCCCCTACCCTCGGCTATGTGTTCGCGTTGACGTCGGCGGTGGGGGCGGGGTTGGCGACAGTAATCGGGAAGTGGAACCTGGAAGCTATTCCGGTGCTGCTGATGAATGGTTGTATCTTCACCACTGCCACCGTCGCGCTGTCGGTCGGATGGTTGCCGTTCGCAGGCTTTAAGAAAGCGTTCGTGCTCACTCGACAGGGATGGTTCTGGGTGGCCATGTTCACAGTTACGTCGTTATTGGCGGTATGGGCGCATTGGGCCGGGGTGCAACGGATGGATCCAACCCTGGCCGCCTTCGTTAATCGCGCCGAAGTGCCAATCGTAATCGTACTGGGCGTCATTTTTCTCAAAGAACGGTTCAGCCGCTGGGAAACGCTGGGGCTTTTGCTTTCGATTGTCGGTATTGTCGTCATGAATCTCACCCTGCGCATTGAATACACTACAGGTTTCTGGTTGGCGCTGTTGGGAGCGTTACTGTTTGGCATGACCGAATTCGTGTCGAAGATAGCTGTCCGTCATGTGCCGCCGGTCACGTTGGCCTACCTGCGCAATCTGTTTATGGCGCCTATCTACTGGCTGATGTTCGCAGCCACTGGCGCCAGTCTGGAGGGACTCGACCGGGTGTGGCCCGGTGTGTTGGCGTTGGGGTTGGTGGGACCGATCCTGGGGCGCATGATGTACGTGTTGGCCTTGCGCCGCATGGAGCTTTCCAAAGTGGCCGTGATCAGCCAGAGCCAACCGGTCTATGTGGTACTGATCGCACTGTTCGTACTGGGACAGCTACCCTCGGTGCGCGAAACAGTTGGCGGCATTTTTCTTGTCGCCGGGTGTATCCTCATGGTGTTCGCGTGCTCACGTCGCACCAGGAACCATTCCTGATCATGCCCTTCGCGGGGGGATGATTATCCAGGCTAAGATATAGGCGACCAATCCGCCACCGGCCGCCAGCGCGGCAGCGACCACGATTAGTCGAATGATCGTCGGATCGATCTCGAAGTATTCACCCAGACCGCCACATACGCCTGCGATCATGCGGCTTTCATTTGAACGATAAAGTCTCTTGTCCATACATTATCTCCAACAAAGTTACTATCGATCTCTTTTCCTGTTCTGCATCTACGAGCAAAACTGTCAAATGAAACGAATATTCACATAACAACCTAAGACTCTACCCTGCTGTCGCCCAGTTCGGCATCCGGGTCAGATTGATCTCGAAAACAACCGGACCTAACAAATAGACCAGCAATGTGATAAGCACGACCCCTATCAAGTTCATTATTATACCGATGCGAACCATATCGCTCATTTTTACTTCGCCACTTCCGAAAACTATGGCGTTGGGCGGCGTGGCGACGGGTAGCATGAAAGCGCACGACGCCGACAACGTCGCCGGTATCATCAGAAGCAGTGGGTTGGTTTTGATGGCCACGGCCAGTGAACCCAACAACGGCAAGACCATCTCGGTGGTGGCAGTGTTGGAAGTCAGCTCGGTCAGAAAAGTGAGGGTGGCGCAAGTTGAGGCCACCAGGTAAAACGGCGACACGCTATCGAGCGATGTCATCTGGGCGGCTACCCAAACCGACAGGCCGGATGCTTTGAAACCCCCGGCCAGGGCGAAACCACCACCGAAAAGAAGCACTATACCCCAGTGCAGTTTTTTTGCTGTTTCCCAGTTCATCAAGCGCTGACCGCGCGTGGTCCGTGCCGGAATGACAAACATGAGCAGCGCAATCACTATGGCAATCGTTCCATCGTCGATGTATCCCGGCTCCGGCAAGATGGCCGACCATCCGGGTATGGTGAGTCCGCCGATGTCAATGCTCTTTCTGAACAACCAAAGGAGGGTCATCAGTACGAACAGAGCCATCACGATTTTTTCTTCGAAGGACATGGAGCCTAACCGTTTCAGCTCTTGTTTGAACAAGCCGGCATCGGTCGCTCCAACCTCGCTGCGCTTTATGAAGAACGATGTAATCAACAACCATGCGATCAGCAAAAACACCAGGCTGCACGGGAGACCGAACATAAACCATCCGGCGAACGATATCTCCGGAGCGTTGGGGAAATATATATTGAAGATTCGGGTGAATGACAGATTGGGTGGCGTACCGATGAGTGTTGCAATACCACCGATCGAGGCGGCGTAGGCAATGCTGATCAGCAGTCCGGTCGAGAAGCGGTTCATACCGACGCCTTCCGTGGACTCCTTGAGTTTGATGATAACGGCCAGCGCGATCGGTACCATCATCATAGTTGTAGCGGTGTTGGAAATCCACATCGACAGAAACGCGGTTGCAACCATAAAGCCCAGCACGATCCTGCGCGGTCCGGCGCCGATCAGGAGCAGTATCCTGAGCGCGATACGTCGATGCAGGTTCCAGCGCTGCATAGCCAGGGCCATGATGAAGCCACCGATGAAAAGAAAGATTACATGATTGAAGTAGGCACCGGCTACCTCCCGGCCTTTCATGACACCCAACAGTGGAAAGAGCGCCACCGGTAACAGGGCTGTAGCCGGGATGGGGATAGCCTCGGTGATCCACCAGCCGGCCATCAAAACAGCCACTGCGGCCATGCGAGTCACGTTCGGGTTGGCTGGGTCCAGATCGCACAGTGTCCAGACTGCCGCAGCCAACATCGGCACGCCGATTAGTCCGAATCTTTGTTTGAAGTTGCCGCTCATATCGGGAGGTTTATCCTCATCCTGTTATGCATCCTGCTGAGCTCTATCCAGAAAGTAGCTATTGCCGCGTGAGTCGTCAATTCTTAATAGCAGCTGTAATTGTCCGGAGCACAAGGCTCCTGACCTACTGATGATTGCACGGTAGCTGTCGGGCGGGGTCGCCCAACAGCACACGAAACTGTCAGGAGCACAAGGCTCCTGACCTACTGATGACTGCACGGTAGCTGTCGGGCGGGGTCGCCCAACAGCACATGAAACTGTCAGGAGCACAAGGCTCCTGACCTACTGATGACTGCATGGTAGCTGTCGGGCGGGGTCGCCCAACAGCACATGAACCGGCCCCTCGACTGCGCTCATGCTTCGATTCCGCTCAGCATGAGGTTGTCGAAACCACAGGGGTTTCGATCTACCAAATTCACTGTCGGGTAGGGTCGCACAGCGGCACGTCAGCCGTTATGATAGCCCACAAGAAAGCCACCCCCGCTTGACTGCGGGGGTGGCGTTATAATTGCGGTTTTTTCTGTAGTGACTACTCGCAGATCGGCGGTGGTCCGTCGTTGAACATGAAGTCAACCAGATAGACGAGGTCACCGATGATGATGCCCGGTTCGCCGTCGATATTGGCCGCGGCCAAATCCGGTGGCGGCGGACCGTCATTGAACATGTAATCAACGAGATGGACCAGGTCGGCGATGTCGGGACCGGCATCGTCGCCGTTCACGTCACCGCACAAAGCGCCTCCACCGACATTCAGCGTTACCGAGATACCATGGCTGGGGCTGTCGGGATCGTTGGATGAGACAAAGACCGAGCCGGAGTACTCGCCGTCTTCAAGTTCAGCGGCATCGAGATGGATGTCCACCGTAGCGTTGGAGAAAGGATCAATCGATCCCCCCACCGGCGTGGCATACAACCAATGATCGGCGCTGAACTGAATGGCCATATTGGAGTGCATGTAGGCTGCATTGTAGACAACCTGAAGGGCGTCGTCGCCAACCGAGTTTTGAATACCGATGGTGGAACCCTCAAGAGTCAACACACCCGGGTCCATGCCGCCGTACTGTAACTGGATAGACCCATCGGGGTACAAGTGCGCCTGGAAACTGAGATCGCCCGCGCCGGTACTGCTGTAGTAGAATTTGACATTGTTGAAACTGACTATGAAACGACCGTTAGCAGCATCAAGGTAATAGTAGACGTTGCCGCCTTTGCGCGGGTCGAGATCATCCCACCACATGGCAATAAGGCTGGTGGCGATAGTGTCGAACGGCAACGGTTTGTTGAGACGGGCGCTGGAACCGGCATCAAAGCTGATGAACCCGTTGGAGCTAATATAGACTTCGGTGTAAACGGAGTCATAGAGCGGGAACCCAAGCCCCATCGGTATTGCCGCCGTGGTTGCATCATCGCCCAGCGTAACCTCGGTGCCGACACCCGAGATATCTACCCAACCCACAGCCGGCCCACCCGGTTCATCGGAATCGGTCCAGGTGTGTCCGTATGTGTCGGGGCCACCGAAGGCTTTGGTCATGGGTGCGTAGAACGGTTCGGTAAGTTCGGACTTGTCGCTATCGGCCGGCCTTTGTCCTTGCGGTTGGAGCTCGGGTGTTACCGATGCAACCAAACCACCGCGGCCACTCTTGGCCATCTGACAGCCTATCTGGTAATCCAGCCGACCGGGACCGTTGTTGTTGATCACCAGCGGATAGATCATTGCCGAACCGGCGTCGACCGATTCATCGATAGATGTCTCGCTAATCTGAACATCGGGCGCGTAGACATGCACAAAAACAGGAACCGAGCCGGTGGAATCGGTGTGTTCGTTGGACGCCCAATCCAGCGTGCCGATATTGTCACCGCAGGGAATCCCGCTGGTGTGCACGGTCACATCCAGATCGGCGCTGTCGCCCGGCAGAATAACCAGTTGCTGGTTGGAGAACTCAAGCCAGCTACAGGTCG
>Ga0224499_10000351_pt1 | contig 11709 bp, 14 predicted proteins | sample SF_Jul11_sed_USG_3_FD_168125 | JGI IMG/M metagenome (GOLD analysis project Ga0224499, IMG submission 168125) | Sediment microbial communities from San Francisco Bay, California, United States - SF_Jul11_sed_USGS_24 | ecosystem: Environmental > Aquatic > Marine > Sediment | place: USA... | reverse complement strand
CTACGGCCTGTTTACACTTCTTGACCTGTTGAAGGTCATCACGAGCATTGTCCTCTGCTATCTGGTGCAGATAGTTGGCTTTGTCGCTCTTAACCTCCGCGACTAAGTCAGCCTTTCTTTTAGCCTTGTAGATAGTATTCATCCAGTTACCAAGATGGGTAATTAGAAAGGTCATCGGAAGGTTAATTTTACAGTTGCAACAACAAGGTTCTAATTGACCATCTAAGATAGTTTGCTTAAGACAAGCAGAACAAATCTGAAGGTCACACTTTAAGCATGGGATTAAAGATGAGACTAGATCACAGCAGATCTGGCACTCCATCTTTTTTACGACTGGCTTGGTCTTCAAAGGTTGATCAGCCTTAGAGGTAGCAGCAATAGGTTGAGACATTAACTCAGCTAGAACTGTATAGTCAAAGTTTCTTTAAATAAACCAAGGTTGATTCAAAATTGAGCTTCAAAGGTCAACCCAAAGGTCAAAAAGGACAAGGCATGGGAAGGTCTGATCCTAAGGTTACAAGATGATTACAAAGTGTACTTATATGTCCTTTTGTAATCATCTTATAAGTAAGTGTACAGCAGATCTGGTACTCCATCTTTTTTACGACTGGCTTGACTTTGTCTTGAGCCTTGTCTTGAGCCTTGGTCTGGAACAGTGTCTTGAGCATTGTCTTGATGGTCTTACGAGCAGTGATCAGCCTTAGAGGTAGCATAAACCTGGATGAAAGATCTCTTCCTGTACCATATCGCCTACGCTCAGAATAAAAAATATTCGCCGCGTGTCTAACCATCTACTGGCCCATCCGGATCCATAGGCTGGGCTGCATATAGTAAAAGGTCTGATAAGTAAAATTCTTTAACTCTTATGAATTTATAAGTTCTTTGTAAGGACGGTCATATAAGTAAGTGTACTTATATGTACCGAGTAAGTTACCGTAAGTTACCGTAAGTTACCGTACACTTACTTATCTTACAGTAATTTTTACTTTTAAATTTTTTACAAGGGCCTACTCGCCCAGGTCAAATTTTTTACTTTTAAATTTTTTACAGGACCTAAGGCCCAAGTCAAATACATCCGTGACTTTATTCTACCGTAATGGTTCAACGGTACTCTCCTTAAGAGTGAGAACAAGGCTCAACGTGAACCTTTTTGAAATAGGAATACCAGGGACTGTAATGAAGCTTTGAGTTGATACTTGACTTAAACCTGTACCACCTCTGGGTGTACCTTCAGGTACACCGCCAGTTTCACATCCGTCCACTTCCTCAATTACTACCTTCCTCTCCTGTGCAAATATAATTTTAACCGTACCAAGGGCAGGATTGTCCTTATCAAGGGCAGCTTCCTTACCTTGTTGTGAGTCAACTTTGTAAAAGGTTAAGCGCTTCTTGACTTCTGAGGTACGCTCCAGTGTAAACATACTTGAAGGATTAATTCTATAGGTGCCTATCTCCCTGCCATCTATCTGTACTGTAGCATCACATCTTAGCCTTGGATGATGATTGACCATTCTAACTTTATACAACGCCGCATGAGCAAGCTCATAGGCTCCCTGGTCATTTGCTGTCAACGGTTCATCGCGGTCTGTTAAGATAAACGCTGAGTAGTAATTAACAGTTGCCATGGTTTGATTTATAACCTTATGGAAAAAGTTTAATGTTTAATTCAAAAAAATATTCGCCACGTGTCTAAGCGTCTACTGGTCCATCCGGATCCTTATTTTGCAGGGTGGGTTGCGTATGGGCGTTGGTATTAGTAAAAGGTCTGATAAGTAAATGTACTTAACAAGTCTATGGTCTATGGGTTCATATAAGTAAGTGTACTTATATGTACCGAGTAAGTTACCGTAAGTTACCGTACACTTACTTATCTTACAGTAATTTTTACTTTTAAATTTTTTACAAGGGCCTATTCGCCCAGGTCAAATCCAATAGCTCAACTCAAAGACTTTATTCTACCGTATTGGTTCAACGGTACTCTCCTTAAGAGTGAGAACAAGGCTCAACGTGAACCTTTTTGAAATAGGAATACCAGGGACTGTAAAACTTTGAGTTGATACCTGTACCACCTCTGGATGTACCTTCAGGAACGGCAGTTTCACATCCGTCCACCGGTCAAAGGTACATCTTTTGAGCCATAATTATTTCCTCGCGACAGATAGCACACTGCCTGTGAAGGCCATTTAAACAACCTTGACAGAACACGTGACCACACGGTATACATACTTCATCTGCTACGATACTGAAGCAGATAGGACAACTAAGGTTAATTTTAAAATCTACGGATGTTAGGCTGAGCGAAGATTGTTGTTGTAAAGATGGTTGTAAAGGTTGTCTTTTTGAAAGAAGATTATCATACAACTTATTTAGCGAAGATGGAGCTATGAGTCTGTAACAGATAAAGACTATTACAGTGGATACGCAAGGCGCTGTTACAATCAGGAAAGGTGCAATAGAATACCACTGGTAAACTGAAATTAAAATAAGATTCCCAACGAAGCCAATGGTTCCAACAATAAAAAAAAAGACTGTTATGTACCAACACGTAACCTTTCGATGATCATAAATTGTATCTGTGGTTTGAGAAGGTTCCATTTTTAAATACAAAGGTCTATTAAGTTATTTTATTTCAAAAAAGACTGTTGGGGTTTGAGAAGGTTCCATTTTTAAATACAAAGGTCTATTAAGTTATTTTACTTAACATATACGTAGTATACTCTCAACCCAATTATGAAGAGGATAATAATTATAAGGGCGCTTCCTATCCCAAGAGTATTTAAAGCTCCAGTTGAGAGCTTTGAGAAGACAACTTCCTGATCCATTTTAAGACTAGAAGTCTAAACTCGATTCTTGTCTTTATGTCTTTATAAGTAACTTTACTTATACGATCTAGCGAGCCTTTAAAATTTTAATTACCTCATCTGCAAGGTCACAGGTTGACCTTTGACCATCTAAATAATAATCAAAGGTATATTTATTATGACCTGTGATAAGGGCATCAAGGTAGCCTTCACTGAGATTCTTTTCACAAGGTCGTTTACGTACCCTATGGATGCGATCATAACATACGTCCATAGGAACCTCTAACATAAACTTCAGGTTAGGCTTCCAATAGAACCTGTTAAATAATTTCTCATAGCTCTTAAATTCAGCATCTGTAAAGTAACCTAAGGCTTGACTGTTGAGAGCGAATATAAAGGACGTTTCAGGTGACCTTTCTATAAACACATAGTCATGAGTCTTACAAAGCTCCTGGATGGCCTCGTACTGCTCACATAGGGAACCTAAAACTGTAACCTGAAGAGTAAAGGCCCACCTCTTAGGGTCTTTATAGAAGAGGTCTAAGATCTCATACCAACCTTTAACATCTTCAACGAAAACACAGTAACCTCTAGCCTTTAGCTCCTTGAGAAGGGTAGTCTTTCCAGCGCCGATACAACCATCTAAGCTTACAATTTGGCCTGTCATTTTTTAATAAGGTTAAAGTTGTGACCTTGATAAATCAAATTACATTAAGGTTACAAATGAAGGTTCTTTCTGAAGGACTAAAGTTGGACCTTTATAGACTCCTCGAACCTTATTAAATACATTCATGTCTCTAAAGGCAACAGCGATAAGGTTCTCAAGGTTGATGGAGTTGCGTATGAGAAGCTCTGACGCTCCTGAGATCTCTTGAACACCCTCAGGAGGTATATAATTGACCCATGAGGTTCCAAACTCACCTGAGAACTGACCTTCACCCTTGACACCGTGTTCGCCTATCATGAACCCAAAGTTTTCTTCTGTGTTAATAACCCAAGGCTTGTACTGACATAAAAGGTTAGGACTAAAGATTAGGAAGACGTCTCCAGGTTCTTTTAATAGGTCTAAGGGTGATGTGTTTGTTTCTATCCTGAAGTAAACTCCTTGAGCTTCATCTGAAAGCTGATCGTCGTCAAATTGGCCAAGGGACCTATTAAGGGACCCTTGGCCAGATAACAAAATCTTAAGGTTAGATCTATCAACCTGGTCAAGGATCCTCTTCATAATCATGATACCCTTGAAGCCTTGTAAAGAAGTACCATGTACTAGTGTAGTTATTTTAGACGGCGAGGAACCCATTTTAACGGGTACTTGAAAATAAGATCCCTAACCAGAAGTCTACCGATAGGTTTACCTATGGTCTTAGTATAATTTTTCTACCGGCAATAAAATGATTGAACAATATTGCGGGTGCAAAGGCCCTTCAAGCAAGTGGGCTAGTAATGATGGTCCAGGGGTAGCCTATACAGCAGCCTATGCAGGTAGTGGACTAACCTCGGACTCAAGAGGGTATCAGACCAACTATGGGTCTCGTCCAAAGGACTTAGCCTCTATGGTTCACTATACAAGGTTCCATCCTAACAAGGAGCCAACTGGTGCTCGTGGACCTGTTAAACTACCTGTCAAGGTCCAACCACAAGGTCAAGAACAAGGTCGCCAGAGCAACGACTGGCAAGAGACTCCTTATGGCCTTCAAAGGTTAGGTAACGAATACGATAACAATCCTTACCTGGTTTACCTTGGGAACCTTGCTACCCCTTTAAAACCTATCCTGAACTATCACGGAGCACCTTTATCAGTACAGAGTCCTGATCGAAGCTATCGTGATATCTATAATGATGAAAGGTCCCCTGGGAGGTTTGGATATGGAGCTCATCAAGTTATGGTTCTCCAACCTGAAAAAGTTTCTCATGCTTTAACTTATCAGCAACCTAAAAAGAATACCTGGGAAGGCGTATTATAAATACATAAGGTCTTATAAGTAATTTTACTTATAAGGTTTAGAATAGAATACAAGGTGGTACAAGTTACTTGTCAGGTAAAATTACACCTTCTGTGTGGTCCTCATAGATAAACTTGACAGCTCTCTTGATACTATCTTTCTCTTTAGGTTTAAGATTAACCTTACCCGGTAATAAGAAAGGTAATCTTTCAGGTGAGTAGTGTACAGCTTGCAACTCAAACTTAAATACAACAGCTCGCCTTGTAGCCTTAAGAAGACGATTCTTACGCCACCTTTGTTGAACCTTTATAAGATTAGTTTGAACCTTTGCGCTATGGTTTGAAAGTACTTGAGCTACTTTAAGGTGACCTTTATAAGCAGCCATACATTTTAAATGGTCCTTAGGAATTAAACCTTTGGTAAGGAGCAATCTTACAATTGCAAGGTGACCTTTATAGGCTGCCGCTTCTAAGGCGCCGTCTAAGGTGGTGTCTAGGGTGGTGTCTAGGGTCGGTTTATTTGAGCTTACCTTTTCAAGGTGCTCAAGGAACATCTTAACGACATCAAGGTAACCTTGTGAGGCTGCATTAACAGTTGCCTTATGCATGTCCATAGGAGAGAATCTCATGGTCAATTATGACCTGGAGTATTAACATGGTCAGGTTCAAATAAAAGGTACCCCCCATAAGATTTTATCCTTACATAAAATGACAACCTACTGTGGTAATAATAAGTTCGAGCTACAGTCTGGAGATAAGGTTCTTGGGACACCTTACCAGTGTTTGAGAAAAGGAATCGGAACAGGTTTAAATGCACCGGCATCTGGTACCACTCAGTATGAACCTATAGACCCACCTGCTCCGACCTTCTGTGGTACTTCTCAACCACCTGATGGTAAGGTCATGGGTACTCGAGGAGCTTGCTTTAGGAAAGGCTTTGGAGTTGGTCAAAGATTAAAGGCTGAGCGGTCGGCTTCCCAAGACTCTTATGATGGGTCTGATATAACAGAGGTTGAAATGGTGCCCCTTGTAAGACCCTCAAGAGCTCCTTTAGCTCAGGCTGAAGACCTTGATGGTTACAATTTTTTAAGTGGAGAAGGTTTAAAGAGCATGTTCAAAGGTCCAATCACAGCACGTAAGGTCTTCCTATGGGTATGTCTACTCACTGTTTTGTTTATTATCTTAAGCTTCCTTTTGTTTAGTATAAAGGTTGTATTAAAGATTTCAGTTACGCTTATGCTCTTAGTGTCATGTGGGTACCTTATTTTAAAGTTGTTAGGTTATCTGTAAACGTTATGCGATAAGGTTCAGTGGAACCTTATCGGTTAACCTTAATAACCTTTCTTAGTACATACCGAGCCACCTAAAGGGTTTCTCCAAGGTATCCTTAAAAGATTGTCCGGAGAGTTTCTGCCTCTTTCAAGGTCTCATCAAGAGGTTCCTCAAAGGGTTGTCCCAAGGTCTCCTCCTTCATTTAACAATCTAGTAATACTAGAAAGGTTCTGCGATGGAGGTGGGATAGACTCTAAGTTTTCCTTTAATAGACCTTTTAATAACAAGGCTAAATAATTATTAAAAAAGGGTACTTAGGAGTCTTCGTAAAGGTTAACATAGGGTCCTCAGAGAACTCTTTTAAGAACTCTTACGAACCTGGAGATTCATTTTTTTAGTTATTTAAGTTAGCAAACTTCTCAAAGGTTGAACATATAGACTCCTTCTTTAAAGTACTCTTGCTCTGACTTACAAGATTATCATCAAGGTTAAGAAAATTATTTAAGGTTAAGTTATCAAGGTTGTCTTCAAGGTTGTCTTCAAGGTTGTCTTTGAATAATACTTCTTGTTTAACAAGGTGTAGCATAAGGGCCAGAGTGAAGATACTTTTCAACCTTTGTTTTGTTTGGAAGGAGCACTTAAGGTTGATAATATAACTATCCAAGGTCCTAATCTTATCTCTCTTCTTAATGTTAGACCAAACTTTCTGGTTGCTCTCAAGGTCCTTAAGATAGGTGTCGAAGCAATCTTCAGACCATAGAAGCTTACAAAGCTTGTCATAAGACTCTGAGCTGTATTGCATTGGTACTGAGAAAGGTCCGTTAGAGGTTTCAAGGATCAGACTCTGATGCTTGTGGTTGAAAAAATAACCTTGTCCGAAGCCTATGTTCTCTAAGACCTTTCTCTTCTTAGGACAAGGTTCATACTTGCAGCATTGGAAAAAGTAAGGGGTTATAAACTGAGCCATATTTTATTCAGCTATGGACACCTTTAAGGTTGCGTAACTAAGGGCCTTAGACGAGTTTACAAAGAGTCAGATCTTTCTTGAGCTGCGATGGTTGTAATAATAAAGGGACTAAGGAAGTCATGAAACCTTTCAAGTAGAAGTAACCTCTTCTTAAAAGGATCGCTATCAAGGTCTTTCTTTGTTAACCTTAAAAGGTTACCTTGAACGTGTTGAGGGTAAGCAGCTTTAATTTCTTTAAGGTCACAACCAACCTGATCTCCATACATGTATAAGTTAACTCCAGGTCCACCAAAGTCCTTACCTAGCAAGGTCCGAGAAGGTTGGTCAAGGTCCTGCTTGAAATCTTCACGTACCACATAGTCCTTGTCCATGAACCTTTTCCATTTACGGTACCTTCCACTTCTAAAGATAACCTTACCGATAAAGAACTCTACCAGTTGCTGACCGGCATTTGCATAGCACGTTGGTCTACCTTTGTCATCCTTACCAAAGGTTGCTCCCATACTATACTCACAGTAAGGCCTTGAGATGAAGCATTTACCTTGGTTGGCATCATAGTCAAATGGATAGACATCTGTTAGACCTTTGACAGGTCTATCATCTCGAACCTTAGGATTCAGACACCAGCTGCGAAGCAGGAAGTTACCATAGACACACTTACCAGTATCAGAGGACCTACAAAGGTTGTTGTACTCATCACAGTACTGACCCTCAGTGCATTGTTTATTTGTTGAGCAAGGTTTCTCAGTACCCGTGGTCGGGTTATGGTACTCGAGATAAGGCCACCTGAAGTAACAGTACCCATTCTTACAGGTTGCCCCTTCAGTCTTACATTGACCTTTGACACAAGGTTCACCCTTTACCTCCTTAGACAAGGAGGAACACATAGCCTTAGTAGTCACCTTACAGTAACCACAAGTATCCTTACAGCCTTCTAGACCTTTAGGACATGGATAAGTTCTGTTCACCGGGGTAGCTTGCCATTTAACACCACCTTGAGTTTGACCTTGTTTAGTTTCACAAAGCTCCTTTGTGAGCTTTGACCTTGCATAGATAAGAGCGTTGGCATTATCTAACAGTGTAGGTTGAGCCATTTCGTTTTTGGAGCCCAGGTTAAATTATAACCTGAATAAATTTGAACCTAAGAAGAGCTAAGCTTCCAAAAGATAAATGTTCTCCTGGTTGGAACGTAACTGCTGGTCTTGTAAGACCCCTAAGAAGGCTGTTAAGAAAGACCACCCAGGGTGCTTAGATTATTTATTCTCTACAGGTCATAAGGTTACCTTAAGTGCCATGCTCAAGGCGGTATCTAAGAACAACCTTGCTCTAATTTACATCTTCATCAAACATAAGATCACTCCAGATGCTCAGATAACCTTTGCTGCAGCAAAGGTTAACAACGGTGAGCTCCTCAGGTACTTTATTAACCTTAATTATCCTTGGGACCTGAGGATACTCCCTATGGCCATCTCACATAATAATTATAAACTTGTAACTTATCTACTTGCTAAGGACTTTCCTTATGACCTATTAGAAGTTCAGCTTGCAGCTGTTAAAGCAAATAACTTAACAGTCCTTCAGTACTTTATTAAGAAGGACATACCACTCAAGTCTGAACTGATCTATATCGCAGCCTTAAATGGGCAGTTTGACATATTAACCTTCTGTGTAGAGCACGGATGCGAGGTTGCCCATACGGCCATCTGTGGAGCTGTCAAAGGTAACCACACAAGATGTCTAAGTTACCTAAGTCACCTTCCAATCTACTATTCGGATAGCTCTTGGCAACCTATTGCAATCAAGGAGGCTGTCATGTCAGGTTCCTATGAGTGCCTTATAGCTCTCTGTAAGAATAGATCCGTTGAGACCCTACACATCAACCTTTTGAACCTGATGCAGATTGCTACTGAAAGGTCTTATAAGCAAATTTCTTTATACCTCCTTGCCTTATACAGATCTTTATCTGATCCTCCTGCTTACGAAGCTGAACCTCCAAGTGCACCTTGTATTGTATAAACAACCTTCATTAAGGTCATATGCCCTTAATGAGGATTAGCAGGTACTAAAACTATATTCCTTAAACTTTGAAGGCTTGACTTGAGTCTTGCTCTAGACACATCTCTTGTACGTAAAGGTCCTTGATCAACCTTCTTGGAGAAAGTTAAATTATATTTGTCTCCTAGAGCTTCTATCTTCCTCATATCCTTATTGTAACCTTTAGGTCTCTTGACATCTATGTACTCAGAGGTCATAGGGGGTTGGTAATCATTTAAGACTTGACTTAAGGTTGGGTATAAGGTTGGTGATACCTTCGAGCAAACCTTTGACAGATCTTTAAAGTCAGGTGGAGGGTAAGGCACTAAAGGTTCTACGGTGTAAGGTAAAGTTGGTGCAGATGGTCTTACTTGACCATGAACCTTAGCTTGCTCCTTAGCTTGCTCCTTAGCTTGAACCTTTACTTTAGGTTCCTCAATAGTCTTTAGTTTAAACTTATGAGGCTTAGCCAAGGTACCTTTGTACTTTTCAGCAAGACTCTGAAGCTCTTGCAAGGTGTAACTCAAGTGCTGAATGATCTCGTCTAAGGGTGTGTTAACCTTTTGTAAGGCCCAAAGGCTAACGTAATCTTTCTGATCAGGAGAGAGCATACTGATAAACTTGTTAGGGTTCCGATTGGCCTCATGATACCACATGTGCATAAGGTCCTTACGGTCCTCCTCTTTGAAAATATAGAACTGAGAGTCGTTGAAGCCTTGTATCTCAACAACTGTGTCATTGAACAATTTGAGTAAATGGTTCATTTTTGTGATAGAAAAAAATTTTAAGGTCTGTTAAGTCTTATTCTCTAACCCTTTATAAGATAACACATTCAGATAACTGACTCTGGTTAACTTGTAACTGTTGAGTGACGTGGAGACGTCTTTGGGCAACCTTCTTGTGAGCCTGAAGAGCTTCAGATCCGTTCACAGCATAAAAACCTTGGCGTTCTAAATAAGGTGCAGACTTAGTACCTTTAAGGAAACCTTGTGACCCTTTCTGAGCACCATTAAGCTTACGCATTTTAACGGGCTGCGTAGCTCGGATAAGAATCAGACCTCCAAGCTGAGCAGAGGTTCCATTCTTAAGGTTCACTCTGACAATCTTGTCAAACTGAGCCACTCTGTTGTAAGGGTACATGGCAATCTTAAAGTAACCTTGTGAACCCCAGCGAGTACCCCACGAGTTACGAACGTACCAGAAAGGTACATCTCCAACCATATCATTGTCGTACTGAACACCCTTGGCAACACCCCAACCAACAATAACTACGGCATGGAGACCTGAAACTTGATCAGGATCTGTTTGCTTATCTGAGAAGGTTAATTTAGAACCTAAACTCCCATGATAATCTGCTCGGTCGAAATAGACCCCTTGATTAACCTTTGTGAAGCGTCCATCTAGAAAGTTACGTAGGACCACGTAACCACCTATGACAGGACCGAAGTCAAGTATGTGATACTTAACTAACCTTCTGAAGTCTTCAAAGTTGAGTTGATCCGTCACTGCAAACATGTCTGTACCTTTGTCCAGGTAGTAATAAAGCTTCTCACCAGCCTTGTAACAACCACCCTTGGGGATAAGGCTAGACAGCTGGGTCACGTTTAATCTTTTGAAATGATTGGCAGCGTTAGTTGTGTTACAGGCTTGATTAAGGTCACACCAGGATTGATCTATACAAGACTGATCTGCAGCCCCGTGTATTTCAAGGTCCAACGCAAGCTTAGCGGGAGATCCTCCTCCGCACATGTTCTGTGGGTACCTTGCCATACAGAACGTGGGTGAGATGTGAGGGGACCACTGCACCACCTCCCCAACCACAAGGCAATCTGAGAAGGCTCCTGCAATAGCTTGCGCCCAACAGGAACCACACAGATGCTGGTTAAAGACTGTTCCTATTAGCTTTTTTTTCTTAAGAGTCCTTTCATCATCATGAGTAGATGGTATGGTCCAGCTAAAGTTCTCATGCTCGTGGTCATGGTAATGAAGCTTACCTCGTGGATGACTGGGTGACCCTGCAGCAGGTGAGTTAACCTTTTGATCTGCATAATGAACCACTCCTTGCGATGTCTTATGATAGTACTGATGGTTCTCTGGTGTACTCTCTTCCAAGAAGGTTGGAAGTAGATCTGAGAATCGAATGTCAGTGGTTAAAGGTGGCACCACAGGCGCCGCATGCTCATCAGCCAAGTTGTCAAAGGTTTCTTTTGTAACCTTTGCATTATCAAGTCGATGCATGTAGTCAGGTTGAAAAATATCCTTTGCATCAGCTAAAGGTCCAATACCAAGATCTAAGGTCATCTTCCTTTTTAACCTTGAGTATTATCTAACACGTTGAAGGTGCTTAATAGGGTTCTCAAAGGTCATCATAGGCTTGCTTGGAGCTCCAGCATACTCTCCAGGCGCTATCCTAGGCTTGAGTTTCATATGTTGATCTAACCTTTGATAAGCACCAGGCCTTGACACATTACTATATCCAACCCCGTAAGGTCTGTTAAGGTTCAACTCAACCCCATGTTCAATCTGATCACCTAAGGGTACCCCCTTAACAAAGCCTTTGTTCACTGAAGCTGAGGCTAGTGGAGTCTTAAGGTTCAACTCAACCCCATGTTCAATCTGATCACCTAAGGGTACCTCCTTAACAAAGCCTTTGTTCACTGAAGCTGAGGCTAGTGGAGTCTTAAGGTTCAACT
>Ga0224499_10000348_pt1 | contig 11748 bp, 12 predicted proteins | sample SF_Jul11_sed_USG_3_FD_168125 | JGI IMG/M metagenome (GOLD analysis project Ga0224499, IMG submission 168125) | Sediment microbial communities from San Francisco Bay, California, United States - SF_Jul11_sed_USGS_24 | ecosystem: Environmental > Aquatic > Marine > Sediment | place: USA... | reverse complement strand
GACCTATGCCAATTCCCGCCGGTTGGAAAAGAGCTTGCGCTTGCAGAACGCGGACCTCTTGACCGAGTACAATCTTCTGGAGGCCGACCTAGCGCGCCCCAAAGTCAAGGACGCCGACTTCATTGGCAAGACTGCCTATCTAGAGCACCGCGCCCGGGATCACCAGCCGGCCATACTCTGCACCTTGGTGATCACCGATAATCGGGATTCCAAGGGTGTGGCGCGTTATCCCGTCGGCATTCTGCCCATGATAGATCCTGAAACAGGCGAGACCTTGGTCGATTCAGAGGGTCGCCGTTCCTTCACCACATCTATCGCCTACGGCCCGACAATCGGCAAGAACATCGCTCTCGGCTATCTGCCTCACGAGCACGCCGTCAAAGGCAAGAGGTTCCAGGTGGAGTACTTCGGCGAAACCTACCCGGTCGAGGTGGCTGGCGTTGGTTACGAACCACTCTATGACCCGGAAAATCTGAAACCGCGGACATAAAGTGGCATTCTTGACCGCGCTGTGGCGGCGTCAATTGGGTGCCATCGGTACCGCCGGAATGGATCACGAGGGCACTGTCAGACCAAAAATCTAGCCATTTTTCAATCGCCCAGGTACTGCCAAGCAGATAGCGACACGGCCCCGACCGATTCGGACACGTGCGGTTACGGCAGGTATTTCCTGAGGAGCCCGGCCACCGCGTTGCGGTCCTTGACGGTGATCGAGCCCAGCCGGTGGGAGATTTGGGCATCGCCCAAGGTGACGAGGCGCTTGGTCCTGACCACGCAGTCTTGCGGCAGGCCAGCCTTGCGATGGTCAGTAAGCGGAATGTCGTCCAATTGCTTGCCGGCCTTGGCGGTGGTGATCATTGCCAGCCAATAAACGCCGTGCCTGGCGTTGAGCTCGTTGCCTGAGACGACCAGGGCAGGCCGGCGCTTGATCTCCTCGCCCTCGAGGAAAGGATAGGGGACCGCGACGACGTCCCAGCGTTTATAGGTCGCGGAAGGCTTCATCGGCTTCCGGTGTACTCCAGTCCGTGAAACTCTCGGTAGCGAGTTTAAGGAAGCCGGCATCGAACTTTTCGGCTCGTCTCAAGGAAACCTTGCCGTTGTCCTCCAAGGTGAACACCACGGAGTCGCCCGGCTCGATCCGCAGTGCCTTGCGTATGCGGCTTGGGATCGTCGTCTGGCCCTTGGTGGTCAGCTTTGTTACAAGCATGGTAGGAAGCATAATAGTAAGACCCCCTTACAGTCTTACCTTAAAATAGGCGCTGTGCCCTTGGATTGCAATGGACGGCTTGGGACCGTGAAGGGCAATCGCTTGAAGCGCAGAAGGCCTTCCCCCTTGATGGGGGAAGGTTTGGATGGGGGTGAACAACGACGTGCACCGCACTCGGACCTATCCATTGCGACAAGAAAGCCCGATCTTGACCGCACCCCCCTCCTCAATCCTCCCCGCAAGGGGGGAGGAGGCGAACTGCGCGCTTCAAGCGATCACCCTGGGGGACCGGGTGGCAACCTTACCGCAGGGACGCTTGGGCGCGGATCTTCTGGACGCGGCCCGAATCCCCGATGAGGGGGCTCAAGGTCAGGGTGGCCGACTACAGTCGGTCGATCGTACGGGGTTTCAGCCCGCGCCCTCGCTATCTTCGGGGTCAGGCAGGACCTCCCAGATCCGGGCGTGGTCTCGCGCCCGGTCCGGACGGATCACCCGGAAGCGTTCGACCAGGCCCGCCGGGCCGTGCTCGCGCTCCAGGGCCAGCAGGGTGTTGGTCTTGTGATCGCAGAGCGAGGCGGCGAGGTCGGCCTCCTCGCGCGCGGCCGGCAGGGCGGCGGCCAGATCGGGCGCGCCGTAGTGCTCGACGAAGTGCCGGGCGAGGCGCTCGACCACCTGGAAGAACTCGGCCTCGCCGATCTCCGCGACCTCGCTCAGCGTGGCGCGGCCGAATGATTCGGTACCGAGCCAACCGCTTCGAAAGGCCAGCTTCTCCTTGTTGTCGAACTGGGCCGAGTTGCGTCCGAGGAAGGCGAAGCTGCCCGGCACCGCCCATTCCCCAGGTTCCGCCGCCAAGCGGAAGACATAGAGGTCCGAGGTGTCCAGGCGGAGGGTGCGCGGGAACTTCATGGCCGCGCAGTCTAACGATCGGCCGCCCGTACCTCCAGATTTCCGGCTGCCGCGCGCGTCGCGGGATCAACGGCCCTCGACCAGTCTCGGCTGCTTGCCGCGGTAGAGCGCTTGGTCGGCTGCGATCATCAGGCTGTCCGGCCGGCTCAGGCCATCATAGGCTTCGAGGCCGAAGCCGGCGGATACCGGGATCCTGGCGTCCTCCCACTCAATCCGAAGCTGGTTCAGCTGCGCCTGCAGTCTGGCGGCACGCGACCCGGCCCGCGTCGGCGCGGTGTCGGTCATCAGGACGGCGAACTCGTCGCCGCCCAGCCGGGCCACGTAGTCGCTGCGCCGGGTTCGGCGGCACAGGAGCCCGGCCACCGCGCACAGCACGGCATCGCCGGCCGGGTGGCCGAAGGTGTCGTTGATCGGCTTGAAATTGTTCAAGTCGCAAAGGAGCAAGACCCCGGTTTCGCCCTGCCTTTGGGCCCGTGCTAACGCCCGGTCCAGCTCCACGTGGAAGCCACGCCGGTTCAAGAGCCCGGTCAACTCGTCGGTGATCGACAGGTCTTCAAGGTAGCGGATCCGCGCGCGTTGCTCGGCGATACGCCGCTCGGCCTCGGCTGTGGCCTCCAGCAGGTCCTCCACCAGCTTGCGGCCCGCCTTGTCGAGGCGCCAGGCGTTATCGGCGATCCTGCGCCTGAGGCGCGCGGGGCGGCGGATTTCGTTGTATTGGACCACTGTGCTCCGCATCGCGGCTTTTCATCCCCATGTCGTTCGGGCCGAAGTTTCGAATGCGGAACTCCACGCAAGGGGTGTGCCAGACCGGGGGCTGGATTTGACGGGCTTTTCGCCTCTTCGACGGCGGCAAGACCTGCCCTGCGGCAGGCTTTGCCGGGTCTGGGTCCGATCCTCGTCGGGCGAAAGGCGTCGGCGCGATTTCGGTGCGCGCTTGAAATCGGCTACTGTGCTGGCCAGATCACACGGACGGCCGATAGGCTTGGCTGGCCAGTCGGACTCGGCTTCGTTTTGGTGAGAGGATTGCGCAAATGTTCAACCGCCGCGGGTTTTTCGGTTTCAAATCGTTCCCCGGTCTGGCCGCCATTCTGGCCTTGTCGGTGGCTGCCGGTGGTGCCCCGGTTTCGGCGGCGGCCATCGCCCCGCACTTCGCGGTCTACAAGCTGAGTCTCGGCAAATCGCACGGCAGTCCCGGCGTGACCCACGCCAGCGGCCGGATCGAGTTCAAATGGATCGAGGGCTGCGACGGCTGGACGATCAACCAGCGCACGCGCATGGTTCTGACCAGTTCCCAGGGGCATAACTTCGAGAGCAGCTGGACCCTGGACGCCTGGGAATCCAAGGACGGCCTATCCTACCGCTTCGCCGTACGCCGGGCGGACGATGGCGAGGCTCCGGAAGAGACCCGCGGCAAGGCCCGGCTCGAGGGTCCGGGCCTGGGAGGCCGGGTCGACTACAGCGCCCCCGAAGAGCGGGTGCTGATCCTGCCGGTGGGAACGGTCTTTCCGACACGGCACAGTCAGGAGGTTCTGGCGGCGGCGGTGCGCAAGGAGCTTCTGTTGTGGCGGACCGTTTTCGACGGCACCGGCCGGGAGGGGCTGTTCGGCGTGAATGCCGCGGTCGCGCGGACGATCCCGGCCGGGACGGCGCCGTCTTTCGACTCGCCGCTGATCACGGGTGTCGCGTCCTGGCGCATGCAAATGGCCTATTTCGATGCCGAGGAACAGTCGCCCGAGCCGGACCACGAGCAGGCGCTACGAATCTATGCCAATGGCGTGGTCGATCAACTGGAGTTCGACTACACGGATTTCGCGCTCAAGGCCTCGCTCGAACAGCTGGAGGCGCTGCCTCCGCCGGACTGTCCGTAAAACGACCGGCGCGTCACGATGGCCCCGTGGGGGATCTGCGCGGTTTTTTCCGATCCCTCCGGCGCGGTCGCCTCGCGAGGGCGCGGCCCTTGTCGATAGCCGCGTCGCCCAGCTTGGCGCGCACCGCGTCGATCGCCCCTTCCACCTTGGCCCGCCGGGCGCGGTCCGGATCCGCCAGATCGGGCGGGTCGGCCTGGAGCGCGTCGACCAGGTCGCTCGCGCCGACCCCGATTAGGCGGAAGCGGCGGCCGTCGGCCTCGCGCGCCAGGACCTGCCGGGCGGTGCGGTACAGCTCCTCGGCCAGGCGCGTCGGGTCGGACCGGCGCCGGCTTCGGGTGAGCTGCCGGAACTCCGCGGTTTTGAGCTTCAGGGTCACAGTCCGGCCGGCCAAACCGGCGCGTTTCAGGCGGCGGGACACCGTTTCGCAGAGCGGCCAAAGCCGTACGGACAGCGCGTCCAGACCCGCGACATCCTCGTCGAACGTGGTTTCCGCCGAAACGCTCTTCGTCGGGGCGTCGGGCTCGACACGCCGGCCGTCCTTGCCGCGCGCGAAGCGGTACAGGCGCCGGCCCATGGCGCCATAGCGGGCTATCAGGTCCGGTTCCTCGCAGGCCCAGAGGTCGCCGACCTTGGTGATCCCGTCGCGCGCCAGGACCTTCTGCAGGGCCGCGCCGACGCCCCAGACGATGCCGACCGGTTTGTCTTCCAGAAAATCGCGGGCCTCGGCGCGGCCGATCACGGCATAGCCGCGCGGCTTGTCCAGATCCGAGGCGACCTTGGCCAGGAACTTGTTGTAGCTGAGACCAATCGAGACGGTCAGCCCGCAGTCCCGCTCTATCCGCTTGGCGAGACCCGCCAGGCTGTGGGCGGGCGGGCCCCCGTGCAGGGCTTCGGTGCCCGAGAGGTCCAGGAAGGCCTCGTCGATCGAGAGCGGCTCCACCAGCGGCGTCAGGGCGCGCATCATACGCCGGATCTCATGGCCGACGCGCCGGTACTTGGCCATGTCGGGCGGCAGGACCACGGCCCCGGGGCAGGCCTTGAGCGCCTTGAACATGGGCATGGCGGAATGTACGCCGTAGAGCCGTGCGACGTAGCAGGCCGCGGCGACCACACCGCGCCGCCGGCCGCCGATCAAGACCGGCCGGTCGCGCAGTTCGGGCCGGTCCCGTTTCTCCACGCTGGCGTAGAACGCGTCGCAGTCGATGTGGGCGATGGCGAGCTGCTCCAGCTCCGGGTGGCTCCTCAGGCGCGGCCCGCCGCACGCCGGGCAGCGCCGGTCTCCCGGTGAGGCCGGGAACAGCGCCAGACAGTCGCGGCACACGGTGGTCACGGCGGCTCCGCGCCGTCTGCCGATGCGGCGGCTCCCTCCGGCGGCCAGAGCCATGCGGCGCCGCGTACGCCGCTCGAATCGCCGTGCTTGGGCGCCAGTATCGGGGTGTCGACTCGGTCGGAGAAGACGAAGGCCGATAACTTTTCGGGCACCGCTTGGTAAAGCCTCGTCAGGTTGGAGAGGCCGCCGCCCAGCACCACGGCGTCGGGATCCAGCAGGTTGATCACCGAGGCAAGCGCCCGGGCGAGGCGGTCCTCGTAACGCCGCAGGGCCGCCTCCGCCGCCGCATCGCCCTCTGCCGCGCGCGCTGCGATCTCTTCCGCGGCTACGCTTTTCCCGCCGGCCGCGGCGTGGTCCCGGGCCAGGCCGGGGCCGGAGAGAAAGGTCTCGATACAGCCGAACCGCCCGCAGTAGCAGGGCGCTCCCGGCCGTTCCTCGTCGCGCGGCCAGGGCAAGGGGTTGTGCCCCCATTCGCCGGCGATCGCGTTGCGGCCGACAATCGTGCGGCCGTCGACCACGATCCCGCCCCCCACACCGGTGCCCAGGATGACCCCGAAGACAACCCCGGCCCCCCCGGCTGCGCCGTCGATGGCCTCCGAAAGGGTAAAGCAATTGGCGTCGTTTTCGACCCGAACGGGCCGGTTCAGCGCGGCGGCGAGGTCCCGGTCGAAGGGCCGGCCGATGAGCCAGGTCGAGTTGGCGTTCTTGACCAATCCGCTGGCGGGGGAGACGGCCCCCGGCATGCCGACGCCGACGCTGCCCGGACGGCCCAAGTCGCGCTCCAGGCAGGCGACCAGTTCGGCCACAACCGCGACCGTACCCCCATAGTCGCCGCGCGGGCTGGCCCGGCGCCGGCGAGCCAGGACTTCGCCCGCCTCGCTCAAGGCGACCGCCTCGATCTTGGTGCCGCCGAGATCCACGCCGATTCGCATACGCACCCCGGATTCCCAAGCGTCCTTCCGGCCCATGCCCACTTGATTGGACCTTTTGTAAAATGCTAACGAATTATTAACTTTGGTTAAGTATACCGTTTATAGGGTAGAACTTGGATACGAGAAGATGGCTCGCTTGCCGGCCTGTGCCAAGGTCCGCCGGATCGTCCTTGTCTCGAAGGTCCAGGCAGGACACACAAATGTCGAAGGGGGCTGGAAATGACTGATGCGCCCAGCGTCGAAACGGTGGAAGCGCCGAAGAAGACGAACGGGTCGGCCAAGACCGTGATGGTCGTTGAAGACAACGACCTCAACATGAAGCTGTTCCACGACCTGCTCGAGGCACACGGCTACAACATCCTTCAAACGAAGGATGGAATGGAAGCCCTCAGGTTGGCGCGGGAACATCGGCCCGACCTCATTCTCATGGACATTCAGCTGCCCGAGGTTTCGGGCCTCGAGGTGACCAAGTGGATCAAGGAGGACGACAACCTCAAGTCGATCCCGGTCGTGGCCGTCACCGCATTTGCGATGAAGGGCGATGAGGAAAAGATTCGCGAGGGCGGATGCGAGGCCTATATCGCCAAGCCGATTTCGGTTACCAACTTCCTGCAAACCGTGGCGCATTTCCTGAGCTGAGGAACTGGTGCTGGAATCGGGGCTATGACAGCACGGATCCTCGTAGTCGACGATATTCTACCGAACGTAAAGCTGCTCGAGGCCAAGCTTTCAGCGGAATATTTCGACGTTTTGACGGCCGGCGACGGGCCCTCTGCCGTCGAAATCGCACTCAACGAGATGCCGGATCTGATCCTGCTCGACGTCATGATGCCGGGCATGGACGGCTTCGAGGTCTGCAAGCGTCTCAGGTCCGATCCCAAGACCCGTCACATACCGGTGGTCATGGTGACCGCGCTCAGCGATGTGAGCGACCGGGTTCGCGGCCTGGAGGCGGGGGCCGACGATTTCCTGTCCAAGCCGGTCAACGATGTCGCGCTGTTCGCGCGGGTGCGTTCGCTCGTACGCCTCAAGATGATGATCGACGAGTTGCGCCTGCGCCAAGCGACCTCGGGCAGCACGGACGTGCTGGAGGCCGGGTCCTTGGGCAGCGAAAGCGAAGCCGAGAACGCGCGCATCCTCCTGGTCGAGAACAATCAGTTCACTGCGGACAAGCTGGTGGAGTTCCTGACCGAGGCCGGCCACACGCTGGATAGGGCAAGCCTGGCGGCAGAAGGGCTCGGCCTCGGCCACGAGAACGACTACGATCTGATCATCGTCAGCCTTCGGATCGACGGCGAGGACGGATTGAGGCTTTGTTCTCAGTTTCGCTCTCAGGAACAGACCCGGCACGTCCCGATTCTCCTGGTTCTGGACGATGTCGATCTTCCGAAGCTGGCCAAGGGCCTCGAGCTGGGTGTCAACGACTACCTGGTCAAGCCGATCGACCGGAACGAATTGCTGGCTCGCACCCGCACGCAGATCCGTCGCCGCCGCTATCACGACAAGTTGCGCGCCATGCTTCAGAGCAGCGTGTCCATGGCCTACACCGATGCGCTCACCGGGGTGTACAACCGGCGCTACATGAACTCGCATCTGGATCGCAAGATCCTGGAGATCGCGGAGGCGGGCAAACCGGTATCGGTGATGATGTTCGACATCGATCACTTCAAGCCGGTCAACGATACCTACGGCCATGCCGCCGGCGACGAGGTTCTGAAGCAGTTGGCTGCACGGGTCGCCGACAACGTGCGCGATTTCGACATGGTGGCCCGCTATGGCGGCGAAGAGTTCGTCGTCATCATGCCCACCACGCCCCCCGAAGCGGCTTTCATGGTGGCCGAACGCGTGCGCAATCGCATCGCCGATACGCCCTTTCCGATTCCCGGCCGAGAGGAGCCGCTGGAGGTCACGGTCTCGATCGGCGTGGCCACGACCACCGACCCTTCCGAAGAGGCGGCCAGTCTTGTGGCCCGGGCCGACGCCTCGCTCTACGAGGCCAAGCACGCCGGGCGCAACCGCTCCTGCTCGGCCGAGCTCCCGAACCCCTCCGCGGGCGATCAGGCGGCCGCCGTGGGCGGTTAGAACCAAGGCCCGAAAAGCAAAACGGCCGCCGGGAACGGCGACCGCAGCTATCATCGACGAAGCCCCCAAAGGATTATTTCATCTTCGATTCCTTGAAGAGCACGTGCTTGCGCGCGACCGGGTCGTATTTGCGCAGGCTCAGCTTCTCGGTCATATTCCGCGGGTTCTTCTTGGCCACGTAGAAGTAGCCGGTGTCGGCGGTGCTGACCAGCTTGATTTGCAGAGTGGTCGGTTTGGCCATGGCGTTCACCTCGTTGCGCAAGAATTCTTAGGTCGGACCGGGAGGATAGTCGGACCGCCGGTCAAGTCAAGCTCGCCGATCCTAGGGGCCGAGGGCGTGGCGTGGCCGCTCGCGGGCGCCGACCCATCGGAACAGGGCGGCCGGGCGGGTTGTGCCACTTTCAGTAGAACCATGGGCCAGGGCCTCGCGAAGCACCAGGGCGGTCACTTCGGCGATCGGCAGGAGTCCGGCCTCCTCGACCGGCACCCAGCGCAGATCCTCCAACTCCCCGTCGCCCACCAGGTTGCCATAGGCGGCTTGGCCGTCGGCGCGAAAGAACCTCGTATGGAAGCGGATCGGCGAGCGCGTCGGCGTGACGGCCCGGGCGACCAGCGCGAGCGCCGAAAAGGCCGGAGCGCGGCCGGCGTGGCGGAAAGCCCGCCATACCTCGGCCGGCCCCGCGGCGGCGCTATCGATCCCGGCGGGACCTGACCCTGGCCGTTCGGCCACCAGCAGGCCGGTCTCCTCGAAGGTTTCGCGCAGGGCCGCCCGGGCGAAAAGCGTCAGGTGGCGCCTGGTCGCATTGTCCGTTCCCTCTGGCGGCGAGATCATGGTCTCTGTGAAGCCGGAGGGGCGCGCGTCCGCACGCTCGACACGGCCACCGGGAAAGACGTAGACCCCGGGCATGAAACGCGAGGCACGGTTGCGCCGGCCCATCAAGACCTCCGCTTTGCCGCCCATCCCGCGAATCAACAGCAAACCGGCGGCGTCCACCGGCCTGAGGGGTCTCCGCGTCACCGGCGCGAACCGTGAAAGAGGATCAATTTGTGGTGCGCTCGGCGGTCGTCGGGCCGCCGCGCAGGGCCTGAGCGTACAGCGTGACGTCGCCGAGCAGCCCGAGCGCCACCTGCAAGTCGATCTCCGGGTTGTTCTCGCTCACCGGACACTGAGCCCGTAGTGCCGAGAGCCCCGCTTGGTCATCCATGGCGATGGATCGGCTGCGGGCCGCCCGGTCGACGCGCAGATCTCCGCGCCGCACCCGTTCCAGCAGGCCGGTCGCATCCGAGGATTCGCCGCTGGTGCAAATATCGGGAAGGACGCCACGATCCTGCAGGGCGTAGCCAGACGGCGCATGGAAACGGGCCCAGGTCAGGGTCAACTCACCCTCGTTGGGCAGCCGCAGAACCGTCTGCACCGTACCTTTGCCGAACGAATTGCTGCCGATCAGCACACCGCGCCCGGCATCCTGCAAAGCCGCGGCGACGATCTCCGAGGCCGAGGCCGAGTTGCCGTTGACCAGGATCGCGAGCGGCAGGCCGGTCGCGAGGTCGTCTTTCCTGGCGTCGAAGAACTGGTGGCTGTCCGGATGACGGCCATGGGTCGAGACGATGCGGCCATGGGCAATAAAGAGATCTGAGACCGAGACCGCCTGGTCGAGCAATCCGCCGGGGTTGCCGCGAAGGTCGAGTATGAAGCCTTCCAGGTTTTTGCCTTGTTGGCGCCTGGCCTCGAGGATCTTCTCACGCAGAGTCTGGGCTGTACTCTGGTTGAACCCCGAGACGCGCAGGTAGCCGATGTTGCCTTCGGCCCGGTAGCTCACGGTTTGAGGCACGATATGGGCGCGGGTCAGGCTGAACGTCAGGCGCGCGGGCACGGAAGGCCGCGCCACCGTCAGCAATACGGTGGTCCGGACCGGGCCGCGCAGGCGCTGCACCACCTGGTCCTGGGACAGGCCCACCGCACTCTGGCCGTTGATTTCGGTGATCAGGTCCTGATCCTCGAGCCCGGCGGCCTCGGCCGGCGTGTCCTCCATGACCGAGAGAACCTTCACGCCCTCGTCGACCACGCGAATGCGGACGCCGATGCCGCCGAATCCGTCCCGACTGGCCCTGTTTTCGCGCGCTCGTTCGCGTCCGGCGTAGCGGGAGAAGCTGTCGAGTTCCGTAATCATGCCGCTGAACACGGCTTTGTAGACCGCTTCGGGTTCGGCCACGCCCAGTGGCTCCGAGCCGTGCCGAAATTCCTCGATGACGTTCGCCGTCAGCCGGCCCCAGCCGTCCGTGTCGTCGGGGTGCGGGGCGTCGAACCGACCGGTCGCCTCGCCTTCGATCTTCAACGTCACCAAGTGGTCGCCGTAGAAGACGCTGACAGCCGGATCGAGATTCGACAGGCCGTCAAGTCCCGCCAGGGCGAGTTCGGGGGCCCTGAAGTCCTCGATATAAACGTCGACCACGTCCTGATACCCGGTGCGGAAGATCCGGGACGCGCGCTCCACATCGTAATCGCGTGAAGCATAACCGTCCTGCAAGGCGCAGCCGAACAGCAGGAAAGCCAGCGGCAGTCCAAGCACACGGCGCGGCAGTCGGGCCATGACCCGGCGCGACGGCGATATAGACAGGCCTGATTCCGGTGAGGTCTGGTTCACGCCCGGAGTTCCCTAGTCGTTCCCTGAGCCAAGAATATAGGCGATTGAAATCAATATATGCCAGCAGGATTTGCCACGAGGGCTAAAGTCCGGAGCCGGCCGTCCCCCAATTGCCAGTAGACCGCTGCACATGTGAATAATCGGTTAAAGAGCCGTCAGGGCAATCGCTTGAAGCGCGCATTTCGCTTCCTCCCCCCAATGCGGGGGAGGATTGAGGAGGGGGGGCGGCCCGGATCGGGCTTTCCTGTCGCAGTGGGCAAGCCCGAGTGCGGCGCGCGCGTCCTTGTTCACCCCCATCCAAACCTTCCCCCGTCGAGGGGGAAGGCTTCCTGCCCTGCAAGCGATTGCCCCGAAAGAGCGGTCGGCGACCGCTGGCGAGGGTTCCGGCCTCATCGGCTCCGGCCTTTCCGGCGGCCCGGCTTGCCGCCGGAACGGCGGGTCGTCTTCTTGCGGGGGGCGGCGCTGTCACCGCCACTGCTTTTCCGCCGGCTGGCTTTCAGGGGATGCCAGGCGCCGGTATCTCCGGCCTCGTCGACCGGAACGCCGCCGGACTCCGCATCGCCCGCCTCGTCGTCTTCCAGGAGGCGCAGCACGATGCCTCCGGTGATCGGGTCCGCCTCGCTCAGGCGTGCCGCCACGGTCTCGCCGAGGCGATAGATGCGGCCCCAACGGCGCCCCACCAGTCGGTGCCCGGCCTCGTCGTGGTGGTAGAAGTCGTCCGGCAGGGTGCTGATCGGCACCAGCCCGTCCGCCCCGCTGTTGCTTAGCTGGACGAAAA
>Ga0224499_10000347_pt1 | contig 11748 bp, 10 predicted proteins | sample SF_Jul11_sed_USG_3_FD_168125 | JGI IMG/M metagenome (GOLD analysis project Ga0224499, IMG submission 168125) | Sediment microbial communities from San Francisco Bay, California, United States - SF_Jul11_sed_USGS_24 | ecosystem: Environmental > Aquatic > Marine > Sediment | place: USA... | reverse complement strand
CACCATCCCGGTACTCACGGCGTTCTGCGCCTGGTCGCCAAGCTCAATGGTGAAGAGGTTGAGGATGTTGATGTCGATCTCGGTTACCACCATCGTGGTGCGGAGAAGATTGCTGAACGGCAGCACTGGAACCAGTACATCCCTTACACCGACCGCATCGACTATCTCTCCGGCGTGCAGAACAACCTCGCTTACCTGTTGCCATTGGAGACCATGCTCGGTGTCGAGGTCCCGGAGCGGGCCCAGGTGATTCGGGTGATGCTCTGCGAGCTCTTCCGCTTGTCCAACCACCTGGTCTGGCTCGGCACCTTCGCTCATGATGTCGGTGCCATGACCCCGGTCTTCTACACCTTCGAGTCGCGGGAAAAAATCTTTGACATCATCGAGCAGATCACCGGTGGCCGTATGCACCCGGCCTGGCTGCGCGTTGGTGGTTTGCCTATGGACCTTCCCGATGGCTGGAAGCAGACCGTCGATATCTTTACTCGCGATTTTGACAAGCGCATCGATGAGCTAGACCGCATGTTGACCAACGGACCGATCTTCCGTGCGCGCACCGAAGGTATCGGCGCCACGACCCTTGACGAAGCGATCGACTGGGGGATGTCTGGTGCCAACCTGCGCGCCTGCGGACTGGAATGGGACCTGCGCAAAAAGATGCCCTACTCCGGTTACGAACGCTTTGATTTCGAGATTCCCACTGAAACCGGTGGCTGCAGTTATGCTCGTTACCTGGTAAGGCTCAACGAAATGCGCCAGAGTTTGCGCATCGTCAAACAGGCCGCGGCCGATATGCCGGGCGGACCTTACGTGAGCAACGATTTACGCTACGTCTATCCGGAACGGAATGCCGGCAAAAAAGATATCGAATCATTGATTCATCATTTTATGAATGTAACCCGAGGCTTGACGCCACCACGAGGCGAGTGTTACCGCGGCATCGAATCGAGCAAGGGCGAATGCGGCTACTACGTGGTCAGCGACGGTGGCAACACTCCGTATCGTTTGCGTATCCGCACCCCGAGCTTTGCCCACATGCAGGTTTTCCCAAAGATCACCAAGGGCTGGATGATTTCCGACTTGATCATGGTTTTGGGGGCGATTGATTTTATTCTGGCAGATTTGGACAGGTAGCTTTTTAACATAATGACGCAAAGGAAAAAGAAAGACGCTATGAAAAACAATGAAGAGAAAAGACTCTCTTTGCGCCATACATTAAACTTTGCGCCTTTGCGTTACGCTGGTCGGTTGTAATGAAAGAACTTTTACCACAAAAGCAGATCGACAGCTTCAAGGCCAAGGCGGCGGCGATTGCTCATCCCCATGAGCTGATCGTTGACCAGTTGCGGGCGATCCAAGCGCACCACGGCTGGGTGCCTGACGACGGTGTGCTGTTGGCTGCTGAAACCCTCGGGGTTCTGCCGATCGAAGTGGAGGAAGTGGCCACTTTCTACGATAAGATCTTCCGGCGTGAAGTTGGCAAGCGGGTCATTCATGTTTGTGATTCAATTTGTTGCTGGTCGACCGGTGCCGAGATGATCACCGAACATCTCATGAAAACTTTGGGAATCGGCCTGGGTGAAACAACGGCTGACGGCATTTTCACCCTGCTGCCAACCTGCTGTCTTGGTGCCTGTGGTGATGCCCCGGCCATGATGATCGGTTTTACCACGCACGGTTTTCTGACCACTGAAAAGATTAATGACATTCTGCAAAGGGAGCGTGCCGCAGTAGCGGCCGAGGTTTAAGGATATGAACGCCTATACACAGGTTCTATTCAAAAATCGCCGGCCGAACGAGACGGTCCTCTTGCCCGAGTACGAGAAGAACGGTGGCTACCAGGGCCTGCGCGCGGCGATGAAGATGCCGCCGGCGGAGGTCTGCGAGCTGGTCAAGGGCTCTGGTCTGCGTGGCCGTGGCGGCGCAGGCTTTCCCACCGGTATCAAATGGTCTTTTTTCCCGGCCGATCAACCTGGAGACAAATACCTGGTCTGTAACGGTGACGAGATGGAGCCGGGCACTTACAAGGATCGCCAACTGCTACTGGCCGATCCTCATCAACTGGTCGAGGGGATGGCGATTGCAGCCTATGCCCTGCAGACCCAGATCGGTTATATCTTCCTGCGTTACGCGTACGAAGATTGTTTTCAACGGCTTGAGCGGGCGATTGAAGAAGCGGTCGAAGCGGGCTATCTGGGGGAAAATATCCTTGGTTCCGGATTTGACGTCGAACTGCACGTACACGGCAGTGCCGGGCGCTACATTCTTGGCGAGGAGACCTCTCAGCTCAACGGTCTCGAGGGCCGTCGGCCCAATCCGCGTTCCAAACCGCCTTTTCCGGCTCAGCGTGGTCTCTTCGGGCGACCCACCAACGTCAACAACGTCGAAACCCTGGCCACCGTGCCGCATATTCTGACTCATGGCACCGCCTGGTTCCAGGCCCTGGCACTGAATCCGGAGAGTGCCGGAACCAAGCTCTTTGGCCTGTCCGGACATCTGAACCGCACGGAATGCTTTGAGCTGCCCCTCGGCATCACCTTGCGTGAAGTCGTGGAAGATTTTGGCGGCGGCGTGCGGGGAGGTAAAAAATTCAAGGCCTGTTTGCCAGGCGGCGCGTCAACGCCTTACCTGACCACCGATCACCTTGACGTGATGATGGATTTCAATCCCCTTGAAGAGGTCGAGAGCCGTCTCGGTACAGCGGGCGTGACAGTCTTTGACGAAGACACCTGCATGGTGGCGGTAACCCGCAACCTCAACCAGTTCTTCGCCCGCGAAAGCTGCGGGTGGTGCACACCTTGCCGAGAGGGTCTATCCACCATCTCCTGGTTGCTCGACCGAATCGAGTTCGGCCGGGCGACCAACGACGACCTGACGATGCTCAAGGATCAGGTGAAAAATATCAAGGGTCGTTCTTTCTGTGCCCTGGCTGAAGGCGCCATGGGGCCTGTAGAAGCGCTGCTGCGGCTCTATGAAGATGAAATCAAGGATCACATCCGCAAAGGATGCTGTCCTTTTAACTAGGCTAGCCCCCAGAGGCTAGCCCCCGACAACCGAATTTATGCCTAAACTGACTATCGACAACCTTGAAGTGACCGTGCCGGACGGGACCAACGTCCTCGAAGCCGCACGTGAACTCGACATCGTCATCCCCCACTTCTGCTACCATGAAGCCTTGGGAGCCGTCGGGTCCTGTCGTCTCTGCGCCATGATGTTTGTCGATGGCCCGGTCAAGGGTTTGCAGATGGCCTGTATGGTCCAGGCTCAGGACGGCATGGTGGTTTCGTCAACCGATCCCGATGCCATGGAGTTGCGCGAGCATGTTATCGAGTGGGCCATGATCAATCATCCCCACGATTGTCCGGTCTGCGACGAAGGCGGCGAGTGTCACTTGCAGGAGATGACTGTGGCCGGCGGTCATGGTGTCCGCCGCTATAGCGGTAAAAAATGCACCTTCGTCAACCAGGATCTGGGGCCATTCGTACAGCAGGAGATGAACCGTTGTATCACCTGTTATCGTTGTGTGCGCACCTATCGCGACTATTGTGGCGGTACGGACTACGGTGTTTTTGGCTCACGCAATCGGATTCAGTACAGCCGTTTCCAGGAAGGTGCCCTGGAGAGTCCTTTCTCCGGAAATATTATCGATGCCTGCCCGACCGGAGTTCTTACCAGCAAGCCGTTCCGTTTCAAGACACGACTCTGGGACCTGCAAGAAGCGCCGTCAATCTGTCCACACTGTAGCCTCGGTTGTGCCACCGTCCCCGGCGGTCGCTATCGTGAGATCCAGAGGGTCAAAGCCCGGATCAACCGGGAAACCAACGGTTTCTTCATCTGCGATCGCGGCCGCTTTGGTTACGATCATGTCAATCATCCGGAGCGCCCGCGCCAGGCGCGCCTCGATGGACAGCCTGTCGCTGTTGACGCTGCCTTGCTTGCCGCCCGTGAGCAGGTTGCTGCAATCGCGAGCAAACACGGACCGGACAGCGTCGCTTTCCTCGGTTCTCCCCGCTCAAGTTTTGAAGCCAGCGTGCTTTTGCACGATTGGGCTAAAGCAACCGCTTCGCTGCAGCTTGTTTACGAAGCTCACCAGGGGCGTGATCGTGCCGCCCGGACTTTGGCGGCCCGACTTGGCAAGCATGTCCGTAGCCAGGAAGAACTCCGTCAGAGTGACCTGGTGGTCCTCTTTGGTGCCGACCCTCTGGCGGAAGGTCCGATGTTGGCCTTAGCCATCCGCCAGGCGGAACGCAACGGTGGCAAGGTCGTCGTTATCGACCCCCGGCCGGTGGAGTTGCCTTGCCGTGCAAACCACTTGCCGCTGTCTCCAGAAAGACTGTCAGAAGTCCTCGTGGCGCTCGGCAAGAACGATTTGAACGCCTTCGAAGCTGACGACCAATACCTGCTTGAGAGTCTGCTTGAGCAAATCAAGGCTGCTCAGCGTCCGGTTCTGATCGGTGGCGCTGACCTCCTTGGTGGGCAGGGCGTTCAGGCCCTCTGCTCTGCTGCAGAGCAGCTCTCCTCTGATCAACGCTCTGTTGGTGTCATCACCATGCTGGCCGGCCCCAACAGTTATGGCGGCGCGCTCCTTTCCGGTAACGGCCCTGATTTTGATAGCGTTCTTGATGCTGTTCAGGAAGGCACCGTGCGCGCGCTGGTCTGCCTGGAAAGTGACCCCTTCCGAGAAGCCAGAGATCCTGCTCGAGCGCAGGCCGCTCTCGGTCATCTGGAATTACTGGTGAGCTTTGATTCGACAGCGAACCTCGCAGCACAGCGTGCTGACATCTTCCTGCCGACGCGTGCCAACGCTGAGATGGCAGGGAGCTATGTGAACAACGAAGGCCGCCTGCAGGCCTTCCTGCCGGTCATCGATCCGGGTGTACCGATCCGTGAGGCCGGTGCCGGCAACCACCCACCCCGCGAATTCTTCCAGACAACCCCTGGTTCCGCTCCCGAGGCAGACTGGCTGCTTTTGGCCGGACTCCTTGAGCGCAAGTTGAATCTCGTTGAATTGCGCGAATCAATCGAGCAGGACCACCCGCAGTTTGCAGGACTTTCATCAGTTGCCGCAGAAACGACAGGGATCCGCTTGACCGCCCAAGGCACTTTGCCTCCGGCCGAAGAGCAGGAGCTGCCTCATACCGCGATGGCTGAGGCCTTGACACTCATGGCTATCACCGGGCAGGTTGGCTCCCAATGGCTGGCGCACCTCTCTGCACCTCTGGCCGCCACGGAGCCGCAACCTTATGTTCTCCTGCATCCTGAGCTGGCAGCGGAGCTGAATTTGGCAGCAGACGAACGGGCACGTCTGACCACTCATTTTGGTCATTGTCACGTCATCATCCGCACGGATGAAAAGATGCAAAAAAGGCTGGTCATGGTACCTCAACTCTGGGATACCGCGCTTGAAGGAATGGTCCCGGGCGGCGTGCTCGACTGTCGGCTTGAGAAGGAGGCACAGCGATGAATGATCTGCTGATCAGCCTGATTCTCATCCTGGTCAAGCTTGGCCTGATCTTCGGCGTGGTGCTGACCATGGCGGCCTACCTGGTCCTGGCTGAACGCAAGATCCTCGGCCGCATGCAGATGCGTTACGGACCCAATCGGATCGGTCCAGGCGGTATGATCCAGCCGTTATGCGACGTTATCAAGCTGATCACCAAGGAAGACTTTGTCCCCGCCCGTGCGGACAAGTGGCTCTTTCTCTTCGCTCCCGGGGTGACCGCCCTGACCGCTCTGCTCAGCTTTGCAGTCGTGCCGTTTTCGCCGCCTCTAACGCTGTTCGGTCGTGAGATCCCGATGGTTGTCTGTGATTTGAACATCGGCCTGCTCTACCTCTTCGGGCTCTCCTCTCTGGCTGTTTATGGTGTCGTGCTGGGTGGCTGGGCCTCAAACTCAAAATATTCATTGCTCGGTGCCATGCGTGGCCTGGCGCAAATGCTCTCTTACGAGCTCTCACTTGGCTTGGCTCTGGTGCCGGTCGTGATGAGTGCCAAGTCCTTCTCCCTGACCGAGATCGTTATGGCACAGTCCACCTGGCCCAACATGTTGCAGCATCCGCTGGCCTTCATCATCTTTATGATCAGCATTACCGCCGAATCGAAACGGACCCCCTTCGATATGCCGGAGGCGGAAAACGAGATCGTCGCGGGTTTCCATACCGAGTACTCCGGTATGCGCTTCGGGCTCTTCTTTGTCGGCGAATATATCAACCTGATCGTCATCGGCGCCATGACCACGGTGTTCTTTCTCGGTGGTTGGCACGGGCCGTTCCTGCCGCCGGTGGTCTGGTTTGTCGGTAAGGTACTATTTGTGGCCTTCCTTTTTATCTGGGCACGCGGCAGCATGCCACGCCCGCGCTACGATCAGCTGCTGCGCTTCGGTTGGAAGGTGTTGATTCCACTGGCCCTGCTGAATGTCGTTATTACCGGAGCTGTCCGGTTGGCGATGAATGGATAGCTAAATGTGGAGAAGGGTTAAGGGAAAAGGGTTGAAGGTTAAGCCTTTCACCATGAAACCTGTTCCCTGAACCTGTGACCCTGTACCCGAAATTATTATGAATATTTGGCGCGACATAAAAGGCACCCTGCAGCCATTCTGGATCACCCTAGGTTATCTCTTTAAGAAGCCGGTGACGATCCAGTATCCGGAAGAGAAGCGCACGCCGCCGCCACGCTATCGGGCGCGTCTCGTGTTGACCCGCAATCCTGACGGCACGGAGCGCTGTGTTGCTTGCCAGCTCTGCAGTGCTGCCTGTCCGGTCGACTGTATTTCGATGCAGGCCGCTGAAGATGGTGACGGCCGCCGTTACGCGAGCTGGTTCCGGATCAATTTTGCCCGCTGCATCTTCTGTGGCCTCTGTGCTGAAGCCTGTCCAACCATGGCGATCCAGGCCACCCCGGATTACGAGATTTGCAATCGCGACCTGCTCAAGCTGGTGCAGGAAAAAGAAGATTTGCTGATCGACGGTTGCGGCAAGGATACGGAATACAACTATTACGAACATGCGGGAATCGGCGTGGCCAATGAACGCGGCGGCAACGAAGATGAATACGGTCCCGTGGATCCGAAAGCTTTAGTGCCTTGATAACCACGAAGAACACGAAGGGTACGAAGTGAATTTTGATCCGCTATCGCACAAAGTAATTGGTTGCGCACTCGAAGTTCATCGCAACCTTGGCCCGGGTTTGTTGGAGTCAACCTATGAGAAGTGTCTGGCACATGAACTGACCGACGTAAAAATTTCTTTTAAGGTACAAAAGGCTCTTCCGGTTTTGTGCAAGGGTATCAATATAGATTGTGGCTATCGAGTTGACTTGCTGATTGAAGACAAATTGATAGTTGGATTGAAAAGCGTTGAAAAAATGTTGGGAGTTCACGAAGCACAATTGCTGACGTACATGAAACTCTCAGGAATTAATTTGGGTTTGCTGATCAACTTTAACTCTAAAGTCCTTAAGGATGGTTTGAAACGTTTTGTCCTTTGAGGTTTTCTTCGTGTCCTTCGAGGTCTTCGTGGTGAAATAATATGTCCGCCCTTTTATTCTACATACTCGGCTTCATCATGCTCGCAGCAACCCTGCTCTGCATCACGCGCCGCAATCCTGTACACGCCGTGATCTACCTGGTGGTGAGCTTCTTCGCCCTGGCGATCATCTTTTACCTGCTCGGCGCCCCTTTGGTGGCAGCCTTTGAGGTGATTGTCTATGCCGGTGCAATCATGGTGCTCTTCCTTTTTATTATTATGATGCTCGGCCTGGCACCTCAAGAAACCCCGGAAGGACCGGGCTGGCAACGCTGGGCGCCTCTGGTGCTGCTCTCCTCCAGCCTGATGATCTGCACCCTGATGCTGATTTTCCAAGACCCGGCGGCGAGCAAGGACATTGGCGCGTTCTACCTGGCGCCGCAGGCCGTCGGCGAAGCACTCTTCGGCCGCTACGCCCTGGCGGTGGAGGTGATCTCCTTCCAGCTGCTCTTTGCTACGATTGGAGCCTACATGCTCGGCAAGCCATTACCGAAAGGGGATGAACAATGATGATTCCCTTTGGACATGCTCTGGCTTTTGCTGCAGCGCTTTTTGTGCTCGGTTTGACCTGTGTCTTGCTGAGACGCCAGGTCATCATGATTCTGGTTGGCGTGGAGATCATGCTCAACGCCGCTTCACTGGTGTTTGTTGCGGCCTCGGCCTACTGGCAGCAAGCCGATGGCCAGGTTTTCGTAATCATACTCATGGCGATTACCGCTGCAGAGGTTGCAGTGGCCCTGGCCATGGTGGTTTATCTGTGGCGGCGCAAGCGCAGTTTGGTCGCCGATGTTTTCAACGGGATGCGTGGATGAACGAGAGCCTGCTCTTCCTCATACCTCTGTTACCGCTCTGCTGTGCGGTTATCAACATGGTCTTCGGCATGCGCCTGCCGCGCCTCTTTGCCGAGGTTCTGGCGGTCACTGGAGTCGCCGGGGCCTTTGTGCTGACCTTGCTCTTCTGGGGTTACGCTGAAGGAGAAGGGACCCGCGCGGTTCTCTTTACCTGGCTTAACAGCGGCAGCGTCGATATCAGCTTCGCCCTCAACTTCGATCGCCTCGCGGCACCGATGACCTTGATGGTGACCGGCGTTGCCTCTCTGATCCACCTCTATGCGGTCGGCTACATGCACGAAGAGGAGGATTACGCGCGCTTCTTCAGCCTGCTCAATCTCTTCGTCTTCGCCATGCTGGCGATTATTCTCGCGGACAACCTGCTGGTGCTCTTCCTCGGCTGGGAAGGCGTGGGGCTATGTTCGTACGGCCTGATAGGTTTCTGGTATCGCAAGCTGGAAAACGCCAAAGCCGGTGTCAAGGCTTTCCTGGTCACCCGCGTCGGCGATGTCTTCCTGGCGATCGCCCTGCTCTGGCTCTTCGCTATTACCGGTACTCTGTCGATTAGCGAAATCAATGCCCAGGCGACCTCGATTTCACCAAGTGTTGTCATCGCTGTGAGCCTGCTGCTCTTGCTCGGTGCCTGCGGCAAATCGGCCCAACTGCCTCTGATGACTTGGCTGGCTGACGCTATGGCCGGTCCAACTCCGGTTTCAGCGCTGATTCATGCCGCGACCATGGTCACTGCTGGTGTTTACCTGCTTTGCCGACTCTTTCCGTTAGTCTCCCTCTCGCCCGTAGCCATGACAGCGATCACCGCCATTGGTGCCTTGACCGCAATTTACGCCGCGACCTGCGCCCTGGCCCAGCGTGAGATCAAGCGGGTGTTGGCTTATTCGACCATGAGCCAGGTCGGCTACATGTTCATGGCGGTCGGCGCCGGCAGCGTGGCCGGAGCCATGTTCCATCTTCTGACCCATGCATTCTTCAAGGCCGTACTCTTTATGGCCGCCGGTTGCGTGATCCATCTCGCCGGTGAAGAAAATGACATCTTCAAAATGGGTGGTTTGACCCGTCGCGGACCCGTCGAACTCTTCTGGGTCTTCCTGGCCGGGGCCGTCTGCCTGGCTGGCTTACCCTTAACCGGCGGTTTCTTCTCCAAGGACGGCATCCTGCTGGCCCTCTTTACCCATCCGGACCCCTTCTACCGTGTCTTCTGGTTGATCGGGGTTATCACAGCGCTGTTGACAGCCTTTTATACGTTCCGCCTGGTTTACCTGGTCTTTGCCGGAGAGTATCGCGGCGTGGGCCATCCCCATGCATTGCCGCTGCTGATGCGTTGGCCGCTCTGGCCGCTGGCTTTCATTGGACTACTCGGTGGCTTGCTCAACCTGCCTGCCTTTGTCGGTGGCAGCGAAACACTGCATCACTGGTACGACAACCTGGCAGGTCGTAGAGTAATCGCCAGTCACGAGGTGGAATGGATGCTGATCCTGCTCGCCGTTGCGATCGCCGCGGTTGGCTGGTTCGCGGCCCATTGGCGTTATCGAATCTATCGGGCCCCGCAGGCGAACGCGCTGAGTCGCTTCCTCCTCAATGGCTGGTATGCCGACACAATCGTCGATCGGCTTTTTGTCCGCCCCTTTGCAGCCATGGGCCGCTTCTGTTCTTCAGGCTGTGATCGTACCCTCTTCGACGGCACCCTTAACGGCCTGGCAAAGATGGCCACGGGCTGGAGTTCACTGATCGTTCAGATGACCACCGGCAGATTGACAACCTACCTCTCTGCTTTTGCCTGGGGTTTTCTCGTCCTGCTCGGTTGGTTCCTGCTGAAGCTGGTTAGCGGGGGAGGCCACTGATGACAGAGCTGACGAGCCTTCCACAATTTCCCTGGCTGAGCCTGCTGGTTGTGTTGCCTCTGGCCGGCGCACTGCTCTGCCTGATGCACAGAAAACGTCCTGCCGATTGCCGGGCCTTGTCGCTGGCGACTTCGCTGGCGGTCTTCGGCGTGGCCCTCTACCTCTTTATCTGCCATGGACAGGGTGAAGGTCGCTGGCTGCTTTACGAGGATGTCAGCTGGATCGAGCGTTACGGCGCCCGCTATGTCCTGGCCTTGGACGGCATTGCCCTGCTGATGGTGCTGCTGACCTCTTTCATGCAGGTCTCTGCGGTTCTGCTCGCCTGGCGTGTTGAACGTCACGTCTCCAGTTTCTTTGCTTTGCTGCTCTTGCTGGAGGCGGGCTTGATGGGCATCTTCCTCGCCTACGACCTGGTTCTTTTCTATCTCTTCTGGGAAGTAGCGCTGATCCCGATGTTCTTCCTGATCAGTGTCTGGGGTGGAGCCAACCGCCGTCAGGCCGCACTCAAGTTTTTCCTCTACACCCTGGTCGGCAGCTTCTTCATGTTGATCGCCATCATCGCGCTCTATCAGATCCACGGTGCACAGAGTGGCGTTTACAGTTTTGTCATCGGCGATCTCTTACAGACCCAACTGACCGCTGCTCAGGAAGGTTGGCTCTTCGCCGGCTTCATGGCGGCCTTCATCGTCAAGTCGCCACTGGTGCCATTTCATACCTGGCTGACCGACGCTCTAACCGAATCACCGGCGGCAGGCTCTCTCGACCTGACCGGCCTGCTGCTGAAAACGGGTATCTACGGATTGATTCGCGTAGCCTTCCCGCTCTTCCCGAATGCCACAGAGAGCTTTTTGCCGATCCTTGCGGTCTTCGCTCTTGTCGGGCTCTTTCATGCCGCCTGGAGCGCTTATCATCAAGATGACATTAAGCGCCTGCTCGCCTATTCATCGATTTCCCACCTTGGTCTGGTGGTGCTTGGCCTAGCCGCCTGGCAGCTGACGGCCTGGGAGGGCAGCATTCTGCTGATGGTCACCCACGGTATCACCACCGGAGCTCTCTTCGTGTTAGTTGCCTTGATTCAAGAACGTACCGGTACGCGCAGTATGAAAGAATTGGGTGGGCTCTGGGGTCAGACGCCCTGCCTCGGTTTCCTCTTCCTGCTCTTTTCCCTGGCTTCGCTTGGTTTGCCCGGCCTGGCCAACTTTGCCGGTGAGATCCTGGTATTGCTCGGCACCTTCCAGCAGCACCCGTTCTGGGCGGTGATTGCCTTGCTCGGTGTGGTCTTTGCTGCAGCTTATATGTTACGTCTGGTTCAGGGAGTCCTCTGGGGCCCGGTTTACAAAGAACGCAGCTTGCCTGATTTGACCCTGAGAGAGTGGATCATCCTCTTGCCAATGGCCATCCTCATCGTCTGGATGGGTGTTTATCCCGAACCGTTCCTGGCGCCGATGCATGGCACTGTCGCATCCCTGCTGGCGGGAGGTCTGCCATGAGTCTCCTTGACCTGCTCGCTTTATTACCCGTCCTGATTCTCGTTTTT
>Ga0224499_10000343_pt1 | contig 11876 bp, 10 predicted proteins | sample SF_Jul11_sed_USG_3_FD_168125 | JGI IMG/M metagenome (GOLD analysis project Ga0224499, IMG submission 168125) | Sediment microbial communities from San Francisco Bay, California, United States - SF_Jul11_sed_USGS_24 | ecosystem: Environmental > Aquatic > Marine > Sediment | place: USA... | reverse complement strand
TTCCCTGATCACCTATATCGCTGCGATAACCGTGCTGGTTGCATCTCTGATTGCGCTGACTCAAGACAGCTTGAAACGCCGATTGGCCTACTCAACCATCGGTCAGCTCGCCTACATGGTGCTCGGCGCCGGTATGCTCTCGGCAACCGGCATGCTCGGCGGAGTCATGCATCTTGCGATGCACGCCTTCGGCAAGATCACCTTGTTTTTCTGCGCAGGAGCAATCTATGTCACCAGCAAGAAGAAAAATATCAGCCAGATGAATGGGCTGGGGAAGCGTATGCCAATCACCTATCTGGCTTTTTTCCTCGGCTCTCTGAGTATTATCGGCATGCCGCCCCTGGGTGGTTTTATCAGTAAATGGAACCTGTTGATCGGTGCCGTTGAAGGAGATCAGCTGGTCTTGATCGTGGTGCTTCTGGTCAGTTCCTTGCTCAACGCGGCTTATTTCTTTCCGGTTTTCTACCGTGGCTTCTTCATGCCATCACCTGACGGTGAAGGTGAAGGGATCAAGGAAGCGCCACTCTTCTGCCTGATCCCGTTATCGGTGACGGCCCTTGTTTCACTGGCCTTGTTCTTCTTTCCCGACACCCTGTTGCAACTGGCACGGATGGCCCTTGGAACCTGGTAAGGCTGAGGATTTGATGGCACAGGAAATCTGAGCAGGACCCTGTTAAGGTAAACAGCTTCCTGGAGTTTGAGAGAGCATATGACGGAGACACACGAAAAAGACAACAATCAAGACCACGCAGAAGACGGTCCGATGATACTGGCCCACGAGCCGGTCGAAGGCTACCGGACAATCTTTTATATCTGCATTACCATCGGCATCCTCTATCTGGCCTTTGTATTCTGGCAGACCTGGTAAGGAGCAAACGGATGTCCAAAAAACCGATTAGTATAGACGAAGAACTGGGGATGTTTGACAAGCCGGAAAACGTCAAACGTCTACTAAGAATATTTTATGCCTGCGTGGTCGTGTCTCTGGCGATTGACATCTTCTACCACAAGCACGGCATCTTCACCTGGGAAAGCTTCTTCGGCTTCTACTCGGTCTACGGTTTTGTTGCCTGCGTCATCCTGGTCATCGTTGCCAAATACGTACTGCGGCCCTTAGTCATGCGTAAAGAGGATTATTATAATGATTAATGCTTTGCCGCCAGCAATGATCCTGATTCTCGGTGGGCTTCTGGTCCCGCTTTTCAGGGGCCGTACCCGACAGGCATTGTTACTGCTGCTGCCAGTAATCAGCTTTATCAACCTGCTGCAGCTGCCACATGGCAGCTTTTGGATCTATCCGTTTTTAAGCGACCAAATCATCCTGGCTAGGGTTGACAAACTAAGCCTGATCTTCGGTTATATCTTCCACCTAGTTGCCTTCCTTTCGGCACTCTATGCTCTTCATGTTGACGACGCTGTGCAGAACGTTGCAGGCACCGTCTACGCCGGAGCGGCGATTGGCGCAGTCTTCGCCGGTGACATGTTCACTCTCTTTGTCTTCTGGGAGATGCTCACGATCAGCGCGACCTTCCTGATCCTGGCACGCCGTACCGAGCGAGCCCTCGGTGCTGGGTTCCGTTACTTTATGGTCCACGTCGCAGGGGGCCTCTGCCTTCTGGCGGGGATCATTATGCACGTTTCACAGACCGGCTCAGCGGCCTTTGACCTGATTGGCCTGGGGACCACAGCCTCGTGGCTTATATTTGTCGGTATCGGCGTCAACTCAGCCTGGCCGTTTCTGCACCCCTGGCTGACCGATGCCTACCCCGAAGCGACCATCACCGGCACAATCTTTCTTTCGGCTTTCACCACCAAGACAGCAATCTACGCTCTCGCCCGAGCCTTCCCCGGCACCGAAGAGCTAATCTTCATTGGCGGGGCCATGGCGGCTTTCCCGATCTTCTACGCGGTCATCGAGAATGACCTGCGACGAGTCCTGGCCTACAGCCTTATCAATCAGGTCGGCTTCATGGTGGTTGGCATCGGTATCGGCACCGCTCTCTCCATCAACGGCGCCGTCGCTCATGCCTTCAATGATCTCCTCTTCAAGGGGCTGCTCTTTATGACCATGGGCGCGGTCATGTACCGCACCGGCAAGATCAACGCCACCGACCTCGGAGGCCTTTATAAATCAATGCCCTGGACCTGTGGTTTCTGCATCGTCGGTGCCGCCTCGATCTCGGCCTTCCCGCTCTTCTCCGGTTTCGTCAGCAAATCAATGGTCATGGAGGCCGCGGCCCACGGCGATATGCGCTGGCTCTGGTTCATCCTTCTCTTTGCTTCGGCAGGGGTCTTTCACCATGCCGGCATCAAGATCCCCTTCTTCGCCTTCTTTTCACATGACTCTGGCATCCGCTGCAAAGAAGCACCACCGCATATGCTATTGGCCATGGGCATCTCGGCAATACTCTGCATTCTGATTGGTTGTTTCCCGCAATACCTTTACAGCATACTGCCTTACGCCACTGATTATCAGCCCTACTCGATCAGTCATGTGCTGGCGCAGTCTCAATTGCTCATCTTCTCGGCCCTTGCCTTTACCCTATTGCTACTCGCCGGCATCTACCCGGCAGAAATTCGTTCGGTGAATGTCGACGCCGACTGGATTTACCGCCAAGGTGGTCGCCAGATTTACCGCTTCTGTAACTGGGCTTTCAATGGCATCAACGTCTGGGCTGATCGTATTTTCGTCCAGCAATTTACCAAGCTACTAGCCCGGTTTTTCGAAGAACCGGGTGGCAATTTACAGAAGTATGGCTACCGCCTCTGGGTTGAAGGTAGTGGCATCACCGAGAACCAGGAACACGTTACCCAAAAAATCGATAGCCGCAGCCGTAGCGCGGCTTATCCGGTTGGTGTCGGAGTTCTACTCGCGGTTGTGATCCTCGCTCTGGCATCTCTGCTACTTTACCTCAGATAAGACTTCGTCGCGGAGGATCTCGCGACAACCAAGATATATGGCCGGTCTTTACGTGCATATACCCTTCTGTCATCGCAAGTGCCCCTACTGCGATTTTTTTTCCATAGCCTCAACAGACCTTCTGCTAGAAACCTACCCGAGCCTTTTGATCAAGCACCTCAACTGGGCATCAAGCCACAAACAATCAGGTCCCTTTGAGACGATCTATTTCGGTGGCGGCACCCCCTCTCTTTTACCTCCTGAATCGATAGCCGACATTCTCCAAGTGGTGCAACAGGCCTTCGGCATAACCCATAATGCCGAGATCACTTTTGAAGCCAACCCCGGCACGGTTTCAGAGCAAAGCCTGGCTGGTTATCGTCAGGCGGGCATCAACCGCCTCTCCCTCGGCCTGCAAACCTGCAACGACAAGCACCTAGCCACTCTGGGCCGTCTGCACAACCAGAAAGAGGGGCTCGATGCTTTCAGCCGAGCACGCGATGTTGGCTTTGATAACATCTCTCTTGATCTGATGTTTGCCCTCCCCGCACAAACTACCGCCGAATTCGAAGAAGATTTGCACAGCTTCCTGGAATTGAGCCCTGAGCATCTTTCTTGTTACGGCCTGACAGCCGAGCCCGAGACGCCCTTCCATCGGAAAGTGAAGTCAGGAGAGATGACCCTGCCCGACGAAGACTTTTACGCCGACACCTTTATGCTGGTTCACAAACGACTGTCTGAAGTTGGTTACGAACACTACGAAATCGCCAACTATGCGCTGAAAGGCCGAGCCTGTCGCCACAACCTCGGCTACTGGCAGCGGCAGTCCTTCCTCGGCATAGGTCCCGGAGCACATTCTTTTTGTGCGCGCCATTGGGGTAGCCGCAGTGCAGTGCCTCCCGACCTGGCTGCCTACCAGCACGCTCTGGTTAACGCCAAAGAACCAACACAACACCTTGAAGTATTTGATCAAGAATCGGCATTACGTGAAACGATTTATCTGGCCCTGCGGACCCGTAACGGCATCAGTGATTCAGAACTCCAACAGCGCTTCGGTTGCACCTTGCAAGAAGCTTTTCCTAAAGCGGTTGCGGCCAGCGCACCATGGTTAATCTACAACAATGGCCGCTGGACCTTAACGCCGGCGGGATGGCTCATTTTTGACCGTCTGATTCTGCCTTTCCTCTAAGAAGATTTCCTTTACTGGAGCGGCTTTTAGCCTGCTTCTGGAAAATCACATTGCGTCCCTTGACAAAGGCAATTGCCGTTGTTATGTTGACCGTGCTTTGGCACTCAAAGAGAAGGAGTGCTAAGAGATTTAGCAGGCCGGGTTAGCCGGCTTGAGCTTTTTGCGCGGAGTTCATCATGGCAGCAAAACTGACGGATCGCGGTCAGAAAATCCTCGAGGCCATCATCGAGGAGTATATAGCAACCGCCCAACCGGTCGGCTCAAAAGCCCTGACTCAAAATCAGGGTATCAAGCTGTCTCCGGCATCGGTGCGCAATGTCATGGCAGAACTCGAGGAACTCGGCTACCTGGTCTCGCCACACACTTCGGCAGGCAGGATTCCTACCGAGAAGGGCTACCGGTTCTACGTTGACACCATCTTGCGCGTCAGCGAAATGGACCGCAGCCAGAAAGACCAGATCGAGCTCCATTATCGCCAGCAGGGACTGCAGATGACCGACATGCTGCGCGAAGCCAGCAGAACGCTGTCGTCAATCTCTCACTATACCGGCCTGGTTATGATCCCTCGCCTCAAGGCGACCATTTTCAGGCACATTGAGTTCGTCAAACTTTCACCTCGCCTGATTCTGGCTGTCTTCGTGACCCAGTCGGGGCTGGTGCAGAACAAACTGGTCGAAGTTGATGAGGACCTGTCACCCAGAGAGCTGGAAAAGATCACCAACTACCTGAACCAGACCATGACCGGCCTGAGTATTCAGGACGTTCGTACCCGCATCATCACCGAAATGGCTCAGGAAAAGGCACTTTATGATCATCTGATGCGACGGGCTTTTACCCTGTCCAGCGCCGCACTGGTCGACGAATCGAACGGTGACGTGATTATCGAGGGCACCAGCCGCTTCCTCGAGCAACCAGAATTCTCCGACCTGGACTGTATGAAACGGATCGTCCAGACCTTTGAGCAAAAAAGCGCATTGGTCGAACTGCTTGACCGCGGCCTTGAAACCAAGGGGGTTCAAGTCATTATCGGCAGCGAGACAGAACACACAGAGCTTTCCGATTGCAGCCTGATTTCAGCGGCCTACTCGGGCAAGCGCGGCACCCTCGGCACCCTGGGTGTCATCGGTCCGAACCGCATGCCTTACGCAACCATTATTCCAATTGTCGATTACACGGCGAGTCTGATTAGCCGCCTGCTTGATACAGACAACGATTAGGAGAAGAAAACCCTTGGCCAAGAAAAGTAAAAAGCAAGACGTAACGGAGTTGGAAACAGCACCAGAAGCGTCGGAAGAAGTCACCGAAGACGGCGCAGAAGAGGTTGAGGTTGAAACTGACTCAGAAATCGACCCGCTGACTGCTCTGCAGAATGAAGTTGAAGCCATGCGTACGGAAGCCCACAAAAATTGGGACCTCTATTTGCGTGAGCGGGCAGATCTTGAGAATGCTCGCAAACGCAACCAGCGCGACAAGGAAGACGCGATCCGTTTTGCCAATGACCGCCTCCTCAAGGAGATGGTCCCGGTTCTCGACAATCTCGAGCGCGCCATTGAACACGCAGCTCAGGAAGAGACCAACAACCAGGGCCTCCTCGAAGGGGTCAACATGACGATCACCCAGTTCCGCAAAGCTCTGGAAGACTTTGGCGTCAAAGCGATCAACGCCATCGGCACAGACTTTGACCCGAACCTGCATCAAGCCATGGGCCAGATCGAGTCAGCGGAGCAGGCACCCAACACCGTGGTCACAGAGTTCCAGAAAGGCTACCTGCTGCACGATCGACTATTGCGGCCATCGCTGGTCATAGTGGCCAAGGCTCCTGAAACAGACACAGAAGAATAAAGCGCCCGGCGTGAGACGTCCGGACGCATTGAAACAATTATCAAACCGAATCTATTAAGGAGGATTCTTATCATGAGTAAAGTTATTGGTATCGACCTGGGAACAACAAATTCCTGTGTCTCCGTTATGGAAGGTGGCGAGCCTGTGGTTATCGCCAACGCTGAAGGAACTCGCACGACCCCCTCGATGGTAGCTTTTTCCGAGAGCGGTGAGCGGCTTGTTGGACAGCAGGCAAAGCGCCAGGCTGTCACCAACCCGGAAAACACTCTCTTCGCCATCAAGCGCCTGATCGGCCGCAAATTTGATTCGGATGCGGTTAGAAAAGACATTGAAATCAGTCCTTTCAAGATTATTAAAGCTGACAACGGCGACGCCTGGGTTGAAGTGCGCGGCAAGCAGTACAGCGCTCCTGAAATCTCAGCCATGATCCTGCAGAAGATGAAGCAAACTGCCGAAGACTACCTGGGTGAGACGGTCACCGATGCAGTCGTCACCGTACCGGCCTACTTTAACGACTCCCAGCGGCAGGCCACCAAGGACGCCGGCAAAATTTCCGGTCTGAACGTTTTGCGTATCATCAACGAGCCCACCGCTGCGGCTCTGGCTTACGGCCTCGACAAGAAGGAAGAAGAGAAGATTGCCGTATTCGACCTCGGTGGCGGCACCTTCGATATCTCCATCCTCGAACTCGGCGACGGCGTTTTTGAAGTTAAATCGACCAACGGCGACACCTTCCTCGGTGGTGAGGACTTCGACCAGTTGATCATCGACTACGTCGCAGATGAATTCAAAAAAGATCAGGGCATCGACCTGCGCGGCGACAAGATGGCTTTGCAGCGTCTCAAGGAAGGTTCCGAAAAGGCCAAGTGTGAGCTCTCCTCTTCCATGGAGACTGACATCAACCTGCCCTTTATCACAGCAGACGCTTCTGGTCCCAAGCACCTCAACATCAAGTTGACCCGTGCCAAGCTCGAAAGCATCTGCAGCTCCCTGCTCAACAAGTTAACCGGCCCCTGTAAAACCGCGATCAAGGACGCTGGCCTCTCTGCTTCCGATATTGACGACGTCATCCTGGTCGGCGGCATGACCCGTATGCCAGCCGTACAAGCGAAGGTTAAGGAAATCTTCGGCAAGGAGCCCAACAAGGGTGTCAACCCTGATGAAGTCGTTGCCATCGGCGCCGCAATTCAGGGCGGTGTTCTCAAGGGCGACGTCAAAGACGTTCTGCTCCTCGACGTTACTCCGCTTTCACTCGGTATCGAGACTCTCGGCAGCGTCATGACCAAGCTGATCGATAAGAACACCACGATCCCCTGCAAGAAAAGCCAGGTTTTCTCCACGGCTGCTGACAACCAGCCGGCAGTTTCCGTACATGTTCTGCAGGGCGAGCGTGAGATGGCCAACGACAACAAGACGATCGGTCGTTTTGAGTTGACCGACATTCCACCGGCACCTCGCGGCGTACCTCAGGTTGAAGTCACCTTCGACATTGATGCCAACGGCATCCTCAACGTTGGCGCCAAAGACCTCGGCACCGGCAAAGAGCAGTCGATCGTCATCACCGCCTCATCTGGCCTTTCCGATGATGAGATCGAAAAGATGGTCAAGGACGCTGAGCTGCACGCTTCTGAAGACCAGCAGAAACGTGCAATGATCGAAGCCCGCAACCAAGCTGACGGTCTCGTCTACACCACGGACAAAGCCCTTAAAGAGCATGGCGACAAGGTTGACGAAGAGACCAAAAAGGGTATTGAAACTGCCCTCGAGGAGCTCAAGACCGCCATGGAAGGTGAAGATTCTGAAGCGATCAAAAGCAAAACCGAAGCTTTGGCAACAGCCTCGCAGAAGCTGGGCGAGGTCATGTACAAGCAGGCCCAGAGTGAAGCGGAAGCCGGCGACGCAAGTGCTGAAAGCGACGAGCAGCAGGACGATGTAGTCGACGCAGAGTTCGAAGAAGTCGACGACGAAAAGAAAGAATAAACCAGCAACAGGAACAGATCAGGCCAGAGCCTCGGGTGAGCAATATATGCTCTCCTTGAGCCTCTGGCCTTTCCCTGTTTTACCAGTGGACAGGTCGGGTTCGCTTTCGCCGCAAGGATACTATTTTGGCCAAACGTGATTATTACGAAATACTTAAAGTTAACCAGAACGCCAGTGACACCGAGATCAAAAAAGCTTATCGCAAGCTGGCCCTGAAATGTCATCCCGACAAAAATCCCGGCGATAAAGAGGCGGAAGAACGCTTCAAGGAACTTTCCGAAGCCTATGCGGTTCTCTCTGACGGACAGAAGCGCGCCCTTTACGATCAATACGGCCATGCCGGAGTTGACCAGCAAAGCGGAGGCTTTTCCTCCGGAGGCTTCGGCGGGGCCCCTTTCGAAGACATCTTTGGCGACATCTTCGGTGACATCTTCGGTGGTGGTGGAGGCGGTAGTCGTCGCGGCGGCGGCAGGCGTGGGGATGACCTGCGTTACAATTTGACGATCAACTTTGAAGAGGCCGCTTTTGGACTCGAAACTAAAATCCAGGTGCCGCGGCATCAACCGTGTGAGACCTGCGATGGCTCGGGTGCCAAGCCAGGCACCAGCGCCGAAACCTGCAGAACCTGCTCCGGCAACGGACAGGTGCGCTTCCAGCAGGGCTTCTTTTCTCTGACCCGCACCTGCCCCGACTGCAACGGCGAGGGCAAAAGAATCTCCGAACCCTGTAAAGACTGCCGTGGCACAGGTTTAACCCGCGGACAAAAGACACTTTCCCTGAAAATCCCACCCGGTGTAGAATCGGGCATTCGTCTCAAGATGAATGGTGAGGGTGAACCTGGGGCCAAGGGTGGCCCAGCCGGCGATCTTTATGTCGTCATTACGGTTAAGGACCACCCGATCTTCCATCGGGAAGGCAACGACCTGATTTGCGAGATTCCGATTTCCTTTCCACAGGCCGCACTCGGCTGTGAACTGCAGGCGCCAACGTTGGAGGGTAAGGTCAAACTCAAGGTTCCGGCCGGCACCCAGAGCGGCAAAATTTTTAAATTGGCTGGCAAGGGGATACCGGTTCTGCAGGGCTATGGCCGTGGTGATGAGCTCGTCATCGTACGAGTAGAGACACCCACCAGCCTGACTTCTCGCCAAAAGGAACTGCTCAGCGAATTTGCCAGGGAAGCCGGTGAAGACATTCATCCTATGGGGAAAAGCTTTTTCGACAAGGTTAAGGAGTTGTTCGACTAATGCGCCTTAAGATCATCAGCCTTTTTATGCTTGCGTTCTTGTCTGTCAATGTATCGAATACGCTGGCACAACAATCCCTTGAAGAGACTGCCACGCGGGCAGAGATCTCCATGCAAAGGGCTGTGGATCATTACCAGGCCGGCCTGCTCAATGAAGCCGCCGGACTGCTACGTGGTTTCGTGGTCAGCCACCCCGATTCCAGTTTGATTGATCAGGCCTACTATTATCTGGCCAGCATCCATAATGAACAAGGAGACCCCGCTACAGCGATCGGCTATCTTGACAAGATATCAGCAGAGAGCCAAAGCCCCTCTACCATCCTGTTACAGAGCGAACTGCTCCTGCAAATGGGCAATGCAACGGGCGCAGTGGATCAGCTCCTGCAACTGGAAACGCAGAAGCTGGATTTGCCTGAACGTCAAGCGCGCTACCTGAGCCTAGCTGAAGGGCTTGCCATTCTGGAAGAGCCTCAAAAAGCACTTTACTTCTATCAACAGGCCCTGGTGGTTGAAGGTGCCGAGACACCCCGCGACGTTCTGGCTCGTATCTACACCCTGCTGAGTGCGCGCTTCAACGAAGCTGACCTGGCCGAAGCCGCCTTCATGTATCACAACAAACCCGTTGCTTACCTGGCTATGTTGCAGCTTGGCTGGAGAGCTCTCTCAGCCGGCCAGAAAGAACTGGCGCAGGAGTGGGTTTCTGCCGCAATGATGGCACCAGCCGGCTTCGCCTATCACGAAGAAGCCCTGGCCTTGCAATCGCAGCTCTCCGACCCAACCCAATTTCAACGTGCTATAGGTGTCCTGCTCCCCCTGAGCGGACGCTACACTGCATTCGGCAAACGTGTTCAACGCGGCATGGAGTTGGCCCTGGAAACTTTCCGTCCACAGATTCCGGTGCGCTTTATTTTCCGTGACACGACGGGTGATGAAACGGTTGCCGCGCAACAGGTCGCAGAACTGGCCATCAGTGACCGTGTTCTGGGCATTGCCGGGCCACTGGTCGGTAATGCAGCCCAGGGAGCCACAAGAAGGGCTCACCAGGAGCGGACCCCCCTCCTGACCATGTCGCAAAAAGAAGGTCTGGCCGCCTCCAGTCTTTACACCTTTCGCAACTCACTGACACCGCAACTACAGGTCCGTGCGCTGCTTGATTACGCCATGGGAGAACGTAACTTCTATCAATTCGGCATTATGAGTCCACAAACCCGGCAGGGCGAGCAGCTTGCCGAACTTTTCCGTGCAGAGGTGTTACGTCGCGGAGGAGAAGTCATTGCAGAAGAGAGCTACCTCACCGACCAGACCGACTTCCGGTATCAGGTCAGGTCTCTGCGTGGACTCGACCCAAACGCTCCGGATGAAGAAGAGCCACCAACAGATCCAAACCACCCTGACTTCGTCGGAAAAGAAGAGGAGCCTCCGCCCTTTGAAGCCCTCTTTGTTCCTGACTACGCGGACCGCATCAGCCTGATCGCACCACAATTGGCTTTTTATGGTCTAGAGGACATCCAACTACTCGGCACCAACGGCTGGAACGACGCTGAACTCCCTAAACTGGCCCGCCAGTTTGTCGAAGGCGCGGTCTTTACCGATGGTTTTTTCCGCCACAGCAGCTATCCCTTCATCCAGGAATTTGTCGAGCTTTACTTTAATCGTTACCAAGAAGAACCGACGATCCTGGAAGCACAGGGTTATGACACCGCCGGGATTCTGCTGACCCTGCTCGACAATCCGCAACTGCAAAGTCGCGAGGATCTGCGCCGTGCCCTGGCGCAGCTGCAGAATTACCCGGGAGTCACCGGGGCAACCCGCTTTGACTTTATTGGCGAAGCTGACAAGGTCCTCTTCCTGCTGCAGGTGCAAAACGGCACGATTGTTCAAATCAATTAGTACAAACCTTCCAGACTGAAGAAGACAGCCCCGTGAGTTTTTCTCACGGGGCTGTCTTCTTATGAACACCTTTGATTTTTAACCAGAAAGTGCGCTATGCTTCGCAGGTTTCTTCTACCCATTCAAATAGTGGCTATAATTAATGAGATGGCATAATAAAACCCTTCCGTCGATGCTCCTATCTTGTCTTTTTCTGCTAATACTGGCCCAGCCAGCTTGCGCCCGCGCCTTGCTTGGTGTCAGCCTCTCGCAAGAAAGTAGACAAAAATCTGCGAATCACCCCGATTTAGACAAACAGCTCGACCGTGCTTTTGGTGAGAAGGTTGTGGTGCACAATTATAGCGACCAGACAACCTTGCTCAGCATGCTGATGCAATTCAACAAATTGGACGCAGCCCTGATCTCGCAGGAAACATACAACCAGCAACCCAAGGGAAAGCTCATCGCACTTGCAACACTGCAAATATCAAACGAATCAGAACAAGCAAAGATGGTCTTGGCGGCACGAGAAAACTTGGCCAGCGGATTGAGATGAAGAGCTCGTTCAGGGGTATCAGGAGCGCCTTCTGAGCACGGATGGACTCGATCTACTTGAACAATACGCAACACGGTTTCGAGTTGATTAACATCCCTACAGGATCGATGACACTCTAGAGTACGACAAATTATACCAATGCAGAGGACTTGCTCTACAATCAGGGGAACACCGGGGGAACTTCCGAGCGGCTGAACTCAACAGGAGCAATAAATATTGTTCCACTTACTTGAACATCTCCTAGAATAGAGATTTTATGCGCTTCAATCCTACATATTTGTGCACACTCCTGATCACT
>Ga0224499_10000341_pt1 | contig 11909 bp, 6 predicted proteins | sample SF_Jul11_sed_USG_3_FD_168125 | JGI IMG/M metagenome (GOLD analysis project Ga0224499, IMG submission 168125) | Sediment microbial communities from San Francisco Bay, California, United States - SF_Jul11_sed_USGS_24 | ecosystem: Environmental > Aquatic > Marine > Sediment | place: USA: California... | reverse complement strand
GTGACCGGGACTTGGAAAAGGACGGGGCGTGGATGGATTGGGACGAAGAAACTCGATTTCTCGTTGCGCGTAAAACCAGCCCGAGATACAAGGCTGCTTTTAGTAAAGGCTACCGGGAAAACGAGCGCCTGTTGAGTTCTAAAACCAATACCAAACGAGCCGATGACATCGCCGAAGATCTGATGTTGAACTGCATGGCGGAACACCTGTTGCTCGGTTGGGAGGGTGTCACTGACGGGGGGAAAGATCTGCCCTACTCTGTTGAAGCCGCCAGGTTCATAATAGAAGAACACGACGATCTGAGGTCCGCGATAGACGAATTTTCGGAAACCCGCGCTAACTTCATTGCCGAGGCGGATGCCCGGGACGCTGAAAATCTGGAAAAGTAGTAGGCTGGAACGCAACTTGGGGGGCTCCGGATACCCTGAAGATGTTGGAAAGCCACGAAGAGAATACGGGGGAAGTGGCTCCGGCCTTAGCTAGTCGCCCCGAGCTTTCGATTCAAAACCAGATTTACCACGAAGCTTTCATGGTGCTTTCCTCTGGCAGACAAAACACCGACCACGTCTTAAATCCGATCGCTTTCTCTGATGTTATGGCTTACTGTGACAACATCCAAGAGTTTGACGGGTACGAACGGTTGCGCTACTGGGCAATGGTGAATGTTTGTGACGTTGCATGGATTTCTTCTACCGTTGAAAAACGGGTGTCGGATGCCAAGATAGAGGCCGCAAAAGCTGAGCAGGCCAACAAATTGCGCCAGCATAGATAATCCAGGCGCAATCCGCTAAACTTAAAAAATTCGCACTCCATGGGACTGTCGCGTGGCCTTTGAAATTGAATTTTCCGTCAGGAACGCTCGCCGAAGAATAGGCACCCTGAATAGGGCTATTCTAGAACTAGGCCGTACTGCAGATGGCGCGTCTGCCAAGCTGCAGGGATCGCTGGGAGGCCTCGGAGGCACTAACCAGCTCCGCAGTATCCAAGCATCTATAAATTCTGTTAATCAAAGCTTGATTCGCATGGGCACCCAGTGGCAGAAGACCCAGACTCAGGCCGCTAGAAGTTCAACTACCCTCAACAAGCGCGTAACAGTTCAGCACAGAGCTTTTAAGAAAGCGAAGGTAGGAGCGGACCAGTATGGCGACTCGATGCTCACGTTGTCACAGAAAGCTGCCATCCTGCGCTCCGGTATGCTCGCTATGGGCACTCATGTCGGTATCTTCAGCGCAACCACCCTCGTAGCCGCAACTGCCACATACGGGCTCGTGAAGGCTATCAAGGCGGTTATCAGCATAGGTTCTGAGTTTACTAAGTCGCTGGCAGCGACGTCTGCGATTGTTGGCGTCAGTAGAGATCAATTAAGCGCCTTGACTGAACAGATGTTTGCGCTGGCTGAGACCACCAAGTTTACCACCACCCAAGTAGCCGAAGCCTCAACTATCTTGGCTAAGACGGGTTTGAAAGCCGCTGCCATAGCGCAAGCTTTACCGGCAGTACTTAACCTCGCGGCTATCGGCTCCATGGAAATGTCCCGGGCCGCCGATATCGCGGCCAACGCAATGTTTGGCTTCCAGTTGAAAGCCAAAGATCTGTCCGTAGTGGTAGACACCCTGGCGTTTGCGGCTACCAACAGTAACACTACCGTTCAACAACTCGGTAACGCGCTATCCTTTGCTGCCCCGGTTGCCGCCGCTGCTAACGCCAAATTTAGCGAGGTTTCAGCTATGTTGGCAGTCATGGCAGACTCAGGCGTCAAGGCGAGCCGTGCAGGTACAACCCTTCGCCGGGCCTACGTCAATCTGCTGGACCCCGGAGAAAAAGCCGCCACTGTGTTCAGAGATCTTGGCGTCTCCATTCGCGATGAGGCAACCGGTCAAATGCGCAGCATGGTCGACATCATGAACGACTTCACTGTGGCAGGAGGCAATGCAGTTGACATAACCCGGATCTTCGGCGTTCGTGCCGCCCCGGGCATGATCGCTGTCTGGAAAGATATATCCAAGGCTATTCAGGGGGGAGATTCTAAATTGAGAGACTTCTTGAAGCGGCTGGGTACCGAAGGTATCGGGGCTTCGACCAGAATGCGCGAAGCGATGGAAAAGAACTTGATAGACACCTGGCTGAAGTTTACGTCCGTTCTCTCGGTAAAAGCCACTCGGGCATTTGATCTGGTAGAGGACAAATTAATCAGCGTGGTCGAATCCATGACCAAGTTTGTTAAGGCATCAGGGAATTTGGCCGTAGGCGCGGGCGTTGTGGCTATACATTTGCGGGAATGGGAGAGGCTCTTCAAAGAGTTGCCAAAGCTGGTAGGGATTACTGATGAGCATGTAAAGAGTCTCAACGCCGCACTTGACGAGCAGAATAGTCTTTTCTCGAAAAATATGAAGTTTGTTGGCCAAGCATTGAAAGACATGCCTATAAATGTGCTCGCCCTTTTCCGTATAGCTATTCTGGACGTGGGAAGGGACTGGGCCAAACTGGTTTTGAATCTCCAGATAGGAGGTCAACATATAAAACGCTTTTTTACCGGGCTGCAATCCAGCTTCAGCATGTTAGTGGATAAAATTGCAATACGATTTTTTAGCGTGTTTAACGACATGTTCGAGTGGCTTTCTAAAAAGTCGCAAGACTTGGCAGAACTTGCGAATAACCTTCCCGGGGGGTCCGCTTTGGCGTCGAAGCTGGGCCGGATGGCCCAAATGTTTAACGACATGAAAGGGGGTCCGGAGGCGGCTAAAGAATTGGCCATCGAGACCGCGGCGAGAGAAAAGGCGTTAGCGACGATAGATGCTGAAATCGCCTTGCTACGCGACTTGAAAGCCGAGGTAAACAAAGCACATCTCGTTCAAATGGACGCCATACTAGCCGAACGCGATGCCCGTCTGGCCTCTCGCGACGCGTCCATAAAGCAGCTGTATGTCGACAAGCTCCGCGCAGATGCTGCTGTGCGTATGGCTGCCGAGCGTCAGAGCTTTATAGCTGAAGATCCTGAGCTCACCCCGAGCACTGCCAGAGGCCCTGAGTTTAAGCCTAAAACTGACATCCTGGGAGAAAGCGTCAAAGAATTGAAACAGTTTATCAGGCTGCAGAAGGTCTCTATAGAGCAGACTCAGATGCAGATAGCGAATCAAGTAGCCTTAAAAGACCTCAGCGCATTCGACGCCTTGGAAGCGTCAATAGGAAAGCAAAACATCGCCTTGGAAGACACTCGTGCAGAGTACGAGAGACTGCTGGGCCCGCTAAAAGAAGCCAGAGAATTGCTACTTGCGGAAGGCTATATAACCAAGGCCCAAGAATACACTGTACAGATAGACAAGCTAAACGAGGTTTATCAAGTAACAACTAACCGGCTTGAGAAGAGCATTACCAAGCAAGAAAACGCGCTCATTCGCTTGCGGGATAAATATCGCATTGTGACTGATGCTGCCGGGGACTATCGCATCGAGGTAAACCGCCAACAGAAGTTGTCTGAAAGCGAGTTGCTTAAAGGCGTCGATGAGATCCGCGAAGCAGGAACTTCCCCGGGGGCTAAGTCGGCCCGAGATTTTGAAGAGCGTCAGCGAGTGCTGGATGAGGCACATGCCCGCGAGCAAACGGTTTTCAATCAACATAAGGAATTGCTGCTGCTGTCTGAGCGGGAATACCAAGCCCGTAGCTTACAGCTGCAAATCCAAGGCGCTGCTAGACAGGCGGAGCTGTGGGGCGGGTACCATACTGAGATATTCAATCTGGCCGAATCGGTTCGACAGCGCGACCTGCAGGGTTCACTGAGTCACGGCATAGCTGCACTCGACCAAGCCGGCAGGACCAATAAGAAGGCCTTCGAGCTGAGCAAGAAGGCAAAGATAGCCCAAGCGGTTATCGCCACTTATACCGGCGCTGCCGAGGCGCTGAAATGGGGCTGGCCCATGGGTCCGATCTTTGCTGGAATGATTGCCGCGATGGGGGCAATCCAGATAAAGGCTATTAATGCCACCTCATTCGGAGGGGGCTCCGGATCAGTGAATACAGGCGGCGGCTCGGTTTCTACGCCTACTGCATCGATACCGACTACCCCAGGTCCATCTCAATCTGATACGCTGTTCAATCAGACCAATACAGGCGGGCAGCCTAACACTGTTGACAGTTCTGGCAGTTCCCAGAACGTTAACTTGAACTTTGAGTTTTCAGCAGTAGATGCCAAGGGGATCGACTCTCTAATCCAACGTAAAGCCCCTCAGATCGTCGGCATAGTACAATCGGCTTACAATGAGCGCGGCAAGTCTGGAGGCCCGATAACATGAGTGGAGCATTTCCTTCTACCCCTATTCCGTCTGCAGTAGAGCTAAGCTCTGAAGTGCCTACGCTTTTAGATCTTACTCAGTCAGGAAAGCGCAATGTGCGCCAGTTTGGCGCACAGAGATGGGCTCTAAATTTATCCTTTCCTGACACCCTGAGCCGGGATCAATTTATGCCTATTTTTGCTTTCATATTGAAGCAGAAAGGTCGAGTGGGAACCTTTACTTTCGTATCCCCGGAACTCGCCACCCCGAGAGGTGTTGCTACTGGAACTCCATTGGTTGACAGTGCTCAGACAGGGGATTCAGTCATAACAGACGGTTGGACGGCTTCTCAAACCGGCATCATGAAGGCCGGGGACATTATCAAGTTTGCTAGTCACAATAAGGTATACATGGTAACTGAGGATGTGAATTCTGATGGCGCGGGGTCAGCAACCCTGCCTATTGAACCGGCACTTATCCAACAAGTGGCAAATGATGAGGCCATTACCGTTAGCAATGTGCCTTTTACCTGTATGCTTGCCGGGGAGACGGACACGTATTCCGTCTCGGGACCGTTGCTATACGCCTACGGCCTGTCTCTGCTAGAGGTTCTCTAGTGTGACTGCCAGGGATTTACACGCAGACAGCTTGACTGAGCTGGCTAAAGACAATCAATATATATTTAATCTTGTTGAGTTTCATTTTGATTCGGGTACTTTGCGGTACACCACGGCTCACAGTGACGTAGTGTGGAACTCCGAAACATACATAAACTCCCCTAATCTGGTAGACATTGGAGATGTCAGCGAATCCTCGACCATGGAAATAGCGTCGATGAGGTTTACTATTTCCGGGGTCAACCAGGCGAATATCGCCACAGTGCTGTCGGAGAACCTGACCGATCGAAAGGTGTTGCTGTATCGAGGGATGCGGGACAGCGGGGACTACACAGTTATTGCCAATCCTATTTTAATTTATAGCGGCAGAATTAAATCATTTGAAGTAAAGGAAGACCCCGGTGGAACGTCTTCCGTAAATATCGCCACCGCCTCGGCTTTCGCGGATTTTAACCGTACAGCTGGTCGACGTAGCAATCACCAAGACCAGGAGGTCTATCTGAGAATGATAGGCATAGACCCAGAAACTGATCCTGACTTAGGCTTTGAGTTTGCCCATGAGTTGAATACAGATATTAAATGGGGTAGACCCTAATGGGTTGGATTTCTGATGCTGTAGACACCGTCTCGGACGCCATAAAAGAAGGTTTCGATGCCGTTACCGACGTCGCTGGAGGCGTACTGGACCTTGTCAATGACGCCCTTGATGAGGTGCTCGGCGTACTTGATCTAGACATCGCTGATGTCGATGTCGCATCACAAGCCGCCGGTACACTAGTAACCAAAACAGGCGCGGTAGTTCCCTTACCGGTTGTCTATGGCAGGCGGGGCCTTGGGGGCACCTTAATATACATGACCACAACTGGGAACAAGAATAAGTTTCTGTGGCTGGTGTATGCCATTGCAGACGGCACTTCTCCGGCCAGTAATTTTTCGTCTATCACATTGGACGAAGAAGTTATTGTCACTGATAACGCGCTGGTGGCTTCAAAGTACACCGGATTTTTGTCTTTTCAGTACACGTTGGGGGATCACACAACCCAGCCGTTTACCGATCTGCAGGCGGCTGACCCCAATTGGACAGCAGAGCATCTATTGCTGGGCACCGTGGCGGTAGCATTAAGACTTGAATGGAATCAGGACGTTTATACCCGCATTCCAACGATGGTGTTCTACTTGGAAGGGGCCAAAATAGCTCAGGTTGAAGAACTGCCGACAAAAGTACAAAACGCAAACAATCTGATTGACCCGTCAGTCTGGGTGGTAGGGACTGGGGGAACCCAAGGTTCATTTGTACAGAACGGGCCCGAGGGGGAGAACAACATAATATTGGACAACGGCCCGCATGGGCCGGCAGAACCTATATGGCATTGCCAATCTCTAGATGGTGGCGGTGACAACGCCGATGGCGGGTGGAACAATAATTTCACCGGGACTTATGACCCGACAAAAGCCTACCGCATGACTGTCTGGGCGAAACGGGGGCATGCGACAAGTGGGGCCACTTATATTGGCTGCAGTGACACTGCAGGAAATACGAACGACATGTTTGACGTCGAAGACCTTAATCCCTACTTCTGGTCTGGCGATCTGCCAGTAGTTAACAAATGGTATTTATTGGTAGGGCTTTTACACGGGTCCGGCAAGGTGGGCTCTACTGAAGACGGGGTGTCTGGCGTCTATGACCCTGTCACTGGAACAAAGGTCATAGACGGCACCGAATTTAAGAGCCAGGCGAGCGCCACTTTTCAGACTCACCGTGCCTACTATTACTACGCTGATTCTGCCGGGGATGAGCAATGGCTTGCTAGACCCCGGGTTGATTTAGTAGATGGAAGTGAGCCAAGCTTGGATGGGTTGATGAGAGTAGGAGTCTACAGCAATAACCCGGCTGACGTATTGTTTGACTACCTGACTAACCATGTCTATGGAAAAGGGCTGCTGGGAGACGACGGCGTAGATGTAGATTTAACTTCGTTCACAGACGCAAAAACCTATTACGATGAAAGCGTTACGTCTTATTTCAGCGGCCCCACACATAAACGTATGGCCTGTGACATAGTTATCTCTACCAGCGAAAACTTGATGGATAACTCCAAAAAGATCCTGCAGTCTTGTCGGTCGACCCTGCCTTACGTTAACGGCCTGTTTTATTTAACGCCTGAAAAACATTACATTCCAGCGGACTATGGAGAAGCCAGCTATTTTGACTTTAACATGGACAATATTATAGGCGGATGGAGCTTCAAAGTTGGGGATGTAAATACAAGGTTCAACCGGGTTAAAGCCACGTTTGCCAATGAAGATATAGATTACAAGCCAGATTTTATTGCTGTGGAGTCCTCTGTCTTCAGGACAGAGGACAACGGCAAACTGCTGGAAAAGTCTATGGGCCTTGAAGGTATTACCAACGTTTACAGAGCAATAGATGCAGCTTCTGTAATAATGAGAAGGTCTCGTCAGCAGATAGTCGTATCTTTTCTGGCTACTCCAGAAGCCTTGCAAGTGAAGACCGGGACTGTGGTTACCATCACCCATCCAACTCCGGGTTGGACGGCAAAGCAGTTTAGAGTTTCTCGCATGAAGTTGATGCTTTCCGGCAATGTTTCTGTGACGTTGGCTGAGCATGAAGAGACGGTTTATGACCTGTCTGTTCCTAATGAGGAAAACACTTCTCCAGATACCAATTTGCCTGACATCAGTAGCGTCCCTGACATCACCGGGCTTACTTTGTTGAGCGACGAGTCAGTGCTGATTTTGGCTAGTGACGGAACTTTGATAACTCAGATATACGTTACCTGGGATGAGGCTGATAACGTTTTTGTTAACGGGTATGACGTTGAGTATAAAAGGTCCGTCATTAATTTACTGGAGTTTCCAAAGGAGTTTGACAACGCCGGTTGGAACCCCAGTAATATTACAGTAACTGCAAATACAAACGTTGCACCCGATCAGACGACCACTGCTGATACCCTCGAAGATGCCAGTGCGTCGTTCTATGCAGAGGTCGGTCAAACCAAGACTATTGACATAACAAAAAGATGCACAGCCTCTGTTTTCGTTAAAAAGGATGCGGTACCCAGGACGACTCGCTATGCAATTTTAAGAATTTCTTTTTCAACAGGCGGGACCACTGAAAACAATGACATATCTTTTGACACTTCCACCAGTGACTTCACAATTTCAATTAACGAATCTACCAATGTACAAGCATCTTGTACAAGCTACTCTGCAGATTGGTGGCTAGTTGAAATTTCAGCCACACCCACAGATCAAAGTAACACGGTAGCAAAGGTTCGAATTTTTCCAGCTGCCGGCGCTAGCTCAGACTTCTCTCCAAATGACGCTGCTACCGTAGGTTCTATCATTGTCTGGAACGCGCAGCTATTCCAAGGGGACTCTGTGTGGCTGCCGGCAGGGTCTCCTAATTCAATAATAAACAACGAACTTTACATTCAAAACACTGAAGATGGAGTAGATTACGACGTTAGAGTTAGAGCACGAAATGCTTCGGATTTCAGCGGCGCTTGGACTACTAACTTAAGTCATACAGTAGTCGGCAAAACCTCTAATCCAGGAGACGTTTCAGGACTAGTAGCCACGATTTCAAAAGCGGGGGTCAGACTCTCTTGGAACGCTGTCTCCGACTTGGACGTTGCGGGGTACGAGATCCGGGTAGGTGGGTCATCCTGGGGTGATGGAGACGCCTTCGTGGCGCAAAGTGACACTACCGATTACGAGGCCGGGGTATTAAATACAGCGAGCTACACCTATCGAATAAAAGCCTTTGATACAGGCGGGAGATATTCAGACAACGAGGACACTGCGGTAGCGGTTATAAGCAACCCTGACGCCCCGGTAATGTCCCATTCCTTCCATACGTCGCATGTCACTCTTACGTGGCCTAAGCCTGCCTCTACGTTTACCATCGCTGGGTATATTTTGAGTTACGATCACCCGGTAGAGGGATTAAAACAGATCGGCACCGTCGACACTACCAGCCTCAATTATGAGGTAGATTGGCAAGGGGCTGCTACGTTCCGCATATCCGCTATCGATGCTGCTAACAACACTGGTCCAGAAGGAACCGAGATCGTAACCGTTGCTCTCCCAGTATCTGGCGCGGTTACTGCAGAAGTAATAGACAATAATGTATTGTTACGCTGGCCGGATCTGTCGAACACGTTGCCGATAGCTAAATATGAACTCCGAAAAGGGGCTACCTACGCGGGTTCCGCTTTTCTTTTCGATCAGGAGGGTACATTTGCCGCGCTTTTTGAAAGCTCAGCAGGGGACTTTACTTACTGGGTAACTGGAGTGGACACTGCGGGTAACGCTGGCGCTAACAATTCAATTACCACAGCAGTCAGTGAGCCCCCGGACTATATTCTACAAGATGATTTTACAGATGATTTCTCTGGCGGGACCAAAGTCAATGCGGCTGTAGACGCAGAAAACAATCTCACGTTTTTAGTCAATACTACTGAGACATGGGCGGATCACTTCAATGTGAACAATAGCTTTGCTGACATCCAAGACCAGATCGATGCGGGCTACCCTCACTATATCCAGCCTACATTTCATTATTCTGACACCGTCACTGACATATCGACCAAGCAATGTACTGTCACCTCTACCACGGGACTGTCAACGGGTTTTAAAGTCCGGTTGTCTGGCATGACCGCCGATGAAGAAGGGATTTACACCGTTGCTAGCGTTGACAGTGGAACAACGTTTACTGTGACAGAGGCTATCACTGACGAGTCTACGGCTACCATAGCGGCGCGTGCTGGCAGCTCATACCAGAAGACGATAGACTACGGGCAGGCGCTTACTAATCTGTCTGTCGGGGTCAATGCGACGACCCAAGCGATCGATGGAAACCCCCAACTCTTCGTTAGAATATCCGTCTCTGACGATGACATAACGTACACCGATTTTCCTTATGGGCAAACCACAGCGTTCGTTGCCGAGTTTCGTTATGTTAAAGTAACCTTGGAGGTTGCAGGGGACACTGGCGAAGATTTGATGGTCTGCACCAATCTAAATATAGTTGTGAGTACCAAAGAGATAAATGACTCAGGGACTGCGACTATCACCGCAACCGGCGGCACCGCAGTAACTTTTAACAAGTCTTTTTTGGATGTGAAATCCATTACAGTTTCTCCTATAGTAGACGGCAGTGCAGGAGATTACACAGCTATTGCTGATTTTGAAGATATACCCAACCCAACAGGCATGGAAGTCAGGCTTTATCTAGCAGGGACAGAGCAAAGCTCGGGCAAAGTGGGTTGGTCAATTAAAGGATTCTGATATGAGTGCTGATTGGTCCAAACCTATTACTACCACGCTCTATACTTCGGTACTGACGATTTTAGATGAGCGACTTGACGACGTGGCCAAGATGTTTGATGGCCTGTCTCCAACCAATTTGCCGACAGGCGCGTATCGAATCGATGGCACTTCTAACAACCTGCTGCAAACATGGAACGGAGCCACCTGGAGTAACGAGGGACTTTCGGTTCAAACGCTAAAAGTGGGAATAGATGGCGCTAATCCTGTAGCGTCAGTCACTGATATAGAGTTAGGAGCCAATGCCAACGTATCTGCCCAAGGAAATTTAAATCTCTATATAGACGCCGATAATAATTCTACAACCGAGAGATTCAACTTCTACAAAAACTCCAATGACACCACAGGGGCCGTACTCGTAATGAGCTTAACAGAGGCTGGCTTATTGACCGTCGTTGGCACTGGGGTTACAGCAACTACTTTTACCGGCGCGCTTTCCGGCAACGCGACTTCGGCGACTACGGCGACTACGGCTACTACGGCTACGACTGTTACAACTAACGCTAATATGACCGGCCAAGTTACCTCTGTGGGCAATACGCAGACGATGTCTGTAACGTCTATCACGAGCCAGACCCTCGCAGCCGCAGCAATTGTCGGCACAGATGAGTTTGCATTTAGTGACGCCGGGGTTCTTAAGCGGGCACCCTTTAGCAGGATTTACGATTACGTTTCAGGGGCAATTCTCGGGGGATCGAATGCTTGGACAGCGACTCAAACTATAAACGACAGCGTCTTGCTTAGATTCGGCACTTCAGGGGGCGAATCAAATATTTCCTCCAACGGTACTAAGACTATATGGAATTGTAGCGCAGACAAAGACATAGAGTTTCAAGACGCCGGCACGTCACGATTTCTTTTCGATACCAGTGTCGGCACTTTCCATGCCGATGGCAATGTAACCGCATATTCTACCTCAGTCGGCTCAGACCCAAGGCTTAAGCGCAATATCAAGCCAATCGTTGGTGCGCTAGACAGGGTTAACTTGTTAAACGGGATCACTTTCGATTGGAAGAAAAATAGCGAAGCTGATGCTGGCCTGCTGTCCCCGGATGTCCTGGCGGCGTTGCCTGAAGCGGTTAAAACCGGGCAGCTTTTAAACCAGCCCAGAGATATCCAGACGGTCAACTACAACGCGGTTGTCGGGTTGTTGGTGGAATCAATCAAAGAGCTGTCTGCCAAGGTGGACAAACTGGAGAATAAGTTATGACGCTGCCTGTCGCTCCCAACGCTATCACCATGAGCCAGATCCAGACTGAGTTTGGTGGGTCTAACCCCATTTCTTTGTCAGAGTATTACGGCGCCTACCCCGGCGTGCCCGGCTCCGGTGAGATTGCGATGGGCGATTTCCATGGTTTAAATGCAAACCTAATAACAGTTACAGAGGGGACCGACACTGATTATGGCGGTTGTTATGGATTCGATGACGGTACACACGGAGGGGCACCAGTTGTAGGGCCGATGGGTTCAAGATCGCCGACGTCATGGAACGGTGTTACGCTGGAAGCGGCATATTGGTTAACCAACTTCACATTTTTCTACATAGTCTTCCAAGGCAATCGCGCAAAAAGTTTTTTTACCAGCGTGGCGATTGAAGGTATTGGAACAAAAACCTCTGCGTCAGCGTATAGTTATTTTTATGATAGCCCCACAAACGCCACTTACTGGTACT
>Ga0224499_10000340_pt1 | contig 11920 bp, 15 predicted proteins | sample SF_Jul11_sed_USG_3_FD_168125 | JGI IMG/M metagenome (GOLD analysis project Ga0224499, IMG submission 168125) | Sediment microbial communities from San Francisco Bay, California, United States - SF_Jul11_sed_USGS_24 | ecosystem: Environmental > Aquatic > Marine > Sediment | place: USA... | reverse complement strand
CGAATACGACGGCGGCATCACGGTGCTCGCGGACTCCTTCGACGGCAAGTCGCTGAATGCGCCGAACGACGCCGTGGTCCATCCGGAGGACGGATCGATCTGGTTCACCGATCCCGGTTATGGCGGCCTCATGGACTACGAAGGCCACCGCGTCGATACCGGCTCGGTCCAGCCGTTCCAGAAGGAGGCGGTCTATCGGATCGACGGGCAGGGCGGCAAGCTCCAGAAGGTGGCGGACGAGCCATTCAAGCCCAACGGGCTGTGCTTTTCGCCCGATTACAAGCGGCTCTATGTCGCGGACACCGGCGCGTCCCATTATCCGGATGCGAAGAACATCATCTGGGGCTATGACGTGGATGGCGCCAAGCTGCACAAGGCCCAGACTTTCGCCGACATGGAAATGGACGGCAAATCGGGCTTCGCCGACGGCATTCGCGCGGACGAGGACGGCAACATCTGGTCGAGCGCCGGCTGGGTCGGCGACGGCTATGACGGGGTACACATCTTCGCGCCGAACGGCGACCGGATCGGTCAAATCCGTTTGCCGGAGATCTGCTCCAATGTCTGCTTCGGCGGCTCCAAGCGCAACCGCCTGTTCATGACCGGCAGCCAGTCGCTCTATGCGGTGTTCGTGGAGACGCGGGGCGCGCACCTGACTTGAGGTGCTCCGTTCAGGCAGAGGTCGATGCGAAAGGCCCGTGCCGCTCTGGCGGCGCGGGCCATCACGCTAGGCGGCGGCCGGCCAGGCGCGGGAGAGGTGGAACAGGCCGAGTATCTCCACCTTGATGCCGCGCATGCGCACGATCAGCACGAAAAGGGTGCCGTCGACGGCGATCTCGCGCGTCCCGTCGGTGTACCAGGGCCGGGTAGTGTTCAGCGGGTCGATCCGCAGCCTCTCGAGCGTGCTTTCCAGGCGGTCGGCCTCTTCTTCGACCGCTTGCGGGCTCGTGGCCTCGACGTAGGCGCGCGCCTCGGCCAGATCCTCGAGCGCCTGGCGGGTCCAGGTGAGCTTCATGACCGCCACCTCGCGAGCGCCTCGGCGACCTCGTCGTCTGCGGCGAATTCGCCCGCCTCGGCCTGCCTCAACGCTTCCTTGATGCGCGCGATCTGCCAGCGATCGATGTCGATGTCTTCTGCTGTCTGATCCATGTGACCTCCCGATTGATCGGGCGTGTGTTCGGGGCCTGCGCGTCCCCATCCCCTTTATGTTCGGCGAAGGATCAATGCCTGCATTTATTCTATATGCAACTACAAAATGATGAATATATCGTCAATATCGCGGTAACCATAACGATTCTCTTGTGTAAAACGATCCCTTATTCACTTGATTGATCTTGATTAGAATCCGCCCGTAGCAGGCGACAGAGTGCAAATTGGCCTGCCTGAATCCGCGGCCCGGCCGGCTCGGGGTGGTGGGGAGATGGCCGGTGGCTCGGCAATCGGACGCCGCCGCTCAGCCGAAGACCTCCTCGAAGGCCGCCTTCAGGGCCACGTCGGCGTCGGCCATCGTCACCGGCAGGCCGAGATCGGCCAGCGAGGTGACGCCGAGGTTCGGCTCGCCGATGCCGCAGGGCACGATGCCGGCGAAGTGCTCGAGCTCCGGCTCGACGTTCAAGGCGACGCCGTGGTAGGCGACCCAGCGGCGCACCCGGACCCCGATCGCTGCGATCTTGTCCTCGCGCCCGGTCGGGGCCCCCTGAGCGCCGCCGTGAGCGCCGCGCTCGACCCAGATGCCGACTCGGCCGGCGCGCCGTTCGCCCACGACGTTGAAGCGCGCTAGCGCGCGGATCAGCCATTCCTCGAGGTCCGTGATGTAGCGGCGCAGGTCGCGCCCGCGCCGCTCGAGGTCCAGCATCGCATAGGCGACCCGCTGCCCCGGCCCGTGGTAGGTGAACTGCCCGCCGCGCCCCGTGCGAAAGACCGGGAAACGCCCGGGTGCCAGCAGGTCCTCGTCCTTGGCCGAGGTGCCGGCGGTATAGAGCGGCGGGTGCTCGAGCAGCCAGACCAGCTCCGAAGCCTCGCCCGCGCGGATCGCCGCGACCCGCGCCTCCATCTCCGCGACGGCAGCGGGGTAGGGGACGAGCGCCTCGGCCACGCGCCACTCGATCGCCGCGGGCGCGCGGCGGGGGCGCAGGTCTTGCCGTGTCGGCTGCATGGACATTGCCGGAGCATAGCGGCAGGGCACGGCCGGGCATAGACGCAAGAGCCGCGTGGGCAAGGAGGCAAATTCGCGAGGCTTGATGTCCAAAGCCGGCCACCGGAAGCCGGGCCCTGAGCCCAAAGGTCATTGATGGTGACTCATTTCATGGAAGCGGACCGGGCCGCCCGGGCGGGCGCGGTGCACCGATGACGGGGCGCGAGTCGCGATGCTCGCAAGTCCTTCGACCTGCCCTGCGGCGAAGTGCTCTCCAACCGGTGGGGTGCCAAGGGACGACCCGAAGGCGACGATCCGACCGACATTCCGGCCGCCTTTCGACCGTTCCACGCGTCCCCTGGACATGGCAGCAGCATTGCCGCCATATCCTTACGCAGCTTGATCTCGCTCAATGAAATGCCTGTCTGCAATGGGCAATCTGCAGGGTGATTGACAATCCTCGGGACGCGAAGGTCGGCTCGATCCGTATATTTGGCGGTCAGCGTAACTCGTCATGAAGAAATTAGATCTCAAGAAGGAACTGAAGCACCTCTATGGGACAACGGGAAAAAGTATCGTTCTCGTTGACGTGCCGAAGATGAAATTCCTGATGATCGACGGTCAGGGAAACCCCAATACGGCGCAAGCCTACAGCGATGCCGTCCAGGCCTTATTCACACTGTCGTATACCTTGAAATTCATGATCAAGAAGGGCGCAAACGCTGTCGATTACGGCGTGATGCCGCTCGAGGGGCTGTGGTGGACGGACGATCTGGCGGACTTCAACCCGGACGACAAGGATATCTGGAAATGGACCGCCATGATTATGCAGCCCGAGTGGATAACGGCGGAACTTGTCGAGGAAGCCATACGACAGGCAGTCAAGAAGAAAGCCCTTCCGGCACTCTCGAATGCCCGTTTCCAGGTTTTTGAAGAAGGCAAAGCGGCGCAATGCCTGCATGTTGGACCCTACGCCGAGGAAGCAACCACCATCGAGCGGCTCCATGAGTTCATTCAGGGCCAAGGCCTTACCCTCACCGGCAAACATCACGAGATCTATCTCAGTGATCCACGGCGGGCCGCTCCCGACAAACTAAAGACGATTGTCCGCCAACCGATCGGTGAGGCGGCCTTGTCGTGAAGCGGAAAATTCTCTGGTTCGTCCTGGTCGGTGTTTTGGGCGGCGCGGGCGTGCTCCTCTATGCAGAACCCGCGATAATCGGCCTTGCCTGCCCTTCCTGCATGGGTTTCGATCACATGGGCAAGGCGGTTTATGTCGAAAGAGCGATGCCCATCGCACAACGCGATGCAGTCGCGGTTCACATACGCAAATCGAGCGCTGCGGTCGAAGCCTTCTTCGGCGGCCTGACGACGCATCCGATGGTCTTCGCCTGCGCGACAGAGCGATGTTACCGCTCCCTGGGCGGTAAGGGGGCCCGGGGGCGCGGCGTTCGGCGCCGCCGCCATCCGCCTCTCGCCGCGGGGACTGAACGATGCAATTTCCACGCATGAGCTCGCTCATATCGAGTTCCATTTTCGCTTGGGCATGTGGGCGACGATATGCTGCCTAGCGACCTGATTCGATGAAGGGCTGGCCGTTCTGGTCTCACAGGACCAACGCTATGTCGGGCCACCCACGCCAGAAGACATGACCGGCGCCGAGGTGCGCAAGCTCTTGTCGCTCGGCGAATGGACTGCGGCATCACAGGTCCATGGCCCGCGGACATACCCGGCAGCGTACCGCGAGGTGAAGGAATGGTACGACAAGGCCGGCCATGCGGGCCTGATGGATTTCATCAATCGGCTGAGACAGGGGACATCCTTCGCCGATGCGATGGCATCCGTTGTCGAAGGTTCCCAGAAACCAAACGAAGACCGAGGTGCATAACCTATAGCGGACTGCAAACATCCGGGTCCCGAACCGCAAACATCGGAAGAGGGTCGGGTCTTGTTTTAGTGCTTTTTGTTCTCCAGAAGGACCCATCGCCGCAGAGAATGGGTGGGAGAACAGGCTGCCTGACGGGCGGGATGAAAAATTACTTAAAACAAGACCTGACCCCTTTTCCGTAAAACAAGACCTGACCCCTTTTCCGTAAAACAAGACCTGACCCCTTTTCGACCCCTTTTCCGGCCGGCGCTCCAGCGCCAGGCGGACGATCCAGAAGACGTTCAAGGCCGTGAACACCAGGTTCCATTAGATCGGCGTCATCAAGGACACCGGCTGAAGGTAGAAGTAGGCCATCAGGAGGGCGGCCGCGAAGACCGTGAGCAGGCGCAGCCACAGGATGTCGCGCACCATGTAGGCGAAGAGGTAGAGCACGTTGGCCCCGTGGATCAGAAGGTCGAGCTGAACGGCCATGGCGCGTCTCCCCCGCTGGCAATGCCGGACCCGCCATTCTGCGGCCTTCGGCCGTGCCTCGCCAGCGCGACCGGCAGAGCCTGGAGTTGCCTTGTGGCCGTGGTTCAAGCGAGGATGGGCCTTGGCGGCCTGTCCAATGGAACCGTGCGGGCCGGTCCCACAAATGGAGAGACCCTTCATGACTACGATCAACATCCAGTTCACGCGATTTTCGGCCTTTTACAGCCCGCTGATCGCGACCATCGCCGGTGGCTTTCTGAAGGAGGAGGGGTTGGCGCCCGAGCATTCCGTGGCGCCGCCGGGCACGTCGGCGATCGCGGCGCTGCTCGACGGCTCGGTCCAGGTCGTGCAGTCGGCGCCCTCGCAGGGCTTCGGGCCGCTGGAGCGGGGCGAGACGCCGCCGGTCGTGCACTTCGCTCAGATCAACAAGATGGACGGGTTCTTCGTCACGGCGCGGCGGCCCGATCCGGACTTCACCTGGGACAAGCTGCTCTCGGGCAGAGTGCTGGTGGATCATGGCGGCCAGCCATTGGCCATGTTCAAGTACGCCTGTCATAAGAAGGGACTCGACTACGCGGCGCTCGACGTCGTCGACGCCGGCACTGTGACCGAGATGGACAGCGCGTTCCGCGCCGGCGAGGGCGACTATGTTCACCAGCAGGGCCCGGCGCCCCAGCAGCTCGAGGCCGACGGCGTTGGCCACGTGGTCGCCTCGGTCGGCGAGGCGATCGGCCCCTGCGCCTTCTCCAGCCTGGCGGCGACGCGCGAATGGCTGGCGACCGAGATGGCCGGGGCCTTCATCCGCGCCTATCGCAAGGCCCGTGCCTACGTCAACGAGACCCCGGCAGCCGAGATCGCCGCTGCGGAGGCCCCGTTCTTCCCGGAGATCGATCCCGCCGTGCTGACCGAAACGATCGCGTTCTATCAGAGGCTCGGCTGCTGGGCGCCGGAGGTCGAGATCGGCCGCGAGGCCTTCGAGGTCACCGTCGACGTCTTCCTGAACGCCGGCCTGATCACCCGCCGCCACCCCTACGACGAGATCGTCGCACCGCCGCCCGCCGGCTGACGGCGCGCACGACGCGGGCGCCATGCCTTGCGCGGCAGGGCGCCCGGACTCGTCGCGTCGGTCTAGATCGGGCGGTAGCCCTCGATCTTTGCCAGGATCTCCTGTTCGAGCTCGCTGCGCCGCTGTTTCAGCCAGTTGGCCTCGGCCGCGGCGACCGAGCCGCCCATGACGTCCAGCCGGCCGAGCTCCCTGGCCGACAGCTCGTACTCCTGACAAAGAAACCCGAAGGTCTCGTCCCTGCACATCAGCTCGGAGACCGTTCCTTCGTCCTCGGGAAACCGCTCGACCAAGTCGCGGATGCGCTTGATCATGGCTCCTCTCCTCGCGAGGATCGCGTCTCCTATATATGGGTTCGCCCGCGCGCATGTTCCATCCGGCCGCGGCGTTTTTGCGAGGCGGGATGAACGGTCGCTGGGAGGACCGGCGCAGCTTGCGCGACTTGAGCCCGGGCGGCTCAAGGGTGGTGTTGTTCGGTCGCCCCGGGTTCCTCTGTTTCCGGGGCCGCCGCCTCCGGCTCCGGCGCCTTCGGTTCCGGCGGCTTTTCGGCGGCGGGCTTTGGCCGCGGGTCGCGGGGCAGCGCCCGGTCGGCGCCGACGGCGCAATGTCCCGGCTTCCAGCGCCTCACCCGGCGCTCGGCCTCGACGATCTCGTGGCCGTTCATCTCGTCGCCCAGGCGGTCGCGGAAATGGGCCGCGGCGCTGTCGTTGGCGTGCATCGCGAGGCTGAGCCACAGGTAAGCCCGCACCACGTCGCGTTCGGTCGGCCACCAGCCGCGCCAGTAATGTAGGCCGATCGCCCGGCGGGCCTTGGCGTCGCCCCGCTCGGCGTCGTTGCACAGCCCTTGCCAGGCCTCGTTGGGATAGCCCTCGTATTCCACCCGCGCCTCGGCGGTCACGCTGCCGGCTACGGTCTCGCCGCTTTCGCTGTCCTCGATCGAGGAGTGGACTGCGCCGTCGTCGTATTCGGCGCTAAGTCTGTACATGCGCTCGTCCTTGGCGCTGAATTCGATCCGGTCGTGGTAGCGCCGCACCGCGCAGCCCTTTTCCGCGGTGCAGGCCGCCGTGACTTCGTACTCGAACAGCACCTCGTGCCGACCGGCGGGCAGCGCCATACGGCTCCGCCAGGCAACGCGGCCGTCGACCGCCTTGATCAGCAGGGTGGCGCCGCCGTCTTCCCAGCGTTGCTGGAAGAAATCGGCTTCCAAGACGACCGTCTCCTCGCCCGGCGCGGGGCCCTCCGCGGTGCCGCATGCGGAGAGGGCGAGGCCCGAGGCGAGGACGGCGAATGGCCAGGGCTGGAAACGGCGGTCGATCATGGCTTCGGCTCCTCGAAGAGGAACCTTAGCGCGACATGGTTAACTCTTTTGTACTATTCGAGTGCCGTCGAGGGCCGGCCAAACGACTACGGTCATCGGCCGCGGATCACCGGAAAGAGCGGGCTATCGAGCGCGTCGCCGGGGCGAAGCGCGCAGTCCGGGAAGTCAGGGAAGGGCGGCGACATCTCGCCCTGGCGGATGGCGAAGCGGGCGTCGTCGCCCGTCCAGCGGAAGGCGACGGCGCGCCGCCGGGCCTCCGGCGAGGCGTTGCCCGGCGCGCCGTGCACGGTGCGGAAGTGGAAGGCGGCGCAGTCCCCGGGTTCCATGTCGAAGGACACGATCTCGTATTTGTGGCGCTCGGCCTCGATGTCCGGCATGGTCTCGTAGCCCGTGTCGCCGCGCTGGTAGTCGACGCCGACGAACTTGGTCGGCGTGAACCAGCGGCCCCAACGGTGCGAGCCGGCGATGAACTCGACGCCGCGCTCCCGCGGCACCGGGTCGAGCGGCAGCCACAGGCTGACGTTGTCGAAGCCGTCGACGCAGTAGTAGGGCTGGTCGTGGTGCCAGGGTGTGCGCTCGCGCGTGCCCGGCTCCTTCACGACGACATGCTCGTGAAAGAAGTTGACCTTGGCCGAGCCCATCAGCGCGCGGGCGATGTCGGCGGCCGGCGAGTTGCGCGCGAAGTCCTCGTACTCGGAGATGCGCCGCCAGTTGCAGTAGTCGCCGAAGAAGTGGCCGGGCGCGCCCTCCTTGGTGTAGTCGCTGCGGTAGGGGCCGGGCTCCGCGACGTTGCGCGCGAGGCCCCTTGCGAGCGTATCGATCCAGGCGTTCGAGAACGCGCCTCTCAGCACGACCACCCCGTCGCTCTGATAGCGCGCGACGTCTTCCTGGCTCAGGCCCTCCGGTAGCATGGCGCCGTTCTCTCCCCGCCGTTTGCCGGCAGTCTGAAGCAACGGCCCGGCAAATGACAACCCGGACCTATGCTTCTTGTCGATTCCGTCCGGCCCCGCCGGCCGGTCCACGACGGCCTTGTTGCGCGGCAGGGGGCCTCGGACTAAGGTGAGCGTACATGAGAGCCTTGTCCTTGACCAAGCATGGTCCGGCGGCGCAAAGGCCCAAGAAATCAAATATGGCAGGGGAGAACGTGATGTATAACGTGAAGTCTCTATTTGGAACGTTGGCGGCCGTCCTGGCGCTCGTCGGCGTCGGGCTCGCGGCCCAACCGGCCAAGGCCGACTGCCCGCGCGGCAAGCTCGACGTGGGCTTCTGCGACGAGAACGGCGATCTGGTGGCCGATACGCCCAAGGATTCGAGCAAATGGCTCGATCCCGACACGCTGGTCTTCTCCTACACCCCGGTGGAGGACCCCTCGGTCTACGAGAACGTCTTCACCGAGTTCATGGAGTATCTGGCCGAGAAGACCGGCAAAAAGGTCAAGTGGTACGGTGCCGAATCCTACGCGGCGCAGGTCGAGGCCATGCGCTCGGGGCGCCTCCACGTGGCCGGCATCTCCACCGGTCCCACGGTGTTCGGCGTCAATCTCGCCGGTTACGTGCCGATCGCGATCATGGGCAAGGCGGACGGACAGTTCGGCTACCGGTTGCAGCTGATCACCCACAAAGACACCGACATCAAGGAGATAACGGACATCAAGGGCCGCAAGGTCGCGCACGTGACGCCGTCGTCGAACTCGGGCAACCAGGCGCCGCGGGCGCTGTTCAAGTCGATGGGCGTGGTGCCGGACCAGGACTACGAGGTGATCTACTCGGGCAAGCACGACAACTCGATCATGGGCGTCGCCAACAAGGACTACGACGCCGCCCCGGTCGCCTCCAGCGTGCTCGACCGGATGGACGACAAGGGTGTGGTGAGCAAGGAGGACCTGCGCATCATTTGGCAGTCTCGGCTGTTCCCGACCACTTCCTACGGCTATGCCCACAACCTGACGCCGGCCTTGCAGAAGTCCGTGACGGACGCCTTTCTCAGTTTTGATTGGACGGGCACCGGCCTGAAGAAGGAGTTCGGCAAGAAGTCCGACAAGTTCATTCCGATCACCTTCAAGGAGCACTGGGCGGACATCCGGACGATCCAGGATACGAACGGCGTCGTCTATTCGAAGGCCGCTCTCGAGGGCCTCAAAGTGAAGAAGAAGAAAAAGTAATCGTAAGAGAGGTCCAGGAGGGCCGCCGTCCTGGGGGCGGCGGCCCGCCCGCCTTGGTGCGCAATGCTTGAAATCTCCGATCTGGTCAAGACCTACCCCAACGGGCTGCGCGCCTTGCACGGCGTGAACCTGGCCGTCGACCGCCCGGTGGTGGTCGCCGTCATCGGCTCCTCTGGCGCCGGCAAGTCGACGCTGATCCGCTGCATCAACCGCCTGGTCCCGCCGACCTCCGGCAAGGTGGTCCTGAACGGCACCGACATCACCGCGCTCGGCCGTGCGGGGCTCAGGAAGGCGCGCCGGCGCATGGGCATGATCTTCCAGGAATACAATCTGGTCGAGCGCCTGACCGTGATGGAGAACGTGCTTTCGGGGCGGCTGGGCTATGTCGGCTTCTGGCGCGCCTACCGGCGTCAGTTCCCGCCCGAGGACGTGGCCGCCGCCTTCGAGCTCCTAGACCGGGTCGGGCTTTCGGGGCGCGAGGATGCGCGTGCCGACGCGCTCTCGGGTGGCCAGCGCCAGAGGGTCGGCATCGCCCGCGCCCTCATGCAACGGCCGGAGCTGTTGCTGGTCGACGAGCCCACCGCCAGCCTCGATCCCAAGACCGCGCGTCAGATCATGCGCCTCATCGTCGAGCTGGCGCACGAGCGCGGCACCCCGGCGCTCGTCAACATCCACGACGTGGCCCTCGCCCAGGGCTTTGCCGACCGTATCGTGGGTCTCAGCGACGGGCGCAAGGTCTTCGAGGGCACGCCCGCCGAGCTCACGCCCGACGCCTTGACCGAGATCTACGGCGAAGAGGACTGGAGCTCCACGATCCGCCGCAGCGACGACGACGAGGAAGAGGCGGCGCCGCCGGCACGACACGATGGCGCGCAGGCCATCGCGCCGGAGACCGCGGCGGGATGAGCGAAGCTTCGACCGGCCATCCGACCGTCTGGCGCCCGCCGAAGCTCATCGAGAACCCGGTCCTGCGCTATGGCCTGCTCGCGGGCGCGCTGGCCTACTTGGTCTGGTCGCTCGGCGCGCTCGAGATCGACTGGGCGCGCATCAGCGTGGGGCTGCCGCGCGCCCAGAATATGTTCGAGCGCATGATCCCACCCGACTTCTCCCGCTGGGAGCTGTTGGTCCGCGGCATCACCGAAAGCGTCCTGATCGCCTTCGCCGCCAGCTTCGCAGGGATGATCCTCGCCGTGCCGCTCGGCCTTGCCGCGGCGGTCAACTTGGCGCCGCGGCCGGTCTATCTGTTCGCGCGCCTCCTCGTCGTCCTGTCTCGCACCTTCCACGAGATCATCTGGGCGATCTTTTTCGTCAAGATCGTGGGCTTCGGCGCGCTGGCCGGCGTGCTTACGCTGGTCGTCGCCTCCACGAGCTTCATCTCCAAGATGCTGGCCGAGGACGTGGAAAACATGAACGCCGGCCAGGCGGAAGCGGTGCGCGCCACAGGCGCGAGCTTCCCCAAGCTCCTGACCTACGCCATCGTGCCCCAGATCCTGCCGCGCTACCTGGGTGTCTCGATCTACCGCCTGGATGCCAACATCAGGCACTCGACCGTGGTCGGCATCGTGGGCGCCGGCGGCATCGGGCAGGTGCTGGCCGCCTCGTTCTCGCGCTACGACTACGATTTCTCGCTCGCCATCCTGCTCGTCATCATCGGCCTGGTCTTCCTGGGCGAGATCTTCTCCAACTGGATCCGCAAGCGCCTCAGATGACCGTCGACCAGCACAAGAGCCGCTACCCGGAGGTCTGGCGTCGATTCGGCCCGCGCGAGACGCTGATACGCTACGCTTGGTATCTCGGCATCGTCTTCGTCGCCGCGGCCTCGCTTTCAACCCTCGACATCACCTGGGTCTACCTGCTCGATGCCCACGTCCAGGCATATGACCTGCTGGAGCGCATGGTGCCGCCCGACTGGAGCTATTTCGACGTGGTCGTGGGCGCCATGATCGAGACCGTGCATATCGCCACACTGGGCACGGTCGCTACCCTGCTGATCGCGTTTCCGGTCGCCTTCCTCGCCGCGCGCAACACCACCTTCAATTCGTTCACCTGGGCGGTCGGGCGGTTCATTCTGGTGGCCTCGCGCTCGATCAACACGGTGGTCTGGGCGCTCATCTTCGTGGCCATATTCGGACCCGGGCCGGTCGCCGGCATCTGGGCGATCGCCGCGCGCTCGATCGGCTTCATGGGCAAGCTCACGGCGGAGGCGATCGAGGAGATCGACGAGGGCACGGTCGAGGCCATCGAGGCGACCGGCGCCTCGCGCCTCCAGGTGCTCTGGATCGGAATCCTGCCGCAGGTGCTCCCGGTCATCTACGGCACGACCGTCTATCGCTGGGACATCAACATCCGCGAATCCACGGTGCTCGGCTTCGTCGGCGCCGGCGGCATCGGCATCCTGCTCTATTCCTCCATCAACCAGTTCATCTGGCAGCAGGTCTCGGTCATGCTCATCGCCATCTTCGGCGTCGTCGTGGTGAGCGAGCTTGTCTCGGCGACGGTCCGGAAGAAGATTACGTGAACCGGCAGACGGGCTTGAGTCTCCCTCCTGGACACGGTCTTTCGAACGGCCTGCCCGGGGAGTCGAATATCCTCACGGAATTGATTCATATCAATGCCGCCCCAAGGCCCCGGCGGTAGGTTCGATCTGCGAGCGCAAGGCCCTTGCCCGGACCGCCCCGATGCTGGCTTCCCCGCTCGCTTCTACGGGGTCGGTGGAGAGGAAACTTGCGCTCGTGCTTCTCTTTTCTCCTCTAAGTCTTTGGCGCGGATAGCTCGAAAGGGTAAGCTGCGCGGCATTCCGTAACCGCGCCCACAGACCCGCATCCTATGTCATCCCGCTTCAGACTCGCCGTCGGCGGCTTTCAGCACGAAACAAACACCTTCGC
>Ga0224499_10000337_pt1 | contig 11963 bp, 10 predicted proteins | sample SF_Jul11_sed_USG_3_FD_168125 | JGI IMG/M metagenome (GOLD analysis project Ga0224499, IMG submission 168125) | Sediment microbial communities from San Francisco Bay, California, United States - SF_Jul11_sed_USGS_24 | ecosystem: Environmental > Aquatic > Marine > Sediment | place: USA... | reverse complement strand
ATAGGGCGATTCCAAACGCGGTCGGCCTTCAATCTCTGTCTTGAGTAGCATCCGTTCTTCGATAAGGTACTCGCCGCGCGCAATCGCCTCAAGCGCGTTTTCCAGTTGGTGCGGTCGAAGCTGTGTCAGGAAACCCAAAGAGCCGAGATTGATTCCCAGTACCGGCGTCCCGGCCGCCCCTACCGCCCGAGCGGAGGCCAGAAAGGTGCCGTCTCCACCCATCGAAATAAGAATGTCGGATTCTTCAGCCAACTCATCCAGTGGTACTGTGAGAGTCCCATCGCAGATCGACTCAAGCTGCTCACGACAACAGAACAACTCATGTCCAGAGGCCTTGACCCAGTTCTGCACGGTTGCGATGGCCGCTCTCGCGCCCTCGCGTTTGAGATTGGCAATTAAGCCGAACCGCATCTGCTCTTATCCTTTATCGTCGCTCTTCACCAGATGGGAGTGCTCAACCACTGACGTTCTGCGTGAGTTATCACCTCGACGGAGCCTCAGCTTGTGCAGGAAGCCGCCGTTGGGTTCATCGGGTAGCGCCAGCTTGACGATACTGTCCACCACACCTTCGACATCGAGATTTATTTCTTTGAGCAATAGGTCGCGGGCGCCGTGTGTCACAAATCGATCCGGAATGCCCAGGGCCTTAAACTCGCCCCGGTAACCATCGGTCATCAAGCAGGAACCGACTGTCTGGCCAAAACCTCCGCGCAGGACGTTCTCTTCTATAGTCACAATAAGCTTGGCTTTTTTTGCCAGGCTGTTCAAGCAGTCAAGATCAAGCGGCCTCACAAAGCGGGCGTTGACGACCATGATGTTGACTCCCCTTTGCGCCAACAGGTCCCTGGCCGCCAGGGCTGTCGAGACCATAGTACCCACGGCCAGGATGACTATATCGCTCATCGGTGAACAAACTTCCCAGCGGCCCCAATCCAGCTTTGCCGGGTCATCGGAAAGTTCATACGGGATCGAAGCCCTTGGAAAGCGTATAGCCACCGGGCCGTCGAGTTCATTGTCGACTGTGTAGTGCATCATCGAGCATAATTCATCACCATCTTTTGGCGCGGCCACGGTGAGATTGGGCACAGCCGCGAGATAGGATAGATCAAAGGCGCCATGGTGGGTCGGCCCGTCCTCACCCACCAGCCCGGCGCGATCAATACAAAAAACAACCGGCAGTTTCTGCAAAGCAATATCGTGGATTATCTGATCGTAAGCCCGCTGCAAGAACGTCGAGTACACCACCATGTAGGGCTTGGCTCCTTCGGCGGCCAAACCGGCCGCAAAACAGCCGGCATGCTCCTCGGCAATGCCAACGTCGAAGAAACGCTCCGGGTATTCTCCGGCAAAACTGTCGAGCCCGGTTCCGGAGGCCATCGCCGCCGTGATAGCAATCACCCGTTCATCCTTGGCCGCCAACTGAAGCATAGTGTCACCGAACACCTTGGTGTAGGCTGGACGACCGGCTTTTTTGTTGGGCTTGCCGGTTACTTTGTCGAACTTCCCGACCCCGTGGTAACTGGCCGGATCACCCTCGGCCGGGGCATAACCTTTACCCTTGACGGTGGCCAGATGAAGAAGCACAGGTCCACCGAGGTTCTTCAGACTCTGGAGAGTTTTTACTACCAGCGGAAGATCATGACCATCGATCGGCCCGAAGTACCTAAAGCCCAGGTTTTGAAAAAGTCCACCCGGAAACAAAAGGCCCTTGATGGATCCTTCAATACGCGATATTGCCTTGCGAATCTTATCACGTCTCTTGAAACGGCCCGTAAGCTCCCAGATTTCGTCACGCAGCCGGTTGAATTTCTCATCGGCCATTATGCTGGTCAGGTACTTTGACATGGCGCCTACGTTCTTGGAAATCGACCAGGTGTTATCATTGAGAATGACCAACATGTCCTTTTTGGAAGTACCGACATTGTTGAGTCCTTCAAAGGCCAATCCACCGGTCAGAGAACCATCTCCGACCACCGCCACAACTTTGAAATCACTCCCGGCATTATCGCGAGCCGCGGCAAAACCCAACGCCGCCGAGATGGCCGTCGAGGCATGACCGGCGCCGTAGGCATCATATTCAGACTCCGCTCTCTTGGTGAATCCGGCCAGACCGCGGTACTGTCGGATCGTATGAAACTCATCCCGCCGACCGGTCAGCAGCTTGTGGGCATAGACCTGGTGGCTGACATCCCAGACCAGTTTGTCGGTCGGCAGATCAAAGACATGGTGCAAAGCCAAAGTCAACTCCACCGCGCCCAGATTTGTTGCCAGGTGGCCGCCGGTTTGAGAAACAGCCGAGACTATCTCTTGACGGACCTCTTCGGCCAGTTCCACCAGCTGATCAGGTGACAGATTCTTGACATCCGCCGATCCGCTTATCTTGTCCAGATACTTCATTGTTCCAGCAAACTATGCTCAGCTTTGTCGCTGCCCGATATACTCGGCGATCTGCCGCAGCATGTTGTCATCCTCGTTTTCAAGGGCGGCTTTGGCGTCGTCAATAAGCCTCACAGCCACCTGACGCGCCCGAGCCTTTCCGACCACGCCGGGATAAGTGGCTTTCAGGTTCTTACTATCGGAGCCGACTTTCTTTCCCAACAATTTCTGATCCCCTTCGATATCCAAAAGATCATCAATCACCTGAAAAGCCAGACCGACTTTTTCGCCGAAACGAGTAATCCGGGCCAATAGCGCAGGCGGCGCATCGGCCAGGATCGCACCCACGCGCACGGCGCAGCGAATCAGCGCGCCGGTTTTGCGACGATGTATTTCGACTATTTCGGCCTCGTCCACATCACGCCCTTCAGCCTCGATATCCGCAATCTGTCCACCCAACATCCCCTGGGTGCCGATAGCCTGGGCCAGTTCGACCACCGGCTCCGTTCGACCGGTCGAGGCCATTAGTTCAAAAGCGATATCATGAAGAGCATCACCGGCCAAAACCGCAATAGCCTCGCCGAATTTCTTGTGACAGGTCGGTTGGCCCCGCCGGAGGTCATCATCATCCATGCATGGCAGATCATCATGGACCAACGAATACGTGTGGACCATCTCAAGAGCTATCATTGCCCTATGAATCGGCTTGTCGTCTCCGCCGGTGTCGCCACCGCAGTATTCACAGGCGGCCATCGCCAGCAGCGGACGCAACCGTTTGCCACCGGCCATTACAGAGTAACGGAGAGCCTCGTGCAGACTCTTCGGCTCGGTAGACTCAGCCGGCAAGTGTTTGTCAAGCAGCCGGTCGACCAGCTTGCGCCCGGTCTCCAGGAAAACACGGCCATCAATTGTCGGCGAAGGCATCAAACGTCGGCCTCCGCAGACTCAAAATCGGTCTCGACCGGGAGGTTGTTTTTTTCGGTAATGATCTTAATCTTTTTTTCCGCCGCGTTGAGTTTTTGATGGCAGTCTTTGGCCAGTTGCAATCCCTCGGTGTAGAGTTCTATCGATTGCTCCAGCGATGCCTCGCCCGACTCCAACTGCTCGGTTATTTCTTCGAGTCGTTCAAGGGCCGATTCGAAATCTCTTGTCTTTTTCTTAGCGGTCATCTGCACTATCCGATTTTGTTTCCTCTACAAACGACTTTATACGGCCGTCAGCGAGGACAGTTTCCATACGATCGCCGGGGAGAACATCTTTGACCGAACGAATCAAACTCCCTTTCGGAAGCCGTCGGCTGACCGCGTACCCGCGCGCCAGAATGTTCAGCGGCGACAACGTCTCCAACCGGGCAAGCGATAAAGATAAGCGGTTGCTACTCTTTTCAAAACTGTTTTTTCCAGCCGTCTGAAGCGCTCTGGAAAGACTGTCCAAATACTGTTGTCGCTGAGCGATCAAGTCCAGTGGCCGGGCAAACACAGGACGGGCCAGCAGCGAAGACAACTCGCGACGAGCCAGACTCACCATCTGCTCCAATTGCGATGCCTGACTCCGCGAATAGGCGTCAAGCCGCTCAGCCATCTCGCGCTTGGACCAGACGGCCAACTCTGCCGCGGCTGACGGCGTCGGCGCGCGCAGATCGGCCACCAGATCGGCCAGGGTGGTGTCGACCTCATGACCGACCGCTGAGATCACCGGTATCTTCGAAGCGGCGATTGCTCGCACGGTCAACTCGGTATTGAACGGCCAGAGGTCCTCAAGCGACCCGCCGCCGCGTCCGGTGATGACAATATCTATATCTTGGCGGCTGTTGAAATATTCAATCCCGGCGGCGATTGTTTTCTCGGCACCGTCTCCTTGCACCTGAGCCGGGTAGATTATCAATTCGACTGAGTTGTTGCGACGACGGGCGATCTGAATAATGTCACGGATGGCTGCCCCGGTCGGTGATGTGACCACGCCGATCTTCTGCGGAAATGGCGGCAGTTCCTGTTTACGTTCAGCGGTGAACAATCCTTCAGCTTCCAGCTTTTCATGAAGTTGCCTGAAAGCCAGTTCCAACTCCCCCACTCCGACCGGGACGAGTTTGCGACAGTTGAGTTGGTAGTTGCCACCTTTTTCATAGACTGTGACATCTCCGAACGCGAGCACCTTCTGTCCGTTCTCCGGTTCGAACTTGAGGTATCCTCCGACTGATCGCCAGATGGTGAGTTTGATTGTGGCGCGTTCATCTTTGAGATTGAGATACCTGTGCCCGGAGCTGTGATGAATATAGTTGGACACTTCGCCTTCGACCCACACTCCTTGCATGGTCGATTCCAGCGCCTCTTTGATCCTGCGCGTGATCGCCGATACCGTATATGCCTGCGTCGCTGTTGTTGTCATGAGTGGAGTATACTGGTTTGGGATGTGTTGGGGCAATAACTATTGCGGAGAGTGAGATTCACCAGAAAACCATCCCTTCTCACTGCCACAGTTCGGCAGTACCGTTGTTTGTGGTCACATAAATGCTGAACGTGATAACCATGCGGCCGTAACGCGGTATTGAAGGCCCACGTAAATTCGATGTCACAAAACTCCAGTTTCTTTCCCGAAGGGGTTGACTAGTCACATCCGTATGATTATATTCTCTTCAACGAAGGGTTGAAAAACCGACGACATATACTACTTAGGGAACAGACATCTGCGACGTCGTCTAATGTGACGGAGTGCTGTGGGAATGGGCACGGATCAGCTTGGTGAGTGCGGGGATGGTTATGAAGAACGGGAATAACGCGGTAATTGAGGCCCACGAAAACATGGTGTCAAGAAAGTCCAGTTTTCGTTCAAGCGGGGTTGGCAGGACGCCAAGCCGATACGTGGCAGCACAACGCTTATGGCATTAGACAGACAGAAGTTAGCGGCTCGCACTCTGATAATCCTGAAGGCGATATTCATACCGATTGTGGTTGGTGTTACAGGAGCTCTCATTGCTGAGTTGAGCAATACGTCTTGTCTTGAGGTCAAGTGCGAACAGTCGGTGTTGGCTGGTTCGGCAACTACGGATGTCACAATTGACGTTTTGGACTGCACCGTGTGTGGTCTGGAGGCATCCTTCGGCTTTGAGATTGAGCCCATTATTAAGGCTATCGAGCCAAACCACTTAAGGCAGTATCGAGAATGGGACCCTAATACTAGCCAGTTGCTGCTCAACTTACCAGATGACTTGGAGCTAACTGAAGGCGACAGAATATCACTCCGTATTAGCTCCAACGGCGCGAACCGAGTCTCAAACATGATGAACCTTCATAAGAGGGTTACAGCATTCAGGAAGATCCAAGCCGCTGGGAAACGTAGTTTCATCTGGAGACACGTCCTGACAAGCACTGGTTTGGTTACCCTGTTCTTTATTCTCCTAGTTTTTCTCATTATTACACCGACGGAGAGGTGGTATTTGAGTACTAAGGCGATTGCGCCCAATCAACATCAGCAGGAATCACTGAACATTCTGTGAGCACCCGAATGATATCGCTCGAAAGCCATAAGTGATAATATGACTTCTATCTTACAATTTGTGGGGCAGGCATGGGCATGGATACTTGTGTCGTTTGTGGTGTTTTTGCTATTCCACCTTCTGACCGTGGCAGAACGACGCTACGAACGGCTATCCGCTACGGTTTACTTCAGAATACTAAGAATCTCACGCCTCGCTGTGTTACCTGTGTTTTTCGGGCTGCTCATATTCCACCTTTCACAAATAGAACAACCAGTCTCGGCCCTTAGCCGCTCCAATGATGTTTACAAGTTTGATGAGTACCGGGATCAAATGAGTTGGGAAGTGCCAGTGGCTAACTCACCGGTGGACCAGCAACGTATGCTAGACCAAGCAGTAACATCTGTGATTGGACAGACTCACACTCTCTTTGACAGTGCCCTTGTGAGAATAGGAATGGGCGAATTCGACAGTGCAATAACGATGCTCGATACCCTCATTGCACGCGGCACTCCGGATTCAGTGCTGAAGAGCGACTGGCTTTATTTCCGTGGATTAGCCTGTCAATTCGGCGGGAATACGCCAGCTGCGCTTGAGGACTTCAATGCTGTACTGAAGTTGAAACCAGATTACGCGGAAGCTTGGTTGAATAGGTCTATTGCTTTACTGGATCTTGGGAGGAACGTTGAAGCCGAAGCTAGCATGCGAACCGCTGAGTCCATCGCCGCAAGACCAGGAATACGGGACTATTTTATTGGAATGTACTATTACAGACTGGAGGAGTACGCACGAGCACTGGCGTATTTCCAGGCTGCAATAGAGGACTCCAGCCAGTATGTCTTGGCCTGGTTCGGAAAGGGTATGGTACATTCAACCATTGGGCGGCACTATGATGCTATTGCCAGCCTCAACACCGCACTCGAGTTTCGCAAGGGATTCCCCGAGGCATGGTCCTTTCGTGGCTTGTCTCATGCTCGACGAGGCGAAACTGATTCTGCGCTTGCGAGCCTAGATAGCTCCTTCCTGTATGGCAAGGATATCGGCATGGCCTTGGTAACCAACGCTGGCGCGTTCATCGAACTTGGCCGTTACAGGGCGGCCATCGCATGTGTCGACAGGGCATTGACCTTGGGCAGAAACAACCCTCAAGGGTGGTACTACAAGGGCGTTGCCTTGGGCAAGGTTGATTCGACCCGCGCAGAAGCACTCTCCGCGCTCGAAACTGCACTGACGTATCGACCCTCTTTCCCGGAAGCAAGGATTGAGCGAGCGGTTCTCAACTACTTGGAAGGTGATTCGATACAGTTTCTGAGTGACCTTGAAATTGCCTATGATCTGGAAGCCAGTCGAAGCAGACTATCCGCAATGCTTCGACGTGGGGAAGCATTCTCCCGGATTGGGCAACATGACTCAGCTATTGTGGCATACAACGAAGCCTTGAAGCATGGTAGTGAACACCCTGAACTCACGTTGAATCTCGCGCTGAGGTTCCAAGAGGAAAATGCACCGGACAGAGCCCTAGAAGCGCTTCAATTTGCGCTGGAGTACGAGAAAGACTGGCCTGAGGCTCTGGAACTCTTGAGCATGATCGATTCCGTCGGACAAAAGATAATCCCCGAAGGGCAGTGAGGCCACACTATTTCCTTCATGCCCCCTAACCCCCCCGCACCCTTTCCGCCAGCTCTTTAGTGATCCCTTTCAACGCCATCAACTCCTCTACCGTAGCAGCCTTGATGGCTTTGATGGAGCCGAAGTGTTTTAATAGCATCGTGCGCTTTGCAGGGCCAATGCCGGGGATGTCGTCCAAGGCAGACTTGATCGTGCGCTTAGAACGCACTTTACGGTTGTAAGTGATCGCAAAACGATGAGCTTCATCGCGGACCTGTTTAAGCAGCATCAAAGCAGGTGAGGCACGGTTGATCACGATAGAATCGGATATGCCCGGCACAAAAACTTCTTCCAGACGCTTGGCCAGTCCGATCACCAATTGGTCGGCAAAACCCAGAGACTTCAACTCGGCCACAGCCGATGACAACTGCCCCTTGCCACCATCGACAACAACCAAATCGGGCGGCGTCTGATCCTCTTTGGCGATACGGTGAAAGTACCGTCCGATCACCTCGCGCATCATACTGAAATCATCTTGCCCCGACACACCTTTGATCTTGAAATGCCGATAGCCGGACTTTTTCGGTTTGGCGTTTTCGAAATAAACGCACGACCCAACAGCATCGGTCTCCCCCGTGTTCGAAATATCAAAACAGACCACCCGCCGTGGCGAACGCGGCAGTTTCAGTTCGTCTTTGAGGGCCGTGACCATTTTGCTGGTACGTTCGGATTGCTTTTTCTTCTGGATCAACAACTCGTCCAGCAACAATCGTGCATTGGCCGTGGCCAGATCAAGTAGCCTGAATTTCTCGCCCTTTTTCGGGGAGGCCACTTTGACCGCCGAACCTCTAAGTTTTTTCAACCAGGCCCGCAGCAGCCGAACTGCTGTCGGTTCAAAGGGCAGATGGATCTCTTCCGGCAGGTTGGGCTGCTTGTTGTAATACTGTTCGATGAAGTTTTCAAGCACGACCCGATCCGAGTCAGCTGAGTCGACCGACATCTGAAAGTCCTGCCGTCCGATCAACGCTCCCTGCCTGATCTGCATGACAACGGCCACGGCATCACGCTCCTCACGAGCCAGCGCCACGATGTCACGGTCGATTAGTTCACCGACATCGACTTTCTGCTTGAACATGAGTGCCTTGACGGCATCGATCTGATCACGACGGTGGGCAGCCTCTTCGAATTCCATTGCATCGGAGGCGGCCTGCATCTTCTCAGATAGCTGATCGATCAATGCCTGTGACTTTCCGGACAGCACCATGACGATGGCGTTTATCTGTTCGGCGTAATTGTCCTGGCTCTGCAAATCCTCACAGGGTCCAAAGCAGCGCTTGATATGGTAGTCCAGGCAGACTTTCTGCTTTTTGCCGGTGGGATGCGGAATGACGTAGTTGCAGGTGCGAATGGTGAACATGTGGGTCAGCATGGCCACCGTCTTGCGCATCTTCTTACTCGATGTGTAGGGGCCAAAGTAAGTGGCGCCGTCTTTTTCGAGCCGCCGCACGATCAGAACACGCGGGAAAGGCTCGGCGGTGATTTTTATATATGGGAAGTGTTTGTCGTCTTTGAGATCGATATTATAGCGCGGTTTGTGTTCACGAATCAGATTTGCTTCAAGAATCAGCGCCTCAATCTCGTTGTCGGTCAGCATCAGTTCCAGATCGACCGCCCGCGCCACCATCCGTCGCGTTTTGTCTTCTTGATGCCGTTTCGATTGAAAATAGGTGCGGACTCGGTTGCGAAGGTTCTTGGCCTTGCCGATGTAAATGATCTTGCCCTGGTCGTTGTAGAACATGTAGACGCCGGGCGAGGTCGGCAGATTCTTGAGCTTCAGGCTAAGCTCTGGTCTGACCGGTGTCATTTTCCGTCTCGAACCGCCGCCAGCAGGATACGCCGCGCTCCGACATAGCGCTGTGACCAGTAACTTTCTGAGAGCTTGCTGATAATCACGCCGCGTGAGCTTGATGCATGCAGGAACTCACCATAGCCCGTCCAGATGCCGACATGCCCAACCGGCCTGCCGTCAGTCTTGAAAAACACCAGGTCACCGTAGGCGAGATGTCTGCGATGAACCGGTTCCCCGATCAGCCACTGCCGAGCCGTCGTGCGCGGCAGGTCGCGATTGTCGAATTTCTTGAAAACTTTGGCCACAAGATGCGAGCAGTCGACACCTTTGTCGTATTTCGATTGTCCCACGTATGGCTTGCCCAGGTAGCTTTCCATAATCACGCCCAGGCGCAAAGAGTCATTGGTCGAAAGACGCTTCGGACGCGTCGGCTCAACCTGTGAAGGTCGCTGCTCTCCCCCGGTACGATAACGCGGGTGAGGTCGGCATCCGACAGAGATGACCAGAAGAATCAATATGCTAAGTTTGCTATACATCAGTCCAGCTTCGGATATACTATTCCAAACGTCTTGTGGAAATATATCCGACAACCGACAACGAGTGCAACAACAAACAAAAGGTATCCCGGATAGTAGTATCCGGCCAGCAGAGTCAACAAAAGCAGTGGGAGTTTGGCCGCGAGGAGCCCCAGGCGCTGAGAATTCAACCCCAGACTGACCAATATAGGCAAAGACGAGAAAACCGAGAGATACACCAAAACCGCCTGTTCGTTCCACCAGGCCAGGGCGGCCGAGGCCAACATCAAGATCAGAGCTATCGATTTGGCCGTGACCGGCGAAAGCACTACGGCCACAGTGCGTTTATCGGTCGCTGCATCACCGGCGCGATCCGGCAGAGTTGTCATGATGTGCACTGAGGCCACGGTCAGAAAGAAATAACAGGGCCAGACCCAATAATACCGAAAGTAATGGTACAGACCGATCGGTGGCAAAACTGCAAGTGGAATCAAGAACCCAAAACACCAGGCATTGGCCAGCAAGCCGGACATCGGTCGATCTTTCAGCCTGAACGGCGGCGCCGAGTACAACCAGGCGACCACGAATCCCTCCAGAAAAATCAGCAGCATCAGTCTTGACACGACAGCGGCAAAGGCTGCACCCAAGACGGCGCAGATCAGGTAGGCTGTGATGAATCCGCGCGGGCTGGTCAGATCGCGTTGCAGGAAACCGAGTTTGTCGTTTAGCAGGTCTGATTCATAGTCATAAATCTGATTGACATAGAACGCCCCGGCCGCCATCAGACTCAGACAGAACATTGTTCCGAGATGCCAGAGATTAAAGCTCTCGCCGAGGTTTTGGTGGTAATGATACAGGCTGACCAGGTAAACGGACCAGACCGGTAGATGCAAAAGTGGTCGGGCCGCGAAAAAGTAGTCGATTAGTTTCATCAGTGGATAGATTTCATGTAAACATACATGAAGGGGGCGGCAAACAGTAGCGAGTCGAAACGATCAAGAACCCCACCGTGACCCGGAATGATATTGGAGGAGTCCTTGATATCAAGAGATCGTTTCCACATTGACTCGACCAAATCACCGAGTTGTCCAAACAGCGAACAGCCGAGTGCACATATCAGAAGGTGGTACAAAGGAACATGCGACAATCTCCAGAAGTACATCAACACTCCAATAGTGAGCGCTCCGACTATCCCGCCGATGAAGCCTTCCACGGTTTTGTTGGGCGAAACGGTCGGCGCCAGTTTGAGGCGTCCCAACCATTTACCGATGCCCATGGCAGCCGTGTCGCCGACCCAGAGGAGTCCGAACAGGAACAGCAGATAGTCTCCGCCTTCGTAAAACCCAACACTGTTTCCGTCCCGAGACATGAAAAAGCCCTGGCCGATCAGACGGACGAACGGGTACAGCAGCCCGATGTAGGCTACGCCCCAAACCAATCTGGTGTGCTGTATGAAAAGTTCGCCCGGTGGTTTCTTTCGAACTGAAAACATCAAGGCCGTGACTATGAAAAAGATCAGGATGGCTGCCAGTCCATTCAGAGGCCTGGGGTAGCCGTGCCATGCGCCGTATGAGTCGGCTGAAAAGTAAGTTGCCGTTACGCACAAGGTACTCAGCCAGAAATAACCGGATAATACAGTGTAACCCTCTCGGTACAAGTACTCACCAATGGCAACCAGCGCGAAGGCTAGAAATAGCCCATGGAGGAAATCACCGCCCCGATAGCAAGCCCAGAGGATTCCGGGTATCGCAACAGCCGCTACCGAGATGCGAAGAATCAGATTGCGACTCATCGCGGTTTCCCCTTGCCGATCTTGCCGAACCTGCGTTCGCGCTGCTGGTAGTCGGCGATAGCCCCAAACAGTTCCCGGCGTCCAAAGTCCGGCCACAAAGCATCAATGATATACAGCTCCGTGTAACTGGTCTGCCACAGCAAAAAGTTCGATATCCTTTGTTCTCCGGAAGTGCGTATCAAAAGATCGGGGTCCGGCAAATTGGCCGTATACAGAAAGCCGCTGAACAGTTCTTCGTCGATCTGAGATGGTTGAATCATCCCTGCTTTTGCGGCGTTGGCTATCGACTTCACGGCATCAAGAATCTCGGTGCGACCGCCGTAGTTCAGAGCCAGGTTGAGCACCAGGCCG
>Ga0224499_10000336_pt1 | contig 11967 bp, 8 predicted proteins | sample SF_Jul11_sed_USG_3_FD_168125 | JGI IMG/M metagenome (GOLD analysis project Ga0224499, IMG submission 168125) | Sediment microbial communities from San Francisco Bay, California, United States - SF_Jul11_sed_USGS_24 | ecosystem: Environmental > Aquatic > Marine > Sediment | place: USA: California... | reverse complement strand
AGATCCCGCTCGGCACGTTTACCTGCGTCACCGGAGTCTCGGGCTCGGGCAAGTCGACCCTGGTGATCGAAACCCTTTACAAGGCGCTGGCCCGGCGCCTGCACAAGGCGCGCGAGCACCCGGCCGAGCACGACGCCATCGAGGGCCTGGAGTTCCTCGACAAGGTCATCGACATCGACCAGTCGCCGATCGGCCGCACGCCACGCTCCAACCCGGCGACCTACACCGGCGCCTTCACGCCGATCCGCGACTGGTTCGCCGGCCTGCCCGAGTCGAAGGCCCGCGGCTACAAGCCCGGCCGCTTCTCGTTCAACGTCAAGGGCGGGCGCTGCGAGGCCTGCCAGGGCGACGGGGTGATCAAAATCGAGATGCACTTCCTGCCCGACGTCTACGTGCAGTGCGACGTCTGCAAGGGCAAGCGCTACAACCGCGAAACCTTGGAAGTTTTTTTTAAAACCAAGAGCATAGCCGACGTTCTAGACATGACGGTCGAGGAAGGCGCAGTGTTCTTCCGCGCCGTGCCCTCGATCCGCCAGAAGATGGAGCTGCTCGAGCGGGTCGGCCTCGGCTACATCCATATCGGCCAGCCGGCGACCACGCTCTCGGGCGGCGAGGCGCAGCGCGTCAAGCTGTCCAAGGAGCTCTCGCGCCGGGCCACCGGGCGCACCCTCTACATCCTGGACGAGCCCACGACCGGCCTGCACTTCGAGGACGTCAAGAAGCTGCTTGAGGTGCTGCACGCGCTGGTCGACCAGGGCAACACCGTCGTCGTGATCGAGCACAATCTCGAGGTCGTCAAGACCGCCGACTGGATCCTCGACCTCGGCCCGGAGGGCGGCGACAAGGGCGGACAGGTGGTCGCCACGGGCACCCCGGAAGAGGTCGCCGAGGCGTCCGGCAGCTATACCGGCGAATACCTCGCCCCGCACCTGCGCCTCAGGCTTTCGGGAACCAAGAAGCGGGCGTGAGGCACGTTAATCGGTGTCTGCGATCTGCTGCGCCGTCGCGAGCGCGCCGTCGATGTCGCCGGCCCGGGCCTGGGCGGCGGCGATGAGGAGCAGCGGCAGGCTCTGACCCTTGGGGTGGAGGCCCGCCACGAACTCGAGCGCCAGCTCGGCCGTCGCTTCGGCTTCGGCTTTGTCGCCCGCATCGGCCAGGGCCGCGGCCAGCCGGGCGACGATCCAGACCCGGTCGGGATCGACCGGCGGCTTGTCGGGATCCGCTTCCGGCTCGAGCGCGATCTGCAGCAGCTCCGCCGTCGCCCAGGCATCGCCCGAGACAGCCGCCTTGTAGGTGTGCAGGTCTGCGTTCCCCTCGGCGCCTCGAAAGCCGGGCAACGGCCCTCGCGAGAGTCCGGTGCCTGGTCCGGCCTGCGCCTCTGCGACCGCCTTCAGGGTCCTGGCCCGCGCGCCGGAGTCCTCGATCGCGCGCGCCGCCTCCAAGGCCAGTTCGGTGGTGCGGTCGGCGTCGGCCGAGTCACCGGCCTCGGCCTGGGCGGCCGCGACCCGGATCAGGGCCCGGATGCGCGGCCGGGCCTCCGGGTGCAGAATGAGCGAATCGAGAGCGCCATGAACGTCCACGGCAATCGCCTGCGCGATCACGATCAGAACGCCCGCGTCGCCGCCGGCAACGTTGGCGATCGCCTGCGCCGTCTCGAGCGCGGCGGGCGTGTCGCCGGTCTCGACCTGGATCTCCGATACCCAGGCCAAGGTCTCGGCCTGGATATTCGGGTCCGCGATCTCCGAGAGCGAATCACGCGCGCCGGGCACATCTCCCACGACCGCCTGCGCCCAGGCCGCCAAGGCCGTGAACATGGCCTGCTCGTCGGCTTTCGAAATCGTCTCCGCCGCTTCCAGGGCCCGGTCCAGGGTGGCGGCCGCGCCCGCCTCGTTCCCCGCATCGGCTTGCGCCAAGGCGATCAGAACGAAGGCCAGGACACGGTCCCGGGACTCCGCGATGCCCTCGGCGAGTGCGAGCGCGCCGCCGGCGTCGCCCGCCCGGGTCCGCGCCACCGCCGCGGCACCCAGGGCCATGCCGCGGGTGTCGTCCGTCACGGCCAGGGCCGTCTCCACGGCGCGCGCGGCAGTCTTCCCTGCTTCGGCCCGGTCTCCCGCCTCGGCTTGCGCCCGCGCGATTTCGCCAAGCGCCATGGTGTGCATGACCTCGGTCGGCGGCTCGCAGGCCGCGAGCACCAGGACCGAAAGAATCGCTGCCAAGAGCCTTTTCATCACCCAGCTCCTCATTTCCGTGCGCCGGCTTTGCGCCGAACGATCGAGACGGGTTATGCCGTACAAAGATGGCGTGGATATGGTGGAATTGCGGAATTCCCGGACCGAGGGGTACCCCCACACCTCACACCTTGTCTCCCCTTGCCGACCGCGGTCTTCGACCTCACATTGAGGCGATGGATTCGCTTGTCGCCGATATGACCCCGCCGCCTCTCGCCGTGGAAGCCCGCACGCGGGTCGCGCCGGTGATCGACTGGCTGCTCGCCGAGCGCATCGGCCTCGCCCATTCGCCGGAGCTGTTCGGTCGGTTTTGCGACCGTTTCGCCCAGACCGGCGTGCCGCTCGACCGCGCGACCATCCACATACCCCAGCTCCACCCGCAGCTCCGCGCCCGCTCCATGCTCTGGCAGAGGGACAGCGGCGAGGTCTCGGAGACCAACCGGGCGCACGGCGTCGAGACGACAGGCGACTACCTCGAGAGCCCGGTGCGCCGGATCTTCGATGGCGGCCACATGATCCGCCGGCACATCGAGGTGCCCGACTGCCCGCGCGACTTCCCGATCCTGGAGGAGATCGAGCAGGAGGGCTGCACGGACTACACCATTTGGCCGCTGCCGTTCTCCAGCGGCGGCCTGGTCAATGCCATCAGCTTCGCCAGCAGGCGCCCCGGCGGCTTGACGGCCCTCGACCTGGCGATGATCGAGGCGGTGCTACCGGCCTTCGGCGCGGTCATGGAAATGGCCCACCTGCGGCGCACCGCACGCACCCTACTCGAGACCTACCTGGGACCGACCTCCGGCGAGCGCGTGCTCTCCGGCGCGATAAAGCGCGGCGACGGCGAGGTGATCAACGCCGTGCTCTGGTACTGCGACCTGCGCAACTTCACGGAGCTCTCCGAGACCCTGCCGCTCGACGAGGTGATCGCGCTCTTGAACGACTACTTCGAGGCCATGGCCCGCCCCGTCAAGGCGGCGGGCGGCGAGATCCTCAAGTTCATGGGCGACGCCATGCTGGCGATCTTCCCCTTGGCCGGGCTCAACCCCGAGGGCGCCTGCACCGCCTGCTGCACCGGCCTCGCCGTGGCCGAGCAAGCGCTGGTCGGCTTCGCGGCGGTCAACGAAAAACGCGCCGCCGCCGGCAAGACGCCGCTGCGCTGCGGCGTAGCATTGGCTCGTGGCAACGTCATGTATGGCAACATCGGCGACGTCGAGCGCCTTGACTTCACGGTGATCGGCCCGGCCGTCAACCTTGCGACCCGCCTGGAGGACCTGACCCGCGACCTCGCGCTCGACCCGCCGGTCGTCTTCTCGGCCGCCATCGCCGCCAACTGCGGCCGCCAGAGCCGCCCTCTCGGCCGCTTCAAGCTCAAGGGCATCGCCCAGGAGCAGGAGGCCTTTACGCTGGCGTGACCTCATCCGTGGCTGCCATGCGCTGCTGCCCGCTCCCACTATGAGACTGTCATCGGAAAGCATAGCTGGCCAAAATCGTGGGAGACGGCATGAATACCGACCAAATGACACATTCGGGTGGCTGCCTCTGCGGGGCGGTGCGCTACGAAGTACGCGGCCCCCTGCGCGACGTCATCAATTGCCACTGCACCATGTGCCAGCGCCTGCACGGCGCCTTTGGTGCCCACTCCAAGGCCAGAAAAGCGAACATTACGATCGTCGAGGACAAGGGCCTGACGTGGTACGCCACCTCCGGCAGGGCGCGGAGGGGTTTTTGCCGCGAATGCGGGTCCAACCTGTTTTGGGAGCCCGTGGGACAGGACGCCACGGGGATCGTCGCCGGCACGCTCGATCAGCCGACCGGCCTGAAGACGATGGGACACATCTTCATCGGAGAGAAATGCGACTTCTACGATCTGTCCGACGACCTTCCCAAATTCGATGCTTCGTCCGACGGGGATTTCGAGGGCGACCACCTCTGAAGGCATGAAGATGGGCCGCGGTGACGTGATTCACGGCATCTGCGGCGGTGTCGAGCAGCTCGATCTCACGGTGATCGGCCTCACCCGTTTTCCAGGACCAACGCGCTCACGGAGCAGACGCGCGGACGGGCTAGCGCGAAGAGGAGGCATTCGACCACCTCGCGGTTGGTCATGGTCGCGCCCGCGGGCCGGCTTGGCGTTTCCTTCCAGGCGGGATCGAGCGGCGAGACGTCGTCGAAGTCCGGCGGATAGATCGCCAGCACGCGGATGCCCTCGGCCTTGAGCTCACGCCGCAGAACTTCGCCGAAGCCGGACTGGCCGTGCTTGGCGGCGTGGAAGGCCGCCGAGGCCTCGCCGCGGTAGGCGCCGGGCAGGCCGGCCAGGGACACGACGTTGACCACGTCGGCGGCATCCGAGCGCCGCAGGCCGGGCAGCAGGCCCTTGGTCATGAGGATCGTGCCGGTCACGGTCGAGGCGACCGTCTGCACGATGTCCTCGGTCGACGCCACCGCCACGGTGCCGGGCAGCCAGAAGGCCGCGTTGTTGACCAGCACGTCGACGCTGTCGTCCTGCTCGAGGACGGCCCGGCAGGCTGCTTCAATTGCGGTGGGATCGGACAGGTCCAGCAGGTGCGTTTCACTGGTCTTGCCGGTTCGGTCCCGGATCACCGTACGCGACCGCTCAAGGCCCTCGGCGCTGCGGGCGCAGAGCACGAGGTCCGCCCCGAGGTCCGCCAGGCAGATGGCCAGGGCCTGGCCAAGGCCGCGCGCGGCGCCGGTGACGACGACCCGCCGTTGCGCGAAGGCCGCCTCAGCCATGGCCCGGCCCCGGCGCGCCGCGCATTCCCCTTACCGTCCCCCCGCCTTCTCCAGCACCGCGTGGAGCAGCACCTCGCAGCCGGCGGCCAGGTCTTCAGGGGCCGCGTTCTCGATCTCGTTGTGGCTGATGCCGTCCTCGCAGGGCACGAAGATCATGCCGGTCGGCGCGATGCCAGCCATGTAGACCGCGTCGTGGCCGGCGCCGCTGACGATCTCGCGGTGGCCGTGGCCGCAGCGCTCGGCACCGGCGCGCACCGCGGCGATGCATTCGGGGTCGAAGGGCGTGGCGTCGAATTGCCAGATCTGCTCGATCTCGAACTCCAACTTGCCCCGATTAGCGACCGCCTCGACGGTGTGGCGCAGGCTCCAGTCCATCTCGGCCAGCACCTTGTCGTCCGGGTGGCGCAGGTCGACGGTGAAGAAGGCCTCGCCCGGGATGACGTTGCGGCTGTTCGGCCGCACCAGCAGCATGCCGACCGTGGCGCAGGCGTCGGGCTGGAACTGGTGGCCGATGCGGTTGACCGCCTTGACGACGACCGACGCGCCGATCAGGGCGTCGCGCCGCCGGGTCATGGGCGTGGGCCCCGCGTGGGCCTCCTGCCCCCTGAGCGTGATCTCGTACCAGCGCTGGCCTTGCGCGCCGGTCACCACGCCGATGGTCTTGCCCTCGGCCTCGAGGATCGGGCCCTGCTCGATGTGGGCCTCGAAGTAGGCGCCGACCGGCCGCCCGCCGCAGCCCTCGCCCTTGTAGCCGATGCGCTCCAGCTCGGCGCCGATGGTCTTGCCCTCGGTGTCGGCCCGGCCGTGGGCGTAGTCCAGGTCGAAGACCCCGGCAAACGCGCCCGAGCCGGTCATGGCCGGGGCGAAGCGGCTGCCCTCCTCGTTGGTCCAGACCACGACCTCGACCGGCACCTCGGTCTCGACGCCGTGGTCATTCAGGCTGCGCAGCACCTCGAGGCCGGCCAGCACGCCGTAGGCGCCGTCGAACTTGCCGCCGGTCGGTTGGCTGTCCAGGTGGCTGCCGGTCAGCACCGGCGGCAGGTCCGGATTCCGGCCCGGACGGCGGGCGAAGATGTTCCCCATGGCGTCGAAGGAGACGCTGCAGCCGGCGGCCTCGGCCCAGCGGGCGAAGAGCTTCCGGCTCTCCAGGTCCAGGTCGCTCAGGGCCAGGCGGCAGACCCCGCCCTTGGCCGTGGCGCCGATCTGCGCCATCTCCATCAGGCTGTCCCACAGCCGCTTGCCGTCGATCGTCAGGTTTTCCATGGTGCCGCCCTCGCCCTTGCGCCCCGCTCGCCGGCCTCAGAGTATCGCGAGACAAGGCCTTGCGCCAAGCGTTGCCGGCTGCGCAGGGGCGCACAACGGCGGGCGGCTGCCTGCCCCGTCAGTCGGGGCCGCCGAAGCAGCCGAGGCAGCGCGTGAAGGTATAGGCCGCCGGCCCGACCACGAGGTTCTCGCCAGCCTCCTCGACGTTGCCGCCGAGCGCGCTGAACGGCAGCGTGATGACAAATGCGACCGTCCCCAGCACCGTCGCGACCAGACCCAGCGGCCGCACCACCAAACCGTCGATGACCATTCCCACCGCCCCGGGCTCGCGCTCGGCCCCGGCCGCGACCTGGACGTCGCCCGGCGCGGCTGCGGAGGGACCCGATGCCACCTCCTCCGACCAGGCAGGCCCGGACAGCGTCGCCGCGCTGAACGCCAGGGCCAGGATCACGAGGTACGTCAGGGCCGTCCGCCGGGATCTCGTCATCGCTCGTCCTCGAAATTGTCGTCGTGCCAAGCATGGGAAACGATCCTGCCTAGCACTAAAACGGGTTTTTCCGAAGCCCTTTCCACAGCCGCTGGCGGGGGCCTGCCGCGTGATATATAGGAAAGCCATGAAAGCACTCGAACCGGTACACGTGGTGGGCGGCGGGCTGGCCGGCAGCGAGGCCGCCTGGCAGGTCGCCCGCAAGGGCGTGCCCGTGGTGCTGCACGAGATGCGCCCGCTGCGCGAGACCGAGGCGCACGTGACCGGCGGGCTCGCCGAGCTGGTCTGCTCCAACTCCTTCCGCTCGGACGACTGGGCGAACAACGCGGTCGGCCTGCTGCACGAGGAGATGCGCCGCCTCGGCTCGTTGATCATGGCGGCGGGCGACGCCCACAAGGTGCCGGCCGGAGGCGCCCTGGCCGTCGACCGCGTGGGCTTTTCCGAGGCGGTCACCGCGCGCCTCGAGGCCGAGCCGCTGGTCGAGATCCGCCGCGAGGAGATCGCGGGCGCGCCGCCGGAGGACTGGGATTCGGTGATCGTCGCCACCGGGCCGCTCACCTCGCCGGCCTTGAGCGAGACAATCGCGCGCCTGACCGGCGAGGCCTATCTCGCCTTCTTCGACGCCATCGCGCCGATCGTCTACAAGGAGTCGATCGACTTCACGAAGGCCTGGTTTCAGTCGCGCTACGACAAGGGCGCCGAGGACGGCGGCGGCGCCGACTACATCAACTGCCCGCTCGATCAGGGCCAGTACGAGGCCTTCATCCAAGCCCTGATCGCCGGCGAGAAGACGGAGTTCAAGGACTGGGAGACCTCGACGCCCTTTTTCGAAGGCTGCCTGCCGATCGAGGTCATGGCGGAGCGGGGCTCGGACACCCTGCGCTTCGGCCCGATGAAACCGGTCGGCCTGACCGATCCGAGGAACGAGCGGCGGCCCTACGCCGTGGTCCAGCTGCGCCAAGACAACGCGCTCGGCACGCTCTACAACATGGTCGGCTTCCAGACCAAGCTGAAGTACGGCGAGCAGTCCCAGGTGTTCCGCATGATCCCGGGCCTGGAGGCCGCCGAGTTCGCGCGCCTCGGCGGCCTGCACCGCAACACCTTCATGAACTCCCCGCGCCTCCTGGATGCGAGCCTGCGGCTCAGGGCCGCCACGCGCCTGCGCTTCGCAGGCCAGATCACGGGGGTCGAGGGCTACGTGGAATCGGCGGCGATCGGCCTTCTGGCCGGGCACTTCGCCGCGGCCGAACGGCTCGGCCGGGAGATCGCCGCGCCGCCGCCGACCACGGCGCACGGCGCGCTCCTGGCCCACATCACCGGTGGCGCGGAGGCCAGCACGTTTCAGCCGATGAACGTCAACTTCGGCCTGTTCCCGCCGCTGGAACCCGTGGCCGGCAAGAAAATCAAGAAGAAGGAACGCCGGCCGGCGATGGCGGCGCGGGCGCTCGCCGACCTGGAAAGCTGGTTGACCATCAGTCGCGCGGCGGCGGAGTGACGGGCCAGAAGCTGCGCCGAGCCATAGCATCCTGGGGCGGGATGGTGTATCGTTTGAGAAACCCGTACCTCGATGCGCGTCCGAGGATATTCCGCGCGAGGTCGGGCAGATCGCACATCGCGAAATCACGGAGGCGAAGCCATGGCATTCCGCCCGAGCTGTCTCCTGCTTCTCCCGCTGGCTCTCCTGGCCTCGGCGGCGTCGGCGCAATCGCCGATCCCGTTCTTGGGGCTCGACGCCGAGGTCCAGGTCATCCGGGACAAGGAGGGGATCCCGCATATCATCGCGCAGAACGAGCACGACCTGATCCTCATGCAGGGCTGGGTGCACGCCCGGGACCGGCTGTTCCAGATGGATTTCCGGCGCCGCCAGGCGAGCGGCACGCTGGCGGAACTTGTGGGCGGCGCCGCGCTGGCCAGCGACGTCGAGTTGCGGGTCCTCGGGCTGCGGCGCGCCGCCGAGCGCTCGTTGCCCCTCCTGTCCACGGAGACGCAGGCCGCGCTCGACGCCTATACCGCAGGCGTCAACGCCTATGTCACGACACATCCGCTGCCGCCGGAGTACCTCGCGCTCGAGCGGACGTTCGACCCCTGGACTGCGGTCGACAGCCTAGCGGTCGGCAAGCTGATCGCCTTTAGCCTCTCCTTCGACCTCGACGACATCGAACGCACGGAGACCTTGGTCGCCTATGTGACAGCCGGCCTCGCCGAGGGCTTCGACGGCACGGCCCTGTTCCTCGAGGACACCAACCGCAGCGCCCCCTTCGACCCCGCGGCCACCGTGCCCGACGCCAACCTGGAGACGGCGACCGTCGCCGCGACGGTTGCGGCAGAAAGCCGGCGGAACGGCCGCGCCGCGGCCGCGCTGCGCCCGGAGACCCTGGCGATGGCGCGCGAGTATCTCGAGCGCCTGCGCGCGCTGCCAGAGGTCCGAGGGGCCGTGCGGCTCGGCGACGATCCGCGCGGCAGCAACGAATGGGCCGTCGCCGGCGAGAACACCGTAAGCGGCCGGCCGCTGATCGCCAATGACCCGCATCTGGACCTGGACACCCCCTCGACCTTCTACCAGAACCATCTGAAGGCCGACCCCGCCGGCTTCGACGTCATCGGCGGCAGCTTCGCCGGCGTGCCTTACGTGATCCTTGGCCAGAACAAGACCATCGCCTGGGGCGCAACCGTCAACCCCATGGACGTCACCGACGTGTTCCAGGAGCAGGTCGTGCCCGACCCAAGTTCGCCGAGCCTGCTGAGCACCCTGTATCTGGGAAACCCGGAGCCCATCATCCCGATCCCCCAGGTCTTCCGCGTAAACGTGATCGGCGACGGCGTGCCCGACAACCTGATCGTCGTACCGCCGGACGACGTGAACATTCCTGCGGCGGTGCTGATCGTCCCACGCCGCAACGACGGGCCGATCGTCGCCTTGGACGCGGCGACGGGCGCGGCCCTCAGTATCCAGTACACCGGCTTCAGTGGCACGCGTGAGATCCAGGCCTTCCGGGCCTGGGACCTCGCCGGCAACCTGGACGACTTCGTCGCGGGCCTGCAGAACTTCGACTTCGGCTCGGAGAACTGGGCCTACGTCGACACCGCGGGCAACATCGCCTACTTCACCAGCGCCGAGCTGCCGATCCGGGAGGACCTGCAGGCGGGTTTCGTCGCCGGCCGGCCGCCCTTTTTCATCCGCAACGGCCTGGGCGGCAACGAGTGGCTGCCGGTTTCGAGTCCGCAGCCCGGCCAGGCGGTGCCCTTCGAGATCCTGCCCTTCGCGGAGATGCCGCAGATCGTCAACCCCCCGGCCGGTTTCTTCGTCAATGCCAACAACGATCCGGCCGGGATCTCGCTAGACAACAATCCGCTGAACCAGCTGCGGCCGGGCGGCGGCATCTTCTACCTCAACCCGGGCCACGACATGGGCAACCGCGCGGGCCGCATCAAGCAGCTGCTCGAGCGGAAGCTCGCAGAGGGCCCCGTCAGTCCGGAGGACATGCAGGAGATCCAGGCCGACGTGGTGCTGCTCGATGCCCAGGTCTTTACGCCACTCATCGTCCGGGCCTTTCGCAACGCGCGCCACGGCCGCGCGCATCCCATGCTGCGCGCGCTTGCCAAGGACCGGCGCGTGCGGGAGGCGGTGGCTCGGTTGGACGCATGGGACCACGCGACGCCCACCGGTATTCTCGAGGGCTACGACGCGAGCGACAACGACGGCGAACTGACGCCGCCGAGCGCCGAGGAGATCGACAGCAGCGTCGCCGCCACCATCTACGCGCTCTGGCGGGGTAAGATCGTCGGAAACACGGTCGACATGGTCCTCGACACCTACGGCCTGCCGAAGCCGGGCCGCCGGGGCTCGATGACGGCAGTGCGTCACCTGTTCGACAGCTTCGAGGAGAATCATGGCATCGGCGCCTCCGGCCTCGACTTCTTCGATGTGCCGGGCATCGAGGATCCGGCGACGCGCCGTGACATTAAGATCCTGCAGAGCCTGGCCGAGGCGCTGGACCTGCTGGCCGGCGACGCCTTCGCCGACGCCTTCGGCCACTCGGCGAACCAGGACGATTATCGCTGGGGTCTGCTGCACCGCATCGTTCTGGCTCATCCCCTGGGCGGGCCGTTCAGCATTCCGCCGGCCGGCGGCGCCGTTCCGCCGCCCCTGGGCGAGCTTCCCGGCTTCCCGGTCGACGGCGGCTTCGAGGTGCCTGACGCCTCGCGCCACAACCTGCGCGCGGCCGACAGCCACAGCTTCATGTTCGATGCCGGTCCATCGCGCCGCTATGTCGGCGAGGTCCGCCGGGCGCCGGACGGCATACGGGGCGAATCCAACCTTCCCGGCGGCGCGAGCGGCGTGCTCGGCAGCCCGTTCTACGCCAACCTGCTGGGCCGCTGGCTGACCAACGACACCTATCCGCTGCGCCAGGACCAGAGGCGCATCGCCAAGGGCGCGGTGGAGACGCTCGTCTTCGCGCCGCCGGCCGGAGGCTAATAGCGCCCGAGCAGCCGGGCCCGGGCCAGGCGCCAGACGTTCCCGGGCGCCGGGCCCTGCAAGACGGAGTCGAAGGGATCGAAGCCGGACTTCGCCAGGAGTCCGAGGTAGTGCCCGGCCAGGGTCGCGGGCAGGAGACCCGCCAGCGCCGCCTTCGCCACCTGTGGCCGCAGGGCGCGCGCCTCGGCCAGATGTTCGCCGACGCGCGCGGCGACCTGGCGCACCACCTCGGCCAGCGCGGGCGAGGTGCGCAGCGCGAAGAGCGCGCCGAGGTCGAGGCCGGCCGCCTCGCTCAGCTCGCGCGGCAGGTAGAGCCGCTTGAGCCGCGCGTGGAACGGCACCGCGCGCAGCAGGCCGGCGAGCGCCCAGGCGATGCCGACATGGCGGCCGGCGCGCCCGCTGGCCTCGTCGTCCGCCCCCAGGACCTCGAGCGCCAGCAGGACCAGGCCGGCCGAGGTGGCCTCGGCGTAGTCCTCTAGCCGGGCGAGGGTGTCCGGCGCCTCCTTCTCCAGGTCGAGCTCCCGGGCGTCGATCAGGCGCGCGAAGTGCTCGCGCGTGAGGCCGTGAGCCTGGACGGCCCTGGCCAGCGGCTCGATCACCTCGTGACGCCGCGGCCGGCCGGCGTGGATCTCCTCCAGGGCGTCGCGCCACCACTGCAGGCGGATACGCCCCAGCATGGCCTCGCTGACCACCTCGGCGGTCCTGGCGACCTCGAGGTTGAAGGCGTAGAGCGCGAAGAGGCCCTCGCGGCGGCCCGCCGGCGC
>Ga0224499_10000323_pt1 | contig 12274 bp, 8 predicted proteins | sample SF_Jul11_sed_USG_3_FD_168125 | JGI IMG/M metagenome (GOLD analysis project Ga0224499, IMG submission 168125) | Sediment microbial communities from San Francisco Bay, California, United States - SF_Jul11_sed_USGS_24 | ecosystem: Environmental > Aquatic > Marine > Sediment | place: USA: California... | reverse complement strand
GATGCTGAGCAGCGGTGCCAATCTGGGGGCGCTGGATGTCATGACCGAGCTATGGTCGGGTAAGCCACCATCTAACCTGTCGCCGACGATTGAGCCGCTTGCCATTGATGCGGCGGCCGAGCTTGATCCGGGTGCAGAGATACGTGTCAGTACTGTGGCAACCGATCCCGAAGGCAAGGATGTCAGCATCAGTTGGGTCCTGAGGCCTGAGTCAGGTGAGTACCTGACAGGGGGGGATTTCCGCCAGGACCTTCCCGATGTCGAAGGTGCGGTACTTGATGCCCGAGATAGCGAAGCTACCATTCGCTTACCGGATGAACCCGGCGCTTATCGGCTGTTTGCCTATGCCTACGACCCGGCTGGTAACGCGGCAACGGCCAACATCCCGCTGCTCGTCAAGGGCGAGGTCGGGCTGCGCCTGCCGGTTGTCGTGTATGAAGAAGGCTTGAATGACATGCCATGGATGCCCTCTGGGTGGATGGGCGCTGTCGATTCACTGACCATGGATGGCGCTCATGCCGAAGACGTCCACGCGGGCTCGCAGGCGATCCGTATGCGTTATACAGGCACCTACGGATGGGTTGGCGTTGCCTGGCAGAATCCACCGAACAACTGGGGCGACCTGGATGGCGGCTTCGATCTGACTGGAGCGTCGGAACTGGAAGTGTGGGCGCGCGGCGAGTACGGCGGTGAGAAAGTTACGTTTGGTGTCGGCCTGCTTGAACGGGATCGTGACTATCCGGATTCTGCAGTCGTCAAGACCAGGACGATCAAGCTATCGTCAGAGTGGCAACGCTATCGCGTCCGCCTGAAAGGCAAGGACCTGACAAGTTTGAAGACAGGCTTCGTCGTAACGCTGCAGGGCCGCAAATCACCAGTGACGATTTACCTGGATAGCATTCGCTTTATTCGCTAGCTACTGGCGTCACTCAGGCGCCGCCGCGGTTGATCCCCTGATCTGGATCGTTCCAGGGACGACATCGAGGCCCGGCTTGTGTGGTTTTCCACGTGCGCTGTTCACCAGCGCCAGCGACGCCAGTTCCGACATCGCGCTCAACGGCTGGCGAATTGTCGTCAGCGCCGGATAAACCTGCTGGGCCAATGCAATGTCGTCGCAGCCAGCGATCGACAATTCCTCGGGTACGCTGATGCCGAGGCGATTCGCGACCCGCAGTACACCAGCCGCCATGTCGTCGTTTGCCGAGAAGATAGCTGTAGGACGCGGCGACTTTCGCAGCAAATCTTCGGCACAGCGTTCCCCCGAGCCGATGGAATTGTCACCGTCCGCAACGAGTTCTTCCAGGTAGGGCAAGCCCGACTGCTCCAGGCCGTCCTTGTAGCCCTCAAAGCGATTACCGACGGCCTTGTGTTTCCTGTTGCCTTTTACGAACGCGATTCGGCGATGACCCAGTGACGCAAGATAGCGTGTCATCTCCGCAGCTATCTCGCGATCATTTGTACCGATCGTGTATTCCCTGGCGCTACCAGACCCGGTCGACAGGCGGACACAGGGTGTGCCTGTTGCGGCGATAGTATTTACGATAGACGACATGTTGGAGAGCGGTGCTGCGACGATGATGCCAGCCGGTCGAACCTGACCGATTAGCTCCGTCAACTCCTTGCCCACATTCTTATTGCGGTAGTTGCAGGGGTGGATCAGTAGTTCAAAGCCCGCTATACGACATGCCTTCAAAGCGCCTTCCTGCATGTTGATGATGTAGCCGGCGCTCGGCACCTCGTAGGCGCTTGGGTCGTCGTATACGAGCACGATTAACCGTGCCCTGTGGCTGGCGAGATTGCGTGCAGAGGGGTTTGGCCGATAGTCGAGCTGCGCAATAGCTTTCTCGACTTTGTCCCGGGTCGGGCCACGCACATTCGGCTCGTGGTTTACGACACGCGAAACCGTCTTTATCGATACCCCGGCAAGCGAAGCAACATCATCAATCGTCGGTCTTGGCATATTTCTTATTTTTGTGTGCTTTCAGCATTCAATGCACCACATTAGTGCGTGAATGATAACGCTGTCAAACGGCCGCTTGGGCCATTACCAGTACTTCGGCACGCCATCCTTGTCCCACAGTCCCCAGTAAGCGCCGACATCGCCTTCGGCACCCACTTTCCACGACTCGTCAAACGACGAGAAGTAAAAGATCTCAATGTCTTCCGCGTCAGCCCAGCGGAACGTGTCCAGGAAGTATTTGACTGCGTTCTCGAGTGACGGGACCGCAGCGCCTTCCGCTGTTCCTATGTTGGGCCAGCCGGTTTCGCTGATGATGACGCGCTTGCCATTTGCCACGGCGCGCACGCGGTTGTACATGTCCTTCATGTAGAGCAATGCATGCTCGGCAGGACAGCCTTCCCAGAAGGGGTAGCAATTGGCGAGCAGAACGTCGCAGGCATCGGTAACACGGGGGTGGTCGACGAACTCGAAGTAGGCATCTACGTAACCAACATCGACGCCCGGCGCGCCTTCTTTCGCACGGCGAATATAGTCGAGCAATTCGTCCTCGGAAAGATCGCCACGCAGCAGCACCTCATTACCGACGGCGATGATGTCGGCGTGGCCTTCATTCGCTATGCGTATTGCATTCCCGAGCTCCAGTTCATTGTGCTCGTGATCGTCATCGAGCCACACGCCGACCATGGTCTTGAGATTATTCTCCCTGGCGATGGCAGGAATCAGCTCATGTCCTTCTGTACATGAGAACGAACGGATCCAGCGAACATAGGGCTGAATAATCGCCAGGCGTTCCCGAATCTGGGCTTCTTCGATCACGGCTCCAGGGCCCTGTCCCTCGACATAAGGACTGAAGGAAAGTCCGTGGATTTTTGACTCCAGGATTTTTCGAACGAGGCCGAACAGCTCATCATTTGTCAGGGCGGATATATCGATTCCGGCAAGTGACATCCTGCGTTTGTAGTAGTTGGACATTATTTGTTCCTTGCTCGCCTAGTCACCGAATAATCGGCTTGTGCCGATGGTGACCGTGATTTGTCTTACCCGCCCATTGCGTTCGAAAAGGTCCCTGCTGAGGGACGCTGGCAGCGCGAGGTCCGTGAAATGTGAATGTTCACCATCATCGAATTCAACCATGACACCGGGAGGTACGTCATCGTCCAGGACGTACACGAACGGGACCTGGCACCAGGTGAATCCAAGGCTCGACGCTGGCAACGACAGCGTCTGCCAGGCGTTGTCGACATCGAGATAACAAAGCGATGTTTCTGCCGCACGGAACTCTCGAGTTCTTAGCAGTGCCGGCTGAATCGATACCCGGCCGCCGTCAACCCGAAGGCCAAGCTCGGCAAAGCGCGTTAGCACCTCTTCCTTAACCTGCCCGGTCATTCCTGGTTGCCGCGCTCCGGCATGCCTCGGCGTATGCGAATAGGGATCAGTTGGAAATGCACCGTATTCAGCGGGCGTCTTGTTGAAGCCGATACCGCGCCGCACCCGGTAGTAAAGGTCACCAAGTCGCTGCAATGTCGTCGGCTCAACGCCATTGTTGCAGGCCGTGAAGAAATTTTCCTCGACCGCCAACAGCAGTTTCGCAACCATGTGCCAGTAGATTGATCCCAGCCCCTCGAAGCCGAACATCGTGCCCGAGCGCCCTGTGAAGGCCTTGTGGTCAAACACGGATTCATAGAGTTTCAGTACGGCGCGCCGTATCGATCGGTCGCTGGCGTTGTACTGCCCGCCGATTGCATCGAGCATGTCCTCAACATCGCCGGCATTTGTGAACTCGGCATTGAAGCGCACGCTGCCCTCGGCGTCCCGCAGGACAATACGTTCGTCCCCGGCATCGAGCATGTCCGTCAACAGCGAGATAGCGCGCACGTCCTCGTCCGCCAGCTTGTTGCGTTCCAGGAAGCTCGGAAGCTGCCGGTCCGGGTACAGCATGAAACTGTCCTGATCTTCCCGATACACCTTGCTGGCAAAAAGCGCGTCGACGACATCCGCAGCCTCACCGGCGCTGATTGCTCCGCTGCTCAGGACGGCAACCTGGCCTTCAAGCATTGGGTACAGGTTTCCGACGCCGAGCGAATCCCCGCCAAACTCGGCAACGTTGTAAGCGTGGTACAGACCATCTTTGCGTCGATTCGCCGCAATGCTGTGATCGACGATCACAAGCGCGTCTTCGATTAGCGTTAGTACGCTGGAAATGTCCAGATCGCGCGCACCGGCGAATCCGCCACGTGCATAAAGTGTTTCACGATAATCGCTGGCGACCTGACCAAGCTCGGCTAATGAACTCTGGCGTAACGTATCGTCGACCTGACCGTTGCCGGTTGCGGAACGCAGACTGGCGAGAGCAGCTGCCGTGCCGTCCAGCCATTTCCCGACTTCGGCGGACGCGGTAAAGGCTCCGGACTCGTCTGCCAGCAATTCCCGCAGGAAGCTCAGGTAACGCCGCATGTAGTAAAGCGTCACCATCGAGAGCCCCTGACCGACCAGTGCATTATTCGCGTCGTTCCATTCGGGACGCTGCGTATTAAGCCAGATGCCGCCGTCAACAACCAGGTTGCCGAGCTTGGCGAGTAGAGGCACCAGCAGTTTTTCGAGCAGGTTAGCCTGGTATACGCGACCATCGGCGTCGAGTACGAGTTTGCCATCTGCACCCAATGCAGCGACGCGTTCTTCAATCAGTTCGGCAAGCGACTCGTCGAACACCACGGTATGTTTCGGGTTTTCGAGGAGGTCCGCGAGCGGTTTGATTCGGTAAGGCACATTCGCGTAGCTGAACAAGGGTTCTCGCAACAAACGTTGCAGGGTATCCGGATGAAATTGGCGCGACAGTTCGAGCAGCTTCAGCAGGTAGATGATCTGGTGGTCACCCCAATAGCCGATGTAGCTCCAGGGGTTGTCGGTTTCCTCGACTTCCCAGTCAATGCCTTCCTTGGTGATTCGGTAAGGGTTGTAGCCATCAGCCGTGGAAGCGTTGACGAACTTCGCGATCATATTCTCAATGAAGCCTGGATAGCTGAACGCGAGAGCCTCCCAGTTCTGGAAGATGTCGCGCCAATTGCCTTCGTAGGACAGAAGGCCCTCGCCGAATTCGTCTTTCAAACGGATTGCGAACTGGTTCCACGGGCGACTCGGGTCACCGTGGCGGCGACCGAATGTGATCGGCAGGTATTCAAGTGTCAGCCGCTGTAACTGGCTGTCGCCGAGATTCTCGACTGAAGAAAACAGTTGATCGAAACGCAAGCGGTCGGGGAGGCCCTGGAGGAAGTCGCTGTTGCGCTCAAAAACGGCCTTGTTGAAATGCCGAATCGTGCGCCGGAAGTCGCGTGATGAGACAGTGTACTGATCGTCGAAGATCCCGCCGCGCAGTACGTTGAACAGCACGTTCGCGTAATGGTGGACCGAAACCGGCTCTTCCGCTGTCGCCTGGAAGCCATCGGCAGCGGCCATGATCCTCGCCAGGTCGTCAGAGCCTTCTGCAATAGATGCACGGATCTTCGTCTCTACGTCACTGGGGTCGAGGAGCTGTTGCCGCAGAGCAATTGCGTCCGCCTGAGTTTGTTCCGTGTTGAGAACGATGTCCCACTGGCTGGATTCGCCAGCCGCAAGTTCGCACGCGTGGTTTACAAAGTAGGCACCGCGAATGCCGCGTTTGTGAATTTCCTGTTGCAGGGGCGTGCCCTGGAGAAAGTCGGCAAGCTGGCATCCCGAAATCAGGACTTTATGGTCTTGCAATCCGAGGCTGAAGACCGTCGTCGCTTTCAGGGACTCGCAGGGTTCAGCACGATCGGTAATCCCCGAGTACAGAGTCAGGAATGCCAGGCCGGTTGACTCATCGAGTTCCGTCCACTTGTAGGCGTCGACGAGATTACTCGAATTCGTTTGCGTGAATATAGGGGTGCCCGCGGGCAGAAGATTCTGCAGCCCGTCGACAACTTCCACACGCTGGTTCAATGTGCCCAGGTTCTCAAGTTCCGCGTGACGCACGAAACCATATTCCTCGGTTGTCGACCACGTGTATCGAAAAGCGAGCTCGAGTTCGTGGTTGATTTCCTCGAAACACAACTTGTTGCCGAGCGTGTTCTTGTAAAGATTGCAGCTTAATGCGCTAAGGCTGCGCTGATTCCTGTTGAACGGTTCCCAATACACGGCGTTTGTGCCGTTGCCGACTCGCAGCATGGTCCGAGGGCCGGTGCTGTTTGCACAGTCATGCAGTTTGTCGACAGTGATATAGGGAAACAGAGCGGTTTCAGGTGATACGCGTCCCGCCGTTAACCCTCCCGTTGACGAGGCGAACAACCAGTGATCATAGGCAGAGATAACGCTGACAAAAAACGGCGCCATCTGCTCGACATTGCGAATGCCATAGTAGCGTTCGCCTGCAATGTTCAGGAACTCGCCGACGACAGGGTTTTCTGCTGTCGGTCGGACCCGTACCGCGTCATCTGGAGAAAGCACACTATTCATCAAGCACTACCTCGCCGAAGAGTCCCGCGTCAATCCAGCCCCTGTCTTTCGGGCCGGACGGTACAGACTCTGAACCGATGAAGTTCTCGCGGAGCTCGCTACCGTCATTATCGCAGTAGGCCACCATGAGCCCAATGATTTTTCCGGCAAGCAATGCCACTGGTGTATTTTCGACGGAATCGTCAACGTAGGTATCGTCGTACAGGCTGATGCCGACTTCCCAGCTTAAGATGTCTTCGTGCTGTCGCCAGGCGCTCTCGACATGATGGGAATAATTTCGCGCCTTCTCATCGGTACCAATGTCGATCGCCTGGTTGTCCAGCGAAAAATGGTAGGCAAACGCGTTGTGGTTAAACTGGTGATCGCCGCCGGAATAGTCTTCGTCCACAAAGACTTCAAGACAATCGTCGTCCCAGTACTGGATCAGCGGATGGCGATGCGAATCGAACAAAATGTCGTCGACGATCTCGACCAGCAGATAGACCCTTTCCTCAGTCCAGACGATTTTGAAGCGGCCACTAAAATCCGTTTCTGAATAGTCCGGGCCCAGCCACTTGTACTCGATGGCGCGCCACTCTGCTTCGTCCCAGGCCTGATCGTGGGAATTTCCGTCAACCTCGACGCCGGCCGCCGCGAAAGGCGCTATGTACTGGGATCGGGACACAGCATGGGTCACGTCCGTTGCCTCCACAGCCAGGACCGGAAAGGCACAAAAGGTGACTATCCAGACGCCAATAAATTTTTGAAAAACAGACACTTATACTGCCCCCTCTACAACATCCCAATTGCAGCCAGCGTTTCTTGATTTGTTTTTGACAACGCTGTCATCTAGTATAACAGAGGTTTTAGACGACTTTTCAAGCCATGCCAAATTCTCTGAAATACCTCATTGCCGGAGCGGTCTGCATGATGTCCGCGGGCTGCCAAAATCCCGCGGCGACGCCGGACCCAGGCTGGGCCGTCAACGTCGGCGGAGACCGATATGTTGGCGTCGACGGCACGGAGTATGCGCCGGATTCTTCGATTTCAGGCGGGGCTGTCGGCACGCTTGATGCGGTCAAAGGTTCCCAGGACGAGCCTCTCTATGCGACCTACCGCAAGGGTGATATGGAGATCAGTCGTCCCATGGCCAATGGCATCTATGACATCACCCTGCATTTCGCCGAGCCAGATGACGTTCCCGGAGGGGCGCGGCTCTTCGACACAGTCATCGAAGGAGCAACGATGATCGATGACCTCGATGTCATGAGGTCACGCGACGGCAAGGTGCGTTCTGCCCTGACGGTGACCGTACCTGGGGTCAGGATCGATGATGGTGAGCTGAACATCGAGTTCACGGCCACGGCCAAAGAACCGATTCTCAGCGCGCTTGTCGTGCGTGAGAAGCAATCATCCAGTCCAGCGTGGAGGCTGACGCACAGCGACGAGTTCGACTATGCGGGTGCGCCACGTAGCTCGATGTGGAACGCCGATCTTTGGCCTGCCAGGGTCGTCAATGACGAAGACCAGGCCTACACGAACAACCCCAGGAATCTCCGGGTTGAAGACGGCTACCTCATTATCGAGGCACATAAAGAGGATCTGGATAACGCGAAGTACACGTCGGCGCGCATTCATACGCTGGGCAAAGTTGATCTCCTTTATGGGCGTATCGAGGTCCGGGCCAAGCTGCCGCGGGGCAAGGGCACCTGGCCCGCTATCTGGATGTTGCCCAGTGCTCCGTTTCGCTATGCGACCAAGTGCGAGGAGGGTGACACCTGGCAGGGCAGTGCGGACTGCGATGCCTGGCCCAACTCCGGTGAAATCGACATCATGGAACATGTGGGCTACGAGATGGGCCATGTGCATGGAACGGTCCACAATGAGGCCTACTACTGGGCCAAATGGGAGCAGCGTAAAGGCCGTATTATCGTCGATGACGTTGACCAGGCCTTTCACGTCTACGCATTAGAGTGGACGCCCGAGAGAATCGACGTATTCCTCGATGACACTCTTTACTTCACGTATGTAAATGAGCATGACGGCTGGCGCTCCTGGCCTTATGACCATCCCTTTCACCTGATCCTCAATGTCGCAGTAGGGGGCATGTGGGGACGTGCCGGCGGCGGGATTGACGACACGATCTTCCCGCAGAAGATGGTTGTGGACTACGTTCGTTTTTTTGAGCGGTCGAGCCCCTCGAACGAGGGCGATCAGTAGATAGCGATTGTTCCTGACAGGAAGAATAATATATTATATATTCTTTCTGCTGGGCTGGGCCCAGCCCGCCTTATCTGGGATTTCAGGAGCAATTAATGCAATTCGAAGGCATTTACGTGCCGATCATCACGCCTTTCAAAGACGATTTCTCAATCGACTGGGATGGCTTCGGTGAGGTTATCGATTTCCAGGTTGCGAACGGTACCCATGGGATCATCGTGGGGGGATCAACCGGAGAGTTCTTCTCCCTGACCGACGAGGAACGAGTCACACAGCTTGAGTTTGCCGTGAAGCGTGCGGCGGGGCGCATTCCCGTCATCGCCGGTGTGAATGACCTGCTGGTGGATCGTTGCTATGACCACACCGCGAAAGCACGGGATGCAGGCGTCGACGCGCTTCTGGTCGCCGCACCGCCGTACTCGTTACCGAGCCAGAAAGAACTGGTTGCGCACTGCCTGAAGATCGACCGCATCGCGAACCTGCCGATCATTCTCTACAACTACCCGGGCCGCACAGGCGTCTCGATGGACGAGGAATTTCTTGACCGCGTCGCCCAGAGCAGCAACTTCTGTGCGATCAAGGAGAGTGCGGGGGATATCGACCGAATTCATATGCTCGCGCGCGAGTATCCGCAGCTGCAGCTGAGCGCCGGTGCGGAGGACCTGGTCCTCGAGTTCTACGCCTGGGGCGCGCGCAGCTGGGTATCCGTAGTAGCAAACTTCTTTCCCCATGAGGCCGTTCGGTTTCATGAGATCTGTGTGCTCGACGGCGACTTTGTCACGGGCCGCAAAATCATGACCGCACTGCTGCCCATCATGAATTGTCTTGAGAAAGGCGGTAAGTTTCTGCAGAGCGTCAAGTACGCCTGCGAACTGATGGACCGGCCAGCCGGACCTGTACGCCCGCCGATGCAGCCGATGAAGAAAGAACTTCAGCGCGAAGTCTTCCAGATCATTCATACCGCCAGGCGAACCCTCCGCGCGATCCTGGACGAAAAGGAATAATCATGTCCGACCTTCTTACACATGAAGAATACAAAGCCATTGCCGCGGACCTGTCTTTGCCGGTCAATGCCTTTATCAACGGCAAATTCACCGCACCGAAGTCCGGCAAGACCATGGACTCGCTCAATCCTGCAACCGGTGCGCTGCTCGGCAAAGTTGCCGCCTGCGATACGCAGGACGTTGACCACGCCGTGACGAAGTCCCGCGAGGCGTTCGACCGGGGCGAGTGGTCACGACTGCACCCGAGCGAGCGCAAACAGGTCATGATTCAACTCGGCAAGCTCATCAAGCGTCACCGCCACGAACTTGCGGTCATGGAAAGCCTCGAGTCCGGCAAGCCGATTCGCGAGTGTGCGCTGACGGACATCCCCGAGACCGTGCACTGTCTGCACTGGCATGCCGAAGCAACCGACAAACTCTACGACCAGGTCTCGCCATCGGGTGACGATGCGCTGGGACTGGTCATTCGTGAACCCGCGGGCGTCGTTGCCTGTGTTCTACCCTGGAACTTCCCGCTGATGATGCTGGCCTGGAAAATCGGACCCGCGCTGTCAGCCGGTAACTCGGTCATCGTAAAACCAGCCGAACAAACGAGCATGACGGCACTGCGCGTTGCTGAGCTCGCCAGCGAGGCAGGTCTGCCGGACGGTGTGCTCAACATTCTTCCTGGCGAAGGTCCGGATGTCGGCGAACCACTTGGGCGCCACGATGATGTGCAGGTCGTATCGTTTACCGGTTCCACAGAGATAGGCCGCCGTTTTCTCGAATATTCGGCGCAGAGCAACTTAAAACGCGTCGTGCTCGAATGCGGCGGCAAGAACCCGGCCGTCGTCCTGTCCGATGCGGCGAATCTGGATCATGCGGCGAAGCAGATCACGTACGCTGCACTCTGGAACATGGGCCAGAACTGCACGGCGAATTCACGCGTCATCGTGCACAAGAATGTCCGCGATGCACTGGTCGACAAAATTCGCGAGCAAATGAGGTCCTGGAAGACCGGCGATCCGCTCGACCCGACCAACCATCTTGGTGCCATCGTCAGTAAAGAGCAGTACGACAAGGTTCTCTCTTACATAGAGACAGGCAAGAATGAAGGAGCGAAGGTCCTTGAGGGCGGCGCGGCGCTCGAAGCAGGTGGAGGTTTATTCATAGCGCCAACCCTGTTTGATGGGGTGACGCCCGAGATGACGATTGCGAAAGAAGAAATCTTTGGTCCCGTGTTTGCCATTATCGAAGTGACTTCTGACGCACATGCGCTGGCTGTTGCGAACGACACTTGTTACGGCCTGCAGGCGTCCCTCTTTACATCGAATGTCACGAAAGCACATCGGTTCGCCAGGGCTTTGCAGGCGGGTACCGTGTCGGTGAACTGCTATTCTGAAGGGGACGCGAGCACGCCGTTCGGTGGTTACAAGCTGTCGGGATTCGGCGGGCGCGATAATTCTTTACAGGCTCACGACCAGTATTGCGAAACAAAAACGATCTGGCTGGATCTGAGTGACGACGCGATTGATGACGTAATCGCCGGGGATGCAGCGTCATGAAAATTACAGCGATCCATGTATATCAGGTAGATCTGCCGCTGATCGAGGGGCGCTATACCTGGTCGGACGGTCGCTACGTCGATGTGTTCGACAGCACCGTTGTCGAGATTGAAACTGACACGGAGCTGCGCGGGTATGGCGAGGTTTGTCCTCTGGGTCCGTTCTACCTTCCCGCGTTTGGCGCCGGAGCGCGTGCAGGCATTGGCGAACTGGCGCCGCACCTGCTCGGGCTTGACCCGACGGAGCTTGGTCCCCTGAACACCGTCATGGATACAGCGTTGCTTGGCCATCCCTACGTGAAGTCTGCAATCGACATGGCGTGCTGGGACTTGCTCGGCAAGTCCTGCGGGCGCTCTGTTTGAGACCTGCTCGGAGGCCGACATGGCGAAGCGGTTGAGCTCTACCGCGCGATCAGCCAACGGCCGGCTGCCGAAATGGCGGACAACGTTGCCGGCTATCGTGACCAGGGCTACCGCAAGTTCCAGCTCAAGGTCGGCGGCGATCCGGCAGAAGATATTGCTCGCATACGCGCAGCAGCCGCTGTGCTGCAGTCCGGGGAAACGCTCATCGCCGATGCCAACACCGGTTGGCGGGTTGATGATGCTGCGCGCGTGGTCAAGGCAGTGCAGGACATTGATGTGTATATCGAACAACCCTGCATGTCGTACGAGCACTGCGTATCGATACGGCGGCGCACATCACTGCCATTTATCCTTGACGAAAATATCGACGGCATCGATGCGCTGCTACGAGCGTGCAACGATAAAGCGATGGATGCGATCAACCTGAAGATTTCGAAGGTCGGTGGCATCAGCAAAGCGCGACTGATTCGCGACGTGTGCGTATCACAAAATATCCCAATGACGATCGAGGACAGCTGGGGTGGCGATATCATCACGGCAGCCATCGCGCACCTCGCTCATTCGACGCCGGAGCGCTGCCGTTTCTCCGCAACGGATTTCAACAGCTACGTCACCGTGCGCAATGCATCCGGCGCGCCGGTTCGCGAAGCCGGGGCAATGGTCGCCGCTGCGTCACCGGGGCTCGGTATCGAACCGGACTTCGACAATCTCGGCAAAGCAGTGGCGACGTATTCG
>Ga0224499_10000319_pt1 | contig 12343 bp, 13 predicted proteins | sample SF_Jul11_sed_USG_3_FD_168125 | JGI IMG/M metagenome (GOLD analysis project Ga0224499, IMG submission 168125) | Sediment microbial communities from San Francisco Bay, California, United States - SF_Jul11_sed_USGS_24 | ecosystem: Environmental > Aquatic > Marine > Sediment | place: USA... | reverse complement strand
CGGCGCCGTCACGGTCAGCGGCACATCCTCGTCGGTGACGTAGCTGTCGTCCACCGCCACCGGCGGGTCGTTCACGGCGTTCACCGTGATCGTCACCGTCGCCTCGTTGGAGTTCGCCTGCCCGTCGTTGGCGACGTAGCGGAAGCTGTCGTCGCCGTTGAAGTTGGCGTTCGGTGTATAGGTGAAGGAGCCGTCGGAGTTCAGCGTCAGGCTGCCGTTGTCCGGGCCGCTGGCCGGAACCAGCACGGCGGTCAAGGCATCGCCGTCGACGTCCGTGTCGTTGGCCAGCACGCCCGTCGCCGGCACGTTCAGCGGCACATCCTCGTCGGTCGTATAGCTGTCGTTCACCGCTACAGGCGGGTCGTTGATCGCGTTGACCGTGATGGTCACCGTCGCGGGGAGATCGGAGTTCGAGGTGCCGTCGTTGGCAAAGTAGGTGAAGCTGTCGGTGCCGTTGAAGTCGGCGTTCGGCGTATAGCTGAACGAGCCGTCGGTATTCAGCGTCAGGCTGCCGCTCGCCGGGCCGGTGTTCGGAACGGCGGTGATGGGATCGTTCTCCGGGTCGCTGTCGTTGGTCAGAACGCCCGGCGCCGCCACGACGAGCGGCGTGTCCTCGTCGGTCGTGTAGGCGTCGTCGACCGCCACCGGCGGCAGGTTGACGGCAATGCAGTCGGCATCGGCGCCGTCGACCAGGCCGTCGCCGTCGTTGTCCAGGCCGGTCGGGCCGAACTTGCTCTCCGCCCCGGCGGCGGCCGGGTTGGCGTTGCAGGGGTCCGTGGGCTTGGTCGCATGGATGGGGTCGGGCGTGAAGTAGTACGACGGCGGCACGTCCTCATCGACCGGGGTGAAGAGGTTGGCTGGATCGGCGTCGGCATGGCAGGTAGCGCAGATCTGCGTGCTGACCGGACCATTGGCGGTGTCAATCGTGCGATTGGCGGTCCAGTGCTGCCGGCGCAGGCCGGCGCCCGCGCCGCAAATGGCGGCGTCGCCGCCGTAGGCCGTCGGGTCCTCCACACAGGCCTGATTGTTGTCGCCGGGGGCGGGAGTAGGCGAGGCGTTGTCGCCGCGGCCGTGGCAGCCGGCGCAGCTTATATTTTCGAAGCCGGTGCCGCCGGCGGACCACAGCGTGTATGCGGGGAACCGCCCGCCTGAGTTGTGGCAAACGTCGCACTCGCCGCTGACAAAGTCGCGGTGCCCGTTCATGAGGGACGTGCTCCACCCGGTACCGTCCTTCAACGAAACGTAGCCATTCGCGCGGAAATTGCCGTGGCATTGGGCGCAGTTCGTGTCAAAGTTTCCGGTTGCGGTGTCCGTCCAGTTGTCGAACGCCTCCGCCTCGGGGGTCCAGGCGACCAGGGCCGCGACCGTGACCAGCATGAACAGGGCGCCGAGCCCGCTCCACCCGCGCTTGCGCGGTGCGTGGTGTGACGACAGCTTCGCAAACTTTGGGAACGTTCCGCCGGTCATAATGCCTCTCCTTGCCAAAAAAACTTGCTCCCCTGCTTTGGACGCCCTCTGGGCGTCGCAGCAACACCCCGGTCACCCATGGCCGGAGCGGAGCGCTTCACGTACACGCCACACCCGTCGCCGCGCGGTGCCGAAACACCGTCGCGTCGATCGATTCCGCAGCGGCGCGCGCGTCGCCGATAGCGTTGGGAGAATCCCCCAGATAAAGGGCCACCTTCTTCATTTCCTGCCCTCATCCCGTGAGTGCCACCAGCCTCCTCGGCCGGTCCATAGCCCTCAAGCAGCCCACGGTCCGCGTTAACTATCCAAGAGAGCCGCGGTTCGGGTCATTGAGTTAAATCAATTTTTACTAAATTTTTCTCAGACACCCAAAATTGAACTTAAAGTTGTAATTGGCTACAATTTCAGCACTTTACGGGACAGACTGCGCCTTTCGAACGGTTGCCGGGAGGCGCCGGCCCTTCGTTCGGATACCGCGCAACTGGTTCAACTTGATACGATTTTTCAACCGCTCCCGTCGCGGGTGGGGAATCGCCCCTACCCTTCCGGCGGGATCGAGTAGGTCGCGGTGACGTGGGCGACGGGCCCCTCGCCCTCTTCTCCCGCTGTGAACAGCGAGACCTCGCCGTAGGCCAGGCGCTTGCCGAGCTTCAGGAGGCGCGCCACGCCGATCACGTCGGCCGGCTTGGGCCGGCGCAGGAAGTTGCAGGTCAGGTTCGTGGTCACCGCCATCTCGACCCGGCCGATCTTCGAGAGCAGCGCGACATAGATCGCGAAGTCGGCGAGGCCCATCAGCAGCGGTCCCGCCACGGTGCCGCCGGGGCGCGCGAAGACCGGCTTGTAGGGCAGGCGCACCCGGCAGGTGCCGGCGCCGATCTCTTCCACCGTCATGCCGGTGTCGACCGCAAACGGCAGCGCGGCCTCGATCAGCTCGTGGATCTCTTCCGGCGTGATCTTCGGCATCGCTTTCCTCGGGGTGTCGGCCTACGGTCCACCTAATTACGCTTGCACAGGGCGCCGCGAAAGGCCGAAATACCGTCAGTCAAGCAACGGGAGGAAGGGCAGAGAATGGGCGACCAGGTGAGAGTGGAAAAGGACGGGCCGGTGACCACGGTGATCCTGGACCGGCCCGAAGTGCGCAACGCGGTCGACCCGGAAACCGGCGAGGCCCTGGTCCGGGCCTTTCTCGAATTCGAACGGGACGAGTCGGCCTCCGTCGCCGTCTTCTTCGGCGACCACGGTGCGTTCTGCGCCGGCGGCGACCTCAAGGCCCTGTCCGGCGATGCGGGCGACACCTGGCTCAACAAGCTGCACTTTCCAAGCGACCCGGATTCGTCCGTGCCGCCCGGACCGCTCGGCCCGTCGCGCCTCGAGCTGACCAAGCCGACCATCGCGGCCGTCGCCGGGCCCGCCGTGGCCGGGGGCATGGAGCTGGCGCTCTGGTGCGATGTCCGAATCATGGAGGAGGACGCCTATTTCGGCGTCTACTGCCGGCGCTGGGGCATACCCTTGATCGACGGCGGCACGGTGCGCCTGCCGCGCATCGTCGGCCAGGGCCGGGCGCTGGAGATCATCCTCACGGGCCGCAAGGTGCCGGCCGCGGAGGCGCTTTCCATCGGCATGTGCGAGAAGGTCGTGCCCAAGGGCGAGGCGCGCCGGGCCGCCGAGGTGATGGCCCGCGAGATCGCCCGCTTCCCGCAGGAGTGCACGCGCGCCGACCGCAACTCGGTGTACCGACAGTACGGCCTGCCGCTGCGCGCGGCCCTGCGCCAGGAGTACGAGAACGGCCTTTCGTGCCTCGGCAACGAGGGCGTGGCGGGTGCCGGCCGTTTCGCCGGCGGCAAGGGCCGCCACGGCGACTATCGGGATATCTGAGGCGTAGAGAGGAACGCGGTCAGCTCAAGGCGCGGGCTGGACCGCGGTGCCGATGCGGTCCAGGTCCCTCGACCAAAAGATGACGACGGGATAATCGCGCAGGTTCGCCCGTGGCACAAAGCCGACCGTACCGCGGCTGTCCTCGCTATTGTCGCGGTTGTCGCCGATAAGAAAGTAATGGCCCGGCGGTACGAGATATTCCCTCGTGTTGTCGTAAGGCCAATCGTCGCCGTCTTCCAGGATCGTGTATCGGCGTCCGTTGGGCAGGGTCTCCAGGTATTCGCTGGTCTTATTCGTTCGGCCGCTGAAGCCTGTCACGTCCCTCACAGTCAGCAATTCGCGCTCTACCGGTGCGCCGTTGATGTGGAGGATGCCGCCTTGGATTTGAACGCGGTCACCCGGCAGGCCGACCAGGCGCTTGACGTAATCGGTCCGATTGTCCCGGGGCAGCTTGAACACGATCAGCTCGCCGCGCTGCGGCGCGCGGTCGCGGTAATGGTTGCGCGACGCCATGACGTAGTCGCCGGGGACGAGGGTTGGCGCCGAGGATCCGCTCGGGATCGAGTAGGTGCGAGGGATCGACCGCAGCCCAAGCTCGCCGAGCCACCACACCGCGGTCCCCAGGAGGCCGACCGCGGCAATCCACAGCATCGTGCCCACCAGGTACGGGAATCCCCCTCTAATCCGGTTCATGGAAGCGTCTCGCACCGGCCCGCGCCGCGCGCCCTCATTTTCGCGTTTTCCAGCCTGCCTTGTAATAGCCCTTGAACCAGCCCCCCGGAAGGGGCCAGATTCAGGGAACGCAAGACAGAACCGAGGGAGAGAGCCCATGCCGGCCGAGGCCGCCACCGCCCAAGCGAACGAGCCGATCCTGCTGCGCCAGGAGCGCGACGGGATCGCGTATCTGACCTTGAACCGCCCGGCCCAGTACAACGCGCTCTCCGAGGAGCTGCTGGCCGAGCTGCAGGATGCGCTCGACGACATCGCGGCGGACGACAGCCTGCGCGTCGTGGTGCTGGCGGGCAGCGGCAAGGCGTTCTGCGCCGGGCACGACCTGAAGCAGATGCGCAATAACCCCGATCAGGACACCCACCGTCGGCTCTTCGCCCAATGCAGCCGCATGATGACGACCCTGACCCACATCCCCCAGCCGGTGATCGCCCGGATCCACGGCATCGCCTGCGCCGCGGGATGCCAGCTGGTCGCGACCTGCGATCTGGCCGTGGCCGTCGAGGAGGCGCGCTTCGGCACCAACGGGATCAACGTCGGCCTGTTCTGCTCCACGCCCTCGGTCGCGCTGTCGCGCAACGTCGCGCGCAAGAAGGCCTTCGAGATGCTGGTGACCGGCGACCTGATCGACGCGGCGACCGCGGTGGACTACGGCCTGATCAACCGCGTCGTGCCGGCCGCGGAGCTGGACGCGGCCGTGGCCGAGCTAGCCGAAAAGATCGCCGCCAAGACGCCGGTCGCGGTCAGGACCGGCAAGGACCTGTTTTACAAGCAGCTCGAGATGACCCTCGACGAGGCCTACGGCTACGCCGGCGAGGTCATGGCCTGCAACATGATGGCCGAGGACGTCGCCGAGGGCATCGACGCCTTTTCTGAGAAGCGCAAGCCGGTCTGGAAGGGGCGGTAGGAGTACCGGCTTGTGAACCACGACGCCTACCCTGACGCTTATCTACGGGGCATTCTGGCTTCCGTGCGGACCATCGCCATGGTGGGCGCCAGCCCGAAGTGGAACCGGCCCAGCTACTTCGCCATGAAGTACCTGCAGGAGAAAGGCTACCGCGTGATCCCGGTCAACCCCCGGGCGGCCGGCGGCGAGATCCTGGGCGAGACGGTCTACGCCAGCCTCGCCGAGATTCCCGGGCGCATCGACATGGTCGACGTCTTCCGCGGCTCGAAGGACGCCGGGCCGATCGTCGACGAGGCGGTCAAGGTGGCCGACGAGAGAGGCATAACGGTGATCTGGATGCAGCTCGGCGTGCGCAACGACGAAGCCGCCGGGACGGCCGAGGCCGCCGGCCTGAAGGTGGTGATGGACCGCTGTCCCAAGATCGAGTACGGCCGCCTCAACGCGGAACTGTCCTGGGGCGGTTTCAACTCCCGCGTCATCTCAGCCAAGCGCCGCAAGGTGAGGCTCGGATGGGCGGCGGCGCGGTACATGGGTGTGGCATTACCCAACGTAATCGCGCCCGCCAGCAGGCCGTCAGTTCCCGCTGAAACTGGATTGCCGGGTCACGCCCGGCAATGACAAGATGGGCGGGGGAATGGAGGCGGCCGAGGCTCGTCCTCGGCGTCGAGAACAGAGAGTGGCATGACCAAGAAAGCGGACGACTACGGCTTCGAGACACGGATGATCCATGCGGGATCGCAGCCCGAGCCGATCACCGGGGCGCGCCAGACGCCGATCTACCAGAACACCGGCTATGTCTTCTACGACGCCGACCACGCCGCCTCGCTGTTCAATCTGCAGACCTTTGGCTTCATCTACTCGCGCCTGACCAACCCGACCGTGGCGGTGCTGGAGGAGCGCCTGGCCAACCTGGAGGGCGGCCGGGGGGCGACCGGCTGCGCCTCGGGCCACGCGGCCCAGATGCTGACCCTGTTCCCGCTGATGGAGCCGGGCGACGAGTTCATCGCGTCCAACCGGCTCTACGGCGGCTCGATCACCCAGTTCGGCAAGACCTTCAAGAAGTTCGACTGGCAGGTCCGCTTCGTCGACGTGGACGATCCGGAGAACGTCAGGCGCGCGCTGACCCCCAAGACGAAAGCGGTCTTCACGGAAAGTCTCGCCAATCCTGGCGGCGTCGTGAGCGACCTGGAGGCACTGTCGAAGGTCGCGCGGGAGGCCGGCATCCCGCTGATCGTCGACAACACCCTGGCGACGCCCTATCTCTGCCGGCCGATCGAGTGGGGCACCGACCTGATCGTCCACTCGACGACCAAGTTCCTGACCGGCAACGGCACGGTGGTCGGCGGCGCAGTGGTCGACAGCGGCCGCTTCGACTGGGCCCAGAACGACAAGTTCGGCGGCCTGACCCAGCCGGAGCCCGCCTACCACGGACTCACCTTCTCCGAGTCCTTCGGCGACATGGCCTATACGACCCACGCGCACGCCGTCGGCCTGCGCGACCTGGGGCCGACCATGGCGCCGATGAACGCGTTCCTGACCCTGCTCGGCATCGAGACCTTGAGCCTGCGCATGGAGCGCCATAGTGAGAATGCCCAGAAGGTGGCCGAGTTCCTGGCGGGCCACGACGAGGTCGCCTGGGTCTCCTACGCCGGCCTGAAGTCCAGTCCCTACCATGCACTGGCCAAGAAATACCTCGGCGGCAGCGGCGGCGCGCTCTTCACCTTCGGCGTCAAGGGCGGCTACGAGGCCGGCGTCAAGATGGTTGAGTCCTGCGAGCTGCTGAGCCACCTCGCCAACATCGGCGACACCCGCTCGCTGATCCTGCACCCGGCCTCGACCACGCACCGCCAGCTGACCGACGAGCAGAGGGAAGCCGCCGGCGCCGGCCCCGACGTGGTCCGCCTGTCGATCGGCCTGGAGACCGTCGAGGATATCATCGCGGATCTAGACCAGGCGCTTAAGGCCGCAGCGCAGGGCAGGAAGGCGGCGGAGTGACGGGAAACCGGTGCGCCGTTACCGGAACACCGCGTCGTAGACCTCCCCCAGCGTCAGTCTCAGTCCCTGCCGCCAGGCGTCCTCCCAGCGCTTGGTCTTGTCGACCCAGCCCTGGCGGGAGGTGTCGGGCGGGATGTCGTCCCAAACCGGCTTGCCGGGGGCGTTGATGGCGATGTCGCCGTCGACGTAGCGCTGGTTCTCCTCGTCCCACTCGGCCTGCCGCAGCTGGAGCGCGTTCCGGTAGCCGAGCCGCATTAGGGCCAGCATGCGGTTTCGCCCGCCCCCGATGGCCAGGCATTCGGCCTCGGGGAGAAAGTGGACCCGCACCGGGCCTTCGGTGACGAACTCGGTCAGATGCTTTCCCTCGTGCAAGCGAAACTTCGTGATCCAGGCGATCTTGCCGTCGGGCTTGTCGAAGTCCCAGCGCAGCGACCGCAGGTCGGGGATCTCGTCGCCGCCGTGCTGATCGAGGTGCTGGCCCATGGGGACCAGGGTGACCTCCTGTCCGTCTGTCGTGAACTTGAACACCTCGCTGCCCGGCAGTCCGCTCTTGAGCGCCAGGGCGTTGAACAGGTCGTACTCGGGATGGCGTTTGTTGTAGTAGGCGCCCTGCATGCGGCGGTAGAGGTATCCGAGTCCGAGCGTCTCGATGACGATATTGAGCGGCTTCCACCCCATGGTCGGCCTCCTTACGAAAACCTCTCCGCCAAGAAGCGGTAGAGCCGCTCGCGCATGCCCTCGAGGTTCAGCATGCGTGCGGTGCCGCCGTCGCCGGTTTCGACCCGATAGACCTCGCCGCGCAGCGTCTTGAGGTGCCTGTCGTCGACCTCCTCGTCGTCGGCGACAGTGATCGGCAGCACCGCCACGATTCCCTTGGCTTCCAGGTCCGGCAGGAAGGTTCGCGTCTCGGCGTCATAGCTCTCGAGCCGTTTCTCGATCGTCGCCGCGGTGTCGTCCGCGCGCATGACGATCTCGCCGCCGCAGCGGTCGCAGCGGCCTTCGACCTTGGGCGGGTCGAAATCGCTGTAGCCGGCGGCGCAGCGGATACAGGCGCGGCGATTGCCCTCGACGACGCCATAGACCAGGAAGTTCCGGGGCACGTCGAGGTGCAGGACGAGATCGAGATCGAGCTTCGCGAACAGCAGGTCGGCCTGCGCCTTGGTGCGCGGAAAACCGTCCAGGACAAAGCCGTTCTCCAGGCATTCCTTCCGGTTCAGGTGCGCCATGACGATGGGCACGACAATCTCGTCGGGAACCAGCGCCCCGCGCTCCATGAAGTCGCGCGCCTGCTTGGACAGCGCGGAGTCCGGATCGTCGCGAACACTCGATCGCAAGGCGACGCCCGACGCGACGTGCACCAACCCGAGGGCCTGAAGGTCCTTGGACCGGTTGCCCTTGCCGCAGCCCGGCGGCCCGAACAGCTGGATCCTCTTGCCCCGCACCGCGGCCTTGAGCGCCTCGAGATCCTCCATGGGACTCTCCTTCCCTAGAAAGTCAGGTCCGCGGCCGCGCCGTCGACAAGCATCGTAACGGCCGCGTTCCAGCCTGCGGGGCCCACGCCGTCAGCATATCGAAGGCCCGGAACGACCACCCTGCGGTCATAGCCGCCATCGTCCAACTGGACCACGATCGGTACGTCGACGGCGTCGAGCAGCGGGAGATCGTTGAGCGTGTCGCCGATGCCGACGCTCACGGCGTCGGGGTGTGCGCGCTTGAACAGACCCATCAGTACGGAAACGGCCCTGCCTTTGTCGCTCGCCGAGAGGTGATAGAACCGGTCCCCTTGGGTAACGGGAAGATCGGCGGCGGCCATGACGGCGGCAACCTGGCCCTCTCGCGGGATCAGGACGGGTTCGTCGTACTCGCGCTCTTTGGCCCGCGCCGCCTGACGGAGCGGCAGAGCGCAGCGCGCGGCGACCTCCTCGACAGTCATGTCGGAGAAGCCTCGCAACGGGATCCCGGTTTTGCGCTTCAGCTCGCCAAGGGCATGCACGAGCGTCTCGTAAGGGGTGCCGAGTTCGAGCACCAGGTAATCGGCCGTCGCGCGATCATGGTCGAAGCCGAAGGCAAAATAGTCCCTTGGAACGTAGACCGCGCCGCCGTTCTCCACCACGAAGGGATCGCGGTTGCCGAAACGCTCCCGGTAGAACTCCACCTCGGAGCGGGTCTTGCTGCTGCACAGCACGAGCGGGATCCGCCGCTCCGCGAGCAGCCGCAGCGCCGGCTCCGCCCGGTCGAAAGAGTAGTCGTTCCCGTCCAGGAGCGTTCCGTCGAGATCGGAAAAGACGACAAGCCCAGGGCGGAGACCCTCCTGCCGCTCGGTGTCCATACTCGATCCCGCTAACATTGTTCGCTTTCGACGATCTCTTTCAGCATTGCCGGAAACCGGGGAATCTCAGAGGTCACGCGGTTCCAGTTGGGCATCTCGGGATGTTCCAGGGGCTCCTCCATAAAGGAGGCGGCGCCGATGCGCAGCCCCTGGGCGAAGGTCCGCACGGCCAGATCCTCCCGATGCCGATCATAGGGCAGATCGTTGATCAAGGCGTCGTCGGAGTACTTCTTGATCGTATCCCGGGCCGTCCCGAGGTAGGCCGCCAGCAGCGTCTCGACGACACCCTCCGAGAACACCTCGCCATCGGAGACCATGGTGCGACAGAACGTTCTGGCAATGTCGATGGACATCTTGAAAAGGCCTTTGTGGGGGTCGGCCTCGGAGATCGGCTGGTGCTTGTGCTCGTAGGAATCGATGAGGTCGACCTGGCAGATGCGCTGCGTGGAGCTGTTGCGGAAGACCTCGGCCAAGAGGCCGAAGTCCATGCCCCAGTCGCCCTGTAACCGGTTGGCCCGTGCCAGCTCGGCGGTCAGCGCGAATTCTCCGGCCAGCGGGTAGCGGAAGCTGTCCAGATAGACCAGCACGGGCTTGTAGCCGAAGACCCTTTGCATGGCACGGATGAGCGGCGTCACGAACAGCCTGGTCACCCGCCCGTAGAGCCGGTCGTTGATCCGGCTGTAATACCCCTTGCAGAACTCGTAGTTGAGGTTGGGGTTGGCGACCGGATAGCAGAGCCGCGCCAGCAGGCCGCGCTCGTAGTTGACGATGTCGGAGTCGTGCAGGGCGACCATATGGCTGCGGCCTTCGGCCTGCGCGTAGGCGAGCCCGATCCAGACCGCGCGGCCCTTGCCGTTGGTCCCGACCTTCAGGCCGTGTTGATCGAGCCGCTGATAGAGTGACTGCACCTGCTCGCCAGCGTTCCAGATGATCCTGACCGTCTGCGGAAGCACACCGAAAAAATCCTTGGCGTGCCGGAAGCCGTCGCCGTCGGAGTTGTCCAGGGAGACGACGATCTGATGCAGATACTTGACTTCGCTCAGCTCCGCCACGATGCGCCTGAGCGCGGGACGATGGAGTTCGCTGACCAGCGCGGGCAGCACCAGAGTGATCGGTCTGTCCGCGGAAAGCTGCTCCAGCTCGCGCTCCAGCCGCTCGAGGTTCGCGGTGTGGAAGCGGTGCAAGGTGGAGATTTCTCCGCCTTGATGAAAATCCCCCACGGCGTCGACCTCACAGCTTGCTTAGCGAGTAGTCCTTGGTGATCAGGTAGTCGACGCTCTTCCTCAGTCCGCTGACCGCCTGGTGCTCCTTCTCCAACACCCTCTGCCTGAACTCGTCGGGGATCTCCTTGCCCCGTCGGAGGTTGAACTCCTTGTTGTCGTGATAGGTCATGTCGATGAACATCTTGTGCGTCACGTCGAGCATCGGCGCATAGAGGCCCTCGCAGATCAGCACATCGACGTCCTTGAAGTCGACCAGCAGCTTGTAGGCGGACGAGGTGATGAACTCCATGATCGGCAGCAGGATCTGGCTGCCGGATTCGAAGCTCTTCAGGACGTAGTTCAGCTCGTCGAAATCGATTTCGGAGGGTCCCACGCTCTCCAGGTCGGTCGTGCGCCTGAGCTCGTTGCGCTCCTTGTGGGGCAGCGCGAAGAAATCGTCGGTGTGGACGATGAAGGACTTCAGCTGCTTGTCCGACTTGAACAGGCTGCTGGCGATCACGTGACTGATCTCGGACTTGCCGGCGCCGGATTCCGCGCCGATGGCGATGGAGATCCTGTCGCCCTTGTGGCTCTCCAGGACCAGGTCCGTGATCTCGCGGGCGGCCTTCTTGTGGTCGTCCGTAATGACCAGGATATCTCCCAAGGGCATGACACACTCCTCATCCGCTCTCGTGGCGACGGACTCACTCCAACAGATTAGTCGTTATCGCGCAATTGCGCTTTTGGCATTGACCAGGGTCAAGGACCGCAAGATTGTGGCCTGTTATGGCTCCGTCCGGACCGGGGCTGTTTCGAAGCCGATCAATGTTCCGTACCGCGCTGGTTCGAAGATCAAGACGACCGGCCACGGCCCAGCCGGAATGGCCCAAATTCGGAGTGTTGGAGTATTCACCCTTGTCTCGACCGCGATCGGCGTGCAAGCACCATGATCGCCCAGCCCGCGGCGGCGAGGTGACAACCCCGCCCCTGGGGCGGCGGCCGTATGGCAGGCTGGCAGCCTGGCTGGCGCTCGCGGCGATGCTCTGGCACGCCGTCGTGCCGGTCTACGCCATGGCGGCCATGGGGGACCAGGACGCCGAGCGCGTACCGATCTGCACGCCCGACGGCCTCGTCTGGTTCGAGCTGGACGACGAGGGCCAGCCGGTCGAGCCGGTCCAAAAGTCGCAGAAGCCCTGTCACTTCTGCCTGAGCCAGGCAACGCCCTTCGCGCCAGCGCAGTTCGTTGCCGTAGCAAATGACAGCCGGCCGTCCGAACACCTCAGATACGTTCCGGAGGGCCAACCCGTTCTCTCCAACCCCTCCACCAAGACGCCAAGCATCCGGGCGCCGCCTCCGCCCTCGATAGCCTGATAATTCGGCACCCCGGAGCTAGCGCTCGCGCGGCTGTCTCGACGTTGCGTCCCCGCCTCGGCGCGAACGCATCCATTGGCACTGTGAGCAAGGACGAAATGAAACTTTCCCTTACGACACGCGCCGCCACGGTGGTCCTGACCGTGGTCGCCATGGTCGCCATGACCTGGGCCGCGCTGACCTGGTATGAGAAGCCCAGGCCGGCGGTTACGGTCGGGGCAAACGCAACCCGGCCGGGGACGGGCGCGGCCGCAATCGAGATCGGCGGGCCCTTCGAGCTGGTCGCCCATACCGGCGAGACCATCAGCGACGCCGCCTTCCGGGGCCGGTTCATGCTGGTGTTCTTCGGCTATACCTTTTGCCCGGACGTCTGTCCCACCGAGCTTCTGGTCATGAGCCAGGCCCTCGACCTTCTGGGGGAAAAGGGCGAGGCGGTGCAGCCCATTCTCATCACCGTCGACCCGGAGC
>Ga0224499_10000314_pt1 | contig 12447 bp, 18 predicted proteins | sample SF_Jul11_sed_USG_3_FD_168125 | JGI IMG/M metagenome (GOLD analysis project Ga0224499, IMG submission 168125) | Sediment microbial communities from San Francisco Bay, California, United States - SF_Jul11_sed_USGS_24 | ecosystem: Environmental > Aquatic > Marine > Sediment | place: USA... | reverse complement strand
AGCAGCAGAAATTGAAGAATAAGTTGCATCCGCATCAATCAAACCGTATAAATCGCTTCCGGTGTAATCTAATCCACCAACAACTTTTACATCAGCATCTTTTTCAGTTGATTTCCATTGGAAAGAAAGCATTAACATAGCCGGAGCATCATTTGTTGCTTCCATATATTTTGTTCTGAACGTGTCCGGGTCAATTAAAATCGGTTTACATTTAGTGTTATCACTTCCTTTTTTAGTAACCAATTGGTTAGAATCATCTAAGAAGTGAAATCCGAATGATTGACAAGCGTTTGAATTTAACTTTGCAGTCAATTCTCTTGGCGCATTGATAATCATTCCTTGAAAAGTTTTGAATCCTTCTCTTACGAATGCTTGTTTACCACTGTTAGCGGTCCAAAACACATCATCTTCACGATTGTGTTCAACATTCTCAAATTTACCGATTGGATAAATTCTATCTAAAGGAGAAGCCGCGTTCAATAACGGTTCTAAATTAGCAAATACGGTTAAATCTGTTTTTAACCTTTCTTTTGGCGCACCGCTTGAATCTTTTGCCATATCCAATAATGGAAAAGCGGCAACATCTGCAATAAGTGAGCAATCCGGAGTTCCGGTGTTTCCCAGCGATATTACATCGCAATTACAATTTTTGTCTGACATTTTTTTTATTTTTTATTATTTAATTAATGTTTTGTTTTACAAATATAAGTATTTTCAAATATATCAATTTTTGCAAGTTGCATCAATATCACAAATCTGTCTTTTGAAAGGGATATCAATGATATATTCAATGCCGGAAATATCTTCATCAATCAACTTTTTAACGTTATCTTGATTTGAAGGTTTTGTTTTACTACTTCTTGAAACCCAAACACCGTAGTTTGGTCTATCTGATTTTGTTGCATCACCAAGTTCACCAATATTTGGATCGGTCATTAAAGCTTTTTCGTATTCAAAAATCAAATTATCTGTTGGTTGTATTGCAGTTAAATATTGTTGGTCAATTGAATCGGCAAGTTTTCCCGGCAACATAAAAAGTATTCTCACACCTTCAGCGGTAACACCAATTTTTTCAATTGGGTTTAAACTTCTTGTTTCTCGCATCGGTTGAATAAGATATGCCATTGGAAGTTTCTTTTTCCAATCTTTAATCATATGCAAAGCGTTTGAAGTTTGCATTGGAGTTCCTCTAAAAAAGTTCGGTGCTTTAATTGTGAAATGTGTTTCGTTTCCGGTTAACGTTCCTTTTATCGTAACTGATTCATTAATTTCAAAATCAATAACGCGATATTCAACACCGTTAATTGTTATCATTGACTTCGGGAAAATCCAATAAGTTTTGCACGTTTCAAAAGTTGTTTCCGTTGGTCCTGGAATAATGTTTGAAATCTTTTGCGTGAATGTAAGGCCTTCAATAATTCCTTTAATATAGTCAATAGTATTGAACATATTTTGTTTATGAATTTTTGTTTATAAGAATGTCAAGTTTTCCATTGATTGAAGAAATACCAATTTTAACTTCAGCCAATTCTTTGTTGATTGTATCTAATTCAGTTTTATTTTTTTCTTCGTTTTTATCCATTCGCGTATGAATGCTGGAAAATTTTTTGAACATTACGCCTTCATTTTTATCAATATCTTTTTTCATTTGACTTATTTTTTGGTCTTGCGTTTTGTCTGACATTACCATTTTCCAATAGAACCCTAAAGCCGAACCAACACCAACAACAATATAAATTACATCCTTTAAAATGAAAGTTGTTTCCATCATTCTCTAATTACTAATTGTAAATCCTTAATTAAAATATCATCGTTACTACCTGGATTTTCAACATACACTTCTAAATAATCATTTAATTCCATTAATACACCGTAATTAATAGCCGCAGTACCATCAGCGGTTGCAGTACCGGCAATCACATCAACACTTGAACCGGATAATAAAACACCGTTTTTGTAAATATAAAACATATAATCAGCCGAACCACCGCCTTGTTTCTGATAGGCAATTGAAGCGTGAATTGATACAAATTTTTGCTTTGTTCCGATATAAGTTGAACGTCCGGCCGTTGTTACCGTATATCTTACACCGGCTTGTTGTAAAGCATTTCCGCCGGTGTTTATTACCGCTGGTACTCCGAGGTTCAAAACGGTGTCGGTTGTGTTATTACTGACGGTCATAACGCTTCCGGAAGTTGAATTTAATAATCCTTGATTTGCAAAAATATCATAATTCAAAGTTGCAGTTTGCGAATAATCCGGAAGTAATAAAACCGGTATTTCCGGCAAAAATACTTTTCCGGTTGTTAATCCTAAATTAATAAAAGCGTTTGAAGAAATCGTTCCAAATCCGGTTGTTGAAGCGGTGTTTATATCAATTCCATTTTGCGTTTGTTGTGGATGAACAATACAACCGTTAATATTAACCGCACCAAATGAAGCAACATTGTTTGCTTTTAATTCAATCATTGAAACTGTTGCCCAACCTCCAGGTGTTGGAATTGTTGTTTCATCAAACCAACGTATTAATTCGCAAGAACTCAATTGTATTTTAGAAGTATCTTCAAATCGCAATCCAAAATTTGTTGCTTTAATATAAAAGAATAAACAGTTGTTTATATCAACTAAATCGTAACCTTTAACATCAATAACATCATAAGTTCCGCGAAATTGACAATTAAATATTGTTAATACTTTCAATCTTCCGGCCTGGAATGAACCGGCATTTATATTTGTAGCATCTAAAATTGAAGTGTTTATATTATTACTTGAAAAACGAACTTGATTAATTCCAAAATTAACATCCGTAACCGTTAAAAGCGCACCGCTGCCATTCCATATTAAATGGTCGGTGTTTCTATCATTACCAACTATTTCAACACCTTCAACATTGCAAACAAGATTGCTATTCATTGTGATTTCACCGCGTACAAAATAAATCGTATTTGCCGCAAGTGTTATTGTTCCGGCAACCGCAGTTCCAAAATCTGATTCTTGTGTTACCTCAACCCAATTTGAAGAATTGATTGTTGGAGTAAAAACAATATTTGAATTATACGCAACAACACCATCAGAATCTTGCCAAGTTGCAGTTCTTTTTGTTCCGGTTGATATATTTGCAACATCAAAAGCAATTTGTTTTGTGTTATCAATCGCGTTATAAACGGCAAATTGATTATCATTTAACAGTATTTGCGCATCATTTATTTTTCGCCAAGAACCAGCTTCAGATAAATATAAACCCGAAGCTTTATAATTTAATAAGAATCGTGAACCGGTAGGGTTTAAAACCATCCAAAATTCACCGGGAACGGTGTTTGCAGCCGGTAAATCAGCGTAAACAGATACTTCACCCTTCCAACCGGTGAACGCTGCTTGTTGTCCTCTATCTAAGTGTATAACCGGTAATGACATAATTATTTAAGTATTAAAGGAAATTCAACTATTCCGGTTGTGTTTATTCTTGCATCATAATTGATTCTAATATACAACCAATCCAAGTGAATATCATCAAACGCTTGGCCAATTACCGCATCTTCCGTTTGAACATCATAAGGAAAGAAATCAATATTATTATTTGAAACCTCAATCGTGTATGTTGGTATATCATCTAATCCGGAAACAATTGGTGCAATACTCCAACCGTATTTGTAACAAATAGCTTGTGAAATACTTGCTTCGGTTACACTTGCATCGTGCGAAGTTCCATCGGCAAATTGAAAAGTTAGTTTAATTGGGTTACTCATATCGCTGAATTAAAATGTTTTCTTCTTCCTTCAAAGGTAGGATAAAGGGTTGAATTATCTGAAATATATTGTTGAATACTTCGATAACTTTCTATTGAACGGTTGTATTTGTCGTAAGTTCCGAAAGTTTCAGCCAGGACCATATTTGAATTTTCAGAATCACCGCGAACAATACCAACTGAAGTTGATTTATTTAAATTGTATCGATGCCATTCAAAGTAAACAAATGACATTAACAAATCTTTCATCCCCTTGCTTTTTTGCGGTCCACAAAGAACGTGATCAAAACAAAACGGTTCAAATATATCAATATAAATTTGTGTTTGTGGAACTTGCGGAGTTGAAGCGGTTAAATCTGCATTGAATAAAGTGTATAATTCGCAGCCTAACAAATCTTGCAAAGTATTTTTTTCAACATCTTCAATCATTGTTTCAAGTTCACAATCCGCTTGAAGCGTTAACGCAATATTGTAAATCGGGTTTTCTGTAAAATCAGAAGGTTGTAAAATTGCCATTGTTATTTGAATATGTTTTTTATAAAATCAATTATTTTTTTGAATCTTTTTTTTTTGCTTTTTTCTTTGCATCTTTTGGTAGTTTCGCTTTTCCGCTATCAATCCAAATTTTCAAATTTTCTTCCGGAATATCAATTTCAGTTCCTTTTGCTCCGAGTGTTCTATGGTCTTGTGTAAGTATTATTTTCATAACCGTTGTGTTTTACCTACAAAAGCGCACTTCCCGAAGGAAGTGCGCGATTATAAACTTAATTAACTATTAAGGTTTTGTGATTGCAGTTATAGCAGCACCTAAATCAGCGATATGCATAAATGCGTTAGCATCTACATTTCTAACTCTGAAGTTTAAACGCTCGTAAGCTTTTACAGTTACTAACTCTTTTTCAAAGTTTTCTCTGTTTTCAAAAGCTAATTCAACCGTTGCACCTCTACGTTGAAAAATTGTTCCTTTTGACGAATCAAAAACATAAGCCTCATTTGCTGGGATTAATTGGTTTGCAATAACTCGCATTGCTCCGATATTAACACCATCTGAAGTTATCCAATTTGGAACGATATAGTTACCATCAGCATCTTTGATAAGTTGCATTAAACAAGCATCAACCGGATTCAAAAGAACCGTGTTTGCCATAAATTTGTTGTTTTGTCCGAAATCGGATATTTGACAACCGGCAACTTTGATTAAATCAATTAGTGTAGCATCTTGAACAGAAGCCGCGTAACTTCCAGCCGCAAATGTTGAAGAAACCGCATCAACTGAATTAAGTTCCGGATAAACACCGCTACCTAATAAAAGTTGTTGGTCAACTTTCAAAGCAACATCTGTTGAAACAAGATTTCTGATTTCTCCCTCCACGTACGGCAGGTCTGACATCATATCCACGCAAACGTCCACAAAGTCGCGCACCTTGCTGATTTGCAGCGTTCTAACTTGCCAAGTGATTTTTGAAGTGTGCGTTGAATCTGCACATCCGGCAACATTTTTTGCATCTCTTACAATTGTTTCTTGGTCATTGTATTTCAAGTATTCAGTTGAAATTGCTTGAACCGGAAACAAAGATTTCATCAATGTTTGACGCGTTGCAATTTGACCAACACCGCTTTCAATAGTTGCATAATCAGTTGCAGAAGTTAAATCAGAAGAATCTTGACTTGCTTTGATTTCTAATTTTACAGTTCCAGCGCCATTTTTCAATACGTCTTTTAGGTTTTCTTCGTTTTCTTTCAATCCTTTAAGAACCGCCATTGTAAATGAAACACCTTCTTTTGCAGTTTGCGTTTCAACTTGCTCAACTAATTTAGCCATTTCTTTACCTTGCGCTTTTAAAGTTGATTTCATTGTTTCAAATTCTGAATCTTTAAGTTTTGCAACTTCTGCTTTTAATGCAGTTAATTCTTCGTTTGAAGCTTTTTCAGAAATTGATTTGTTCAATTCCGCTTCTTTTTCTTCACGGTGCTTTTCTAAAGCCGTGTGATAGTCGTTTATTTCGACCTCGTTCATTTTGCTGATTTCTTCAGCTGATTTTTTTGTAAACATTTTTGTTTATTTTTTAAATTAATAAATTGTTTCTTAAATTATTGTTTGTTTTTTGAGTGGATTGCTCCGGCTCGTTTTGAGTGGATTGCTCCGGCTCAATATCTTTTGCCTCAATTGTTGGTGTTAGTTCATTACTACCTTGTAGAACCGCACTAATTTCAACCAATTTAGCTTCTTTAACCGCGTAAAAATAGCCAAGTTCTTCAGCCTTTTCGCGATTTCCAATTTTATCAATGTTGTCATTCCAAGTTTTAAATTCTTCTTTGTGGTCCTTGTCATTAACCGCAAAATCTATTTTAACGTAATACATACCAACCGAATGTTGGTCAATGTTTCCGTCTTTGTATTCCTGGAAAATTAAATTATTATAATCTTTTCTAATATCTGAATCCATCATTAAAGCGGTTGTTGTTCCGGCTTTCTTAATTCCTAAATCGGACCAAGCAACCTTTTCTTCATAAATCTTTGAAGGAATACCAACTTTAGCAGTAATTTTTTGTTCGTGATCGTGTAAGTGCCAAATTTTATTTTGCCTTTCTGAAATAGATTTCCCAAATGTACCATCCAAATGAACATCACCGTGTGAATCCAACCAATTATAAGTGTTGCCGATAACCGTTCTTTTAATTACATTATCAGTATCGTGTTCTTTTGAAGTGCTTAATGCCTTTAATGTTGAAGAAATTTCCGCTTCAGTTGTTGTTGGAGTAGTATGTTTAACAACCGCTTTTTTAAATTCAATTATTTCTTTGTTGTGTTTAACAAGATAATCAATTTCTTCTTTTTTGGTTGCGAATGTTTTACCGGTTATTTTCATTTTTTAATCAGTTTATTTTCATTCAAAGATTTAAACTTTGATTTTTTCAACTTTTCAATTTCTTCTTTAGTCAATTTCTTGTGTTTCATTTCCAACAATTTCTTTTGCTTCATCTTCGGTCAAATTCAATGAACGAATCAAAGAATAAACTTTTTGTTCGTTTGAAATTTGCGCCTCTAAGATACTAATAATTATTTTGCTAACTTTTTCTTGTTTCGCGGCTCTTTTATCTTCATCTTCGTGAAGCACCGGAATAGATGAAAGATTTTGTCTTATTTCATATGTTGTGTTGTCGCGTTCATTCCAGGCTGGCAACAACCATTCCGAAAGACTTTGAATATCTTTTTGATTTACCGGAATAACCGCATTTGTAAACATTGATTTTTCCGCTTCTTTTCGGTTGTTATAAGTCTTATTGGCTGGATCATTAAACAATGAAGAATCAACACCGTATAAATTACAAAGGTCGCGCAACTTCATAACCGCGCTTTCAATTATTTTCAATTGTGTTGCATCCATACCCATTTGAATGAAATCAACATTGGCACTTGTTGCAATTGCTTTTCCAAACTTACTTGCACCCATCATTCTATTATCAGCCGCTTGTTGGATTTGATTTCTTTCTTCGGGTGTTTGTGCGCGTTCTGAACGTGAAGTGATTAAACCTCTGATTCCTTGATTGCGGACCAAAACAGATTGCGCGGTTTTGTTATCATTTGAAGCAACTAAAGAAAGTAACCCGGCTTGTAAAGGTGAAAGGCCCAAACAACTTGACATCCCATAATCTGAAGGATTATAAAATTTAACGTGGTTCATATCTTCAACCGGCACGATTAATTTGTTCTTTCCAAGTTCCAATTTGTATTGTTTCGGAATATAATTAAAATCTTCAATCTTGCAATCAATAGTTAAAATGTTGTTATTAACCATTATTATTTCTTGAAATGCTTCACCGAATCCAGGAGTTTTTCTGCCGCGTCTGAACGTGTTGCCTTTCGTTAATAAGTTTGTAATTGATTGTTCGACAAAATCGTGAATGTTCTGTTGGTCGTTTGGTCTTTTTGTTACTATTTGATACAAATCGCCTTCGGTAACCATAACCCATTCATCACCATCTTTGCGCCAAAGTTCACGCGGAATGTGTTTCGCATTGTCGGCAATCTTTTTGACTATTGCATAAACATCACCGTTGTTGATATAAGCCTTATCAATAACGCCTTCAGTTTTGCCAATATCGAAATTTGAACCTATTTGATAAACGGCAACTTCCGGTCTTTCTGTTGCATCTTGAAACCAATTTGAGAAAATACCCATTCGTGAAAAATCTTTTTACAAAGTTAAACAAATTTTTTAATTAATTAATCTACATAAAAACCACCGTAAAGTTCAAAGTATTCGCGCATCATTATCGAATCCCAATCATCGGGTGAACGGCCAATTAAGGCCTTTATTTTATCCTTTGGAATCAATCCAAGTTTCCCATCTTTATCAATATCTTTTAATTTAATTTGTTCCATTTCTTCCGATACAATATCAATTATGTTTGAATCATTACAAACCTCAACAACTTCACGCGCTTCAATTCTTTTGGCCATTCGAATGCTACATTGATTTTTTAAGTTGTCATAATTTTCGCCAAGTGCCGGTTTGCTATTATTTACGAATCCAACGCAACCAAGATAATCAACAACACCACCGCCAACACCATCTTCATCGGCTATTGTATTTGAATTGCTAATTTTATATTCACGTTGTATTTCTTTTGCCTTATCAACAACCTCATTAATTAATGATTTACCAAATTCAAAACGGTTAACACAAACAAAACCTTTCCAAACTCTGAAAACTGTTTTATCTTTTCCCTTTCTTGCAACATCAATTGTTAAATAGTTTGTTGTTCCTGGCTCCACTTGTTGACCGTTCCAATAATCCATAATTGCTTCATACGAAATCAATGCGCTTTTATCATCATCGTATTCCCAATTACCCAAAAGTAACCGTTGGCGGCTTACCTCATCCAATTGATTTAAACTTTCAATATAAGATTTAGGTAAATGTGGATTATCTTTTGGAAGTGACTGAATGAACTTTCTATATTCAATTAATTCTTTGTTTTTGTAAGGCCGGTAAAATTGTTTGTAGGTCCAATTCTTAGCTGGATTGCAACTACCTAAAATTTTCGGAATCAAATCAAATTCTTTTAACTTGTATCTAATTCTTGATTTAACAACTTGCCAAGCTTTATAATTTACTTGATTGCATTCGTCAATAAATGCACCGGTGATTTCTAAAGATCCAAGTGAATCAAAATTTGGATCCGAAGGATAAAGAAACAAATCTTTCATTATGATTTGGCTTCCATTTATAAATTGAATAACACCGCTTTGACTGTTATAAATCCATTGTTCGTTAATTCCAATGTCGTTTGACATTTCGAAGAAAGTATTTAGTGTTGTTTCTTTTAGGCTTTTTAATTTACTTCTTCCCATTAACCAACGCGAACCCGGATAAGACAAACAACCTTCAATTAACCATAAACAACCAAATGCAGATTTACCACCACCGGCAGCACCACCAAATAAAACTTCGGTTGTTGATTTATCTTTTAAATAATAAACCGCATTATCTTGTTTCGGTAAAAGTTCCAATTTATTCTTCTTCCGGTTTTGTTCCCGGTCCTAAGTTAATTACAATCGGATTTCCGGAATGCTCTATTTCTTGCCTTTCAATATAACCGCGCTTCTTTCCTTTGGTCTTTAAAAAGAATATTGTTGCAGCGGTTGAGTTTTCTTTTATCTGTTTGTGCAATTGTGATTCGACAAAATCTAAAGTAACATTTTCAATCTCCTGGACCTTCTTCGCAAAATCTTCATCATCTTTTAACCATTGATAAAATTGTGTTCTTGAAACTTCTGCAATTTTACAAGCAGTTGTAACTACTCCAAGTGATTTTTCAAGCGCATCAACAACTTTCTTTTTACTATGTTCGGTTTTGTTCGATTTTGCCATTACTAAATTGTTGTGAATTGTAAGCATTCAGAGCGTATGGATAGTTGTAAACTTCATCTTCTTGCTGGATTGCAAGACGCTTTTTATTTAAGCTACATACGCTCTCAATACCTTTATACAAATCTAATCATTTTTTTCTTTCTGCAATAGTTATCTTTTCTCCTTTATACATCCCGGCATTCATTTCATCAATTTTATTAAATGGTATAATTGGAACAGTTAATTCAGACTTTTTATCAATAATTAAAATATATCTGTTTTGAAAACCTTTTAATTTTTTTGCATTTTCAAAATTATATTTACTATCCCCTCTTTTTGCTACAATATCTCCGTTAGATAATTTATAAATTGTATTGTTTTTATTTATTTGGGTTAATTTAAAACCACTTGCTCTGTATATTGTTCCATCACCGCATTGTGTAGCATCAGAATAACTTAGAATCCACTTAACTTGTGGCGCGTGTTTTTTAATCAATTTTACGGAAATTGAAATACATCTACTTTCTGAATATTTTGGTAAATAATCATCAAAAGCCATTCTGTTCAATTCCAACATTTCATTCCACTTTTCGTTTACTCCTTTGTTTTCTGTTTCTACTAAATTTATTACGCTTCTTTTATCCATTGGCGGTCCAAAACTCATAACACCGTGTAAATTATTATCTAAAAAACAACCAAAATGTAACATTGATAGATTGACAACTTTTCCGGAATAGTGATTTTTCTTTACAAAATCATTTGCAATTTTAGAAGGAATCACCTTAACTATTATTTCCTTTGCTCGGCCCATTGCATAATAATTAAATAAAGTGCGTTACCATTTGAATTTTCATTTGCAAAAGTTTCTATAAATTTATATTCTTCAAGTCCTTTTACATCACTAATTGCATTTTTTAGTTGCGTTGCTTGTTCATCTGCAAGTGTAAATGTCATTTGTTGAAATGGTGATTTATCTCCTTCCGGCAAACTGAAGCCATCAGTTAGTTCATCCGGATTTAAACCCCATTCACCAATTTTATCTTCAGTAAACCCCCATTCAATAAGTTCTGTTGTATCAAAATTATTTGTCAAAATATCCATATCAAATTGGCCGGTGTTTTTATTCAATCTAACATTTAGTTCTTTTTCTTTTTCCAGGTTTAAATTCACTTCAACCGTTGGAATTGTATCATTTCCTAATTCTTCCCAAACTTTCATTCTTTGGTGACCACCTACTAAAATATTCTTTCGGTCTTTGTGGGTGTTTACAATAATTGGGTCAACTAAACCAAATCTTTTAAGTGAATCCGAAAGTTGATTGTGTTGTTCTTTTGTAAGTTCTCGAGGATTGTATTCAGCTCTGATTAAATCGGATATTTTCCTTGTTTTAATCTTCATTTCCTGGTTTACTGTTTTCTTTGCCATTTTTTAGTTTATAAATTAAACACCGATTTATCCAATTTGAAAATTCTTTTACCATCCGGATAAAATGAACAAAGTATGTATTCTTTTGTTTCGTGTGTTATGTATATTTTCTTGTCTTTGTATGTATAATTTTTTGAAAAATCCATAGGTTCAAAATCTTTTATCATTCCTCTCTAATCTTTTACTTTTGTTAATAAATCGGTTTGCAAAAAACCTTCTCAATTTTAAATACTTTATTCTATTTTTTACATTAACACCCTTGAAATTTGCTTCACCGGTTTCGTATGCAATTAAAATCATACGATCCAAATAGTCAATTCTTGGCCTTCTCACTTTTCAATAATATTTGCAATAACTGAATTATTAGCGTTTAATTCAAGAATAACATCCGGTTGAATTGGATTCCTGGAAACAAAATTTTTTTCTTCATTTATCTGTATAAGTGCGTTGTGGCTTAATTTTCTATTTTGCCAAACACCGTTCGGACATCTTGCTTTGATTAATGAAGCCTTTGAATTTAACTTGCAACCACAACCGCCTTCGGGCCTTCTACACCATCCGGTATAATTTCCTTTGGCATCGTAACCAATCGCGCATCTTTTACAACCGTAATCAGTGCGGAATGTCATTAAATCTTTATTAACTCCAACCACTTTGTTAAATGTTCCTTGTATGATTTCGGTAATTTTCATTTAAAAAAATAAATTCCAAATTTTAACAAAGTACCAACAAATTGAAACAACAACAAAAGGAGTTATTGAAACAATTATTCCTATTGCTAGAAGTCCTTTTATTATATCTGTAAATCTTTTTAGTTTGCTCATTCGTCAATTTTTAATAGTTTCTTTAATATAGGGTTAATTATTAACATTTGCAATAATACGGCGGCAAAAATAATTAAATATAATTTTTCAATGCTCATTTGTTTAAATGTTTATCAAGTGCTTTAATAATATCTTTATCATATTGAACGGTCCACATTTCCCCATAAAGTGAAATATTTATATTTCCATCCTGGTTGATATAGTAAGCAACAACACCGTTTAAATCAAAATTAAAATCAATAATTACTTTTTCCGGATTTGGTATTTCGTACCCTAGTTGTTGCGCTTGTTCAATTTCTCTAAAATTAGAAACAAATTCTGTTTTTGCTTTCATATCTTTTACAAATATACTTTTTTATAAATTGTTTAACGCAATCACAACAACAAAATTTTGATTGCTCAATTGATTTGCTACACGATAAACACCTTTTTATTTTTCCTTCGGCATCAATATAATCAATTTCGTTGAATATATTAATTTGCTTCATTTTGCTTTTAAGGTTTTTAATTTATCTTTAAATATAATCTTTATTTCGATAAGTTCGGGTATTGAATATTTTTTTAAACTGTTTTTTCGTTGCTCTAATTCGTCAAA
>Ga0224499_10000313_pt1 | contig 12459 bp, 15 predicted proteins | sample SF_Jul11_sed_USG_3_FD_168125 | JGI IMG/M metagenome (GOLD analysis project Ga0224499, IMG submission 168125) | Sediment microbial communities from San Francisco Bay, California, United States - SF_Jul11_sed_USGS_24 | ecosystem: Environmental > Aquatic > Marine > Sediment | place: USA... | reverse complement strand
TCCCGCCGGGAGCCCTCCGGCCTGGCCCACGACGACGACAGCCCCGCTTGGCCCGTCTCGACACTCCCGACGCCGATTATCCGCGCCGTGCCGCCGGCCCACTGCCGGGCGCTCCTGGCGCGGCATTGCGAGTTTCTCACCCCTACACTCGACGAGGAGGGAACCGTCGTCGATGCCAAGGAAGCCCACCCGCCGACCTGGCTTCCCAGCATGATCCTCGACAACTCCGCATTCCCGGGGATCCGCCCCCTGTCCGGAGTGGTCGAGCACCCCGTCTTGAGGCCCGACGGCTCTATCCTCCAGACCCCAGGATGGGACGCCTCGACGGGGCTCTACTACAGCCCCAACGGACACTTTGACCCGGTACCGGACTCCCCCACCCGGGAGGACGCCTTGGGCGCCGTCGCCGACCTCGAGGAGGTGGTGTGTGATGTCGCCTTCGCCGCCCCAGTCCACCGCTCTGCGTGGCTTGCCTGCCTTCTGACGCCGCTTGCCCGATCCTGCTTTGAGGGACCGGCGCCTTTGGGACTCATTACCGCCGCCACCCGTGGTGAGGGTAAGTCCCTCTTGGCGGACGTGATTTCCCTGATTCTGAACGGCCGTCAGGCACCCGGCCTCGCGTACAGCCAGAACCAGGAGGAGATGGAGAAGACGATCAACGCCTTGGCCCTCGAGGGGCATAGATTGGTCCTCTTCGACAACGTCTCCGGCCCATTTGGGGGAGCGGCCATCGACAAGGCTTTGACCCGCCAGACGACGCAAGGACGCGTCCTTGGGCTCTCGAAAACCGCGACCGTGCCGCTCAAAATGACCTGGCTCGCCACGGCGAACAATGCCACGATCAAGGGCGACGTCGCCCGCCGGTGCTTGCACGTACGGCTACAGGGCGACGACGCCCGCCCGGAGCTCCGGGACCCCCAAAGCTTCAAGCACTACCCCTTGCCGTCCTGGGTGGGCGAGAACCGGCCGCGACTCCTACGGGCCGCCCTCACGATTCTTCGGGCATGGTACGCCGCCGGCGCTCCGGACCAACGGCTCCCGGGGTGGGGAAGCTACGAAGAGTGGAGCGCGGTTATCCGGAATGCGCTGGTGTGGGCAGGGCTTCCGGACCCCCGGGAGACCTGTATCGAGCTCGAGGACGACTCCGACCTCGAGGCCGACGAGCTAAGCCGACTCGTAGCCGGCCTTGGCGAAGCCCTGGGAGTAGGAACGGCTCCGGCAAGCTCGGTGCAGATCTGCGAAGCCATCATGGGCGAAGGGATGGACGGGAAGCCGCTCTATCCTGAGCTGGTCGAGCTACTCTCCGCCCGTCGACCTCGAAGCCGCCACGGAGCACCGTTGACCGGCCGCGATATCGGCTATCAGCTCCCGAAGATCCGGGAGCGCGTCCTCGTGACCTCGAGCGGCCGCATGCTGAAAGTAGCTCAGCAGGGGGAGAAGACCCGGGAGGGCAAGCTCTGGGTGATAGTCGACGTCGCCGACCGACGACGATCAACGCGAAGGACCCCGGACGCGAGCGCAAGGCCGCCGACCGGATCGCCGTCGACCGCGACGAGCACCCCGGACGCGAGCGCCAGGCCGCCGACCTCGCCGGCGACCGCCAGGCCGCCGACCTCGACGAGCGCGACGAGCGCGACGAGCGCCAGGCCGCCGACCTCGACCACAGGGGCACCGCCGCCAGACGAAGGAAAGCCGCCGCCGGAGGACTGGCCGGACGGATGGACCGAAGTCTGAGGGGGGCGCCACGATGGACGCCCCCGCAATCCTCGCCGAGCTCGACGCCTCCGGGGTGACGCTACGCGTCCACGGTGGCCGTCTCCAATCCCGCGGCCCCGTGCCGCCCCACCTGGTCGAGCACATAGCTCGAACGCGGCCGCAACTCGCCGAGCTCGTGGCGCGCCAACGGCCGGATCCGGTGGCGCGTACCGACGAGCTTTTCGCTCTTCGCCCTGTGCGGCCCGTGCGGCCCGTGCGGCCCGTGCCGGAGGCTCCCCCACCGCCGACGTACTGGGAGGAAAAGCGGCGTAAGGGGTGGGTGATCGGTAAGCGACTCTCGACACCCTACGGCCCCGCCCGGGTGATCAACGCGGGACACGGCGGGACGCCGCTCGTTTTGCTCCTCGACGACGGCTCCCGACATCAGATCTGGGACCCTGGCCCCGAGCCGGTGGCGTAGCTCGAGGACCGCACCCGCCGGCGATCGCCACATCTCGCGAACGGCACCGCCCGGGCCGCCCCTGACGTCCTGCGTGCCGATCTCGACCCGGCCGGACCGGTAGGACCCGGAAGCGGCCGCGGCCGTCCTGCGCCGTCCTGCGCCGTCCTGCGCCGTCTGGTGCTCGACGACGAGCGGCCGCCCTGCGCCTCGACCTCGCCGCCGCGGCCGCCGGTGCTCTCCTACGGCGCTCGAGCCCTCGACCGCCGCGGCCGCCCGACGCCGGCGAAGGATTCCCGCCAGGGAAAAATAGCGGACTCCGAAGTCCTGTGATGAGTGTGACGAATGTGACGACTTGAGAGTCACTAACGCGCGCGCGCGCGCGAGTGCGCGCACACACACACACGTAAGAGTGCGTGTGCGCGACGCGCGCGCGCACATAGAGCGGCCGTGAAGTCGTCACTTTCGTCACACTCGTCACAAGGGGGCGACGAGCGGCCGTCGTCCTGCGGCTCGACGGGCGGACATTCCAGGTGGAATCCGACCCGCCGGAGCTCGTCCTCGACCTCGACGAGCTCGAACCGCCGGCGACGATGGGGCGCGCCGTCAGATTATGGACACCCCCGGGGGGTGTGTGGGCAGGCTAGCCGCGCCTCACCCCCGCGGGGTTGGTGGGGGAAACGAAATCGCCTTCCCGGGGGAGAGTGGAGGAGGGAGGGAGCTCAGGCCGCCGGGCCGAAAGGCCGCTCGAGCGTCTAGCGTTATGATATTATAACAATCTAATAATATCACAATCTAATAATAGCCGGCGCCTCGCCGAACTGCGCCTCGACGGTCGAGGACGGACGCGCCCCGGCTCGCCTTCCCGCCGACGAGCACAAGCGGACACCCGCGGAGCGGCGATCGCCGAGCTGCGCCTCACCTCGCCGCCGAGCTGCGCCTCGACCTCGCCGAGCTCGCCGCCGACCGCGGCCGCCGCGCCTCGACCTGGTGCTCGACTTGCTCGACCTGCGGACCGCGACGACGTCGCCGCCGCCGCCGATCGCCGCCCGCCTCGACCTGGTGCTCGAGCACGCCGCCGGCGATCGGACCGGACCGCTCGACGGGTCGCCGAGCAGGGACCCCGCCTCGATCCGCCGGACGAGCAGGGGACCCGCCCTGGTGCTCGCCGCCGGCGCCTCGACGAAGCTCGCGGCCGACGCCGAGCAGGCCGCGCCGCCTACCGGTTTTCCCTGCGGGATTTCTCTGCCACCGCCACCACCCGATTCCCGTCCCGCTACAGAGCCGCCGCCGGATCCATGTACGGCACAAGCGGCGGAGTCGCCCCGGCCTCGACGGTGGCATCCCGCAGGGCTTTGAGCGCGGCCCACATCTTCGCCGCGGCCCCCGGTTTCCGCGCCTCTGCCCAATACTCCACCGCCCCGCGGAGTCGGGAAAGCTCCGGGAGCCAGAGGTCGAGCCCACGGTCGCGACCGACGACGAGCACGCGCTGAAAGATCTCCGGGACCCGGTACCGGTCGAACCGCGCCTCGACCGCCACGAGATCAGCGGTACAGGCCTCGATTTCCAGGCGTAGGGGTTCCTTCATCCGGAGGAACCGGCCGAGCGCCACGTCGAGATGGTAGGCGCCTTCCCTCCGCAGCCCCCGGCGCTTCAAGAATCGATCGGGGACGACTTCCGCCTGCCGGGAGTAGACCGACCCTTTCAGCCAAGCGAGCTTGGCGCGAAAGAGACTTTGTCCGCGAACGCCTTTGAATTCTTCCTCGACTTTCGGGAGAAGGTTCCCAGCTTCGAGAACGAGAGAGGGTTCTTTCGAGCGCGCCAGCGAAAAGGCGTAACCGTGGAAGGCCGCGGGTTTCTTGTCCTGCGGGAGTAGATCTATAGATCTCCGGAAGTCTTTCGCCGCGCCCGTGAAGTCCCCGGAGTCGAAGAGAACAAGAGCGCGAGCAGCCAAAGAAAGGCCCAACGCTAACTCGTTGGGAGCAAGGTCAATCGACAACTCTGCGAGAGTGAACGCTTTTGCATAGAGCCTTTGGGCGCTTCTTAGTCGCGCAAGCTGTCGATAAAGTAGAGAAAGACAACACGTACAGTCTTCGGCAAGCTGGAAAGTAAAAGGGAAGAAACGCTCCGACAATTCGAGGTGGCCAAGAGCTTTCAAAGTGAAGGCACAAAGGGCGACCGCCCGGACTTTTAGGCATCGGTTGCCGTTTCGGAACGTCAGACAAACACCCGTACTCGCAAGAGCGCTTCCTCTGCTGGGGTCGTAACTGGCGACGGTTTCCGCATGGGCCATCCACTCAGCGGCGAAATCGGAGTCCGCGACGTACTCACGGACTCCCAGGGCGTAAGACGGGCGGTCCTCAAAGACCTTGATCAGCTTCTTGAAGTTACGACGCATCCTGGTTCCCCTTCCGAGAAGAGGATACAAGAAGCGGAACCGCCTGGCAAACTAGCCTGCCAATTCAATCAACGGGCCATGTCCGGCGCGGACGCTGGTGGTCGCAGTCATGGTATTCTCCCATGGTTTGTGATGTTGTGGTGGTGGTGTACTTTCCCGTGAGAATCAACCCCAGGGGACGATTGCGATGCCCTGCCCGGACCGTACTTGGGTGGTCGTCTGCATGGCGTTCTCCTATGGTTTGTGGTTTTCTCTTTCTCCCGCCGGCCTTCACTCTATCTGACAAGGCGTCCTACCGACCGGTCGGTAGGACGCCTGTAAATCCTGACCCCCCGGTCAGGATTTACAAAACTCCCCAGATTTCGCCTTCCCCTCCCTCTCTTCGGCATCCTTGACCCCGACACCGGGGCCAAGGACCGCCCACACAAGGAGAGGGCAGCGGAATGGAGAGAACGAAGAGACCGAAGACGCCGACACCGAAGACACCGACGACACCGACGACACCGAAGACACCACCCGCCGGCGAGTTGTTGCGCACGCTCGCGGCGCTCGACGACCCGGAGGCCGTACCGGATGGGGACCTTGCCCTGCCGGTCGAGGACTTGCCGCGACTGCCGGAGGGCTTGCCGCGGCTGCCGGACGTCGAGCCCGTGCCGCCGACGTGGGCCACCCTGGGCCACTGGCTTGGACGGGATAGCGAAGACGTCTATCAGCGGACGTCCTCCCGCGCCGTGCTCCTGTACTTGGCGGAGCAGGCCGCCAAGGTAGACCCGGCGGTACGCCGCGAGCTCGCCGCGCTCGCCGAGCTGCAACGGGCCGCCGGTGGCGACACCACCCCGGAGGACGCCGCCTACTGCGCCGGACTCATTCAAGAGCTCCTCGCCGACAAGATTTCACCCGCCGACGCGGCTGGATTTACCGACGAGCTCGCCGCGCTCGACGGGATCGCCGCCCGGTGGGTCGAGTCGGGAACCCTCGACGCGGAGGACGCCGCCCGGATCCCGGGCCTACTCGCAGAAGTCCGGGCCGCGGCCGCCGCCGACGACGAGGAACGCCGCACCCTTCGCGCCGCCTGGCAAGAACGTATCCGGACCCGTATCAGGAAGGATCTACCCCCCACCGCCGCCGCGGCCGCCGCTGACCTCTCGCCGCAAGCCCTTGGGGGTTTTGGATCCGGCTTCTACCTCGCCGACACCATTTGCCACCTCGAGGCCGCGCTGCGCTGTGCGAAGGCCGCGAAGGAAGCCGGCGACCTCGCCCGGTGGGGAGGGGACGTCGTCCTATGAAGCCCTCGACATTTCCCGCCGACGTCCTGGCGCGGCTCGAGACGTGCGTCGCCATGCTGTCGACCGCGGCCGCCGACGGAAGCGAGCCGCCGCGGCGCCTGATACGGGCCGCCCTGTGGTCCCTGGCTCACAGTAGGCACCTTTCCGCCCTGCGCCGCGCCGAGCTCGAGCCGGGAGCCCTCGCCGAGCTCGCCGACCTCGACCCCGAAGCCCTGGCGCTTGTCCTGTCGTCTGAGGAAGGGCGAACGGCGCTCGAGGCCGACCTCGCCGCCCGCGACGAGCAGAGGGAGCGGCGATCGTGAGCGGCTCGCCGACGAGGACGCCGACGGCCGTCGAGCTCGCCGCGACGTCGCGCTACGTGGCCACCACCGCACCCCACCTGAACCTTGCTCTGGTGTGGGCGATCGTCACCAACCCGGAGGCCGTAGACGCCCTCCGGGACGGTGGGACGCTCCTGGTCGAGCCCGCGCATCTGCTCGAGCTTGCGGCCCTCGACCCTGCGCTCGAGGCCGTGGTCGAGACCTCCGGCCCTGCCCTTCTTCGTGCCGGACGGATTCCAGGGCCCCCGGCCGCAGGATCTGACGCCCCCACCCGTCCGGTGCCCACGGTGGCCGATCTCGCCGACTGGGTGCGCCACGTCGCAACCCTCAGCCCTGAGCTACTTCCCGCCGCCCTGGCGCGCCTTGTGCGCCGGACGTCCTCCCGCCTGACGCTTCAAGCCTTCGCGCCGACCGCCGCCGACGTCTTCGGCCTCGCTTCCCTGCGTTGCCTGGTCGCCGCGGCCGACTCCATTACCGACCCGCCGGAGACCGTGCCAGGTGGCGCGGCCCGGATCCAGCCGCCGGCGCTGCCGGTGGCATCACCAACCCGGAGAGGGACCATGACCGACCGAACCGACCGAACCGACCGACCCGCCGCCGCACAAGCCGACCTCGACGAGCACCGACCCGCCGAGCAGGCCGCCGACCCCGTCGACCTCGCCGCCGCACAAGCCGAGCTCGCCGCCGTCGCCGTCGCCCTCGACGCGATACGCGGCCGCCTGGTGCGTCTGAAAGACGAGCTCGACGAGGGCGACGCCTGGACGCCGGAGATCTGTACCGGCGACGACCCGACGCCCTTGAGCTTTCACCTTTTCGCCTCACTCGAGACGCTCCTCGCCGACCACGTAGAACCAGGAATCGACCTCTTGCGACTCGCCGCCGTCATCACCCAGGACGAAGTTCTCGAGGACTGGTCGAGGACCCGCGGCCGAACCGTCGCCGCCGCCCTCCTCGACGAGCTGGGGGCGGTAGCAAGCAAACTTGCCAAGGCCCCCGACGACGAGGGCGACGACGCGTCCCGCGCCGATCTCCGGGAGATAGTGGCCGGAATCGCGCACCGCGCCGTGGTGCTTCAGATCCACCTCACAGACGACGACGAGGACGACGACCTCGACGAGGTCGCCGACCTCGACGACGAGGGGAAGGGCGAGCCGTGAGCACCGACGAACGCGAGGCCGCGAAGGTGGGCCTACGGCTGGCAGAGCGAACGGCCCGGAGTACCGACGAGCTCGCCGCCGAGCTCCTCGAGGCCGTCTCCGAAGTCGCGGCCGACCTCGCGAAACGGGACGGGAACCGGGACGGGAACCGGGACACCGACGAGGAGGACGAGGAGGCCCCCCGATGATTACCGCCGGCGATATCAAGGGCCTGGTCGCCAACGTGACCGGGAGTCCGGACCCGGACGACTTGCGCACCCTTGCGGCCGTCCTACGGCTCGCCTTGCGCCCGGTCGAGGAGGACGACGGCCGCGCCGAGCTCGCCGCGGCAATCCGAGCGGCCCAGGGTGCGGACCGGACTCTCCTACCGCTCGCCGCCGCCGACGTCGCCGCCGCTCCTGTCGAGGTTCCCACCCGGCGAGAGCTCCGGCTCACGGTGGAACGTCTCGAGCGGGCCGCCGGTGACGCCCGGGGAACGGCCGACGAGCTGGGAGCGCTCGCCGCCTTCGTGCGCACCCTTCGCGACCTGCCGCCCGCCGCCACCCGCGACGACGAGGAGGACCCCAACGCATGAGCTCAGGGGGGGACGTCGCGGCGGTTCCCTTGCGGCGTGTGGCCGCCGGCCCTTACAGGACGGCCGATCTCTCAGGCCGCCGCGGCGCTCCCCCTTGTTCCGATTCTCTGGCCCCTGGTGTCCGGGTGGTGTCCGGGAAGCGCTTCCCGGTGCTCGACCGCACCCGGCCGCCGGTGGCTTTTGCCCGATGAAGAAACGAGACCCCGCCGCCGCGGCCGTCGAGCTCGAGCTCGACCCCGCTTCCCTTATCGGCACCGTCGACCTGTCGACGTGTCTTGCCGCCGCGCTCCTCGACGACGAGCGGACCCGCGTCGCATTCTTGGCGGAGTTCCGGCGCCGTGGCTACGTTCTCGCCCTCGACGGGCGCCCCCCGTGGTGGGATTGCTTTCTCTTGAATCTCCGGAGGACAGGGACCGCCACCGAAGCGGCCCGGGCCGCCGGAGTGACGCGAGCCGCGGCCTACAAGTGGCGTAAGAATCCCGGTCTGGCGGATGAATGGGCCGCCGCCCTTGAAGAGCACGGGGACCGGGAGACCGAACCCGCGAGCTTCCCGCCGCCGGGAGGACGGTAGCCGTTCTACTGCCGGCGACGCCGCCGACGAGCGCCGCCCCTGACGTCCTGCGTGCCGATCTCGACCCGGCCGGACCGGTAGGACCCGGAAGCGGCCGCGGCAGTCCTGGGCCGTTCTTCGACGACGTCGCCGCGCCGATCGCCGCGAGCTTGGTGATCGCCTCGCCGCCGACGATCGGGACGACGACCACGACTCGCCGCCGGGACGCCCGCCGATCGCCGCCGAATCGGGACGGGAACCGGGACACCCCCGGACGAACGAGAACCGCCGCCGGTGTATGCAACGCATACGCCGACCCATCAAAGCGGCGTCAGCCCTTGACAGAAAGGCGTAAGAGGCCCTAACCTTGGCCAATGTATACACCGCATGCACAACCTCGCACCGTCGCGGTTTTCACCTACAAAGGTGGCACCGGGAAGACCGCGACAACCTACAGCCTTGGCTCTGCCCTGGCTCGAGCCGGATCCCGCGTCCTGCTCCTCGACCTCGACGCCCAATGCAACCTGTCCGGCGATTGGCTGGGAGCGACTGAGGATCCTTCGCTCTGGCACGTCGTCCAAGGTGCTGCAACGCTTCCGGCCGCTGTGCAGTCGACGAGCACGTCCGGGCTCGACATCATCGCCGCCCATCCGGAGATGACGGGAGCCGAAGGGACACTTCGGGCGCAACGCGGCGGGGAAACGTGGCTGGCGCGCCAGCTTAGGACCCTTCCGCACCGGTGGGATTGGATCCTCTTGGACTGTGCGCCCGGTCTGGGAATCCTCACCCAGGGAGCCCTCGCCGCGGCGGAGTGGGTGTTGATTCCGTGCGTCCCTCGCGTCCTGGAAAGCGGCGGTATCGTCCAAGCCCTGGGCCATGTCGAAGAGACGCGAGAGCTCAACCTCAACCCCTCTCTGGCCGTCCTGGGTGTCCTGCCTGTCATGGTCGACCGGAGAACGGCTCTCACGGGTGAGATTCTCGAGCAGATGGCGGCAACCTTGGGCGAGAACCTTCTCGAGACACGGGTACCGATTGACACCCGTCTGGCGGAAGCTCCGGGCCATCGAAAGAGCATTCACCAATACGCCCCCCGCTCCCGCTCTGCTCTGGCCTATACCGCCCTGGCTCAAGAGGTGTCCCACCGTGTCAAAGCGTAGCCATGCCGGATCCCACAGCCCCCTTGCCGCGGCGCTTCGCCGCCCGCCGACGAAGGCGAAGGCGAAGGCCGACCGCACGTCCCTTGCCGTTTCTCCGGAAGTCGCCGAAAGGTTGCGCGACGCCGCGGCCTGGGAACGCGAGCCCGTCAAAGCTTTCACAGAGGCCGCGCTCCTCGCCGAAGTAGAACGGCGAGAACGAGAGCACGGCGAAGGCTTCACCTACCCGCCCCGCAAGAGGTGACCGCGCCCGCCGACGACGAAACGGCACCGCCGCTCGCCGCCGCGGCCGTCGACCTCGACGCCTCGACGGTCGAGGACGCCGAGCTCGCCGCCTCGACCTGACGACGAGCGGGTGGGCGACGAGGGCCGCCGGCGAGCTCGTCGCCGCCGCAACCCGTCAAAAGGGGGTACCTGACGCGAGGCCGCGACGCGTCGACCGGGACCGGGGGGCGACTTCCCGGGGTTTTGAACCCGTGTCACGGAATTTTGACCAGTCGAAACCGCCCGCCGCCGTGCTCGAGGAACGCCGCCGGCCCTTGTCCCGCAAGGCCCCACGGCTCGCCGTCCTGCAGGGGAACCGCCCGCGAGCGCTGCGCCCCGCCGTTTTGTCCCGTCGTTTCGCCTGGTGCTCGACCCACCGCCGCGCCGTGCTTGTGTACGGCTCGCCGTGCTTGTGTACGGCTCGCCGCCTGGCACCCGTACACAAGCACCCGGCCGCCGTACACAAGCACCGCCGAGCAGGGCCTCGACGAGGACCGGGACCCGCCTCGACCTCGACCGCGGCGCCTGGTGCTCGACCGCCTCGCCGACGGACAGCCCCGGCGAAGGGGACCGGCCGCCAGCGATCGGGCCGCCTCGACCTGGTGCTCGACCGGCGAAGCCGCCGCCTCGCCGACGACGAAAACGGCCCCGCCCGCGCGGCCCCTGGCTTCCTGCGTGTCGATCTCGACCACGGGAGGACGGTAGGCCTCGAGCTGCGCCTCACCTCGCCGCCGAGCTGCGCCTCGACCTCGCCGACGAGCCGGCCGCCGCCGTCGATCGCCGCGACGAGCGGCCGCGGCCGTCCTGCGTTTTCGTCGAGCAGGCCCCGGCGATTCGACGGTCTGTCCCGTCGTTTTGCCCGGCGATTCGACGGTCTGTCCCGTCGTTTTGCCCGGCGATTCGACGGTCTGTCCCGTCGTTTTGCCCGGCGATTCGACGGTCTGTCCCGTCGTTTTGCCCGGCGATTCGACGGTCTGTCCCGTCGTTTTGGACCGTCATCTTGGACCGACCCGTCGTTTTGGACCGTCATCTTGGACCGACCCGTCGTTTTGGACCGTCATCTTGGACCGACCGCCCGCGCGGCCCCTGGCTTCCTGCGTGTCGATCTCGACCACGGGAGGACGGTAGGACCCGGGAGCGGCCGTTCTACGAGAGCGGCCGCCGCGCCTCGACGGTCGAGCTCGCCGAACCCGACCCGGCGCTATGCGGCGCCGGGCTTTTCTCGATTTCTTAGAATCTCCGAAACTTCTTCTCGGTTTCTTAGAAACTCCTTCTCGATTTCTTAGAAATCGAGAAGCCGGCCGACGAGGACCCGGGGTCGCCGCCGACACCGACGAGCACGGGGACGGGACCGCGGCCGTATGCTGCTTTGGGGACTTGGCGTTTTGCGTCAAAACGCCAAGAAGTTTGACGCAAAACGCCAAGAAGTTGGGCGAATCCCGCCAAAACTTCGCCGCTTGGCGTTGATGTCTGGACGCTCGCCGCCGACGTCAGAAGGGACCGCAGAGCAAGGCAGGGAGCGGCCCTACCCCCGGGGGGGGAGGTTCCGTCCTCCCATTCGACCCCCCTCCCCCATGTTCACGCAACCCTCGAGCGCATAGAGACCGCTTCGCGCAGGTTTTGATTAAATCATACCCTTTTGAGGCCGTGTGAGCATGGCCGCGCTGTGCTTGTGTACGGCTCGCCGTGCTTGTGTACGGCTCGACGCCTGGCACCCGTACACAAGCACCGCCGAGCAGGGGAACCGCCTCGACCGCCGCCGCGCCGTCGAGCCGAAAACGGCATCGACGCCGCGGCCGACGAGCAGGGAACCGGCCTCGACCTCGACCTCGACGAGCTCGCCGCCGGCGCGCTCGAGCCGGCGACGACGAGCGGCCCGCCTCGACCTGCTCGACGAGCAGACCTCGACAGATCGCGAAGCAGGGAACGCCGCGGCCTCCGGCGATCGCCGCCGAGCTCGCCGCGGCCGACCTGGTGCTCGACGAGCAGGGAACCGCCGGCGATCGAGACGACGAGCAGGACGCGCCGCCGCCGCCCGGTTCTCGAGGCCTTCGCCGCCGGACGCCACCGCTCCGGCCGCCGCGGCCGTCGAGCAGCTCGCCGCCGGCGACGGGCCGCCCGCCTCGACCTCGACGACGAGGACGACGAACGACAGCAGGGAACCGCGGGACGGGAACCGGGAGGGAACCGCCTCCGGCCGCCGCCTGCTCGCCGCCGCCGAGCGCCTCTTTGATGTGAACATCTGTCAACAATCTCGACGGCCCGCCGCCGTCGACCTGCTCGACCTGGTGCTCGACGCCTCGCCGCCGCGGCGCCGAGTTTCGGACCATGAAACGCGACGCGCCACCGCCGCGGCGCCGAGTTTCGGACCATGAAACGCGACGAACGCCGCGCCGCCGCGGCCGACGAGCGGGCCGCCGCCGGACGCCACCGCCCGCGGCCCTGCGTGCCGATCCGCCACCCGGGACGGTAGGAACCCGGGAGCTCGACGACGAGCGGCCCGCCGGGTGGGAACCGGGACGGGAACCGGGACGGGAACCGGGACGGGAACCGGGACGGGAACCGGGACGGGAACCGGGACGGGAACCGGGACGGGAACCG
>Ga0224499_10000312_pt1 | contig 12460 bp, 9 predicted proteins | sample SF_Jul11_sed_USG_3_FD_168125 | JGI IMG/M metagenome (GOLD analysis project Ga0224499, IMG submission 168125) | Sediment microbial communities from San Francisco Bay, California, United States - SF_Jul11_sed_USGS_24 | ecosystem: Environmental > Aquatic > Marine > Sediment | place: USA: California... | reverse complement strand
TGGAACTCCTCGACGATGACGGCGTAGTGCGAGAGATCCGTCTTTTCATAGAACATCTGGATGGTATCACCTCAACGGTCGCTTCGGATCACATCATGAACCTGTTGGAAGAGATATCTGGAACTTTGCCAGACGACAAAGAGAAGATGTTGTCTGTGGCCGATCGCTACTTGGTCCTGCCAGAAAGGGAAAGACTCATTTACAAAGTGGGAAGATGGGGAGGAGCGTACAGGAGTTTGGACGACTTGGAAGACTCTGTTCTTCGAGCTAAGATTGAGAAAGTGATACATCAATGGAATCTGGAGGCAACTGGACAAGTGGATGAGATGATTAAAGAAATGGCCGATCGGTATATTTGACCGCAAAGCTTCTCGCTTTGCGGAGGAGGGCGGGATGTCGGGCGAGACGGGAAGTCTTGTAGGGGAGGGACCTGATGGTTCTCGTCTCGCCAGTCTCGCTTGAAATGCGCTTTGCGAACTTAAGAGTTGCCTTTCAGGAAAAACTACGATATATAGCGCGGTGTCGAACTGGGAAGGCCAGACGACGAGCGTCAAGAGAAAGGAGAGACTACCGACCAGTAATTATCTGACACGAGGATTTTTGCAGGCAAGAACATCAGACTCATTGAGGAATCATCAGGTTCAGGTTGCATAGGGCTCAGAAAACCTACAAGCATAGTGACGTGAGAAATTTTACCCAAGCTGATTGGCTTTAGCCCCAAAAAAACCCACCTTTTCTCGCCTGCCTTTAGGCTTCTTCTAAGGATCCTGCCGGAGTGAGTCCCTGTAAGATTTACTGGGCCAGTGCTGGTTGGTATTCAGCAAAGCTTGATTCGAAACTTATGGGAATTCGAGTACCTAAAAACATAGCCACCTTAAAACCCTACCCACCAGGAAAACCCCTCGAAGAACTAGAACGTGAATACGGTATTAAAGATTCCATCAAACTTGCCTCCAATGAAAACCCACTGGGAGCATCCCCGCTGGCTCTAGAAGCCATTCGCAACCACTTGAAGAACTTGCGCCGCTATCCTGATGGGAGCGGGTACTATCTCAGAACGCGATTAAGTCAGCGATTAGAGGTGGAGGAGTCCTCGATTGTACTGGGCAACGGCTCAAATGAAATCATTGATCTCCTTATTCGCACCTTTGTCCAGCCTGGCGAGGACGTGTTGATGTCAGAGCCCACCTTTCTCGTCTACCGTCTTATGACGCAGGCAGTGGGGGGGCGTCCTGTTCAGGTGGTTCAGAAAGCGTTTGCCCATGATCTGGAAGCCATGGCAGAGGCTTTTACCCCACAAACCAGACTTGTGTTTTTGGACAATCCCAACAATCCAAGCGGTACGGTCATTGGTCGAAAGGAATTTGAAACTTTTATAGACCGGGTTCCAGACGATGTCCTCATCGTCCTTGATGAGGCCTATATAGAATTTGCTAACCCAGAGCAGACCATTACTGGTCTAGATTATCTGAGTGGTTCGCCACCGGTTATCAGCCTTCGAACTTTCTCCAAAGCCTATGGCCTTGCGGGACTTCGGGTTGGATACGGAGTCATGCCTCCAGAGGTGGCGGATTATGTTAATCGCGTGCGCCAACCCTTCAATGTTAATAGTCTGGCCCAGGTGGCGGCCCTAGCCGCCCTGGATGATGAACAGTTTTTGCAGGAGACTCAGAAAGCGGTGCGGGAAGGATTGGCCTTCCTGTATAAGGAGCTGGCGGCGATGCAGATACGCACTCTTCCCACGCAAACGAATTTTTTCCTGATGGAAATCGGCTACGACGGGCGACAGGTTTACGAGGCTATGTTACGACGCGGAGTGATCGTCAGGGCCATGAATGCATACGGTTTAGACAATTACATTCGGATTTCAGTGGGGCGACCCGAGGAGAATCAGAGGTTCCTTACCGCTCTCAGGGAAGTTATGACAGAGCTAGGGACGGACAGTGAAGGCGGATAGCGGAACGTGATAAAATCCGAAATCCTAAATCCGAAGCACGAAACAAATTCAAATGTCCAAAGCACGAAATTCAAAACGAACCAGCTCATTGTGCATTAAGGAATGATTCATTGTTTTGAACATTTGATATTCGGATTTAGAATTTGTTTTACATGAGATTGAGTGGAGATGTTCGGTGTAACGGTGCCGACATAAGACTATCTGTGACTCAAGAACCTAGAAAGCTTGTTATTACAATTGACGGTCCCGCCGGGGCCGGCAAGAGCACAGTGAGTAAACTTCTGGCCAAGCGACTTGGCTACATTTACGTGGACACCGGTGCCATGTATCGGGCTGTTGCCGTGCTTGCGCGAGACAGTGAGCACGCGAATCCTCTGGACGAGTCGGCGCTAGAGGATATCTGCCTGGGACTTGATTTGCAATTTATCAATAAAAACAAAATCTTACATTTGCTGGCCAATGGACAGGATGTCACGACAGAAATTCGCAGGCCAGAGATCAGTTCACTGGCCTCAGCCGTATCCGCCCAGAAGGTGGTACGGGAGCGGCTCTCAGAGATTCAGCGGAGGATGGGGGCAGCTGGTGGCGTGGTTTTGGAGGGTCGTGATATGGGCACAGTGGTTTTTCCCGACGCTGATGTCAAGTTTTTTCTGGATGCTAATCCTGAGATTCGCAGTAAGAGACGATACTTGGAATTGGAGGTCAAGGGAGAGGAGACGACCCCTCAGGAAGTCTACCAGCAGATGGTTGAGCGGGATCGGAACGATAGCAGTCGGGAGTTGGCGCCTCTCAAGCCGGCAGCCGACGCCATTGTGCTGGATTCTAGCCATGCACAAATTGAAGAGGTCGTGCAGCTAATGCTCGGGTACATCGAAAAGAAGCGGAAAGCACCCAGCGAATTGCTTTCTACCAAAGAAGCATGAAGGTGAAATTAGCTGTGCTACCCAGTAAGTATGCAGGGAAATGGTTTGTAATTCACTATTGTTTCTGTTATACAGTTACAACCTTTCACTCGGGACCCTTAGTGGCAAACCGGGTGAAATTGAAAGAGGGCTAGGAGAAAAGGGTAAAGGGAGTTCAAATCAGGCATGGGGGTAATCGGTTAATGGTAAAAAAAGAACAAAACCATCAAGAAGAAACTGTGGAAATGACCAAGGAGCAGGAAGATCAGTCAGAAGAGATCGCGGCGACCGCTGGAGAAGAGGCTGAGGTCCAAGAGGTTGCAGAGCAAACCGCGGAAACTGTAGCGGAGCAGGAAGATCAGTCAGAAGAGATCGAGGCGACCGCTGGAGAAGAGGCTGAAGTCCAAGAGGTTGCAGAGCAAACTGCGGAAACTGTAGCGGAGCAGGAAGATCTTGGGCAAGAGACGGTGACTTCTATCGAGCAGCTAGAAGATCAGGACCAGGTGCTCACAGAGGAATCCTTCGAGGCGCTTTACGAAGAAAGCCTCAAAAGCATCAAGGAAGGCGAGGTAGTGCGCGGTAGCATCATCCAGGTGACCGACGATTATGTAATGGTGGATATAGGCTACAAGTCTGAAGGTCAGATATCCGTCGCTGAATTCAAGGATGAAGAGGGCAAGGTAAGTGCCAAGGTAGGTGATGAGGTTGATGTTCTTCTTGAATCTCACGAAGACGAAAACGGCGAAATTGTTCTTTCCAAAGAGAAAGCCGCAAAGATAAAGGTATGGGACGACATTAGCGATGTCTATCAAGAGGAAGGGGTCATTGAAGGCCGGATTGTTTCGAAGGTCAAAGGTGGACTCTCCGTCGACATTGGCGTGCAAGCTTTTCTACCTGGATCCCAGGTGGATCTCCGGCCGGTTCGCAATCTTGACAGTCTCATTGGACAGCAGTTTCAGTTCAAGATTTTGAAATACAATAAGAAAAGGCGTAACGTAGTACTCTCACGCAGGGTACTTCTGGAGAAAGAAAGAGAGTCACTCAAGACTGATACTTTGGATAAACTGGAAGAGGGTAAAGTCCTTGAGGGTATTGTAAAAAACATCACCGAGTACGGCGTGTTTGTGGACCTCGGTGGAATTGATGGTTTGCTGCATATCACGGACATGAGTTGGGGTCGAGTCGGGCACCCGTCAGAGATGTGTTCGATAGGCGATACCATCGATGTCATGGTATTGAGCTTTGATCCAGAAAAAGAACGGGTTTCTTTGGGTCTAAAACAGCTATCAGAAGATCCATGGACTACAGTTGACGAGAGATATCCAGTGAGTCACCGGGTAACGGGACGCGTTGTGAGTCTGACTGATTATGGTGCTTTTGTGGAACTTGAGCCGGGTATAGAAGGACTGATCCATGTCTCCGAAATGTCCTGGACCGCGAAAATTCGCCACCCATCTAAGGTCGTAGCACAGGGCGACATGGTCGAAGCAGTGGTTCTCAATCTGAACAAAGAAAACAAACGGATTAGCCTGGGTATGAAACAGGTAGAGCCCAATCCATGGGACGTCATTGGAGAGAAGTACCCTGTGGGCACCACTATTCAGGGAAAGATCAAGAATATTACCGACTTTGGACTTTTTATTGGTATCGATGAAGGCATAGATGGTCTCGTGCACATCTCAGATCTTTCCTGGACCAAGCGAATTAAACACCCTTCAGAACTTTTCAAGAAGGCAGAGGAGATACAGGCTATAGTCCTCAATATTGATAAAGAAAATGAACGGTTTTCTCTGGGGGTAAAACAACTAAGCCCTGATCCATGGGAAGAAATCCCGGAGCGATATCCAGTTGGGAACTCAGTTGTCGGTACGGTGACCAACGTAACAGATTTTGGCCTTTTCGTTGAAATAGAGGAAGGAATTGAGGGGTTAGTACACGTCTCTGAAATCAGCAAGGAGAAAATCAAGACACCTGTCGGACTTTTCCAAGAGGGTCAGGAGGTAACCGCCAAGGTAGTCAACATAGGCAAAGAAGAGCGCAAGATCGGGCTTTCCCTCAAGAGGTTGGACGACGATGAAGAAAAGACCCAGTACTATGAGTATGTAGATAGCCCCAAAGCGGCAACCTCAAATCTTGGCCAGCTGTTAAAGGAAGAGTTGGAAGGACGTACCGATAACTTCTTGGGAGGGGATGATAAAGAATAAGTAGTTTCCATCCAGGGTGCCTGTTCAGACACCGGCCGGATCCAGACTGGGAGGCAGTAAGGTGCGCAAACGTTCCGTCTTTTTGGCGGCAAGCGTTTTAATCTTGATCCTCGTTGTCATCTTTGGCAGCATTGCTTGGTTTTCGCACCTGCGTGGCGGTGATGCAGGACTGATGTTTGGCGAAAAAGTTGCAGTCCTAGAAATTAAGGGTGTCATAGCCGACTCCCAACCAACCATAGAGCAACTAGCCACATTCAGAAAAGATTCCTCTGTAAAAGCTGTGGTGGTAAGGATTGAGTCTCCCGGCGGTGGTGTGAGTCCTTCGCAGGAGCTCTACCAGGAAGTAGGCCGGACGAGACGAGAGAAACCGGTGGTGGTTTCCATGGGTTCTATTGCCGCTTCCGGGGGTTACTATATTGCCTCTGCAGCCCAAAAGATCTATGCCAATCCAGGTACCATAACTGGTAGTATCGGGGTAATTCTCCAATTTACCAATTTCGAGGAACTCCTCAACAAAATCGGCTTTCGAATGGAGATTGTAAAGAGCGGTAAATTCAAGGACGTGGGGAATCCCTCGCGGGAGATGACTCCCGAAGAACGCGCCTATCTGCAGACAATGATTGACAACGTCCACCAGCAATTTGTTCGGGACGTGGCGCGAGGACGGCGCATGCAGGAAGAGGAAGTCCGTGAGGTCGCCGACGGTCGCATTTTTACTGGGGAACAGGCCAAAGAGCTGGGACTGGTGGATGAATTGGGGAATCTTAGGGACGCAATAAATGCTGCTGCCAAGCTGGCTGGCATTGAGGGTGAGCCGAAAATCGTTTATCCCGAAAAGGAAAAACGCTCTGTTGTGGATTATCTATTTAATCGGGTAACAGAAAAGCTCGCCGATAACATACAAGAATACATGGGCCTTCTCCTACTTCCTCCACTTCCGGGGGAACCTAATCTTTCCTAATAGCAGATCCTGCTGTACTCCGTTTCAGATTTAAGCACGCAGACCCAGGAGGACAAATCCGCAATCCGCGTCCCCAATCCACAATTAAAGGAAGACGTCCACGTCTCCCAGGCCTTCTCGGATAATCTCCGGAAAGTCGTCTATCAGGGAGACAACACTGGAAGGCTTAGAAGGAACAGGGCCGCCATCTACAATGAGATCGAGGGCATGACCCAATCGTTCCTCAATTTCAATGAGAGACTCCAGGATGATACCATCGGGACCCGTGGCACTTGTACTGAGTATAGGATGTCCTAGCTCCTGGACGATAGCCAGGCAAATGGCATGATCTGGAACCCTGATCCCAGCTGTTTTACGTTTGGTTAGCATGATTTTTGGCACTAGCCGGGAGCCTTTTAGAATAAAAGTATAAGGTCCGGGAAGAAGGCGCTTCATTGTCTTGTAGGCGTAGTTGGTAACCTGAGCGTATTGGCTGATGTTTTTGAAGTCCGAACAGATAAAGCTGAAAGGTTTGTGTTTCGATCGACGTTTCAACTGATAAACACGGGCAATGGCGTTCTTGTTGAAAATATCGCAGCCAATACCGTAATACGTGTCAGTTGGATAAGCAATAACTCCACCGTTGAGGAGGATTTCCACTGCCCTACGAATGAACCGTTTCTGTGGATTGTGAGGGTTTATCTCCAAGATGATCATTTAGTTCCCTTTGCAAGCTAGCTAGTTTCCATCCATAAATGGCCCCCGGAAGACGCTAGCTAGGTTGGTGAGAAAGGTTCTGAAAATGCTCCAGCGAGCGCATTCCCCGTCCCGCCCAGGCGGGACTGCGGGGTTAGCGAGCGAGCTACAATAAAATGGTATAAATACCTTACATTTCGAATCCCGCTTCAGCGGGACTGCAGCAAGCTGCAGGGAATCTTCAATTCCTCTATTTTCTCAGAACAAAACGTCAATAACAAGAGGCCCTCAAAAGAATAGCTGAGGCTGGGTGCTAGGCAGTAGAGACTAGACACTAGACACCAAGCGCTGGACACAAGATGCTAAGCATAGAAACTGAAATAGTTCAAACTGTTAGGTGCTTAGACATCTATCAGGGATCTTAGGTGTCAGGTGTCGGGTGTCAGGTGTCAGGGAAGAAAAACAAAAAACCTGAAACCTGAAACCTGAAACCTCTCATTTCGTTAACGGATCCGTTTCGGCCACTCAGAATCAAAGGAGGCAAGCCACCGTTTTATTGCTTCCTTGAGGATTGCGTAATAAGCCTTGGAAGAGCCGAAAAACCTACGACCGAACCAATAGTTTATTTCCAATAACAGGGGTTGATCTGACATATCATTTTTGTCAAACATTACATCAATGCCAGCCAGGTTAATCCCAGTATGCTGGCAAAGGCGGTGGGCTATGTTTTCGGCTTTCTTTAAGAGGTTGAGGTCTGAATGCTGGTCGATGATTCCGCCCGCACTTATATTAGTGAGAAATTGCTGTGGGTCACTTTGCACCCGCCAGTAGCTTGACAGCCGGTCGTGAAGGATCACAACACGTACATCGCGGCCGCCGTGGTCAATCCACTGCTGGATAATGAATCCCTGTGTTCCACTATTCTCCATGGCCCTGAACTGTTCAAGATAGGTTTGGAGTTGCTCCAGATCATGGATTTTAAAAACCATCTGACCTTCGCCACTGTAATTTCCCTTCAGAACAAAGGGAAAAGAGGAAGGAAAGCGAGCCCGCTCAGGTGGAAATCGCTTCAGGTAGTCGGCCACGCTGCTAAATATTAAGGTTTCAGGATGTGGAATCCCCACGGTGCGGAAGAGTAGGGTGTCACCAGTCTTCCCCGGGTGTCTAAAGCGCTGGTCGTAATTTGGGAAAACCCGCGAACAATAGTGGAGAGAGAGGTCATAAAGATCCTGTCTCACCCCTTGGGGGAGGATGACAGCATCGGCCCGCTTAATCAGCGTTTTTTCCTCTGATCCTGGGGCTCTGCCGGCAACAATTACATTGACATCAGCATCGATACACGGATGGAAGGAAAGGATCATATACTCAGAATCCTTTTCGGATTGGATTAACCTATTTCATTTACCATGAAGTATGCGGTGGAGGAAAGCGCAGAAAACGCATATTATAGGGTGGACTTAAGCAGTCAAGAGGGGCAGGGGCCATTCCCGCTTACTTTTTGGAGTGTGGGGTATCGCGTCGTAGTAATATGTATTAAAAGGTAAATTATGAAAGACGCTAGCAAGATCCCGGTGCGACTTCTGGCGACCACTCCGAGGGGAGAAGTTCATCTCGGTGCGAAAAGTAGGGCAACGCATCTGCCCGCAGGCCCGCAAAGCGCAGAGGGACACTCTGAATTACGCTACGGACCCTATCTAGGGGCAGTGCATTACTTGCTCCTGAGGAACAACTGCCAGAAGATACTGGCGGCTTTGGCTCACCGACTGGGCCGACCCGTAAAGCTCAAGGAGGTTGATGCCATTGAGATTCGGACAGAAAAACATGGCGCTTTCTATCACGTGGCCCGAGCCGATTTGAGCGTTTATGGACAGATAGTTTCATTCGCAGTGAACGTGGCGGTGTCCGATGCAACCAGAGCCCAATTGGAACGTGACTTCAACCTTTTGTATAGCTTAACAAGACGATATAATTATAAATTTTTGCCTCAGGTATACTTCAAAGGTGCAGGCATTTATCGGGAACCCGGTAAGCCACTGCGCTGGCTTCACATGTTTGTGGCGGAGTGGTTCCGGGACTACCACGAATTCCACCTGCATCGAGACGAATCAGATGGTTCCAGTCGGATGCTTTTGTGGGACCTGGGTCGTGGATCACGCTATTTATCCAAACACCAGTGTGTGGGGCTCTACCGGCGGGGGGCGAAAATCCTAACTCTCTACTACAATTGGAATAATTTCAAGCAGATATACCCGTGGCATCACGCGGCCGGTGACTTTATTCTGAAGGAAATGGGAGATACGGTAGATCTCCGTTTGGTTATGGTAAGGGAATATGCAGCAGTGGTAGATTTCACCACCAACAAGAAGGCTGGCAAGCTCTTAGCTCTCATACTCTTCTTCCTACACTTAACTATTCAAATGCGAATCGATCGACTGGATGGGGTGGGTGATGTGGTTTGGGCTGAAGATTACTGCTTGGAAGGTGTGGTGCCAGGCTTTCTTGAAGGACTCACAGAGGGGGAGGGGAGGCGCAGGAGAGGAATGCCGTCAGCTTTGGAAATTCATGCCCTGCTCCGGAACTTTACCGGTGAGGAATGGTTGCAGTTTCTGGTTGAATTGCTAGGAATTTACAATTTTTCTCAGGAAGAGCTATCTCTCATCCGTGATCATGGCGATGGACACATAGATCGTTTACAGCAGGTGCTGGCAAGGGTGACTTCCGGTAGTACCAAGTTAACTATCTGATATAATTAGCGTAAAGGTCTCGAGTTAATCTGTTTTAATTAATGAATATATTTGCGGGATAGATCCCTAATATATTCACTGAATTCATTTTGTTTGTCGGTGACCGTCTCGTAGTCCCAATAAGCCCCCTTCACCAACCGGATAGAGAAGGGGAGACCCTCATCTTTCGTCCATCCCAGGAGGCCTTCCAAAGCCTGGTCCGTGTCGCGCAAATAGCTTTGGAGTACTATTCCCAAGTGCGGGTAATCCCTGTATTCATATTGTTCTATGGGGATACAATCAAATATTTGTAATATCCTAGATTTACTATAAATTAGGTTAGAATATTAATAAATAGATTTAAATTAATCATCGAAGTCGGATGGCGTGGCCTGGGAATGCAAACTGGAAGGCTTTATGGAAACATAAAGTTTGGATGTGTGCCCCCAGTCTAGATTCGACTCTGTCTCACCGTGGCGGCTCAGAGCCTCAGCCGTTGTCAGGTGGGGAAGTGCATCAACAAAGCGGAAAGTTTAACCTTGAAGTTCTCATTCAAAGATACTGGCAAATATATTAATAATTTTTATTAAAGATATATTAATGTCTTTTATGATAAAGCGCCGGAGAAATAAGGTATTACAATAGGATAGAGATATAAATAAATCGTGACAATGTGAGCCCCAAGAAGGTGCTCCATTCTATTAGTCCTAAAAAACCTGGTCCTCAGAGCCAGTCTATGTATGATTTATGATTTGTCCTTCGGACTCCCATCTTTCTGGCGTGTTCCCAGTTTCAGGTTGTAGATTGCAAATTGAGGTGCATGCACTCCTTGGTTGAGGTATCGAGCTCTTAAATCTGAAATCTGCATTCTTCAAGCTAAAATCGGTTGTTACTATTCTAGCAGCAAGAATTAGTCTTGGTAGAAGTGCATTGTGAACAAAAGAAGACCGAACAAAAGAAGTTATGAAGGTAAGGTTTGCGATCTGACAAGGATCATCTGAAGGCTTTGTAGGCCGCATTATTGACCGAACGTTGTGGCGAGATTGTGGAGCGGCCATTGCCCGATGTGGAAGGTTCAATAAATGGATTGGTAATGCTTTTACGTTGTGAAGATGAGAGGGGGGGTTTTGCAGGTTTGACTGAAGGGTGACACCAATTTACTGCTATAGATTTATAAGTTTACATAATATACATTATCAGACTAAATAATTATAAGACAAACATGGCACAAAAAGGACCGAACCAAAAGAACAGTCAAAAAAATGTCTGGCTCTACCCCGGTTGCAGAAAAAAAGAGGGTCGGACATGCTGTCCGACCCCCAAGCAGACACTATTCCTCTAAAGGAAAGGAAGAATTGTCTCCTTTCCTCTTTCTGTAAATGAAGTCCTCATTTCAGAAAGAATACTTAATTAGACGCAGCCGGTGGGCTTGGGCAGCCCAGCCATCTTGCAGGCGCCTTTACCCGGTCCAGAGGGAAAGAGTTCGTAAATGTACTTGAGCTTGTAGCCGGTCACCTTGGTCAGGATTCGCACCATGGGGGCAATACCGTGCTTTTGGTAGTAGTCCTGCAGCACGTGGATGACCTTCCAATGCTCCTCGGTGAGTTCCTGAATGCCCTCAGAGGCTTTTACGTAATCAACCCATTCGGTGTTCCAACTTTCAAAAGCATCGATGAAGCCGTCTTCATCGATCTCGAACGTTTTGCCCATGTGCTCCACTGTTGCCATGAAAATCACCTCCTGATTTTGTTATCGGACCCCGTCACCAACCCCTGTGTTGGTTTTCCGGTTGTCCATGTTTCCTTTTTTCTCTCAGAGTTATTTTTTGACTCGCGCTGATGAGCCAGAGCCTTTCGTATCAAACCCTCAGCCCATTCCGGTGTACCGATGGCGTGCACATGCGTATAAGTAGCCAGCGCATTTTTATAGCACACCCCATCCTTTCCGTCCAGGATGCCGGTTCCCCTCCTCATAGCGAATACCAGCGAATTGGAATCCAGGTCAGAGTCGATTACCCGGGAGTAATGAAACTCATGTCCCTTTAAAGTGATCCCCACTGGATAAAAAGGATTATTTTCAACTACTTCCAGCTTAGTATAACCATGTCCTTGTGGCTTTTTCTCAAGCTGAAAGTCCATTGGCAGGGCCTCTACCATGGGATAGCTTCTGCCCTCAATATTCAGGCTCCGTCCCAGGTACATAAGGCCTCCACATTCAGCGTAAACCGGCAGTCTAGCTTCGATTGCCGCTTTGAGGGACCCTCTAAACTGGCTGTTGGCAGCCAGTTGCTCCGCATGTGTTTCTGGAAAGCCGCCACCTATGTATAGTGCGTCCAGACGCGGTAGCGCTTTGTCCCGCAAAGCGTTTACCGTCACCAGCCTTGCTCCCCGCTTTTCCAGGGCCTCCAAGTTCTCGGGATAGTAGAATTGAAAGGCAGAGTCCTTGATAACCCCAACAACCGGCTGGCGATAGGCCTTGCTTACCCTTTTAATGGAAGAAGCAGGTTGCCAGCCTATGGGAGGAGCCTGGTTGGCAATGGCAATTACTTTTTCCAGATCCAGGTATTGTTCCACAACCCGGATCCGGGCCAGAATGGCTTCCCGTGCTTCCGGATGCTCCTCGACTGTCACCAGACCCATGTGGCGCTCAGGGAAGTCATCTTCCTTAAGCTTTGGGATGGCGCCCACCACCGGCACGTGGCAATAATGCTCAATGGTAGTGCGCAGCATCTTCTCATGCCGGGGGCCAGCCACTCGGTTCAATATCACACCCCGAATGGGGACCTCAGGATCGAAATGCTGGCAACCCAGAACAGAGGCAGCAGCAGTGCGGGTGACCATGGAAGCATCCACCACCAGAAGCACCGGCGCTTGCAGCAATTTGGCCAGTTCGGCGGTACTACAGGAGCCTTCAGCGTCCATACCGTCGAAAAGGCCACGATTGCCCTCAATAACGGCGCCCTGCGCCTCTTGAGTGTGCTGCCAGAATGAGTCGAGGATTTGCTCCCCGCTCATCATATACGGATCCAGATTGTAGCA
>Ga0224499_10000309_pt1 | contig 12476 bp, 14 predicted proteins | sample SF_Jul11_sed_USG_3_FD_168125 | JGI IMG/M metagenome (GOLD analysis project Ga0224499, IMG submission 168125) | Sediment microbial communities from San Francisco Bay, California, United States - SF_Jul11_sed_USGS_24 | ecosystem: Environmental > Aquatic > Marine > Sediment | place: USA... | reverse complement strand
AGGTGGGGGTTGACCAGGATTGGTCCACGGCTGAGATGTGGAGTCCCGGACAAGTCTATACGGCCGACACTTTCGCAGTTTATTCCGGACTGCCGCTTGAGGATGGAACCCTGTACTACTTTCGCGTCAGGTTGTACAACGGTATCCAATGGGGTGGCTGGAGGACTCGCACTTTATACATGAACAGTGCACCCACAGAACCCATGCCGTTCAGCCCGGTGGGGGGGGAGACCGTACATGTGTCAATAGTCTCCTTGAGCGTGGATCACGGGTCGGACGCCGAAAACGATCCGCTGTTATACGACTTTGAATTATACGAGGACCCGGGATTGATCTTGCTCGTCGAGTCGGTCGAGGGCGTTGACGAAGATTCGTTGATGACATCCACCGGTTTCCTTCAAGATTTGAGCCCGGAGCAATCCTATTGGTGGCGCGCCCGGTCATTTGACGGCTTTGAAACATCCGACTGGTCTGATACCGAGTGGTTTGTGACGCGCTCACACTATGTTGTGATCCATGTTCCCGGGCAGCGTCCGACCATCCAAACCGCTGTAGAATCCGGGTTCCATGGCGATACCATCCTGGTAGCCCCCGGCACCTACCAGGAAAACATTGACTTCCTGGGTCGGCAGTTGATCTTAACCAGCTCCGAAGGCGCCCAAACGACCACGCTGACGCCGATGGACCCGGAGTTACCCACCGTTTCGATCGAGGATGTCCCGATGTCAGGCACCGAATTGGCCGGCTTTACGATAACCGGAGGTGGCCAGGAGTTCACCGTGGCAATAAAAAACGCCGTCTCGGCGACGCTCTCGGCATGTGTTTTCAGAGACAACATCCCGGTCGGCACCGCCAATAGGGAGGTCATTCGGTGTCAGGAAACGGCGGTGCTTGTGACCAGATGCCTCTTTTACGATAACGGCGGCATTGGCTGTGTGGGATTGCGGGGGGGCGCCCACGATTCCTGGATCATCAACAATACGTTTGACGGCAACGAAAGCGGTTTCTTCTCAATCGCCGGTGGTGGCTATGCGATCAATAACATTGTGACAAACTCGCTGGAACGTGGTGTCGGCGCCCTCTCGGCTTCAGATTTTACGCTACTGGATTACAATAACACCTGGAACAACAACCCCAACTATGACGTGCCCGAAACCGAGGGTGCCAACGACATTCATGTTGACCCGCTGTATACGAATCCGCTTCAGGGCGACTACTCGCTTCTCAATAGTTCCCCCTGCATCGACGCCGGGCATCCAGACTCACAATACGACGACTCCGACGGCAGTCGCGGCGATATCGGTGCGATTCCTTTTGTCATCCACTGTGTCGGTATCCGAGGCAACGTCGACTATGATCCCGGCGACGTGATTGACATCTCCGATTTGGTCTATCTCGTCGACTTCATGTTCAGCGGAGGTCCAGAGCCAGTTTGCTTTGATGAAGCAGACATAGACGGGAGTGGTGTGGAGCCGATCGACATAGCAGACTTGGTATATCTGGTCGACTACATGTTCACCGGCGGCCCGCCGCCGGCGGCCTGTCCGTGAATGCGGCACAGCCCCTTGCGAGGATTGGTCCGGGCACCCATCGAAGACTGGACTCCGGCCTTCGCCAGAATGACCGGCAAGCCGGTCTTTCTGCGCTTCGCGGCGACAAATCGCTTTTTCGGCGCTAGGCGCCCACTGTGTGTCATCGGGAGCACGCCGCCACCTCACCCTGAGCGGAGTCGAAGGGTGAATCCGCTCACACAGCAACCGTCCCAAACAAGATTTGAGACGGCCACCCTGACGAGCTACCTATCTCGTCATGCCGGACCTTGATCCGGCATCCATCGCCAAAATCGAATACTGGATTCCGGGTCAAAGCCCGGAATGACACAGGTAAACCTGTTTCTTCGCGCTACGCGCACCCCTTACTGTACATCCTGCAGAAGTGTGTAGGCTGGTGGAAATGGGTTTGTTTTACGGAAAAAGTGTTTTCAGAGCGCGGCAGTCCTCTTCGTATGTCTCAAGTCTGTACCCATGCAGGATTTGAGGTGGTTTTCGAGATGGTGTGCAAATGGCTTAGGGCGGAAAAGTCCTGCATTAGAGATACAAGATTGATGGTGATTGCCGGACCGACACTGTTTGGCGGTTATGTGTACAGCGGTTTGTTTTGCGATGGTGGTCATTGGACGGTCCTTTTATGTCCCGACCTCCAGCCACATTCTGCTACTATTTGATAGGGTTCTTATGGACTGAAGAACCCACCAGTCGCGAAACGCTCTTGGTGGGGTACCGTACCCAAGAAAGATGGTGCTATGAAGTCGATTGGTGTGTTACCAGGTTTCGCCCTACAAGAAGCTGCGTTTTCAAGTTGATCATCTATGGACAGGCAGATGTGGACATCTGCCGGGCACAGGGCAATGAAACCCGGACTGAAGGACCTGTTGATATAGGTCCATATCGTGGGTGGTGTTGGGCGACCCCGCCCGACACCTGCTGCCCTACCCACTAGCTGTCAGGCGAGTCGCCTTACAGCACCGGCACCGCAAGGCACGTCACCTGACGGCGCAGAGGGTTTTTCAACAAGCCCTGAAGTCCGGGCCACCCAGGCTTTCTATGTGCCCGAATCTGAAGACTCAGGCACCACAAGGACGGGACCCTTCGACTGCGCTCAGGGTGACACGGTTTGCCACCTCCCGCCCCCCCCCTTAACCCATTGCGCTCCAAACCGTTCTAAGGCCGGTTTTAGCTTGACTTTTTCGCTCCATTTTCATACTCTTCGAAGCTGTGATTATTGACTTTCGGGAATTTGAAACGTTCCCAGCACATAAGGTCCTGGAGGGCGGCCCGGAAAAGATTTCCCTGGATTATCAAGGGGTTCACAGCGTTCAGGCAGTGAAAGTCGACCTCTCAATCCAGAAATCCGGCGAAGAATACTTCTGCCGAGGGGAAGCCCGAGCCAGGACGACAATTGAATGCGCGCGATGTCTGGCTCTGTACGAGATGGACGTCAACAACCAGCTGGACTTTATCGTCTGCTCGGCCGATTTGCACCAAGCAAACGCCCAGGAAGCAGTGGACGCCGAAGACTATGTGCATTTTGTGGACCAGGCGATGCGCGCCGACATAAGCGAGGTGGTCAGACAGGCGATCCTGCTGGCGGTTGATCTGAAACCGCTATGTTCGGATGATTGCGCGGGGCTTTGTGCCCAGTGCGGCAAGAATCTGAACGACGGCGTCTGTGACTGCAAGAACGAAGTAATTGACGAACGCTGGGCGGCGTTGAAAGATGTCACGCCGCCCGAGCAGCAACCTGACAATAGTTGAGGAATATCTGATGGCCCTGCCTAAGAGAAGACATTCGAAAACGCGCGGTCGCAAGCGTCGCACCAACTGGAAGATCACGGCTCCGAACGTGATCGAGTGCGCGCACTGTCACCAAGCCCGCTTGCCGCATCATATCTGTTCACACTGCGGCTACTACGACGGCCGGGCGGTACTGGCGGAGAAAGAGGCGTAGGAAGAACCAATGCCGACGAGGTTGTCTGAATCATCGTCGGGTCACACCATCCCGCTGGTAGCGGGAGGCCAAGACCCGACGCAACGACCTCGCGAGACATCTTCCGACCGATGATGTAACGAATCAGTTGCGGAGTTTGATGACGGATTCCAAACCATATACCGTTGTTCTCGACGTGATGGGCGCCGACTCAGGCGAGGTGGGCATTATCGACGGCGGCGTCGAGGCGGCTATGGGTGTCGGTGACAGCCTGCATGTTACTCTCGTTGGCCAGAAGGACCTGATCGAACGAAGACTCAGCCAGTGGGACGACCTGCCGAGCAACATTTCCGTCGAGCATGCCAGCGGGATGGTACCGATGCACGTCTCGGCCTCGGACGGAGTGCGGGTGAAAGACAGTTCTATCAAAGTCGGGCTCAGACTGTTGCGCGAAGGCAAGGGTGATGCTTTTGTATCGCCCGGCAATACCGGCGCCGTAATGGGGACCTCTCTATTGACTCTGGGTCGTATCGAAGGGGTCAGTCGGCCGGCGATCACGGGAGCTTTTCCCACCTGGACGGGTCGGCCGACGGTGGTTTTGGATGTCGGCGCCAACGCCGACGGCAAACCGATGCATCTCTCGCAGTTTGCGGTAATGGGTTCGGTGTATTATTCGGTAGTATTCGGCCAGGAGGCCCCTCGGGTCGGTTTGGTATCGATAGGCGAGGAGCGTTCCAAGGGGAACGAATTGATCTTTACAGCGTTGAAACTCCTGAAGAACTCGAACATCAATTTTGTAGGCAACATTGAAGGGCGTGACATTTTATCAGGTACCGTGAACGTAGCCGTCACCGATGGATTCACCGGAAACATAATTTTGAAGTTCGCCGAATCGATAAGGCCATTTTTGGTTAAGACAATGCAACGACAGATACAGACTAATATTTTTTCGCGAGTCGGCGCAATGTTGCTGCTCCCGTTTTTGAGGCGGATGCGCAGTAATTTCGATTATGCCGAGGCCGGCGGTGCGCCGCTTTTGGGTGTCAACGGCATCGTGATAATTTGCCACGGTGCATCGGGCGCCAAGGCTATTCGCAACGGTGTGAGATTGGCGCACGATTTGGCTTCGAGAAACCTGTTGAAACGTATCAAGGATGAACTGGTAACAAACCATTTTGGACGGAATAATGGCACAACAATTGAGAGCCAGGATAATCGGGACGGGGTCATACGTTCCTCCGCGGCGAATGACCAACGCTGATTTTGAGAAGATAGTCGATACCTCGGACGAGTGGATCATCACGCGCACCGGTATCCGTGAGCGACGTATCTCCGACAACGGTATGATGTCCTCGGACATGGCCGTCGAAGCGGCCGCTAAGGCTATAGCCATGGCCGAGTGTTCGCATGAGGAAATCGAAGCAATCATCGTGGGTACGGTCACTCCCGACTATCGGCTTCCTTCAACCGCTTGTGTTGTCCAGGAGAAGATGGGTTTCCCGAATGCCGTTGCTTTCGATACCGTCGCTGCCTGTACCGGGTTTATCAACTCACTTTCGATCGGTCGTTCGTTCGTTGAGTCGGGAATGCATAAAAAGGTTTTGGTGATTGGTGTGGAGAAACTCTCCAGTATCACCAATTATGCCGACCGCAACACCTGTGTGCTGTTCGGCGATGCCGCCGGGGCGGCGGTGCTGGACGTCAGCAACAACGGCCGTGGTGTCGTGTCGACTTTCATGAAGTCGGAGGGTAATCTGCGCGAGTTGTTGTGGATGCCGACCGGTGGCGCGGTAAATCCGTATACGTCGGAATTCGCTTATGATGGTTCCGACAAAATCGCCATGAACGGTTCTGAGGTGTTTAAGGTGGCGGTGCGTCAAATGTGCGATGCCGCTTTGCGGGTTGTCGATGAGGCCGGACTGCAACCGTCGGACATATCTCTGGTGGTTCCGCACCAGGCCAATATTCGCATCATTGAGGCCCTGGCCAAACGGCTCGGCCTGAGTATGGATAAGATAGTTTTGAACATTGATAAGTATGGCAACACATCCGCTGCTTCGGTGCCGTTGGCCCTTGACGAAGCCAACCGCGCGGGGCGGATCAAACCTGACGATAACATTCTGATGGTGGCTTTCGGCGGTGGGTTGATATGGGGCGCTGCCCTGGTAAGGTGGTAGAAGAGTGAGCAAGACAGCACTGTTTTTTCCGGGGCAGGCTTCCCAGTATGTCGGTATGGGTCGCGAATTGTACGAGGCATCGGCCAAAGTGCAAAAGCTGTATCAATTGGCCTCCGACGAGATCGGCGTCGATATCGCCAGGCTGTCGTTCGATGGTCCGTCCGATGAGTTGAAACGAACTCGCTTCACGCAACCGGCGATTCTTTTGCATTCGCTGGCCGTCTTGATCCATCTTGAAGAGAACATGCCACGCTTTGATTTTGCCTGTGGTCACTCTTTGGGAGAGTACGGCGCCTTGGCCGCAACCGGCGCGCTGACTTATGAGGCTGCGGTTAAAGCCGTTGTCAAAAGAGCCGAGTTGATGGAGCAGGCATGTCAGGACCAACCGGGTACTATGGCGGCGGTGCTGGGACTGAATGAATCGCAGGTCGAAGATGTCTGCAAAGAGGCCGCGTCCATCGGTGTGGTCGTCCCGGCCAATTATAATTCTACAGGCCAGATCGCGATTTCGGGAGCCGTTGCAGCTGTGGAAGAAGCTACGGTACATGCAAAAGCTGCCGGCGCCAAAAGGGCTATAATCCTGGAAGTGGGTGGCGCTTTTCATTCTCCGCTAATGGAACCGGCCAGGCAGGGGCTTGAGGATTATCTGCGAAGTGTCAACATTGCCGCACCGGTGCAAGTGGTCGTGGCCAACGTTACGGCCCAGCCAGTGGTTGATGGTGACGATATCAAGCAGTTGTTGGTTCAGCAAGTGACCTCCCCGGTGAAGTGGTCGCAGACCATGAGCTACCTGGTGGCCAATGGTGTTGAGCGCATCATCGAAGTCGGACCCGGACGAGTACTGAGCGGGTTGGCCAAGCGCGACATGAAGCCGACCGACTCCACCAGTCTCGACAAGCTAACCGATATCGACTCTTTCATCGGCGTAACGGCCTGATTGTTGATCACAGTTTCAGCGAGGAGCGTATGAGTTTCGAGAATAAGACAGCCATAGTGACCGGCTCAGGACGAGGTATCGGAAAAGTCATTGTTTCGCAGTTGGCCGCTGCCGGCGCCAATGTGGTGGTGAGTGATATTGATCAAGCAACTTGTGAGACCACGGCTGGGGATATCGGTGCTTCGGCAATCGCCTGCCAGGCCAATGTAACCAAGGCCGATGACATTGACCGTTTGTTCAAAACAGCCTCGGAGAAATTCGAGAGTATAGATATTGTGGTAAACAATGCCGGGATTACTCGGGATGGTTTGATGATTCGGATGGATGAAAAGGACTGGGATACGGTACTTGACATCAATCTTAAAGGAGCCTTTCTTGTCACGAAAACCGCCGCCCGGATTATGATGAAGCAGCGTCGTGGTCGCATCGTGAACATCAGTTCGGTGGTTGGGCTGACCGGGAACGCCGGGCAGGCGAATTATTCCGCAGCCAAAGCCGGACTGGTAGCCCTGACGAAAACAGCGGCCAAGGAGTTGGGTTCGCGCGGTATTACGGTTAACGCCGTTGCGCCTGGTTTTATCGAGACGGAAATGACGGCCGCCCTGCCCGAAGCCGCTCGCGCATCGTTTCTGAGCAACATAGTTCTGGGACGGGCGGGAACGCCTTCCGATGTGGCCGCCGCGGTGCTTTTTCTGGCTTCCGATGAAGCGGCCTATATCACCGGTCAGGTGCTGTCCATAGATGGCGGCATGGTGATGGCTTGAAGATGAGAACGAGAGAAATAACATAGCGTTTACAAGGAGTGAACAAATGTCAGTTGAAGAAAAGGTCAAAGAACTCATCGTGGAACAGTTGGGTGTGGAGGCTTCGCAGGTCACGGAGCAGGCTAAGTTCGTTGAGGACCTCGGGGCTGACTCGCTGGATACTGTCGAGTTGGTAATGGCTTTGGAAGAAGAGTTTTCCATAGAGATCCCAGATGAAGACGCCGAGAAGATCGTTGCTGTTGGTGATGCCGTTAAGTACATCAACGAACACGCCGAGAAAGCGTAGCGCCGAAGGCGGCGTGGCAGTATGAACAGGACCGCGACTCTAAGAAGAGTGGTTGTAACCGGGATGGGGGGGATAACTCCCCTCGGTAACAACGTCGAAGATACCTGGCAGGCATTACTTGCCGGCAGGTCAGGGGTTGGTCCGTGTACCCGATTCGACGTCAGTGATTACTCGACTCAGATTGCTGCCGAGGTCAAGGATCTGGATGTCTCCGAGTTAATCGATAAGAAAGAACTGAGGCGGATGGATCTGGCCGAGCAGTATGCCATCATGGCCAGCGAAGAGGCTCTGAATCACAGCAAGCTCGATCTGGATTCGTTGGATCTTGATCTCTGCGGCGTGGTTATAGGGTCTGGGATCGGCGGTATCTCTACTTTCGAGCAGCAGCATGCGCGGCTTCTCAAAGGGGGACCCGGCAAGGTTTCACCGTTCTTTATTCCGATGATGATTACTGATATGTGCGCCGGGTTGGTCTCTATTCGGTACAACTTTCGTGGTCCCAATTATGCCACCGTGTCCGCCTGTGCTTCATCGGCGCACGCCATATCGGATGCTTTCAAGATCATTCAACGAGGTCAGGCCGAGGTCATGATCGCCGGCGGCGCTGAAGCCACGATCACGCCGGTTTCGATGGCCGGTTTTTGTCAAGCCCGCGCTATGTCCACGCGCAACGATGATCCGACAGCCGCTTCGCGGCCGTTCGACAAGCAGCGTGATGGGTTTGTGATGGGCGAAGGGGCCGGGATCTTGATATTGGAAGCGCATGACCATGCAGTAGCGCGCGGTGCGCGTATGTACGGCGAGATACTCGGCTCGGGCATGACGGCCGACGCTCACCACATTACCGCACCTCATCCCGAAGGTCACGGCGCTCGTCGGGCCATGGAGGCGGCCTTGAAAGACGCCCAGTTGACATCGGACCAAATCGATTATGTCAACACCCACGGTACGGCCACCGGGCTGGGTGATATTGCCGAAACCAAGGCAATCAAAGATGTGCTGGGCGATCGTGCTTACGAGATTCCGTGCAACTCCACCAAGTCGATGTCGGGGCATCTGCTTGGATCAGCCGGCGCCATCGAGGCGATCGCGACCATACTGTCCATCGATGAAAGTGTCGTGCATCCCACAATCAATCTTGATTACCCCGATCCGGACTGCGATCTGGATTATGTACCGCAGAAGAAGCGGGAGGTTTCCATAAACTGTGCGCTGTCGAATTCGTTCGGCTTTGGCGGTCACAACGTCACCCTGGTGGTCGGCAGCGTGAACGGCAGCAGATAATAGATGAGTCTTTTTGACAATCTAAGAAAAATACTTGGTGTGGCGGTGAGTGCACACGCGGCGGACCTCTATGCCGTGCAGGAATTGCTGGGCTACCATTTCCGCGACACCGCACTATTACTGCTCAGCCTCACCCATCGCTCATATTCACGATTCGATCAGGATCACTCACCATCCAACGAGCGGTTGGAGTTTCTCGGTGACTCGGTCCTGGGGCTGGTCATCGCCGATCAGTTGTTCCAAGACAACCCCGATCTTCGCGAGGGAGAACTCACTCAGACCAAAGCAAAACTGGTCAATGAAAACGCGCTGGCCTCGGTAGCCGGGGATATCGGGCTGAACAAGTTTCTTCGTTTATCACCGGAAGAAGATAAAGCCGGTGGGCGCAGCCGTCCGTCGATCATCTCCGACGCTTTCGAGTCGGTCATTGCGGCGGTCTATCTCGATGGTGGATTGGAAGCGGCCCGTGATGTAATTCTGCGGTTGATCTACTCACGACGAGATGAGCTGGCGACCGATTCGGCTCAACGTAATTTCAAGGGAGAACTACTTGAGTTGACCCAGTCGCGCGGTGATGGTGCGCCGCGTTATGATGTTTTGGCTGCTGAGGGACCCGACCATCGCAAGCGGTTCAACATCGCCGTCAATGTGGCCGGTCAGCGAGTCGGCTCAGGCGAAGGATCATCCAAGAAAGAGGCGGAACAACAGGCCGCCGCCGTTGCGCTTAAGAAGCTCTCCGAAGATGCGCCCTAGCCGTTGGTCGTATCGTTGCGTCGCGGATCGCTTGAATCGCATCACCAAGACGTAGCCGACCCCGACAAAACTCCAACGTTTGATCTTTCCACATCACGTCCGCCTGTGAACATCGCTTTGGTTCTACCGTATGTCACAACGGCTAAGAGATGCACAGGCAGGATAGTATCCGCGAGATTGATCCGGCACCTGACAACAATGTGGTTCGCTTGCGGACAAGACCATGTCAATGTTTTATATTGACTTGATTTTCAAATTGTGGTTTATGGGTGCATCTGAACGGGTATCCCTGCATTCGTGCATAACCTGTCCGTCGGATGTGTAGGAAACCTTGAACCTTTTGTCAGGAGCATCAGCGAATGCGCAAAGCAACACGGAAAAAGCCAGCTCGAAAGGCGGCGGCTCGGAAAACCACTCGCAAAGCCGCGCCGCGCAAAGCCGCCAAGAAAAAAACCGGTCGCCCCGGTGTGAAGCCATGGAGCGCCGCTGAACTCAGCATGCTCAAGAAGTCTTACAAGACGACGACGGCGACCGCTATAGCCAAGAAACTCAGAAGGACCTTGTCGTCGGTGAAGGCGAAGATCAGAGTTTTGGGTCTGAGCAAGCCGAAGGTTGCTCGCAAAGCGGCGCCGAAACGCAAGGCCGCCCCCAAACGTAAGGCAGCTCCCAAGCGCAAAGCCGCCGCCAAGAAGAAACCGGCCAAGAAGGCTGCCGCCAAACGGAAACCGGCCAAGAAAAAAGCGGCCGCCAAGAAAAAGCCGGCTCGCAAAAAACGCTAAGAAGAGATCGAACGGAGATCTCTCTTTCTTGCAGTAACACCTATGGGTGTAAAGCCCGCCATCAGGCGGGCTTTTTTTTTGGTGGTAGTTTCATTTCATGACTCACAGCATGCTCCAAGGCACAGGGTTCATGCTTCGACTGCGCTCAGCATGACACGGTCAAGCAGTGTTTCTCACCTTCTGGCCATGGTTTTGGACCTGCGGTTTGCTCTGGAAACCCGGGGCAAGGGGAGTGTTGAAAAAGGTCCATGTCGTGGGTGGTGTTGGGCGACCCCGCCCGACACCTGCCGTCCAACCCACTGGCTGTCAGGCGAGTCGCCTTACAGCACTTGCACCGCAAGGCACGTCACCTGACGGCGCAGAGGCTTTTTCAACAAGCCCCAAGCCCACGGGCCACCCGCCCCACCCATGTGTTGCGGTGGGTCCTGTTCGCCGCGGCGGACGCGAGCGAATCCGTGTGACCCGCCGCCGCTGTCCAACATGGGGTTGGGTGTCGGGTCACAACCCCCGCTATCGCGGGGTCCAGGACCCGACACAACGTATACCGGGCTTGTCAACAAGCCTCAAGCAGTCATGCGGGGGTGCATGACGGCACAAGAGAAGAGTGGATTCCGGACTTCGCCAGTATGATGGAGGAGGGTTAGCCAGGTGCGTGGTTGGCAATAACGAGTTCCAGGGTCTTTCAACACCCTCACCAGTCTGCACGCTACTTGACAAACAAACCGGTTTTCGACATATTCGCCCGAAGACAACTTGGACGGTTCCGAGATTTCCTAATAGGAGCAAAAATGAATATTGTCGTTCTGATAAAACAAGTACCTGAAATTGCACTGATAAAAGTGGATGAAGCAGCCAACGAAGTAGTCCTGCCGCAGGGGCCGGGAATGGTCAACCCCTTCGACGAATACGCCGTGGAAGAAGCTCTTCGCATCAAAGAGCAATCCGGGGGGACGGTCAGCGTTATTTCGGTCGGTTCCGAGCGCACCGACTCTGCCCTGCGGGCCTGCCTGGCGTTGGGGGTCGATGAAGCCTACCTTTTGTGTGACGATTCTTTTGTCGGTTCCGACCCTCAGGCAGCCGGTCGCATTCTGGCCGCCGGTCTAAAGAAACTTGACGGTGTCGATCTGATTCTGGCCGGTAAGCAGGCCATCGATTCCGACGCTGCTCAGGTTCCCACGGTCGTGGCAGCGCTTTTGGATCTGCCGCAGGCTATGTTTGTGCGTAAGTTCGAGTCGGTCGAAAGCGGTTCGGCTACTGTGCAGCGCACTACGGAAGAAGGATACGATCTGATACAGTTATCGCTGCCGGCCGTGGTTTCGGTGGTGAAAGAGATCAACGAACCCAGACTGCCATCGTTGAAGGGCAAGATGGCGGCCAAGAAGAAGACAATCACCACCTGGACCGCGGCTGATTTGGAGATCGATTCCGGTGGTGTCGGCGAGGCATCGTTGACCAAGACGATCAAAGTGTCGGTACCGCCGCCGCGTCCTTCGGGTGAGATGGTCGAAGGGGAGACACCGGAGGAGATCGCCGGAAAGTTGTTCGACAAACTCAGAGACAAACAGGTTTTGTAATCGCCAAGCCGCCTTCGGGCGGCTTTTTTATTGTCTTGATAACCGGCAATTGGGCGGTCGCACGTCACCTGGTTCGGCGCATCGTTGTTTCGGCCACCAGAAACGGTTCCTATAGCGGGTTTAGCCAGACCTTTTTCATGTTTGACACTCTCGCCAAGTTGCCGATATATTCGAATAGATGCAATACAATCGCAACCATATCATCCGCCTCACGCTGCTTGCGTTGTGGCTACTGACGGCGCGGTTGGCTGTGAGTGCCGACGCTGGTCTGATCGACTTCGCCCTGTCCGATGTCCGGGTACTATATGTCTATGATGACGACAGGACGATAGACTGGCCGACTCTGTACTACCTGAACGATGAGTACGGATGTCGGGTGGACCTGGTGACACTAAAGCCGCACACACAGTTTCATACCGCTACTACCTCGCTGCCG
>Ga0224499_10000301_pt1 | contig 12544 bp, 14 predicted proteins | sample SF_Jul11_sed_USG_3_FD_168125 | JGI IMG/M metagenome (GOLD analysis project Ga0224499, IMG submission 168125) | Sediment microbial communities from San Francisco Bay, California, United States - SF_Jul11_sed_USGS_24 | ecosystem: Environmental > Aquatic > Marine > Sediment | place: USA... | reverse complement strand
GATGCAGGAAAACTACCGCACGCGTTTTGTCACCCTCAAACTTTACCGATCTTTGAATCCGCCCGTATTGCTGCCATGGCAGCCCTTGCTGCAGGCCCTGGCAGCTTCGACTCCCCTGACTGTGCTGCATGGAGCTCACGACCCCTACATTCCCGGCTGGACGACGCGTCTTTTTCATACCGAAGATGTGCGCGTTCTGGAAGACGCGGGACACTGGGTGCCGGCGGAAGCGCCCGGTGCCGTACTGGCCGCCCTTGGTGTCGCCGCGCCGGAAATCCATAACGGACAAACCTGAAAGCGCGGGTAGTTACGCGTGTCAGAACTGAATCAGCGCATAGCCCTTGTTTTGTAATGTTACCAACGCGGTCATGGCCGACAGCGCCTGTTTGACATTCGGCGCAAATTCCCCGGCTGAGAAACCACGATAGGCAGCGGTTTGCCCGCAGACGATAAATTCGACACCGGCGTCGGCAAGTTGGGCAATCAGTGGCGAATTGGGGTTGGCAATACCATTTCTTTGCTTGTAGGCGCTGTCCGACAACACGTCACCGGCAGCGGCACCATGGATGACGAGCGCAAGGTGCATCTGCGCCGGGTCGATTCCGTTTGCCGCATGCATGTTGAGAAACCGCGCGGCTGTTTCGATGCGGGGGTTGACGAGATCGGCGTCCTGGTCGGATCGCGCAATGTCGAAGACGACGTGGTAGTCGCTTTCGGTGGCGGTAACAAAACCGGGCGCCGCGACCGGGTAGTGCGGCCCGAAATCCTTAATGACCGGCCCGGTCGCGGGTGCGGCGGATTCGGCATGTGCGACGCTGGCGAATGCCAGTCCCGCCACGAAAATGACAATAATGGTAGATCTCACAGTCGTTCCTCTTTACCTGCCCGGCCGGGATACGGCCAAGAGTGTAAACGGCCGAGTCCGGGCCGCAAGAGGAGGCGCCGGAAAACGCCCCCGCCGCACTTTGCTGCGGGGGTGTCGCCCGGCCGGATCAATACATGTGTTGTCCGCCGTTGATCGAAAGAGTCGACCCGGTGATGAAGTCGGCGTCTTCGGCTACCAGGAACATCACGCCGCGCGCAATGTCGTGGGCACGTCCAAGTCGCCCGGCCGGAATACGGCTGATGATCTTCTCCAGTACTTTTTCAGGCACGGCTCGCACCATATCGGTATCGACATAACCGGGAGCGATAGCGTTGACCGTAATATGATGGCGGGCGCCTTCCTGCGCCAGTGCCTTGGTAAACCCGTGAATGCCGGACTTGGCCGCGGCATAGTTGACCTGCCCGTACTGGCCGGCCTGTCCGTTTACTGACCCGACGTTGACTATGCGGCCGAAGCCGCTCTCGCGCATGCCCTCGATCACTGCACGGCACGCGTTAAAACATCCGCTCAGGTTGGTCTGAATTACGTCCTGCCACTGCTCCGGTGTCATCCTGTGCAGAACACCGTCGCGGGTGATCCCGGCATTGTTTATCAGGATCTCGACGGGCCCGCCGAGGTCCTCTGCTATCTGGGCAAATCCCTTCTCGCATTCCGCGAAACTGCCAACGTCGAATTTGTACGCCGGAATTCCGGTTTCCTCGGTGAACTCGCGGGCCCGCTCTTCATTGCCCGCGTAGGTGGCTGCCACCTTATGGCCGGCTTCCTTCAATTCCACCGCGACCCTTGCGCCGATGCCCCTGCTTCCTCCGGTGACTACCGCAACTCGCCCCATGACGGCCTCCTTGGTGATTCGATTACCGATTTCTTGTTTTGGTGTATGTATTTATCGCTCGACGCAAATAGCAATACCCATGCCGCCGCCGATGCAAAGTGTCGCAAGCCCTTTGTTGACGTCGCGCTTTTCCATTTCGTGGAGCAGCGTCACCAGTACGCGGGTACCGGAGGCGCCGATCGGGTGGCCAAGCGCAATCGCACCGCCGTTGACATTGACGATGTCTGTGTTCCAGCCGAGTTCCTTGTTGACCGCGCAGGCCTGGGCGGCAAATGCCTCGTTCGCCTCGACCAGTTCGAGGTCGCCAATATCCCATCCGGCTTTTGCAAGGGCTGCGCTGCTGGCCGGAATCGGGCCACTACCCATGATCGCGGGATCGACGCCTACCGTTGCCCATGAAACGATGCGTGCCACGGGTTTTATGCCGCGATTGGCGGCCTCTTCCGCGCTCATCAAAACGACTGCCGCGGCGCCATCGTTGATGCCCGATGCATTGCCCGCGGTCACACTGCCTTCCTTGCTGAACGCCGGTCGGAGTTTTGCGAGCGAGTCCACCGTGGTATCGGGTTTCGGATGTTCGTCGGTTGCAACGACCGTTTCGCTTTTTCGCGTTTTCACGGTAACCGGGACGATCTCGTCCTCGAAGCGACCTGCTGCCTGGGCTGCGGCAGCCTTGGCCTGAGAGGCAGCAGCAAACGCGTCTTGTGCCTCGCGCGAAATTTCCCACTTGGCGGCGACGTTTTCCGCCGTAGTGCCCATGTGGTAACCCTTGAACGCGTCAAGAAGTCCATCCGCGAGCATCGTATCCACGAATTCCTGCGATCCCATTTTGCGGCCACCGCGAAGATGGGCAGCATGCGGTGCCTGGCTCATGCTCTCCTGGCCGCCGGCCACGACAATGGCGCTGTCGCCGCTGAGTATTGCCTGGTAGCCCATCGCCACCGAGCGCACCCCCGAGCCGCAGAGCTGGTTGATTGTCACGGCCGTGCGGTCGGCCGGAATTCCGGCGCTGATAGCTGCCTGGCGTGCCGGATTCTGGCCGCACCCGGCCGTAAGCACCTGGCCCATGATGACCTCGGAGACCTCATCGGGCTGGACGCCGGCGCGGCGCAATGCCTCGACGATAGCCGCCGAGCCAAGCTCGGCCGCGCTAAGTGTGCTGAGCGCCCCATTGAATGCACCGATTGCGGTGCGCACGGCACCGGCTATGACAACTTCGGTCACGGCGAAATCCTCCTTATTGGTTGATAGCATTGTCTGCCTGCGGCGGACGCGATTCCATTCGACTTTCGGTTAACCGGTTGAGATCTTGCCCGGCGCTGGCTGCCGCCGCGTATCTTGGTTAAGCTTTGATCTCGGTATACGGATAGAGGCGACAGCATGAGTATAGTAGCCCGGGGAGGGCTGGTCGGGCTGGTGCTGCGTTTTGCCGGGCGGCTGCGTTTTCCCTACCTGTTCGCGCTGACTGCGATCATGTTTGTGGTCAATCTGTTCGTACCCGATGCGGTGCCGTTTGCCGACGAGATCCTGATGGGATTGCTTACCGTCCTGCTTGCCAGCATTCGCAAGCGCCGCGACCCGGCCGACGAGTCGCAGCCCGAGCAAACGTCAAAATAGCGGCCCGCGGTCGTCCTGCCGGCTCAGAACAACCCCATTTCCAGACCCGCCGCCAGTGTCATTCCCAGTTCCCGGCAGGCATCGAGCCCGACCTCGTCGAGCTCGCCGCGCACGATCACGGGTTCTGCGACCTCGCGAAAGCGATAGCCGGGGGTAATGCGGCGAATGGCGTTCAGGGCGCCTGTACCGTCGTTGCCGCAACCGATGAAGATCGCAATAGGCAGGCCTTCCGTTTTGCCCTCGCACCGGTAAAAAGTGCGGTCGAAAAAGTCCTTGAGCGCGCCGGACATGTAGCCGAAATTTTCCGGGGTTCCGAAGATTACGCCGTCGGCCCAGAGCAGATCCTCGGCATCGGCGTCGAGTGCCCGGCGCATGCGCACAAAGACTCCGCCGATCGAGTCATCCGTTGCCCCCTCGAAGACGGCTTGCGCCATTCTTTCGTTTTTGACGCCCTGCGTGTGGAAGACGATCAGGAGATTCTTGTGGTTGCCGGTTTCGTCTGGATCCATTGGAAGAACTTCGTGTTGTGTGGATGAGAAGGCCGCGCTCGCTACCGCCATGTTTTGTATCCACAGTCGGTGCTGGCCGTTCCTGGCGGTGGCCCGGGCATCGGCCCGCCCGGCTGCGCAAGCGCTGGCCGAGGGAATGATAGTATCCGCGAATCGGAAGGGCTAACGATCTTCGGAGCTTTGCCAAAGTGCGGCCGTGGGGGTGAGGCTGGCGTCGCCGCCGGCACCGGGCGCCTGGCCAAACGCAAAAGGTGTTACGCAGTAGCAGGGAGAATGGCGGAAAGTGAGAAATCTCAGCGGCAAGGTAGCAGTAGTCACCGGCGCCGGGTCGGGAATTGGCAGGGCCGTGGCCGGAGAATTGGCGCGCCAGGGATGCCATGTGGCCCTTGCGGACGTAAACGAGGCGGGACTGGCGGAGACCCTGCAGGGACTGCTTGGACTGCCGGTAACAGTGACGACCCATGTGGTGGACGTTTCCAGCCGGGATGCAGTCGAGCGGCTGGCGGCTGAAGTAATCGAACGTCACGGTGCCGTCCATATCCTGATCAACAACGCCGGTGTCGCGGTTGCCGAGCGGGCAGAAAAAATCCCGTATGAGGATTTCGAGTGGTTAATGGGCATCAATTTCTGGGGTGTTATTTACGGATGCACGGCATTCCTGCCGCACATGAGAGCAGCCGGTGAAGGACATATCGTCAATATTTCCAGCGTTTTCGGACTGATCGGGATGCCGACCCAGGCCGCCTACAATGCGTCCAAGTTTGCGGTAAGGGGGTACACGGAGGCTCTGGACCAGGAGCTCGAGAACACGCCTATCAGGGTGTCGTGCGTATGTCCCGGCGGTATTCGGACGGAGATCGTTCGTAACGCCCGTGTTCCTGGTGCTTCGGGCGCCATGCCGTCAAAGAAGGAGCTGGCAGGCACTTTCGACAAATTGGCGCGGACCAGCGCGGAAGAGGCGGGCGCCACGATCGTACGCGGTATCCAGAATGACAGAAAGCGAATCCTGATCGGAGCGGACGCACGCATGATAAATCTTATCGTTCGTCTATTTCCGGTTGCCTACCCTGCGCTATTGCGCCGTCTGATGCCGGCTCCCGGTATCAACAAGTAATTACGCCGCTGTGCGGCGGCGCGGTAAGTCCCTGTTTTTTTTCGCTACCGGGTTTGCCGACCCCAGCACTCATCATGTTAGACTTGTTGCCTGTCGATTAGGGGACGGCCGGGCAGTCATATCCGGGCATGGTTTAGTGAGGCCGGAAACGCGGCCGCGTTGCGGGCCACGGGTTGGTCGGGACGAGAACAAATGATGCGATGGATCGAGCGAGCATTTTGGGGTGCCGGCATTGCTTTGCTGGTGGTGTATGGAGCGATCCGTGTCGATGGTGAAGTCGGCCGGCAACGCGGTCTCATCGCGTTTCAGAGCGCCCATGCGACGACGGCGGCCGGCGAGGTCGACGTTGCCAAATACGAAGACGTCCCCGCGCCCGACCAATCGTTGTGGAATGCCAAGCGGGTCAAAGATTACGAAGCCAGCCTTCGTTCCGACATGGCGCCGCCACGCGGAGTCCTCGAGATCCCGGATCTCAACCTCGAAGTGCCGATCTATGCAGGCACCACCGAGCTCGTTCTCAATCGCGGGGTCGGGCTGGTCGACGGTACCGCGCGGCTCAACAAGGGTGGTAACACCGCGTTGTCGAGCCACCGCGATGGCTACTTCAGGGTCCTGAAGGATATCGAGAAGGGCGACGCGGTCATTGTTGACAGCCCGCGCGGAAAAATGACCTACCGCGTGAGCGAGACGTTTGTTCTCGACAAGATGGATGACAGCGTGCTGGACCCGACGCCGGAGCCGACGGTGACGCTGGTTACCTGCTACCCGTTTTATTTTGTCGGGAATGCCCCGAAACGATTTATAGTACGCGCCGTTCTCGAGAAAAACCCCGAGGCGGAGCAAACCACGGATCTCGCTCAATCCGCTCCGAACGCGGTCGCTGAGAACTAGCGCAAAGGGGCTGGCGGGAGTTTATGAAAACAATAGGACAGGAGAGAAAATTAATGAAAAGCAGATGCCTCATCGCTCTTACGGCGCTGATCGGTCTGGGGATGTCGCAGGCGAGTGTTGCACAGAACAAAACCTGTAGCGACATAGATTTCACGCCAGAAGCTCTTTCGATGTACCCGGATCTTGCCAGTGCATGCCAGGCTGTCGTGTACAAAGATGGCAAAGAGTACGTCATGGTTGTTGGCAGAGTGCTTGCCGTGCGTGGCGGCGGTAAACATGTCAACCTGCAGTTCAAGGATGGCGGCCGTTACTGGATAAATCCGAATCAAAATCAGAACATCACGCTGTTGCCGGTTGGTGGTGTGCCGGAGCAGTCGACAGCCACGGGTTCTGGCGAATCGCGCATCAAGCCGTCCGAACTCGTACGCGGTATGGAACTCGGCATCTATCTGCCGACCGACACCTGGGCAATTCACTTCGAAGAAGAAGAAGAAGTGTATGTGCCTGTCGTGATGACGCCGGTTGAGACCATCGAGATCATTGAGCTCGAACCGATGCCGACCACGGCTTCCCCGGTTCCGCTGATCGGTCTGCTGGGTGGGTTGTTTGCGCTGATCGGTGCCGGTTTCACGTTCGTCCGCCGTCGCGCCTGAGCGTTTCCGACCCCTGAGTCGGTAGAAGACAAAGCGCGTCGCCGAATGCCGGCGACGCGCTTTTTTTTTGTGGCCGGACCGTACCCCGCTGACCTGGTTGCAGGGTCGATTCCTTAGGCCGACCGCAAGGCGAAAACCGGTCAGGCGGCCTGTGCCTTGGCCAGGTACTTCTCGAGGTCTTCGGAGCCGCCGATCTTCGCGCCGTTGATAAATATCTGCGGGAACGTATTCGCTCCGGCGACCGCGCGCAGAGTCGTATCGGTATAGTCGCGGTTCAGCACCAATTCCTCGAAGTCGATGCCCGCATCGCGCAGAAGACCTTTGGCGCGCACGCAGAATGGGCAACCCTCCCGGCTCAGGACGGTAACGTCAGCCGGCGCAGACGCACTCGGCGCGACATAAGCCAGCATCGTGTCGGCATCGGAGACCTCGAACGGGTCGCCCGGATTGTCGGGCTCGATGAACATTTTCTCCACGATGCCATCGCGCACCAGCATCGAGTAGCGCCAGGAGCGCTTGCCGAATCCGAGATCTTCCTTGCCAATCAGCATTCCCATGCCTGCGGTGAAATCACCGTTACCGTCCGGCAGAAACGTAATGCGATCCGCTTTCTGGCTCCGCTTCCACTCGTTCATGACGAATGCGTCGTTGACGGAAATGCAGATCACCTCATCGACGCCGTTCTTTTTCAGGGCGGGAGTCAGATGGTTATAACGCGGCACGTGAGCCGAAGAGCAGGTAGGGGTGAAGGCGCCGGGCAACGAGAAAACGACTACCGTCTTGCCCTCGAAGATGTCCTTGCTCGTCAATTCGACCCATTCGTGATCGCGCCGGGTGCGAAAGGTGACTTCCGGTATTCGTTTTCCTTCGGTATTGTCGAACATTGTAATTCTCCTGTTTGTTGGACTAAATCTGGTTGTCGCAATCAGGCGGCCTTCTCGATCAGGCTCCGCAGCATCCACGCATTTTTCTCATGCACCTGCATGCGTTGGGTGAGCAGGTCCGCGCTGGGTTCGTCGGCGGCCGCCTCCACGACCGGAAATACTTCCCGTGCGGTCCTTGCCACGGTCTCCTGGGCGGTTACCAGCGCGGCGATCATCGCCTGGGCGTCGAGGGTGCCCGCGTCGTCCTGAATCGACGTGAGCGCCTGAAATTCGCCGTAGCTGCCCGGTGCGGGGTGACCCAGCGCGCGAATGCGTTCGGCGATTTCGTCAACGGCAAGCGCAAGCTCCGAGTACTGCTCTTCGAACATCTGATGAAGCGTCATGAACATCGGGCCGGTAACGTTCCAGTGAAAATTGTGAGTTTTCAGATACAGGGTGTAGCTGTCGGCGAGCAGCCTGCTGAGACCGCTTGCAATTTTGGCTCGCTCGTCGCTGCTGATTCCAATGTCGATGGTCATGTCGCTGTCTCCTGTCAAATAAGCGTTTAACGTATCCTAGGCTCTGCCTTTCTGCATGTAAAACAGATTAAATAATTTAAAATAATCGTTAAAATAGATTATAGTATTGACTTGTGCCGGCCACTGGCTGGCGTGTTACCGCCTCAAACCGGAGAGTGACCCATGGCAGAGCATCGTTCACGCCAGCCAACGCTCAGACAACTGGGCTATTTTCTCGAGCTGGTCGAGCGGCAGCATTTCGGCCGCGCCGCGGAGGCGTGTTTCGTCAGCCAGTCCGCGTTCAGTAATGCCATCCAGGAACTCGAAACGACGCTCGGCAGACAGCTTGTGGACCGGACCAACCGGCGTGTCACTATCACCGCGACGGGTCAGGAGATTGCGGTCCAGGCGCGCTTGTGCCTGCGCGACGTCGAGGCGCTGGTTGAAATGGCGCGTCGCGACGACGAGCCTCTGACGGGCCGGCTAAGACTCGGTGTTATTCCGACCATCGCGCCGTTTATGTTGCCACCGTTACTACCCGAGTTGCGGCGACGTTTCGATAAGTTGCAGTTGTTACTGGTCGAGGGTCAGACCCTGGAAGTTCATGAGCGACTGTTACGTGGAGATCTCGATGCCATCCTGATCGCATTGCCATTCGAACTTGCTCATGTCGAGGTATTGCCTCTGTTCCGGGAGGGATTCCGGCTGGCCTGCCGCAGCGATACGACACTGGTCGATCCGGAAAACTATCGCTTCAATCGTCTGAATGCGGAGTCAGTGATGTTGCTCGAGGATGGTCATTGCTTGCGAGACCATGCGATGGCTGCGTGCCGGGTCCGCAACACCGACACGGTTAACAGATTCGCCGCCACCAGCATTTTGACGCTGATAGAAATGGTAGACGCCGATCTCGGCGTTACGTTTCTGCCGGAGATGGCGGAAGGCTCGGCCCTGTTGCGGCAAACGAGGGTCAAGACGTTTCCGCTGAAGGAACGCGGATATCGCGAGATCGCGTTGCTATGGCGCAGCGCCAGCGGGCGTGGCGAGGAGTTCCGGATGCTGGGTGAGTTCCTCGCCGGTTTCGCTGACAGAAAGAACCGGCGCCGGTCCGCCACACTCTGAGCTTCCGTAGCACGACCGATGCATTGTGCCGGGGCGGTCTCGTCTTGCCCCGGGTTGTGGCAACAACCTGCCCGATTTGATCCGATCCGCCTGAGCTTCCGCAGCACGACCGATGCGTTGTGTCGGGGTGGTCTCGTCTTGCTCCGGGTTGTGGCAACAACCTGCCCGGCGTGATCCGATCCCGCGACACCGTGGTGACCGCCAGCGAGAAGCGTCTGCGTTGTGTAAGAGTCCGGGCCGGTTATCGATTTCAGTGGCGCCGATGCGCGGGCCATCGCCGCATACCCGCGGCAATGCTCGAATACCGATAGTGACCGGTCTCCGCAACGTGTGGCGTCTCTGCGTGCGCCGGCGCCCATCGTCAGACCCTGATTCGCGCGATGGCGCCGTCCTGCAGCGCCGCGGTCCGGGTTGCACCGTGCACCGTCAGCGAACCGATCGTGTCACTTTGCGCCGACACCGCAAACTCACTCGGCATACGACGTAGTGGATTTCGTGGTTGAGGCCTGCATCACATGGCTGGCCGGGAAATTTTGCCCGGTTCGCTGATTCATCGTCCCGTTCAGTTTCGGTTCAGCCTCGTCCCCGTACTGTGATTGTCAACGCGCAGTGCATCGGCCTGCGCCTTGTTTCCGCTACCTGCAAGGAGAGAGCAGTCATGAATGTTTCCACGCCCATGCCAATGCGGCGAAGGCACGTGCGAGTGGCGGCGCTGATTCCGCTTGGCGCGATCCTCGCCATGAGCCTGACCCTGATAACCCCCGCCCGGTCCGACACCGCCGGCGGTCCGACGATTCGTCTTTTCCCTACCTCGGTGCTCGAGGATATCAAGGAGACCGGATACGTCGCTGAAGAAATGGAAACCGGGCTGCAGGATGTCATCGCGCGGATGGATCAGCAGAGCCAGTTGTACCAGGACAGCAAGTGCGACGGCGCCGAGGGCGATCCCGGTTGTGGACGAATTGCCAAGCAACTGGGTGCCACCTATCTGGAAATGCTCAATGTAATGAACGAACGCCTGCCCGATATGGAACGGGCGGTCAATGCAACCCGGAACAGCCTCGAGAAACGGCTGCGCGGAGAGCTGGGTCAGAAGATGACGTCGTGGACTTTGCAGGAGAACCTGCTTGGCAACACGCCCGCCGGTAACGCGTCGCCGGCGCCGCGGATGCGCGGGCGTTCCGGCATGCGGCTGTCGCAGCGATTTCAGCAGTATTACCAGCTGGTTGCGAGTTCCGGCGCGGGAGCCTCGAACCAGTCGATGGCGGTCGTCGCATCGGACATCTACCTCGATATGAACGAGGCATCGGAGTTGATCGCCCGGACCCAGGAGGAGATCGGGCGCGCCACCTTGATGGAACAGCTCAACCAGTCCTTCGGCACGATCACGCCCGAGATGCAGCAGGTCGTCGACGGGGTCAAGTCGATCCTGTTCGGAGACTCTGAGGCACCTTACCAGGTGGCCGGGCCGCCGCCCGGGAGTGAGGAAAAGCCATACAAGAGTCCGCTGGAAATGTGATCCGACCACCACCGTCGCTATCTAGAAGAGGAATTACAAATGAAATACAAGTTAATGAAAAAAAATTATTTATATGTGCTTTCACTGCTGGGAATCTCGATGTTGGCGGGTTGCGCGACGACGCCGGGCGCCTGCGAACTGGCGGCTGAACGAAATCTCGACAGCGCCTTCATCAACGCAAAAGCCAAACTCGCTGACGGCTGCGAGGCACACTTCGATTCGTATTTCGACCAGCTGCTGGGTGTCGCCGCAGGCGATCCGCAACCGGCCAACAAGCAGAAGTTCAGTGACTTTCTCGGCTGGTCAGCCGACGAAGGAATACTGAGCCGGAGACAGGCGCAAAAACTCTATAACCGGTATTTCAACGTCAAGTTCATGGCGCTTGCGGGCGACTACAACAATTGTGCCCAGACCTGTCCGCGCAAAACACGCGTGTTGACTGCGATGGAAGCCGAACTCACTGACAAGGAGCGCGGCCTGGTCAAGGTCAGCCAGGACCCGGCGAGTTATTACCGCGCCGACCGACTGTTTCAGGAAACAGAGCTGGTGCTCGAGGCGACCTGCACAGCTTGTGCCAATCGTTGAGGCTGAGTCCATGAGCCGCGATGTCACAGTCAATACGGGTTTTCTCCAGGGTGTCGGTGCCGGTGCGCTCGGCGCGGTACTGGCTGGCGGTGGCTTGCTGATTTGGCTGGATCGGCCTGAATCCGCGCCCGCTGCGCCCGGCGAGTTATGGAACTGGGCATGGCACAACCTGGGGTTGTCCCTTCCGGTATTTGCAGTCGTGTTGCTGCTTTTCGTTCGCAGCCTGAGCCGGTTGGTATCTGCGCTGGAATGCGATGCCCCGATCGACGAGGTGGCGCAACTGGAACATCTGGCCGATACGTGGACCAGCCTGTTTTTCGGCGTGGGTGTTATCTGGACCGCGATCGGTTTGCGGCAGGCTTTGATTTTTGCTCTGGGTAACCCTGAGGCGAGCATGGCAGCGGGCGCATTCGAAATGTTGCGGCGCCTGGTCGACGGCGGAATTCTCATCGCGTTGTCGACGACGATTTTCGGCGGCATCGGTGGCTACCTGATGCGAGTCGTGAAAACACTGTCTGTCGGTGCCGCGCTGCGCCGCTACTACGGCCAGGTCATGATGGCCCCGACCCGCGAACTCGCCGCGGCCGTGCAGCGCATCGAGGCGCGTTTGCACACCGCCGGGGCAGGCGAGGAGGCTGCATCGTGATTGGCGGACCGGCATGGGGCGGCGGCGTTGACGATGATGCCGGCATGCAGGCGCTGGAGACAGACGTCATGCGCTTCATGGCGATCCTCGCATTTTGCCTGCTCGCGGTGTTCGCGTTGGTGCAGAGTGTGCCGTGGTCGCCGCAGGTTGCGGAGGTTGCAGAAAAACCCGCCGCACCTGCAGTCCCGGCCGTAGTCGGCGCCGGGCCAGCGGCATCGGCGGCGCAGAAAATCGCTGCGAAAATACCTGAACCGAACACCCCACCGCCCGGCGAAAATATCAAGCGGGGTGCTCCGCGCACGTTTATGCCGGCTCCGCAGATGCAACAGGAGTCGCTTGCGTCGTTACCCGATCAACCCGATGCGGTGCCAGCTCCGGTAGCCGCGACAGGAGCGGCGGAAATTATCCGTAACAACGCCACCGCCACACCCGCCTTGAGTGCCGGTGACATGACTGAAGTTGCGACCGCGAGTGACTTGCCGCCGCTGCCTGAGGTTCCGGTTGAACCGGCTACGCAACAGCACCGCGGCGGGGAAAAAAGTTCTCCCTTGCCGGTAAGCGAGGACCGGCAACAAGGGTTCACGCTGAGATTTGTGTCGGACGAGGCGATGTTCGCTCTGATCGAGTCCGGCTCGGTTTCCCTTTTTGCATACGGCGAAAAAACCGCATGGCGCCTTGCCACGAGCAGCGGGCGCTACAGTTTTCATGCGGCCGCGCCACCGTCACAAATTTATGAGATGACGCCCACGACCGTTCCGCCAGAACTGCGGCGCGCGCTGCGACGTCGCG
>Ga0224499_10000299_pt1 | contig 12601 bp, 13 predicted proteins | sample SF_Jul11_sed_USG_3_FD_168125 | JGI IMG/M metagenome (GOLD analysis project Ga0224499, IMG submission 168125) | Sediment microbial communities from San Francisco Bay, California, United States - SF_Jul11_sed_USGS_24 | ecosystem: Environmental > Aquatic > Marine > Sediment | place: USA... | reverse complement strand
CAAGCAGCATAGCGCTGAGCAATGCGGGCAATAGCGCTGACATCCATTTATATAATAATTTCTCAGGCATATCGTGTACGGTTGTTTTACTTGCCAGAAAAGGGAAAGCGTATATTAATCAGGCATGACAAGGTTGTGGAATAGCTACGGGTGCATGGCGTCAGCCGCAACACCAACGAACCTGCAGGCAATTAAAAGGATGCAGAGGATACGGGCCACAGTAAGAGCTACGCTTTACTTTGCATGCGAATCAATCGAGTCTGACCCCATTGATTCCATTGATTTAGACGACATGGTCGAGTGCCTGGCTGACGTCTTCAATAATGTCATCGATATTTTCGATACCGACAGATATTCGCACCAGATCGGCACTGACACCGGCAGTCTCCAGCTCGGTCTCGTTCAGTTGCCTGTGAGTGGTAGAGGCCGGATGACAGGCCAGTGACTTGGCATCGCCAATATTCACCAGGCGCAATATCATCTGCAGTGCATCTATAAACTGCCCACCTGCCTCGATACCACCCTTGATACCAAAACTCAAAATACCCGAGGCCTTGCCAGCGGTAATCTTCTGGCATGCCTGGTAGTAAGGACTGTCCGGCAAGGCCGCATAGTTAACCCAACTGATCTTGTCATGATTACTGAGGAAGGCGGCAAGCTTTTCAGCATTTTCACAATGCCGCTCCATCCTGACACCCAGCGTCTCCAGGCCCTGCAGTATCAGAAATGCATTCATTGGAGAGAGTGCGGCGCCGGTATTTCTGAGCGGCACCACCCGGCAACGCCCGATATAGGCCGCCGGCCCGAGCGCCTCCGTATAGACAACCCCGTGATAAGAAGGATCAGGCTCGTTCAGCATGGGAAATCTTTGCTTGTTTGCCACCCAGTCGAAGGTACCGGAGTCGATAATCATGCCGCCGATCGAATTACCGTGACCACCGATATATTTCGTCAGGGAATGAATCACGATATCTGCACCCAGTTCAAACGGGCGACACAGATAAGGGGTCGCAACAGTATTATCCACCATCAGAGGAATGCCATGCCGCCCGGCTATTTCCGCCAGCCTGACAATATCAACAATATTGCCGGCAGGGTTACCAATAGATTCGCAAAACAGCGCCCTGGTGTTTTCATCAATAGCCTGCTCGAAACCGTCGAAGTCTTCCGCTGAAACCATGCGGGCTTCAATGCCCTGCCGCGGCAGGGTATGTGCAAACAGATTATAGGTGCCACCATACAACTGGCTGGTGCTGACAATATTCGATCCGACATCACAAACACACTGTATCGCATAGGTTATCGCGGCCATTCCCGAGGCCACCGCCAGTCCGGCAATCCCGCCTTCCATTGCCGCCAACCGCTCCTCAAGCACAGCGGTGGTGGGATTCATTATCCGTGTGTAGATATTCCCCTGGACTTTCAGGTCAAACAGATCTGCACCATGCTGGGTATTATCGAAGGTATAGGAGGTCGTTTGATAAATGGGCACAGCAGCTGCTTTCGTTGTTGCTTCTGACTCATAGCCGCAATGCAGGGCCAGGGATTCAAGTTTCATATTTACTCCTCACGAAATGGAAAGACCGCGTTTATTGGTTTTCGCAAACAACGGGTGTCAGAGCCTATTATTCCTGTGATTACAGCAGCGCTTGATCGACTCGTGTAATTGCTTATTAATATACATTATTTCACATGCTTGTTACTCTTTTTTACTGACTTAAGCAACTGCCACACAGCTTGTTAACAAATACCGCATAGCAATCAGCTAGCTTCCCTGCCTGGCAGACAGTCTCAGAAACGTTTTATTTAACTAGAATTGCGCTTCCTGAATCAGCACCTTTGTTCCGGCAGGAACAACATCAAATAAACGGATCACCTCTGCATTTCTCATTTTGATGCAACCGTGCGAAGACGGTATGCCCATCTCGTCTGTATCGGGGCAGCCGTGTATATAGATGTAACGACGCATTGAATCTCGCTCACCCAGTCGATTCTTTCCCGATTCAAGTCCGCTCAGCCAGAGGATACGGGTTAGCATCCAGTCCCGCCCGGGGTGTTGCTCCCTTAAAGCCGGCGTATAGATCTCCCCGGTTTGCCGGCGTCCTGTAAAGACTGCATTTTCAGGAGCGCCATCACCTATCTTTGCGCGAATTTTGTGCCAGCCCCGTGGCGTACATTCACTGTGCATGATTTCACCGGGGCCATTGCTGGCGGTGGCAATTGCGACGTCCATGATTATCCTGTCGGATTCGAGCAGTTGCAGGCGCTGTGCGTCGATGCTTACTTTGATCTGGTAGGGGTTTGGCTGCATGGTGTGATTATAGAGTCAGGTCTGGTTGATATAAACTCATGAATGTTTAACTACTCGTTGCTCCCCTCTCCCGCAGGGTTGGGAGATTTCTTTCTGTATTTTCAAGGAATTCTGATAGTCGTGACCAGACCATCATAGTTACCGTCGCTTGCCAGCTGGTAACCGCTGATATCATTGCGGGCAGCGAAGACGTGGTCCTCATACCAGAGAGGAATGTAGGGCAACAGCTGCAGCAGCCTGGATTGAATGTCACGATAGGCAACTGCCTGTGCTGCCAGTGAGGCGCCCTGCTCTGCAGCAGCTACCAGATTAGCGATACGGGCATCATGCAAACGCCCCCTGTTTGCGCCTTCCGGCGGTAACGACTTGCTGTGAAAGGCGTAACGAAAAATATCCGGCGTTTTAATACCAACCCAGGAGAGGCTGTACATCTGAAAGCGCCCGGCCTTGATATCGCCGTAAAAGGTACCCCAGTCATAGCTTTGCAGTGCCATTTCTATCCCGGCTTCGCGTAATTGCTGCTGGATAATGGTCGCGATACGGATACGCAGCGGGTCGGTGGATGTCTTGTAACCCAGTTTCAGCGGCTCTGCCTCACTGTACCCTGCCTCTGCCAGCAACTGGCGCGCACGCACAGGATCATAAGGCAATGGCTCAAGTGCTTTATGACCCGCCCAGTGTTCGGGTGGCAATAATGCTGCTGCTGGTCTGGCGGCATCCCCGAAGATATGATGCACGATCGCATCCCGGTCAATGGCATGGGCAATCGCCTGTCGTACCTGCAAGTTAGCTGTCACCGGATCAGCAAGGTTGAAGCCGATATAGGAAAAATTACTGCCGGGACCGAAGGTCACCTTGAGATCTGCTTTACCTGACAGGTAGCCGAGTAATTCGGAAGGCAGATCATTTTGCAGGATATCAACCTCACCGCGCAGCAGTTTTAAAACCCGCACAGTCGGATCCGCTATCCTGATCATCTCGAAGATTTGACCGTCTGCGAGTCGTTTCAGGGTCAGCCTGCCCGGCTCAGGCCATTCAGCAAGATGGAACGGACCACTACCGACGGGTTTCTCGTGGAAAGGATAATTGGTATCAATCCCGGCGGCAGGCAAAATACCAATGGCGAGGTAACCGGGGAATAACGGGTCCGGTCGATGCAGATGAAAATCCAGCGTATTGCTGTCCTCAACAGTAATGTACTCGATCAGCTTCAGGGTGCCGGCATGAGGTGAGCCGCTCTCCGGTGCCAGTATTGACCGGTAGGTTGCTGCCACATCAGCAGCCTCCAGGGTACTGCCGTCATGAAAATCTGCGCGCCCCGCTTTTAGACGAAAGCGATAGCGCAACGGTGTGATTTGCTGCCAGTTTGCCAATGCCGGCAACGGACGAAACTGCTCGTCGAAATCAACGAGGCGTTGATACAGCAAGCGGTTTATACGAGCCGAAGTGGCATCGGTAGCGTAACGCGGATCAAGGTTGGCTGGCGCACTGGCAAGTCCAAAACGGATAACGTCGTCGCGTGGTTCACTGCACCCGGCAAGCCCGGACAGCAGCAACAGGCAACAACATGCAGGAATAAAAATACCCTGCAGGTATCTCATGGTTTATTTATTTCCAGTTGCAAGCGTACGCGCAGCTTCCGAAATGTTTCACGATCAACCATATCAGGTAACAACACCAACGAGTCCTTGCCAGAACCTGTCTTGTTAAAATAAAGAATCACCAGCCAGGGCATGAGAAAGACCTGGTCACAGAGCACTTTCTGCAGTTGACTGCCTGAGCGAAGACCCAGCAGGCAGTGCTTTTCATCTCCCCAGTGTAATAGTTGCACTGCATCCTGATGCAGCAGCAACACCCGCGAACGCCAGCTACTTATAAAGCCGCCAGGCAGCAATATGAGAATAGCAAGATTCAACCAGCCGGGTAGTTGCAAAAAGGGCAATAACAACAGCGGCAAGCCATAAGCCATGATAACCCAGTAGCCCAGCATACGGGATGGCGAGATCTCAAGGCGTAGCGGTGTTGCGTATTTCCTGGACAATGTGCGCGACATCCTTGTCTGCGGGGGCCATACGGCCCATTAATAGTTCAAGTAAAACGTCATCCGGATAATCCAGCAGCCGGGTAAAGGTTTGCTGTTGCAGGCTGTCAAGATTGCTGTAGCGTTGCAGCAGAAAACAGTTCAACAGTTCATCCAGCTCGCGCATGCCGCGACGGCATTGCCAGGCAAGCCGGTTATGTATATTGCGATCTGCATCTGTGATTTCCGGATCACTCATCAGACGGATCGTTTTACCATCAGTTCCTTGATGCGGCCTATAGCGCGTGTCGGGTTCAGTCCTTTCGGACAGACTTCCACGCAGTTCATAATGGTATGGCAGCGGAACAGCTTGAACGGTCCGTCCAGACCGGCAAGTCGCTCATCGGTTGCCTGGTCCCGACTGTCTGCCAGAAAGCGCCAGGACTGCAACAAGGCTGCCGGGCCAAGAAACTTGTCGGGATTCCACCAGAATGACGGACAGGAGGTTGAGCAACAGCCACACAGGATACATTCATACAGGCCGTCGAGCTTCTCCCTGTCCCCGGGTGATTGCAGGTGTTCGACCCCGGGTTCCGGATCATTGGTGATCAGGTAGGGTTTTACAGCGCGGTACTGATGGTAAAACTGCTCCATATCAACAATCAGATCACGAATTACCGGTAATCCCGGCATCGGGTTGATGACGATGGGCGATTTCAGGCTAAACAGCGGTGTGATACAGGCAAGCTGGTTGGTGCCGTTTACATTCATGCCATCAGAACCACACACACCCTCCCCGCAGGAGCGCCGGAAACTCAAGGTCTCGTCCTGTACCTTCAGCTTCAGTAGCGCATCCAGTAACATCGTATCCCTGTCGAGCTCATCATCAGACAACTCATAGTCCTGCATGCAGGGTTTCTTGTCAGTATCCGGATTAAAGCGATAGATAGAAAATTTCATGGCGTTCGCTATTAATATGTACGTGGCTTTGGCGGAAAACTATCCACCGTCAGTGGTTTCATGCGCACCGGTTTGTAATCTACCGTATGGCTTGTCTTGTGATACAGGCTGTGGCGCAACCAGTTGACATCATCACGTTCAGGATAGTCTATGCGTGAATGTGCGCCGCGGCTTTCCTGTCGTTTATATGCCGACATGATTGTTGCAATGGCAACCTCCATGAGGTTTTCCAGCTCCAGCGCTTCAATCCGTGCGGTGTTGAAAACCTGGCTGTGGTCCTTGATGCGCACGTCTTTCATGCGCTGCTGCAAGGCGAGAACCTTGCTGACACCTTCATTGAGGACTTCTTCAGTACGGAATACCCCGCAGTGATCTTCCATGGCGCGGGTCAATTCGTCACGCAGCACGCTGACGGACAGGCCTGCTTCAGTATTATCCCAACGGGCCAGTCGCTGCAGTGCCGGCTCCAGCATGTCATCATGCAGTGGCTGGTGATAGCGGTTCTCGCCAAGGAACTCAACAATCCTGTTTCCGGCGGCACGTCCAAAGACGATAATGTCGAGCAGTGAATTACCGCCCAGCCGGTTGCCGCCGTGTACGGAGACACAGGCACACTCTCCGGCCGCGTACAGGCCGGTAACGGCCTCTTCCGGGCCATGTTCTATTGGTGCGACTACTTCGCCATGACGGTTGGTGGGGATACCTCCCATGGTGTAGTGTGCCGTCGGGAACACCGGCACCGCCTCATCGCACATATCCACATTGGCAAAGGTCAGTGCCATGTCACGGATGGCGGGCAGACGTTTGCGTATCATGTCTGCATCAAGGTGTTTCAATGTCAGCAGTACATGATCCTTGCCGGGGCCACAGCCTCGCCCTTCGCGAACTTCCGTGGTGATCGCACGACTGACCACATCACGACTGGCCAGGTCTTTCGCGTTGGGTGCATAGCGCTCCATGAAACGCTCTCCCTCACTGTTGATGAGGTAGCCTCCTTCGCCGCGGGCACCCTCGCTCAGTAACATGCCCTTGCCGGCGATACCGGTGGGATGAAACTGGAAAAACTCCATGTCCTGTAATGGCACACCGGCACGCAGTGCCATCGCCATACCGTCACCGGTGTTAATGAGTGCATTGGTATTGGTACGGAATATCTGCCCGGCACCACCGGTTGCCAGCAAGGTAGTCTTGGCTTCAATGATCAGTTTTTCACCGCTGGCGATGTTCAGTACCAGCGCACCCAGAAATGAACCTTCTTCATTGTGCAGCAGGTCGACGGCAAAGTATTCGTCAAAGAAATGCGTCCTGGATCGAATGTTCTGTTGATAAAGTGAATGCAGGATAGCGTGCCCGGTACGATCTGCTGCAGCACAGGTACGTGCTGCCTGCTCACCGCCAAAATTCATGCTTTGACCGCCGAACTGACGTTGATAAATCTGCCCGTTTTCAAGACGCGAGAATGGCACACCAAAGTGCTCAAGTTCGTACACCGCTTTGGGTGCTGTGCGGCACATGTACTCAATTGCGTCCTGGTCACCGAGGTAATCGCTGCCCTTGACGGTATCAAACATGTGCCAGTGCCAGTCATCCGGACGGACATTGGCGAGCGCTGCGTTAACGCCACCCTGTGCGGCAACAGTGTGCGAACGTGTCGGGAATACCTTGGAGACTACGGCAACACGCGCATCTGCCTGTGACAGTTGCAAGGCGGCGCGCAAACCACCGCCGCCGGCACCTATAATCAGGGTATCAAACTGTCTGCGCGGTATTGTCATCATCTATATCGCGGCCTGTAGCAAAACACGCAGCGCCCATATCCCGCAGGCCATCAAGGTCAGGGCAATCAGCGAGAGAATCGCCAGTCGTAAACCAGTCGCATGCACGTAATCGAGTACTATATCGCGCATCCCGACCCAGCCGTGAATCAGTAATGCCATGATAAAAAGTGCTGCGGCGATGATCATGGCGGGCTGTGTAACCCAATCATGCCATTGCTGAAAACTGTGTTGCGGTTGCAGCAGAAAATGCACCAGCAGATAGACCAGGAAAATGCCGAGGTAGACGGCCGTCAGCCGCTGTAACAGCCAGTCGCGCAGTCCGTGTATGGGGCGACTCACAGAATCCACCAGAGATACAGCAGCGCCAGCACCGGGGCACACAGATTTACCAGCCAGGCACTGCCGCGTGCAGTCTGTAACGTGACACCCTTGTCAATGTCTATCAGCAGGAAGCGGATACCGGACAATAAATGGTGCATAAATGACCAGACGACCAGCCCCAGGCCAGCTTCAAACCAGCAGTTATTAATGTAAGATATTGTTTTTTCATAGCCTGCAGGGCTTTGCAGGGACAGATCCAGCAGGTAGATCAGCACCGGCAGGGACAAAAACAACAGCACGCCGGATATACGATGGGCGATCGAGGTCACCGCACCAACCGGGAAACGTATTCGTAGAAGATTTAAATAGACGGGTCCAGATCGTTGGGTAGTCATAATCTACTTTTATTTGCCTGTCGAATTTATACCATTCACAAGGCGTGAACGCCAGCCACAGAGAGACACCGACGATTACTGACAGACCCGGCAACTTAGACTAGAATTTGTGTCCGTTAAACGATCATACAGACATTATGAAGAACAGGTGGAAAGCGTTTCTTGAAGAGGCCGGAGCGGAGTTTTCTGACGACCGGGTCCAGCATTTCGGTAATCCGGGACGCGAGCAGGAAGTTGCTCTCAGCGGTCTGGTATTTGCTGATCTCGAATATATGGGCGTGATCGCTGCACATGGCCAGGACGCAGGCAGTTTCCTGCAGTCACAATTCACCAATGACACCAGCAGCCTTGACGAGCTCAGCAGCCAGCTGAACGCCTATTGCACGCCCAAGGGCCGCGTCCTCGGCCTGATGCGAATTTTTCGTCATGGAGACACCTGGTATCTGCGCCTGCCGGCTGATTCGATTGAGGCAGTTATTCAACGCCTGCGTATGTTTGTGATGCGCGCAGACGTGACCTTCGAAGATGTCAGTGAGAATTTCCTGCGCATCGGGGTGTCCGGTGCAGCGGCCAGCGATGAGCTCGGCAATGCAGTCACAGAATTACCGGCAGATATTGACGCTGTCACGCACAAGGGTGATCTGACCATTGTGCGTGTTCCCGGCCTGCAGCCACGCTATGAGGTCTACGCGACCTCGGTTAATGCAGCCCGCGAGCTCTGGGACTCGCTCAATGTGCGTGGCGCTCCGGTTGGAGAGCCATCCTGGCGCTTACTGGAAATACAGGCAGGTCTGCCGTGTGTTTTTTCGGCAACAGCAGAATTGTTCGTACCGCAGATGATGAATCTGGAGTTGATCAAGGGCGTCAGCTTCAAGAAAGGTTGTTACCCGGGGCAGGAAATCGTTGCCCGCATGCAATACCTGGGGACACTGAAACGCCGCATGTACCTGGGAAGAATAGCCGATAACAAGATTGCCTCACCCGGTGATGCATTATTCCCCACCGGCGAGAATGCACAGGCAATTGGTCGTATTGTGGATGCGCAGCCGCATCCTGATGGCGGCCAGTTGGCGCTGGCAGTACTGCAAATAGCTTCGGCAGAGACGGGCGATGTGTTTCTTGGCGCAGCGGACGGCCCGGCATTTACACTGCAGTCACTGCCTTACTCGCTTGCAGACTGAACAGCCTTGAGCCAGTCGATCACGAGCGCCAGCAGTTCAGCCTCCCTGCTTTCAAAAAAGTGGTCCGCACCGTCTACCCTGGTTTGCTGATAGCCGGAACTGCCAGCAACCGCGGCTTTCTTGCGTGCAGCAGCGGTATCCAGAACACCCTGTAAATCACTGCTGCCGTAAACGTCCAGCACAGGCAGCCTTATCTTCGACAAGGACTGCAGGGTGCCCATGGAGTCAGGTACATTGTTGAACGCGCCGTTCACACCAATGACCACCAGCGAATCAAGCCGCTCATCCTGTCGGTCAGCGGCGTAAAACAGCAGGTCTGCACCACCACGGCTGTGTGCTATCAGCGTGATCTTGCCAGCGCCCTGCTCTGCCAACCAGTCGAGCGCGACACTGATTCTGTCTGCCCCTTCCTGTATCAATTGTCCCTGCAGATCCTGATCAGCGCCCTCGGGTGGCAACGGCATCTGCAGTGATAAAGACTGCCAGCCATTCTCGGCCAACCCGGATCGCAATGGCTGGATAACCTGTGGCCAGTCGGGATGTGCCCCTGTGCCATGAATCAGCACAACTGTGCCCTGAAATGGCGTCTCCTCGGCCGGGGTGTAGATCGTCAGGAAGCGGTGTTTGCGTGCCTCCAGCCAGACATCTTCGCCATCAATCAGCTGCTCAACAATCTGCTCGGACCAGCGTTGCTCCTTGGCGGTATCCGACTGTGTGGCAGCATAAAGAGAAGCAGTCAGTGCAAGTTGCAATACGACACAGACGCCAGGCAGGTAGAATTTTTTCATGGCTCACCTCTATAACTGAATATCATAAATAGACTGTAATATACTGTATATTATATATAATTTAACGAATAACAAGTGTTCTGAACTCGCTTCGAAGGAATCTGTCATAAACCTGCAGTTACTCGATAATTTAATCACGGGATATTTAACCATGAAAATACAGAACGTCCTGGCAGCTATTGGCATTGCAAGCTGTGCAGTAGCGCTATTACTGAAAGTCAGCACTGCAAGCGAAACAGCAGAGACCAGTGTTGTCACAACGCCGCTAACATCCCCGGCAGCCGGTGATTTTCAGAAGCCGTCCCCCGAAGCGTTGCGTGCGCAGTTAAACCCGTTGCAATTTGACGTTACCCAGAATGAGGGTACCGAACCTGCCTTTAAAAATGAATACTGGGACAACAAGCAGGCAGGTATCTACGTGGATATCGTCTCGGGACAACCGCTGTTCAGCTCAACCGACAAATTCAAGTCAGGTACCGGCTGGCCCAGCTTTGTCCAGCCCATCACGCCGGATGCCTTACAGACACACACAGACACACGGTTCTTTATGAAACGTACCGAGTTAAAAAGCAGTATTGCGAAGTCACATCTGGGCCACGTGTTCAACGACGGGCCGGAACCAACCGGCCTGCGTTACTGTATTAACTCTGCTTCGCTGAAATTTATCCCCAGGGAAGATATGCAAGCGAACGGATACGGGGAATATCTGTCGCTGTTTGATAATTGATCTGTACGGGGAGCCCTGCTTTAACACGGCTCCCCGTTACAGTCGTACCGGGAGTAAAACCTGATCAGCCGTATACTGCACGGGCAGCAGCAACAGCGACACCGGAATCAACCGGTGCTTTCATACTGCTCAGCACGGCATCCAGCGCACCCAGACAGAACAGCACATTGGTCTGGTTGCTGGCAAAGCCCATCAGGCCAACACGCCAGATCTTGCCGGCCATGGCACCGAGCCCGGCACCGATTTCAAGGTTGTATTCATTCAGCAATGCACTACGAACGGCGGCTTCATCAACACCATCAGGAATCGATACTGCATTCAGCTGCGGCAGACGCTGTCCTTCAGGAACAACGAAGCTGAGACCCATTGCTTCAAGACCGCTGCGCAAGGCATCGTGGTTTTTCTGATGACGTGCCCAGGAGTTTTCAATACCTTCCTCCTGCAGAATCACCAGTGCTTCGTGCAATGCATACAAAGTGTTAACCGGTGCCGTGTGGTGGTATGCACGCTTTGCACCGCCACCCCAGTAACCCAACACCAGGTTCAGGTCAAGGAACCAGCTCTGTACCTTTGTCTTGCGACTGGTAATCACGTCGATGGCACGCTGACTGAAAGAAACCGGCGACAGACCGGGTACGCATGACAGGCATTTCTGGGTACCTGAATAAATTGCGTCAATATCCCAGTCGCTGACCATCAGTGGTGAACCGGCAAGCGAGGTAACCGAGTCAACGATAACAAGGCAGTCATGCTGGTGCGCCAGTGCCGTTAATGTTTCTGCATCGGAAATAGCACCGGTTGATGTTTCAGCATGCACAAAGGCAAGGATCCTGGCATCGGGATTGGCCTTCAGTGCTTGCAGCACTTTTTGCGGGTCGACAGCCACACCCCAGTCGTCTTCTACCATGACGGCAATACCACCGCAGCGTTCGACATTTTCCTTCATGCGACCACCGAACACCCCGTTCTGGCAGACGATCACCTTGTCACCCGGCTCGACCAGGTTTACAAAGCACATTTCCATGCCCGCGGAACCCGGTGCCGAAACCGGCATGGTCAGCTCATTACTGGTTTGAAAGGCATAGCGCAGCAGCTCTTTCATTTGGTCCATCATATTGACGAATTCGGGATCCAGGTGACCAATGGTCGGTCGCGCCATGGCCTCGAGAATGCGCGGATTGACATCAGACGGACCAGGACCCATCAGGGTACGAACGGGGGGGTGAAATGACTGAATACTCATGTGTTCCTCTTGATACTGATAATTATCTGGAATAGTGGATTATCAAAGGACAAATTCTAGCATTTCCGGCGCCAATGCCCATACCTCATTGTTGATGCAGGAAACAGCGCACGGTCTGGTCTCCGGCAGCAGTTTCCGGCGGGTAGCTGTCCCTGCAAATATCCATGGCCCTGGGGCAACGCGGGTGAAAATGGCAGCCAGTGGGCGGCTGGGACGGGGACGGGATATCACCTTCGAGGCGGATAATTTCGCGTTTTGACTGTGTATCCGCGACCGGTACGGCGGATAACAGCGCCTCGGTGTACGGATGCAGGGGCTGTTCCAGCACGTCGGCGACCGGGCCCTCTTCCACAATACGCCCCAGGTACATCACCGCGACCCGGTCTGCCAGGTAGGAAACCACAGACAGGTTATGCGTAATAAAAAGGTAGGACAGCCCCAGCCTGTTCTGGAGTTCCTTGAGCAGATTCAGTATCTGCGCCTGTACCGACACATCGAGTGCACTGGTTGGCTCGTCACAGATAACCAGCCGTGGGTCGACGGCCAGGGCACGGGCAATACAGATGCGCTGGCGCTGGCCACCTGAAAATTCATGCGGATAGCGCTGCGCCTGATCCGCAGACAGACCGACCTGCTCGAATAATTCGTTTACACGGGCGCGTCGTTGTTGCCGGGTCTTTCCGATTCCCTGTGCAATCATGCCCTCTTCGACAATATCGCCGACCATCATGCGCGGGTTCATGGAGGAAAAAGGATCCTGAAAGATAAACTGAAAGTCTGAACGTTTCTTTCTCAGCGCCTCGCCCTTCAGCCTTGTCAGCTCGACAGCTTCGAACTGCACGCTGCCGTCGGTGGGTTTAATCAGCTGTAATATGGC
>Ga0224499_10000297_pt1 | contig 12629 bp, 11 predicted proteins | sample SF_Jul11_sed_USG_3_FD_168125 | JGI IMG/M metagenome (GOLD analysis project Ga0224499, IMG submission 168125) | Sediment microbial communities from San Francisco Bay, California, United States - SF_Jul11_sed_USGS_24 | ecosystem: Environmental > Aquatic > Marine > Sediment | place: USA... | reverse complement strand
GGCTTGGCTTCCTGATGTTTCAGATGAACCTGGAAAAATTTTTTTTAAGCAGATTGAGCGTCTACAAGCGATGAAAGCTGAACAGCCGGATAGTGTATATGCCCCGTGGGCACTTTGTTCGATGGGACAACTGTATTGGGACGCTGGGTGGCATTCCGAAGCCAATGCGTTGTTTGAAGAATTTCTTGGTTCCTATCCCGAGCATCCCCTCGCAGGAGGGGTCATGGTGGAAGCGGGCTTGGGGTATCTGGAAAACCAGCAATTTCTTGAAGCCGCCCTGGTGCTGCGTCGAGTGGTCGAAGAACCAAAATGGGAAGCCCATCGACTTCGTGGGGCCTTGGGACTGGCCGATGCAACAGCCATGGCTAAGGCGTGGCGGCAAGCCAACTATTGGTATCGCGTGGTCGAGGCCGAAAGACCTGAGCTGATTCGACAATCCGAGCGTTCTTCATATTATTACGGGTTGACGGAATTGGCTGTTGGCGATTCTCGAAAAGCTATTCCTCGATTTTTGACAACCGTCAATATGCATCCTCAACAGGAAATTGCTGGTCACGCATTAAATCGTATTTCTGAGAAATTATTAAAGGAAGGGCATGAATTTTTGTCGTTATGGTTTTCAGAACAAGCGAAGAGGCGATTTAAGGGGAAGGAATCCGGTCGTCGAGGGCAAGCGGCACAAACCAGATGGGTGGTGGAATTTTTGTCTCAAGACCGTTCGAAGGAAGAATGGGTAAAAGTCTATCAACGTTTGGATGACCTAGAAATATATTTATCTGTGTCCTGGGATAATGTTGTGGAAACTGCTCGAATCTTGAGCCAAGCTCCGGAACAAGACTTAGTCGAGGAAAGCACGTTTTGGATGGGACAAGGGTACCTTACCCTTAAAGATATTCCAGCCGCCATCCAGTCATTTATGCATTTGGCTATTGTGGCTACCTCAGAAACATGGCGTCAGGAAGCCCAGCAACGTTTAAGTGCGATTCTTAATCAGCAGATTCAAACGTTCTACGATCAGCAAGCCTGGGTTCCATTGCTCAAGTTCCATGAAGAACAACAAGACGCGTTTCACTTGGTTCCCTTAACACGTGAACGTGTCAAGACCGTGGCCCAAGCCTATCAACATGTCAATCTTCCCGCGAAAGCTATGCAGTGGTATGAGCAATTATTGCAAGACCATCCGGAGAGTCCTTTGCGTGAGGAAATCTTTGCACAAAAAGTTTTTCTCGCTGAGGACCAAGGCAAGGGGCAATTGGTTCAAGACGCCGGTGAGATGTATTTGCGCGAGTATCCCCAAGGCCAGTGGCGGGCTGAGGTATCCACAGCCTTGGGAATGGAATCGGTAGGCCGTCAAGACTATCCCCAAGCCATTCAACAGCTGTCAGATGTTTTAACGCATACTCATGAAATGGCTTTGCAACGCTATGTTCTTCGTAATCGGGCTTTGGCGTATCAAGAGGCAGGGAAAAGGGATTTAGCGCTTCTGGATTTACAACAGGTTGTGGCTCTTGATCCTTTGGATATGGCGAATGTCGTGCGGTTGGGAGACTTTCTGTTTGACCAAGGCGATTACGCCGATGCCGAACTGCTGTACGACCAAGTGCTTTCTTCAGAGGCGCCGGTAGCCTTGAAGGCCTGGGCCAAGTTTCGTTGGGGGCTTTCATTGGATTATCAAGGGAAAGCGACTGAATCGCAAAAACTCTTAGCAGAAGTGCGGCAATTAGAAACACAATCATCAGAGTTTGAAAATACAATTCGTGCGGCCGCCGTGGCGGTGTTGGATGAATTTTCTATGAAGGAGAAGCCGCAAGTCAGGAGGGTTAATGAAGGGACCTAAAACGACTGAAGTTTCTTCGTTGGTTCAGCCGCCGGAGTGGGAGCATAATGGCTTGCCGCTCCATATGAGTTCTCTCTCATCTTCCCGCAATCGATCATTACATGTATCCATTCAAAAAAGAGAGGCTGACACTCCTTCCCCTCAGCTCATTCAGCCATCGGAGGAAGAACACCGCCGTCGTTTAGTGAGCCTTGGCGAAAAGGTAGGCCGTCTTGCCCATGATATCCGGAATCCCTTGTCGAGTATTGAGTGGTTTGCCACTTTGTTGGGGCGTCATCATCATAGCCAGGAAGAGCGGCAGGAGTTGGCCGATCATTGTATTCGGGCCGTTCGCGCCTTGGATCATTTGGTATCCAATATGTTGGTGTTCAGTGCTCCTTTGGATGCCCAACAAGATACCCTAAATATTTGTACGTTACTTGATGATGTGGAATTGTTGGCGATGTATCCTCTGCGAAAAAAACGATTGACCATTCATCGTCATCGAGATGCCCAACTGTCTACCATCAAAGGGCATGAGTCCTTATTGAAACAAGTACTGCTCAATCTTCTTATCAACGCCATTCATGCGTCAAAGCCAGATAGTTCTATTGAGATTCACTGTCGTAAAGAATCACGGCTCTTACATAAACAAGAGACACAGAGATTAGAGCAGGGGACCGTCTTCTGTATCCGTGACTATGGTTGCGGGATGTCTGAGGAAGAACTCTCTCATATGTTTCGTCCGTTTTATTCTAAACGAAAGGGAGGCACGGGCCTCGGTCTATCCATCGTGAAGCAGATTGTGCACATTCATCATGGTTTGATTGATATCACCAGTCAAGAAGGAAAAGGGACACGAGTCGAGCTCTTTTTTCCTCAGTAAAGGAGAATGGCATGCTAGAGAGTGAGAGTGGGGTGAGTCGGGGCATCCTTGTTGTTGAAGATGATGAACAGTTGCAGACGGCATTAAGAAAAGTCTTAACCCAACATGGCTATGAAGTCACGGTCGCCAGGGACGGCTATGAGGGTTTAGAGCATGTTGAACGAGATGCCCCCTGGTTGGTGCTCACCGACTTGAGTCTACCTGGAAAAGGGGGGATGGAATTTTTACGGGAAGTACGAACACAAGGCTATCATATGCCTGTTGTGGTGATGACGGCCTATGGGGGTGTGGATGTGGCGGTGGAAGCCTTGAAATTCGGAGCGACTGATTTTTTGCAAAAACCCTTTCCGTTTGATCGACTAGAGAAGCTCATTCAACAGTTGGATGATGATCGGAGTGAACTACGGCCTGTGACGAGTGGGCCTCAAGAAAAGACTCCATATGGTGAGCAACAAGAAGGGTTTCTGACTCGAGATCCTAAAGTCCTGCAAACCTTAAAAATGCTGGATATGGTGGCGAGTAGCTCAGCCACGATCCTGGTTCAAGGGGAAAGCGGGACGGGAAAAGAAGTCTTGGCCCGGCATATTCATCGTAAGAGTACACGGGCACATCAACCCTTTGTCGCCATTAATTGTGCTGCCTTGCCTGAAGGCCTCTTAGAAAGTGAATTATTTGGATATGAAAAAGGAGCATTTACTGGGGCCCTAGCGAGACGGGCCGGAAAATTTGAACTGGCCCACCAAGGTACCTTGTTGTTAGATGAAATTGGGGAAATGAGTTTGGGTTTGCAGGCGAAATTATTGCGGGTTCTTCAGGAACGAGAGGTTGACCGTTTGGGGTCGCGGCAGCCTATTTCAGTGGACGTGCGGGTGATTGTCACAACCAATCGGAATCTTGCGCAAGAAGTTCAAGCCGGACGGTTTCGGGAAGATGTGTATTATCGTTTGAGCGTGATGCCCTTTACGCTTCCGCCGTTACGGGATCGTCCTGAGGATATCCAGTTGTTAGCAGAGCAATTTTCCCATCGCTCGTTTCGACGAAACCATCGTCCGTGGAAAGGAATTTCCGATGAGGCCATGATGTATTTGAAGAGTCGGCCATGGCGAGGCAATGTCCGTGAATTAGAAAATGTGATTGAGCGGGGGGTCTTGCTGGCTGACAATGGGCCCTTGCAAGTCGAACATTTTCAATTTGATGAACCGACCTTAACGTCTGGCCCAACCCATGCGCCTACCGGAACCATTTGGGAAATGGAACGAGACCTCATTCTGCGAACATTGGAAGCACATAATAGTAATCGAACGCATGCTGCCAGAACCTTGGGGATCAGTATTCGTACGTTGCGCAATAAATTGCGGGAGTATCGGCAACTCAACGGGGGACTTTCATTAGGCGTGTAGAGGGTCAGAAGTGGAATCATAGGTTGATGGACCCAACGCATAATGTCTTTTGAGGGAATAGTCGGAAAAAAATGCCGAAGATGGGAAAAATTTTCAAGGAATTTTATGTCAGATACACGAAAAGTTTTGCAGGGACTGATATTGGATTGATCTAAATTGGTGGGGGAGCAGGGTTCGTGGCATCGGTGTTGCTGTTTGAGTCAGCGACTTCATGCCTAGTCAGGATAACAGGGCAACCTAGGTTGAGTTGGAGATTCAAGAAATGAGGCAAGATAAAGGAGGTGCCTGATGATGATTTCTCCAGGGGATCCAGGAACGGTTTTATATGAACGTGCATTGGATGTGCGGAGTGGTATTCACGAAACCATTGCTTCCAATATGGCGAATGAAGAAACGCCAGGATACAAGGCTAGACACTTGCCATTCCCCGAGACATTTGCGGCGGTCCTTCAAGGAAACGGCCCGCTCGGTTCGGCCCTAAGCCATCCGAAGCATATCGGAGTCGGTTCAAGTGAGAACCAAATTTTTCATCATACGATCAAGCAAGATGCCGGAGCTGGCATCGATGAGAATACCGTCAATCTCGAACAGGAAATGACATTAATGGCTGAAAATACTCTCCTCTACATGGCGGTCAGCCAGTTTTTGGATGGACGATTTGAAGGCTGGGAAAATGCGATTAACGAAGGTCGATGAGGGTAAACTGCAGTGTGTTTTGGCTATTTCTTAATGAATGGAACCATGTTCGTGAGAAGGGAAGAAAGGAAAAAGTAAGAAGTAAAACGTTAGGAGTGAGAGACAAGAAGGGGAAATATCCTGACTCTTTACTTCCTTCTTCTCACTATTCGCAAAAGGAGAACTATATGAACCTTGATCGAGTTTTTGCTGTTGTTGGGTCGGCGTTGGACTCTCAGAGGCAACGGTTGAATATCATTGCTGGCAATCTGGCAAACGCGGAATCCACACGCTCACCCAATGGCGGTCCGTATATTCGGCGTGATGTTGTGTTTCAAGCCGTATCTCCTGATAAATCATTTCACTCAGTCTTTAATAGTGCGTTTGGTGACCCGTCAGAACCTGCGGGTGTTAAAGTTACCGATATCATTCAGGATTCCCGGCCTTTACGCACGGTGTATGAGCCTACTCACCCGGATGCCGATGACAAAGGATATCTCCATCTACCAAACGTCAATCCTATCGAGGAAATGGTGAATCTCATGTCGGCGACAAGGGCGTATGAAGCCAATATTGCGGTGATGGAAACAGGGAAAACTATGACCCTTCGGGCATTGGAAATGGGACGATAGACTTTTTAGAAGTTAGAGGAAAGGAATCTTTTTATGGATTATTCCATGATTAAAGGTATTGAGGCCATTCCTGAACCTTTTGGTGGCTCGGCCGTGAAACGGGCTTCCCGAGCAGACCAAGGGTTTAGTGATTTATTAAAGAATGCTGTGGAGTCCGTCAATTCCATGCAACATGAAGCCGGGCGTCTAGAAGATGCGGTGGCAAAAGGTGAAAATGTCAACATTCATCAAGCCGTGATTGCGGGAGAAAAAGCAGGACTTTCTTTTAAGTTACTTATGCAAGTGAGGAATAAGATGGTGGAGGCCTATCAGGAAGTCATGCGGATGCAGGTGTAAGGTGAGACCCGATTTGTTAAGGGTTTTCGTGTCCTGACAAGCGAACACGTAATGAATTTCTTTGTGATTCTTCAATAAATATGGCGACATTCTCGGAAAGTCTTATCAATAACTTTCAGGCCTTAACCCTTGGGCAGCGCATTGGAGTCGTGGTGGTGTTGGCTTTGGCCATTGCGACGATTCCCATGTTGATGATGTTGGGGAAAGAGCCAGAACTGGTTGTTCTGTTTTCCCAATTAGATTCAGAGGATACGCGAGCCATTATCCAAGAGTTGGGCAAACAAGGAGTGACCTATGAGGTTGGTAAAGGAGGCAACACGATTCAAGTTCCTGCAGAGCGCGTGCATGAATTGCGTCTCCAGTTAGCGTCAGTTGGCCTTCCCGAGTCTGCCGGGGTGGGATTTGAAATTTTTGACCGTACGGGTTTAGGGGTCACCCCTTTCACCCAACAAATGAATTATCGTCGGGCGCTTCAGGGAGAATTGGCTCGCACTATTAGCCAAATTTCGCAAGTGGATCGGGTTCGGGTGCATTTGGTTATTCCTGAAAAACGCCTGTTCGCCTCAGAACAAAAGCCGGCTCAAGCGGCGGTCGTGCTGACATTGAAACGAGGCAATCCATTAGGTGGGACACAGGTTCAAGGTATCGTTCATTTGGTGGCCAGTAGTGTCGAAGGATTGGATCCCAGTCAGGTCACCGTGGTCGATAATCATGGAGAAGTACTCAGTAAAAATTCTGCTGATGAGGATGCGCAACTGACTGCGACTCAAATTGAGACTCAACGTCGAGTTGAACATGATTTAGAACAACGAGTCCAAACGATGTTGGACCAAGTCTTGGGACGGGATAAATCCGTGGTGCGTGTAACGGCTCCATTAGAGTTCCGTCAAGTTGAAATTACGGAAGAGAGTTTTGATCCCAACAGCCAAGTAGTCCGCAGTGAAAATCGAAGCCAGGAAAAAGTCACAGAGAAGGGGTCGCAAGCTGGGGTGCCAGGAGTGCGAAGCAATGTCCCCAATGACTTGAAGCCAACGGGTGGTTCAGGACCCAAAGAAGCGAAGCGAAAGAATGAAACGTTGAATTATGAAGTGAATCGGAAAGTCAGCAAGATTATTGAACCAACCGGCGCCATTAAACGGTTAAGTGTGGCGGTGTTGGTGGATGGAACGTATGAGGCCGCAGCAAGCGCGGTAAATGAAGCAGAGGATGCGGTTGGTGACAAGAAGTATGTGGCCCGATCGGAACAAGAAATTCAAAACCTTATTCAAATCGTGAAAAAAGCGGTTGGTTTTTCTGAAGACCGTGGCGATCAAATTGAAATGGTGAATGTGCCATTCGAGACACCTGCCCTTCAGGAAGGCGAAGAGGGGATGACCGCCGGCGTGCAGGCATTCCTGGCGACGTGGGGAGGATTTCTCAAGCCCGTCTTGTTTTTCTTCCTGGGTGTGATGGTCCTGTGGTTTGTGATTCGCCCGATGGCTTTGAATCTGAGTAAGCCCTCTGCTGAGGCGGTTGTGTTGCCGCAGAAAGGATTGCCGGCTACGGTGACCGAATATGAAGCACAAATTACTGAGACACCTCAAGACCAAGCGATGAAGCTCGCCGCCGATAATCCCGCAACGGCGGCTCATGTTATTCGAACCTGGATTAAAGAAGAACAAGAACAAAAGGCCTAATCGGTGAGTGATCACTTATCTGGATATGAAAAGGCCGCGATTTTACTACTGGCCATTGGCGAAAGTGCGGCAGTGGAAGTGTTGAAAGTGCTGGATCAAAAAGATATTCGGCAGATTGGTGCCTATTTAGGGGCGCTGGTTAATGTCGGGAAAGACGAACATCGTTATGTTTTGAAGGAATATATGGAATTGGCCGGGGCCTCAGGCTTAAGCGTTGAAGGAAAAACCTATTTGGCCAAAATTCTCAATGCGGCGTTAGGTAAAGATAAGGCACGTCGTATGTTGAGTTCACTCAATAATTCAGATAATGCCGGTTTCGAGACATTGAAATCGTTAGATGCGGTATCAATTGCTAATTTGCTGACGTTTGAACACCCGCAAACAGGAGCCCTTATTTTGGCGAACTTAGAATCGGATCAAGCTGCCCAGATTTTGTCTTTGCTTCCTGGGCTTAAACGGGATGCCATTGTGTATCGCTTGGCGACAACAGAAGAAGTGTCTCCACATATGGTGGATGAATTGAATGGTGTGCTTCAGGAAGAACTGCGCCTAGGATCTTCGAAAAATGCCGTTCCTGTTGGGGGCACAGGGCTCGTTGCTGAAATTTTGAATTCCGTCAAAAAAAATGTGGAAGGTGAGATTCTCACAGCCTTGGAAACGAAAGATCCGGATGTGGCTGAAGAAATACGCGGAAAAATGTTTGTGTTCGAGGATCTGGAAACGGTTGATGATCGGGGCATGCAGGAATTGTTGCGTGAAGTCAGTAAAGAAGAATTGCTCTTGGCCCTCAAACCGGTTGAAGGCCCGCTTCGCGATAAATTCTTTAACAATATGTCCAGTCGTGCCGCTGAATCCTTGAAAGAGGATATGGAGACACGAGGCCCTGTCAAGTTGAGTGATGTGGAATTGTCACAACAAAATATTATTAAGACGGTGCAACGGTTGGCGGGGGAAGGTCGGGTGGCTCTCGGAGGAAAAGGCGAGGAGCAAATGGTCTAAGGGTGGTTGACCTATGGAACAGAATGCACGTGTGCAAAAATTTGAGATGGTGGAATTGCTCCCAAAAGGCGCGAGGGATCAAGATGAAGAGGATCAACCGCATGATTGTTCTGCGTTGCAACGACAGGCCTTTGAACAAGGCCGGCTGAAGGGTATTGATGAAGGACGAGCGCAATGTCAGGCCAAAGTTGATGAGCAACTCAACCGGGCTATTCAGTTGGCGAATCAGATCGGGCGTGCCCGAGTGGCAGCTCTTGAAGAGCAAGACCGAGATATTGTGGAAGTGGCGTTGGCTATTTCCCAAAAAATCATTCTGCGAGAGGTTGAAACTGACAAAGAGCTTATTGTGCGCCAAGTGCGGCAGATTCTCGGTCTTCTCCTGAACAAGAATCTCGTAACGCTCAAGGTGCACCCTCAAGATCTCCATGCGTTGGAACCTCTTCACGAAGCCTTACGGGCTGAATTTCTTGATGGAGATCATTTGATCATTGAAGGAGATGAAAACGTCCAGTCTGGAGGATGTCTCGTGGAGCAGGCCGGGTTGCAGTTGGATGCCCGTCTTCAGCAACAACTGGAGACGGTGGCCACCGAATTTGGATTGGAAATTTCTCCCTCATGAGTCTTGCGGTCATTCAACAGCGGTTAGATGAACTTTCCACGACTACTGTCATAGGCCGTGTGGTGAAAGCGGTGGGATTAACATTAGAAGCCACTGGTTCAGGGGCCGCAGTAGGGCAGCGGTGTCATATTTTTAGTCAGAGGCGCCAGTCCATTCTTGATGGAGAAGTCATTGGGTTTCGAGAACAACGTGTGGTGGTCATGCCCTTTGGCCCGGTTAGAGGGATTGGTGCCGGAGATTTGGTTCGGTACGACCCCAGCTCACCACGGTTGCTTGTTGGCCAGCATCTGTTAGGCCGAGTGGTGGATGGGTTAGGGCAACCGGTCGATGAGAAGGGGCCACTTCCTCGTAGTCAACGGTATGCCTTATATGCTCCGGCTCCGGCACCCTTAAAGCGAAAACGTATCACGACTCCTATGGACTTAGGTGTTCAAGCGATCAATGCCTTGTTGACGTGTGGGGTTGGCCAAAAGTTAGGAATTTTTGCGGGAAGCGGGGTGGGAAAAAGCGTGTTGATGGGCATGCTGTGCCGTCATACGAAAGCGGATGTGAATGTGATTGCCTTGGTAGGAGAGCGGGGCCGCGAAGTCAAAGAATTCTTGGAACGGGATTTGGGGGAAGAAAGTCTCCGCCGATCAGTGGTGGTCGTGGCCACTTCTGATCAATCGCCGTTGGTTCGTGTTCGAGCGGTCTTTGTCGCGACGGCGATTGCCGAATATTTTCGGGACCTGGGCAATCACGTACTGTTACTCGTGGACTCACTGACGCGTTTGGCTCATGCCCAACGAGAAGTGGGGCTTGCCGCAGGAGAGCCCCCGACGACCAAAGGGTATCCGCCATCTGTGTTTACATTGTTTCCGCAAGTATTGGAGCGGGTGGGGCCGCTGGAGAAGGGCTCAATCACTGGCCTTTATACCGTGTTAGTGGATGGGGATGATCTGAACGATCCCATTGCCGATTCGATGAGATCTATTTTAGATGGGCATATCGTCTTATCTCGTCAATTGGCGATGCAGGGGCATTTTCCAGCCATTGACGTCCTACAAAGTGTGAGTCGGGTGATGTCCGATATTGTGGCGGATGCGCAGGCTGAAGCCGCCAGAACCATTATCCGTTCGATGGCTGAATATCGAAACTCCGAAGATTTGATAAATTTAGGGGCATATCAACAGGGAAGCAATTTACGCTTGGATGCTGCCATACAGATGAAAGAACCCATTGACCAGTATCTCCGGCAAAGCCGGGAAGCGGCTGTGAGTTTGGAGGAGAGTTGTCAGAATCTTGAGATATTGGCCGCACACAGTCGAAGTCTCCTTGTCGCAAAGGGTAGAACGACATGAACTGGACGACATTACTAAGGTTTCGGAAGCAGGTAGAAGATTTAGCCCGAGAAGAGGTGGTATTGACTGAATGGGAAAAAAGTCAGGAAGTCACCAAGCGGTATGAATTAAGTCACGAAATGGAAGCGGTGGTAACCGAATTAGAACAACAGATACAGATGGGTATTGATACCTTGGTTGCCGAAGAACGGTATCGGTGGCTGGATCAGCTTGGGACGGCAATGGAAGAGCGTATGCAACAGATTCAGCGATTGGAAGAAACCTTGGTGGGCCTTCGTGAGAAGCTGAAAAAGGCGTACCACGCCAGACGGGTCGTCGAGCTGGTCATTGCCAAAAAAGAGGCGGCCGTCTTGAAAAAAGTGGCCGCCCAAGAACAACGCATTCAAGAAGATGTCTCTGCTCATACCTTTGCGACTTCTAACCTTGAAGAAATGACCCAGTAGCACGATGTTGCCTAGTCCACGCATGATTCCTTGGTGGTTGGTCATGGTACTCCTATGGGCCACAGCGGTGTGGTCCGTGCAAGCCAGAACGGAACAACCCTCAACCGATTCCCATAAAAATCAACATGTTGAAAAAGATTACTCTGATGAGCCACGCAGTGAAGAGGCCACCTTATTGGAAGATCTTCAAGCGCGGCTGAAAGAGGTTGAGGCGCGGGAACGTGGTTTGCAACTTCGCGAAGAACACGTCCTGTCATTGCAGCGGGATTTAGAAGCCTTGGCCGCCCGACAGGCGAAAGAAGCCAAACGGCTGGAAAAAGAATCCTCGGCGTTAAGTGAAGAACAACGTCGGTATTTAGAACAAGATCCAGCCCTTGTGCATTTGCTGAAAATTTATGAGTCGATGGATCCTGAAGAAGGGGCGTTACGAATCGAACAAATGCGGGAAGGCCTCGCATTAGACATTCTGGCCGGTATCAAAAATAAGAAGGCGGCAGGAATTTTAGCAGGAGTGGACCCAAAAAAAGCTGCCCGGTTATCTGAAGGGCTTCGGAAATATCGTGAGATTAAACTGAAACGACGAGTAAATGCGAAAGCGCCAAAATAAATTATGAGTTCCCTCCTTCCCATATTCGTGGACGCACAGAACGGCCCAAATGCCATTAGTGGTAGAGGAGCAGTGACGGAACCCGTAAGTCAAGTGAGTAAGGATCAAGCAAATCAATCAGGCCAAGCATTCGCCCAGGCTTTTTCTCAGGTACTTAGTGAGCATGGTGGTGCCGCAGCCTTTCTCAAGCATCTGCAAACGTTGGTTTCGACAAGAAACCAACAGGATGCGGCCTTACCTGTTCCGCTAACTCTAAAAGATGTTCGTACTCTTGAGAAATTGATTGGTCCTGAAACTGTTGGAAGAGTTTTAGGGAAGCTTCAAGACCACAGGATATTGGAATCTCCTGAAGAACTCCAGCTGCCAGCTTTGGATTCAGATAGCTTGCTGGACCTTGCCAGACTATTATCTGCACAATCGTTTGCCACACCCGTCGTTATCACGAACGAATCTGCCTCAAGTGAACAAGCCTCCTTTGGAAGGGTGCCAACGATCCCCCTTTCTTCCCTGCAAGGATTCCAACCTTCGCCAGGTCCCGTATTTCAAGAAAACCGGTTCCAACATGCTGGTGGAGAATCTACTCTGAAACCTGTGAGTCAAGATTCTGCAATTGAGGGGAAAATTCCAGGGAATGGCCATATTCCATTACCCAAGGCCTTTGAATCAAGCTCAATTCTCTCTCAGAGTTCTGTGCCAAAAGTGGCTGAGTTAAGGTCAATTCCTCAAGAAGTTTCTCAAGGATCAGTCAAAAATCAGGGTTCTTCAGGAACAAAGCCAGAAGAATCGTTGTCGGTACGTACGCTTGCGCAATCGGCTAAAGACTTCTCAAGCGGTGCGCAACAGTTGGAGCGCCCCATCCTAGGGAACGACACGCGACAAAATCCTATCCTTCCCAAAGATTCCAGCCCACTGGCCCGGCCTCAAAATGTGCAGTCTAATCACATTCCTCTGGTAACAGCCATACCGGCGGAAGGCCCTGCTGGATTTGCCGGACCCGGCCTGACGAATCAGATTGCAGTGAAATCAATCCCTGGGAATTCATCGGTATTGAGTGATGCGTCCGGTCCAGGTGCCGAATATCGTGCGTCGGTTCCGGCTGACCTGTTGGGGGAAACTGGGTTGTTGGGCAAAGGAGATCGTGTCCAAACACTTGTCGAGACATCCGTTAAAAGCGTTCGGTTGGACCCAAGTGGCGGACAA
>Ga0224499_10000296_pt1 | contig 12657 bp, 13 predicted proteins | sample SF_Jul11_sed_USG_3_FD_168125 | JGI IMG/M metagenome (GOLD analysis project Ga0224499, IMG submission 168125) | Sediment microbial communities from San Francisco Bay, California, United States - SF_Jul11_sed_USGS_24 | ecosystem: Environmental > Aquatic > Marine > Sediment | place: USA... | reverse complement strand
AGCTGGAGGCCATATTCGAGCGGTTCTACAGCGAGCGGCCGAAGGGGGAAAAATTCGGCACGCACTCCGGTTTGGGGCTCTCGATCTCGCGCCAGATCGTCCAGGCGCACGGCGGCGCCATCGAGGCGGAGAATCGGTTAGACGGGGAGGGCGGCGTGATCGGCGCACGGTTTGTCGTTCGCCTGCCTGCCGAGTGACCGGCCATGACAGGTCATCTGGTTCACGCGACCTGCATCGCCTTCGTGCCGGAGGACGGACCGGCCGGAAGCGGGTGGGAACGGCCGTTTGGCGTGCTTCTGCGCGGCCCATCGGGGGCGGGCAAGTCCGATCTGGCGCTCAGATCGATCGACCGCGGCTGGCGCCTCGTGGCGGACGATCAGACCGAGCTTCGCCCGGCTGGAGGACGCTTGTCGGCGGCCTCGCCCGGCGCGATCGCCGGACGGATGGAGGTGCGTGGTCTGGGCATCGTGAGTGTGCCGAGCACGCCGGGGGCCACGCTCTGTCTGGTCGTGGATCTGGTTTCCCCGGGCCTCGTCGAGCGCCTGCCGGAGCCCGATTTCCGCAAGCTTCTGGGCGTCCGCTTGCGGCGCCTGGCGCTCGATCCCTTCGAGGTCTCGGCACTGGCCAAGCTGCGCCTTGCTGCGTTCCGTGAATCGGGCGCTATAATGGCGGCGATCCAGCCCGGCGGGAAAGGCGGTTGAGGCGTGCAGCCGAGGGACAAGAAGACGATACCGGGCAAAGCCGGAACGACTGGCGCCGGCGGTGCGGCCGGGGTCGAACCCGAGGCGCGGACGGTTGTTCTGGTGACCGGTATTTCCGGGGCTGGCCGCTCGACGGCCCTCGATATTCTCGAAGATCTGGGCTATGAGGCGATCGACAACCCGCCGTTGGAGTTCCTGGCCGCAATCGTCGGCACACCGAGCGTGCGGCCGATCGCCCTGGGGGTGGATATCCGGACGCGCGATTTCGCCGCCGATCCCTTCCTCGAACAGCTCGACCGGCTTCATGCCGACCCGGCGCTCGCCCCGTGCCTGTTGTTCGTCGACTGCGAAGAGGAAGTCCTGAGCCGTCGCTATACGGAGACCCGGCGCCGGCACCCTCTGGCCCAGGGTCGACCGCTCAAGGACGGCATCGATGCCGAGCGGCGCCTGGTCGTGCCGCTACGCGACCGGGCCGACCTCGTGGTCGATACCACCGGTATGTCACCGGGGGACTTCAGGCGGCTCCTGACCGGACACCTGGATGCCGGCCAAGCGGGCGGCATGGCGATCGTCGTTACCTCCTTTGCCTATCGACAGGGTTTGCCGCGTGCCGCCGATCTGGTCCTCGACGTGCGGTTCCTGAGGAACCCGCACTACGACCCGGCGTTGCGCGATCTGACCGGCCGCGATCCGGAGGTGGCGGCCTTCGTGACCGCGGATCCGGATTTTCAGCCCTTCTTCGACCAGATTACCGCGACACTGCGGCCCCTGTTGCCGCGTTACGAACAGGAAGGCAAGAGCTACCTGACCGTGGCGCTGGGTTGCACCGGCGGGCGTCACCGCTCGGTCATGGTGGCCGAACGGCTGGCACGCTGGCTGCGGGACGAAGGGCGCCGCATTACGTTGGTGCATCGCGATTTGGCGGAGCCGTCGGAACGCGCGTGATTCGGAGCCGGAAACGGCGTACAACATCTGGCCCATAGAAATGGAAAGGCCCATGATCGGATTGGTCCTCGTCACCCATGGCCGACTGGCTCTCGAGTTCATTGACGCGCTGGAGCATATCGTCGGCCCACAGTCCAATGTTGCCGCGATCTGTATCGGCCCCGATGACGACATGGAGGAGCGGCGCAAGGAAATCATCGATAGCGTCAAGGTAGCGGACCAGGGCGAGGGTGTCGTGCTGCTTACCGACATGTTCGGCGGCACACCTTCGAACCTGGCGATTTCCGTGCTCGACCAGGGCCGGGTCGAGGTGATCGCGGGCCTCAACTTGCCCATGTTGATCAAGCTGGCCAGCGTCCGTGACAAGGACTCGCTCAAGAATTCCGTGGCTCAGGCCCAGGAGGCCGGTCGCAAGTATATCAACGTCGCCTCGCAACTGCTGGCCGACCAGGCATCGTAAGCCAGCATTGGTCGGCACCGAGATGAGCGCACCATGCTACGCGGACAAGGTACGCCAGATCACAATTGTGAACAGCCGTGGCCTCCATGCCCGGGCCGCGGCCAAATTCGTGAAGCTGGCCGGCACCTACAACGCCGAGGTCACAGTGGTGAAGAACGACGTCGAGGTTTCCGGCTCGTCCATCATGGGGTTGATGATGTTGGCCGCTGCGCCCGGGTGCGAGCTGGAGCTTCGCGCCCGGGGTCCGGCGGCGAGCGCCGCATTGGCAGCCCTGGCCGATCTCGTCGCCAACAAGTTCGATGAAGATGGATAAGACCGGGAGCAAACACAAAGGCCGGACGACGGCGGGACCGCAGCGCACCTTCGAGGGACTCGCGGTCTCGCCCGGGGTCGCCATCGGGTCTGCCCATCTGCGTGACCGCGGCGAGATCCGGGTGCTCGAGTATCAGGTGCCTGTCGCCAAGATGGCCGCGGAAAAGGCGCGCTTCGGAGCGGCGGTCGAACGCGCCAAGCGTCAGCTCGGTAAGCTCAAGGGCAAGGCCACGAGGTTCCACGGCGCTGCGGCCGAAGAGCTGGGCTACCTACTCGATGCGCACCAGCACATGCTCGGCAGCTCGCGTCTGCTGTCCGGCGTCGAACAACGGATCTCCAAGACCCGGCAGAACGCCGAGGCCGCGGTGATGGCGGAAATCGCCGACATCGCCCAGTCCTTCGAGCAGATGGACGACCCCTACCTGCGCGCGCGGGCGGAAGAGGTGCGGGAAGTCGGGATGCGCATCTTGCGCGCTCTTTCCGACCAAAAGCTCACGGACTTCTCCGCCCTGCCGCGCGGCAGCATCATCATCGCCGAGGTGATCACGCCGGCGGACACTGCGCTCATGGACCCGGCGCAGGTCGGTGGTTTCGCGACGGTCCTGGGCGGCGCCGAGGGACATACGGCGATCATGGCGCGCTCGCTGGGCCTGCCCGCCGTGCTCGGCGTCGCCGGCCTGATCGAGGGGGTCAAGACCGGCGAGACCGTGATCATCGATGGCTCGAATGGGCGGGTCATCGTCAACCCCGGGGAGTCTTTGCTGGCGGACTATCAACGCCGCCAGCGGGAACTGGAACGCGCGGACCGGGCGCTTGCCCGCCTGCGCGACGTGCCGGCCAAGACTCGGGACGGCGAGCGGATCATCCTGCAGGCCAATCTGGAGCTGCCGCGCGAGGTCGGCCAGGCGATGGCCGCGGGGGCCGAAGGTATCGGCCTGCTGCGCACCGAGTTCCTGTACATGAACCGCGACGACCTGCCCGGCGAGGAAGAGCAGTACCTGGCGCTCAAGCAGATTATCGAGGCCATGGGCGGGCGCAGCGTCACCGTGCGCACGCTGGATGTCGGCGGCGAGAAACTGGCGTCTGCCCTGGGTGGAGAGCGGAGTACGACGGACAATCCGGCACTGGGACTGCGCGCCATCCGCCTGTCGCTCAAGGAGCCCAAGCTGCTCGATACGCAGTTGGCCGCCATTCTGCGCGCGGGCACCCACGGGCCCGTGCGGATCCTCCTGCCGCTGATCACCACCGTCGCCGAGGTGCGCGAGGTTCGCAAGGCGCTGAAGACGGTCAGCCGGCGCCTCAGGCGCCGCAAGGTGCAAATCGCCGATCCGCCGCCGCCCGTAGGCGTGATGATCGAGGTGCCGGGCGCGGCCTTGGCGGCCGATTCGCTGGCCCGCGAGGCCGACTTCTTTGCCATCGGGACCAACGATCTCACCATGTACACGCTGGCCATCGACCGCGGCGAGGAGCAGGTAGCGCATCTCTACAACCCCCTGCACCCGGCGGTGCTCAGGTTGATCCAGTTCTCGGTCGAGGCGGCCCTGCGCGCCCGGATCCCGCTCTCGATCTGCGGCGAGATGGCCGGCGACCCGCGTTTCGTAGCGCTGTTCCTGGGCCTGGGCGTGCGCGAGCTGTCCATGACCGTCAACGCCCTGCCGCGGGTCAAGAGCCGCATTCTCTCGCTTGATCTGGACGCCGCCACGCGGCGCGCCGGGATCATCATGGACCAGTTCGACTCGGGGCGTATCGCGGCCCTCTTGGACGACTTCAATTCCCTGGCTTGAGGATTCGGTTTGAAGACACCCCCGGACAGGAGCATGGCTGCCGGAGCCGGGTCCGATGATCCGGTGGCCGAGAGGATCCTCGCCCTGCTCGCCGAGGCCAGCAGGCGCTCCATCTGGCCCGCCGGGGCCGCATCCGGATCCTGCGCAAGGGCAAGGCGGTCGACGCCCATGCACCGGTCAAGGGCGTGATCCGCTTGGCCCTGCCTGCCGAGGACGATCCCGGTCCGGCTGGTAACTAGACGACCGGATCCTCGATGCCGTTCTGGCGGCAGGCGGCGGTCGCCGCGTTGGACAAGAGGCAGGCGATGGTCATGGGCCCGATGCCGCCTGGCACCGGCGTGATCGCGCCGGCCACTTGGCGCGCCTCCTCGAAGGCGACGTCGCCGACCAGCCGGCTCTTGCCCTCGGCCGCCTCGATCCGGTTGATGCCGACGTCGAGCACCGTCGCGCCCGGCTTGATCCAATCGCCGCGAACCATTTCGGCCCGGCCGACCGCGGCCACCAGGATATCGGCCTGACGGCATTCCGCCGGCAGGTCGCGGGTGCGCGAGTGGGCGATGGTGACCGTGCAGTGCTGGCCCAGCAGAAGATGGGCCATGGGCTTGCCGACGATGTTGGAGCGGCCGACGATCACCGCGCGCATGCCCGTCAGGTCGCCGACGTATTCGCGCAGCAGCATCATGCAGCCGAGCGGCGTGCAGGGCACCAGCGGCTTGCCAGTGCCGGTCATGAGGCGCCCGGCGTTGACCACGTGAAAGCCGTCCACGTCCTTGGCCGGATCGATCGCGTCGAGCACGGCCTGCGCGTCGATCTGGTCGGGGAGCGGGAGCTGCACCAGGATGCCATGCACGGCCGGGTCGGCGTTGAGCCGGGCGATCAGATCGAGCAGCTCATCCTGGCCGGTCTCGGTCGGCAGGGCATGGTGGAAGGAGTTCATGCCGGCCTCGGCGGTCTGGCGGTTCTTGTTGCGCACGTAGACCTCGCTCGCCGGGTTTTCGCCGACCAGCACCACTGCGAGCCCCGGCGTGAGGTCGTGCGAGCGCTTGAGTTCCGAGACCACGCCGCCGATACGGCCGCGCAGTTCGGCGGCGAAAGCCTTGCCATCGATGATCCGGGCCTCGCTCATCGCTGTTCCTTTCGCTCTGGGTCGTTCGTTCTTGTGGTTCCGAGAGGGTGCCACGCGGTTGTGCCGCGCACACGGCTTGGCGTCCTGTTCGAAAACGCCGTGAAAAGCAACGTTACCGACGCCCGCCGCCGACGCCGGCCAGCCAGCTCTCGAGTCGGGTTTCCAGCACCGCGGGGTCGCCGGAAATCAGCAGGATCTTCTGCCGCTGGCCATGTCCGGCCACGATGCCGATCGTGGTCTTCGGCAGCTTCCAGGTCTTGGCCAGGAGCTTGACCAGGGCGGTGTTCGCCTTGCCGCCTTCCGGCGGTTCCGTGACCCGCACCTTGAGAACCACCGTTCCATCAGCAAGCTCGCCCAGGCCTTCGACGCCGGCGCGGCGCGCGCCCGGCTGCAGACGCAGCGCGACCCGCAGGCCGGTGGTGCTTGAGCTAAAAGGGCTCTGGTTAGTACCCGCCACCGCGCAACGACCAAAGGATTCTGGTCAAGACCATCTCACAGAAATAGAGCGCCAGGATGAGGATTACCGGCGATATGTCGACGCCGCCCAGGTTTGGCATGAAGCGTCTGATCCGGCGCAGCGCTGGCTCAGTCACCCGGGTGAGGAAGTCCCAAAGGGTGTAGACCAGACGGTTCGACGTGTTCACCACGTTGAATGCGATCAACCAGCTCAATACGGCCGAAACGATGACCACCCAGATGTAGATATCGATGGCGACCATGGTGATTTGGATCAAGGGAACGAGAACGATCACGGGCGAGCCCCCTCCAGCGGCGTCTTGCGGGCCCCCGTCGCGGAGCCGCCGCTAAACTACCGGCCGCGCCTGCGGCACACAAGGACGCTCGGCGACGCCGGCCCTCCCGCAAGACCGGGCCTTGGCGGCGCCCGACCCCGAAAGGCAGGGCGAGATCATGAATCGTTAACAAGTGAGGATGGTGTCTCGGAACATTGGGTTGAGGGCGGCTTTGAGACGTTTTCGCTTGAGGGAGATATTGGATGGCTCGCGCCTGAGGAGGTTGAGCACCGCCTTGCGCATTGTGGCGAGGTTACGGGCGGCATGATCTTTGCGGGTCCGGCATTGGTCCTCGCGGAAGGTCACGTCGAGCTGCCAGTGCAGATTGTTTTCGATACTCCAGTGGGAGCGGCTGGCGGCGAGGAGGGGCGCTGGATCGGGTGGCAGCGAGGAGATGTAAAGCCGCGTTTCGGTTGAACTTTCGCCGGTTTTCTTGTTGGTGCGCGTGGCTGTGACCTGGGCGATGGAGCGCAAGGCCTTCCATTCGGGATGGCGCTCGGCGAGCCAGGCGGCGTCTGCGGCCAGGCAACTGCGTTCTTCAATCCGTCCGTGGCCGCTGCCGGTCTGGCACGCGCGCGGGCAGGCGGCAGCGAGAGCCGGATCGGCGAAGAACTCGGCGGCATCGTGATGCAGCGTCTCCTGATTCTCTTTGAGCGCCAGCAGATAATCGGCCTTGCTGCCGATGATCTTGGCCGCGATGGCCTTCTGCGTGCCCATGGCATCGATGGTGACGATGGCGCCTTCGATCTCCAGCATCTTCAGAAGCTCCGGAATGGCGGTGATCTCGTTGCTCTTGTCCGCGACCCCACGTTGCGCCAGCGTGAGCCCCGCCGCATGCCCATAGGCCGAAACCAGATGCAGCGCGCCGGCGCCGCTCTTGTCCTGCTTGGAGCCGCGAAGTGTCTTGCCGTCAATCGCCACCACGCCCGTGACCTTCGCCTGCAGGCTCGCCACCCACGAAGAAAAAGCCTTTTCCAGCGCCATCGGATCAAGTGCGCGCAGAACCCGGCGCAGGGTCTGCGCCGGTGCGATCCCCTTGCCGAATGGCAGAAAACGGCGCAGCCAGGACAGATGCTCCTCGCAGATGATCTCGATCTCGTCGAAATCCTCCCCCCGGCACAGCAATCCCACCAGCACCGTCAAAAGCACCTCATCCAGCGGATAGGTCGTCATCCCGGGAATGCGATGGTCCTCCACAACCTTGATGTGATCCAAAAAATCCATGCTCATGGCCAGCCCTCCTGTCCCGGCCATAAGAATCCTCTTCGCCCATAAATGCATTAACCATTTATGATTCCGCCCTGGGCGACCATGGATCCCTATCAGGTGATCGCGGAGGGCGACGAGGCGCTGATCGCCGGCTGGCTGGGCGTCACGCTTAGCGCGGGCCTACGCCTGCCCGAGGATCTGCCTTCGCCGAAGCGGAGCTCCGGCTCCGCGCAGGCAGGCGAGAGCGAAGACCGCCGCGAGTTCCTTCTGGCCGGCGCCAAGGCGGCGCTCGAGCAGCTCGCCCCCGCCGGCGCCTGGCTCGGCGAGCGGATCCAAGTCGTCCAGTTCCTCTGCGCCCATACCGCCGCCATGGACTGGCAGGGCCAGGCCAACGCCCCCGACCTGGGCGAGCAGGTCCGCCAGAAAGCCCAGAAATTCGCGACCCAGATGTTTGCGCTGACTAGCCGCCAGCTCTCGACCCTCGCGCGCCTGCGCGACCAGCGCCGCCGCAAAGCCGAAGCCGCCGAGCGCCAGGCCTGGCGCCAGGAGGCGCACGAAACGAAGGAACAGCTCGCCCGCGGCAGCGCCTTTACGGCCGAGTTGGAGCGCATGATGAAGCTGAGCGACGAAGCCGACGCCGTGCCGGAAGATGCGCCAGAGCCTTTAGCCGCCCCAAGGGCCGAGGGTGCCGCCGTGCCCGAGCCGCGTGACGAGCCGGCCCCTGCCCTCAACCGCCAGCAGCGCCGGGCGCTGAAACGCCTGGAGAGGCGGGCGGACCGGCGCGCGGGGGCCGGGTAGCAGCGCGGGACCCGGGGTGGGACCGTCGTGTCGTGTCCACGTCTTGGGGCGCGGCAACTTGCCGCCTCCGTGGAGCCGCGCGCCGCCCTTGGCGACCTTGGCGGACCGCCGGCCGCGTGGCGGGGGGCCGGGACCTCGCCGTAGGTCCCGTCAGGAACCGGCCGCGGCAGGCGGCGGATCGGCTCCGCGCAGGCCGCGCCGGCGCGCGCGCCTGCCGGTCACGGGCTCAGCCGGCCGCGCGCCTGTTCGAGCAGGCCCATGGCCGACTCGAGGTCCTCGCCGATGCTCTCGACCACGGCGGCGAGCTTTGCGCGCTCGTCCTCGAGCCCGGCGATCTGCGTGTTCAATCCGGCGATGGCCTGCTCGACGGACTGCTGCTCGGCCCGGGTTGCCTCGAGGGCAAGACGGGCCTCCTCCCGCGTGGCGGCGAGCTCGGCCGTTTCCGTGCGCGCCGTCTCGACCTCCGCGGCAAGGACGTCGCGCCGCTGCTCCAGGGTGCCGAGCTCCGCGTTGAGCGCCTCCAGACGCGCGGGCGCGGCCTCGAGCGCCGACTCGGTCGAGGCCAACTCGGCGCGAAGCGCCTCCTGCTCGCCGCGCAGGGCGGCGAGCTGCTCCTGGTTCGAGCGGACCTCCTGGCGGCTCGCCTCCAGGGCCTCGCCGCCGGCCGCGAGCTCGCTTTCCAGGGCGGCCAGCCGCTGCGCCGTCTCGTCGCGCTGCGCGGCCAGGGCGGCGACCTCCTCGCGGGCGCCGTCGCGCGCGGCCGCGGCCTCGGCGGCCTCGCCCCGCACGGCCTCGAGCGCCGCCACCGCGCTCGGGTACTCGTCGATCGCCCGGTCCTCGGCCTCGAGCTCGGCGATCCTGGACTCGTAGCTGCCGACGAGAGCCAGTCCGCCGCCGAGCAGCACGACCGCCAGGAGCGCCGCGACCGTCCAGGCGAGCCGCTCGCCGCCCGACCGTCGCGGGCGCTTTGGGGCGGCCGGCGGCGGGGCGCCGGGCGCCGCCGGCTTGGCCGCCGCGGCGGATTTCGCGACCGGCGCCGGCCCCGCGGCCGCCCCGGCCGCGGCCGCAGCCTTCGCCTCGGTCGTCTCACGCGGCGCTTCATCGGGAGACGCGCCGGCAGTCTCCGCCCCCGGCGCGGCCGGCCCAGGCGCCGCCTTCTCCGACTCCGGTGCGCCTGCCGCGCGCGGGTCGCCGCCGGCCTCCGACGCCGTGGCCGCGTCCTTGCGGGCCTCCGTCCCGTTCTGTTTCGCGCCTTTCGCCTTCCGGCGCTCGCCCTTGGATTTCGCTGCCGCCATGACCGCTTCCGCCTTTCTCCGTCTCGCCGCGGGCCCCGGACGGGCCCGCCTGCAGGTATAGATGCCCCGGATTTTGCCGCGATCAACCGGCGGCGATCAAGATGTCTCCGCGCGGGCCCTTGACGGGAAATCCGGGGCCGGGGGACCTGTTGAAAAAGTAGCGGTGGCGTGAGTCCCTGACTTTGGTCGAACTGACGGAATCGGGGGCCGTTTCGATGCTCGAGCGGCGCGACCACGCAGACAACCATGCCCCGACAAAGGCAAGAAAACGGGAAGAACGGCACCGAGAAAGAATCCGATCAGACAACGATATTGGAGCGAACCCCTGGATTGGGACGAAAGAATCAGGGACTCCACCCGCTCGTCCGAGCCGGCGATCACCACGGGGCCGGAGGCACGCTAAGTTCTTCTTTTCGGCTTCGGAACCGCCTTCTCGACCTCATAATTCACGGCCACCATCCAGTCGGCATAGTCTTGGTCTATTTTCTTGAGCGACTGTGTGAGCTCCTGCTTGAACGCCGTTTCGATCGGGCCGCCTCGGCCCGGCCAAATGCGGAACTTGATCCGCAGATAGCTCTTTCCGCTCGGTGTTTGGAACCGGCCGACCGCTTCCGACGGCGCGCGGAAAACGCCGGCGAACTGCTCGACGACCGAGTCGGTCACGGCCCTGGCCACCTTCTCCATTTCCGCGGCCCGCTCCGGCTCGCCCGCAAGGGTCACGTCCGCCTGGATCCGGACATAGCCGCGGGGATAGTTGATGACGTTGGCAATCAAACGGTTGGGTATCAATACCTCGGCGCCCATCGCGTTCTGCAGCACCGTGAAACGCATGCCGACGCGCTGGACGATCCCGACCTGATCGCCGATCTGCACCATGTCGCCGACATCGAATTGGTCCGTCAGGACAACGGTCAGCCCGGTCACGACGTCCTGTACGATCCCTTGGGAGCCGAATCCAACAGCAAGCCCGACGATCGACGCACTGGCCAGGTAGGCCGTCAGGGGTATTCCAAGCTCGGTCAGCGCCCAACCCAGGGCGCCGAAGTAGAGGGAAAAGACCAAAAGACTGGTGATCAGGCTGTTGACCGTCCGGGCCTTGCTGAGGGAGCGGTCCATCGTCCGCTCCATGACCCGCACGCTGATGGCGCGGACCAAACGGACGGCCAGATGCGCAACGACCACGACAACGGCGATCAGCGCAAGCCGTTCGAGGGTGCCAAGGCTATCGTGAGGCAGGTCTTGCATGCCGTGCGGTCGGTTCGATCAAGGGAAGGGCTGGAGCAGTCGCTCTCGTTATACCAAAGGCCATCGACAATGAACTCTGATATTAGTTGGGTTCACCGCCAAACGCACTCGCGCTTCGCCGATGTTGCGTCGGCGGTGTCGGAAGGTTGAGTTCCGGGTGAGTTCCGGGGACAGAATAGCGGCCGCCGGCCGGGGCCCGCGCTCCGACCGTAGGGGCGTCCTTGCCGCTCCTGCCTTGACCTGCATCAAGACCCCGCGCCCCGCAGCGCGCTAAGTGTCTTGCGCTGACAAGGAGCGCTCCCCGTGTCCCCTCACGGCAAGACGGTTCTGCGCGACCTGGGGGTCGTGCTGCACGTGCCCGGGCTGATGGCGCTGGTCTCGCTGCCGCTGGCCTGGCTCTTCGGCGAGGGCTATGCGGCGGGGCCGCTGCTGATCACGGCCGCGGCCGCGCTGCTGCCGGGCCAGGTGCTCTACTGGAGCTGCCGGCGGGCGCCGGCGATGCGCCTGCGCCACGCCATGGTCACGGTCGTGGTCTCGTGGATCGCCGTGCCGCTGATCGGGACCCTGCCGTTCCTGCTGATCGCGGGCGCGCAGCCGGCGGCGAGCGAGACCGTGCTGGTCTTCCGGGATTTCTGGAACGCGCTCTTCGAGGCCATGTCCGGCTTCACCAGCACGGGGCTCACCATGACGCCGCGGCCGAGCGCGCTGCCGCACTGCCTGCAGTGGTGGCGCTCCTTCATGCAGTGGGTCGGCGGGGTCGGCGTCGTCGTGCTCATGCTTTCCGTGTTCCATCCCTCGGGCGACGCCTACCGGCTCTACTTCTCCGAGGCGCGCGAGCAGACGATCGTCCCGGACATCGCCGCCACGGTGCGGACCATCTGGTGGATCTATCTGCTGTACACGGCGTTGGGAATCCTGCTGCTCTGGGCGACCGGCATGACCGGGTGGCAGGCCGTGAACTACGCCATGACCGGCATCGCGACGGGCGGCTTCGGCGTCACCGACAACAGCCTGGCCGATTTCGGCACGGGCCCGCGCCTGGCCATGGTCCTGATCATGCTGGCCGGCGCGGTCAGCTTCGCGACGCACTACCGGCTGCTGACCCGGGACCGGCTCGCCCTGCTGTGGAAGGACGCGGAAAATCACGCCCTCGTTCTGCTGCTGGTCCTAGGCGCCGGGCTGCTGGCGCTCGAGAACCTCTGGTACGACAGCGGCGCGGGTTGGCTCGACAGCCTGTTCCAGTGGACCTCGGCCCTGGCCACGGCCGGGTTCTCGACGGTGCGGCTGGAGACCTGGAGCCCGACGGCCCTGGTCCTGCTCAGCCTGGCCATGGCCTGCGGCGGGGCGGCCGGCGCCACGACGGGCGGGCTCAAGCTGAGGCGCGTGGTCCGGCTCGCTAGCGGCGCCTTTGCCCGGGTCCGCGGCGTGGCGCTCCACCCCTGGCGGCTGATGGACCACAAGCCGATGGCCGACGCGGCGGTCGAGGCGCATACCGCGCGGACCTTCGAGGCGGCGATCGTCATGGCGGCGCTCTGGGCGGCCACCGTCTTCGCCGGCACCCTGCTGCTGCTGCACGCCGCCGGCCCCGGCGCTCCGCTCGATCACGTGGTGCTCGAGGTCACCTCGGCGCTCGGCAACGTCGGCCTGACCACCGGGATCACCGGCCCCGGCCTGCACTGGTCCGGCAAGCTCGGCCTGATCGTCGTCATGTGGATGGGGCGGCTCGAGATCGTTCCGATCCTGGTGCTCGTCGCCGCCCTGGTCATGGCGTCCCGCCACCGGGCCGCCAAGTGAGCGGAGGCGGCCCCGGAAACCCGATCGGAGCATTGCCGGGCCGTCACTTCCCGTGCTGCGCCATCCACTCGGCGGCCAGGCGCTTGGCCTTGGCGAGGTCGGCGGAGGTCATGCGCGCAACGAGGACGTCGCGGTTGGTGCCGGCGATCGCAGAGAGCCAGCCAGCCCCGGTCTGCGCCGCCGCGATGTCGTACCAC
>Ga0224499_10000290_pt1 | contig 12754 bp, 10 predicted proteins | sample SF_Jul11_sed_USG_3_FD_168125 | JGI IMG/M metagenome (GOLD analysis project Ga0224499, IMG submission 168125) | Sediment microbial communities from San Francisco Bay, California, United States - SF_Jul11_sed_USGS_24 | ecosystem: Environmental > Aquatic > Marine > Sediment | place: USA... | reverse complement strand
CTGGAAGATCTATATGTTCTGCAATCCATTGACAGCTGCGAAGATGATTGATTATTCCGATGCCTTTTCGGCCTACCTGCCTTGTCGGGTAGCGCTTGTCGAGGACAAGGAGGGCCAATTGTGGCTGTACACGCTCAACATGGACATGATGATCCATGGTGGTGCCGAGTTGCCACCTGAACTCTTCGAGGAGGCCAACCAGGTCAAGGATATAATCCTGGACATCATGAATCGCGGCGCAGAAGGTGAATTCTGATCGATAGTTCGCCCGCAAAGTCAATGGCGTACTTTGCGGGCAGCTTGGTTATACTGCAGGATCTGTACAAGGACTAAATATGCGGGAGCTCGATAAATGACTGATTGCCAAGATAAAAGTGTTGATTCCCGGGAAGATACTGACGAATCCGGTATGCCGCAGAGTATGGCGGTCTGCATGGACAAGTTTGCCAGGACCTTTGAAGCCAGTGCCAGACGCTGGGAACTGGTTGTTTATCCTTCCATGCTGGCTTTTATTATTCTTGCGGCCTATGGCTTTTTTCTGATTTACAGCCTCAGTAACGATATCGGGCGGCTGGCCAACAGTATGGATACGGTCGTCAATTCCATGGACCACGTGGCTGTGAATATGACAGCCGTTTCCGGCAATGTTGCTCTTATGTCCGGTAATCTGACACATATAGCCACGGATACGGGCGAGGGTACCCGTTCCATGAAAGACATGCTGGTCAGTCTCGACAGGATGAATACCACCATGGCGGTGATTGCGGTTCCCATGTACCAGATTCGTAACGACATGGGGCGGATGAGCAGTAATATGCAGCAGGTTGCCGGACCCATGAAAATAATCCCCTGGTAGTATCGCGATTGCACATGACGGTTGGACAGGCCTGTTAATGACAGGGGCAATAGCAAAGCTGTTCTAAAAAAGGGACGACTGATGTTTAGCGCTGGTAAAACCATCAAGCACAGACTTAAAAATCTTGAACAGCATCTGAAGAAAGAAAATCCGGTGCTGGTCGAGGCGGTACAGAGCTATCGATTGCTGGACCGGGTCGGCCATTCCATGGGAATCCTCGCTTCCGACCAGTCATTCGCAACCCAGATATCCTGGTGGCCGATGATCTCGGTGCTGGGTACTTTCTCAGCCGGCAAGTCGACATTTATCAACCATTACCTCGGGCAGTCCTTGCAGGACACCGGTAATCAGGCTGTTGATGACAAGTTTACCGTCGTCTGTTTTGGTGGTGACCATGGCACCAAGGCGTTGCCTGGTTCCGCCCTGGATGCCGATCCACGCTTTCCGTTCTATCAGATCAGTAACGAACTCGAGAAAGTTGCCCAGGGTGAGGGGCGGCGTGTAGATACTTACCTGCAGCTGAAAACCAGCCCCAGCGAGAAGCTGCGGGGCCGGATCATGATTGATTCTCCCGGTTTTGATGCGGATTCTCAACGAACAGCTACCCTGCGGCTAACCAACCACATCATCGATTTGTCAGATCTCGTGCTGGTGTTTTTTGATGCCCGGCATCCGGAACCCGGTGCAATGCGGGATACGCTCGCGCATCTTGTTGGCGAGACCATCCACCGTCCCGATGCAACCAAGTTTGTTTTTATATTGAACCAGATGGATACCACCGCACGGGACGACAACCCGGAGGAAGTCGTGGGGGCCTGGCAACGTGCGCTGGCACAGGAAGGTCTGACAGCAGGACGCTTTTATTGCATCTATAATCCGGAAGTTGCAGTTACTATCGAAGACGACTCATTACGTCGGCGATACGAGTCCAAGCGAGATCATGATCTTGAGGAAATTCACCAGCGCATTCAGGGTGTAGGCGTTGAACGTGCCTATCGAATTACCGGGGCACTGGAGAAAACCGCGCATCATATCGAAGAGAAACTTGTGCCGCAGATTGAGTCACTGAAGGCACGCTGGCGCAAACTGGTGTATCGGGCGGATGCCCTGTTTGCACTCTTTTACCTGGTGGCTGGTGTATTCCTGATGCAGTGGCTGGGATTCAGGGACGGTTTCAGACTGACGACGCCGGACTGGTGGCAGGGTTCAAGTAACAACATAGCCTGGACGCTGATATTTGCTTTTCTGGCAGCGGGCGGCTTCATTTTTCTGCACTTCAAGGCACGTAAATTTGCACAGCGACGGCTTGTCGGACAGCTGGAAAAGGCGAGTTCACCCGGGCTGGAGCTGGAACGCATTCGAAATGCCTTTGTGTTTAACACGCGTCCGTGGCACAGCATATTCAGAAAGTCTCCGGTTGGTTGGGGCAACCGTAACTACCGGCGCTTGCAGCGTGTTATAGATTCAGCAAATCACTATGTGCAACGCCTCAATGACACTTTTACCGATCCGTCAGGGGATCAGTCGACTCCACAGAAGCCATCTCCACCACTTGCAGTGGTCGCACCTATCAACAAGGAAACATCAGTGGCAGACGACCCCGGCGAGCCTGTGCCGGACAGGCACGTCACCTGATTTTTACGGCGCTGGCATTCGCCAGCGTTCCTGTTTCTGCAACTTTTCTGTCTAAAGACGCGTCTGCTTCACTGTATTGGCAAAAAGTCATTTAATAATCTGTAGCTTATTGCTATATATGATGGATGGATGAGTTAATCGTATCTTCCCGGTCTGATGAACCGCTCGCGGACGGACTGTTGCCCGTCGGTGAGTGGCTTAAAGGGCGGCCTGATGCCGAGCGGCAGTTACTCGAAAAGGCTGCGGACTGGGCGATTTCTGCGCATCGCGATCAGCAGCGTGCTTCCGGTGAACCCTATTTCAGCCATGTGCAGGCTGTTGCCGAAATACTCAGCAGCCTCAAGCTGGATTATGAGACGCTTGCTGCCGCCATGTTGCACGATGTGGTGGAGGATACCGAGGTTACGCTTGATGATGTCAGGGAAGAGTTTGGGCCGGTTATTGCACGCCTGGTTGATGGTGTTACCAAGATGGAACGTATCGGTGAGTTCCAGCAGCTTGATCACGAGGGGCAGGGAGGCCATGCCCAGGCAGAAAGTCTGCGAAAACTGTTACTGGCGATGGCAAATGATGTGCGGGTTGTGCTCATCAAGCTGGCAGACCGTTTGCATAATATGCGGACCTTGCAGCACCTGGGAGAACAGAAACAACAGCGTATCTCCAGGGAAACACTGGATATCTATGCACCACTGGCAAATCGACTGGGTATCTGGCAGATCAAGTGGGAGCTGGAGGACCTGTCCCTGCGCTACCTTGAGCCGGCTGCCTACCAGCAACTGGTTGTCCAGCTGGATGAAAAGCGTGAGTCTCGTGAAGCTTATATAAACAATGTCATCGAACAGATTGAGGCCGAGCTGTTGAAAGCCGGTATCAACGCATCGGTTAGCGGTCGCCCAAAACATATCAACAGTATCTGGCGCAAGATGCAGCGCAAGCAGGTCGACTTTGACCAGATTTTTGATATGCGCGCAGTACGTATCCTGGTGAAGGAGGAGAAGGACTGCTATGCGGCTCTCGGTGTTGTGCATGGACTATGGCGGCATATACCGAATGAGTTTGACGACTACATTGCAAATCCCAAAAAAAATATGTATCGCTCTTTGCACACGGCAGTAGTCGGGCCGGGAGGCTACAACCTGGAAATCCAGATCCGGACCGAGCAAATGCACCAGCATGCCGAACTCGGTGTAGCCGCACACTGGCGCTACAAGGAAGGCGGTGGCAGTGATGCTGTCTACGAAGATAAGATTGCCTGGCTAAGACAGGTGCTTGAATGGAAGGATGAAGAAGATAGCGCCACTGATTTTGTTGATCGCTTCAAGTCCGAAGCCTTTCATGACCGCGTTTATGTATTAACCCCGCAGGGGCGGATTGTTGATTTGCCGCAGGGTGCAACGCCGCTGGATTTTGCCTACGCGGTACACACCGAGGTCGGACATCGCTGTCGCGGTGCCAAGGTTAATGGCCGTATTGTGCAACTGACCTACCAGCTACAGAACGGGGAGCAGGTCGAAGTGCTGACAACACGCCAGGGTGAGCCCAGTCGTGACTGGCTGAATGCGCATCTGGGATACCTGAAAACTTCTCGTGCCCGGTCACGGGTACGGACGTGGTTCAAGCATCAGGATTTTGAACATAATGTTGCCGCAGGACGCAGTATCCTGGACCGGGAGCTGCATCGTCTCGGGGTTACAGACTTGCCGATAGAAAAAATTGCGAGTCGTTTCAAGCATAAACAGGTTAGCGAATTTCTCGAGTCCGTTGGACATGGCGATATTACCGCCGGACACCTTGCCAATGCCGTCAATGAGCTGGTGCCGAGAGAGCATGCTAATGATGAAAATCGTCCGCGACTGGCAAAAAGAGAGCATTCTACAACGCCGGGGGGATTTAAAATATTCGGTGTCGGAAACCTGTTGACCACGACTGCTCGCTGCTGCCACCCGGTGCCCAATGATGCGATCATTGGATACATAACCCGGGGGCGGGGCGTTACGATTCACCGGCAGGATTGCGGTAATGTGCTGCGTTTGCAAGGCGATGACCGCGATCGACTGATTGAAGTCGAATGGGGCGGTAACACCGGAGAAGGTTATGTCGTCGACATTGCCGTGGAAGCATATGACCGGTCAGGCCTGTTACGCGACATAACATCGGTACTGGCAAACGAGAAAATAAATCTGCATGGTGTAAATACTGCAACCGATGAAAGTGACGGTATAGCGCGAATGAGTCTGACGCTGGAAATCGCGAATATTGGGCAGCTAAGCCGTGTGCTGACAAAAATCGGTCAATTGCCTAACGTGGTCGAGGCGCGCAGGAAGACCTAGCGTGCCAGGGTGCAGTTATTTTTTACGGCGGCGCGTGATGACAAGTGCGGCAAGACCAAGCCCTGTCAACGCCAGTGTGCTGGCTTCCGGGACGGATACCACCTTGCGACTGGCGCCGAAGCGGTTGCCGTTGTTGTGTTGTTTACCATAGGCGTAATGATTGCCGTTATTGCCTGGAAGAAAAGCTGGTTTCTCGGCAAAGCTGGCGGTAGAAGCCAGTAACAGCAGTACTAAAATTAAGTGTTTCATGGTGCCTGTCCGTGACCTGATTTTTAGCTGTGCTTTGCCAGGATAAATGGCGTAGTTAAGTTGTTAACAAGGCTAGCGGCTAATGCAGGTATTTTCTTAACGCTGTCTCCGGGAATGCAGCAGCTCATCTCACGGTGGTCATGCCGGCAGTATTGCTCACGGGCATATGCTGGCAGGCAATCCGGACCTGCCTGCCGGGCGTGGTTTATTCGCCTTGTACCCTTTTCAGAAGCAGCAGCCCTGCGACTGCAAGACTGACAATACATATCGTATCGAGCAAGTTGAATTCCACAGGATTATCCTGACCGGCAGGTGCTTTCACGATCTCGGCTGGCCTCATGGCGGTGGACTCATGCTGAGACTGAAACTGTGCCGCGCTATGACTGGCAATCGATTTGGTACTGGCCATGGCTGTATTGGCAAGCGTCGCACTCAGAAATACTGCAGCCGCCAGACCCTTGTAGTTCATTCAACTTCTCTGTTTGATAATTAAAAAAAGTACAGCTTGCAATTAATCTCTGCAGCAACTGTATATATGCTAGATACTAATGATATCCGGCACAATTAGACGAAAGTACTAGACAGGTGCTTTATGAAATGGTGCCCCGGAGACGATTCGAACGTCCGACCTAGCGCTTAGGAGGCGCTCGCTCTATCCAGCTGAGCTACCGGGGCAGGAGTCTGTAATGTGGTGGAGCCGAGGAGGATCGAACTCCCGACCTCGTCATTGCGAACGACGCGCTCTCCCAGCTGAGCTACGGCCCCGTAAGGGAAAATTGGTTATACAGAACCTGTTGTTCGCGATTCTAACACTATGCTTCGAATGTGATCCAACGTCTGGCCGGGGCTTTTTATGGATAGCAGCCTGGTCTGCTGCCAGTGGTGAATCAGTGGTTGTTTGTTGTTGGCTAATTGCTACCGGCAAGTGCCAGTTCTATATCAATAATCCTGTCGGCTATTTGCAGGCTGTCGACGAAATAGTCATCTTCACTAAGCTGCAAACGGATTGCATCTATGCGATCAGGCACTTCATCTGTGGTGTTATTCGTTAGTTTTAACATGTGTGAACAGGCCTTTGTGTTTTCTATTCTGCTTGTAAAATCTAAAATCGCTTTGCTTTTTGTGCATCCCTGACACAGTTAACTTATCGTCCGTCGAATCAAAGAGTTTAGATGGATTTTGTGTTTCGGCGCACATCTCGACAATATATTGACGCACTTTCGATGAGTGGCTGCATGCGGTACTGCCGGTAAAGAAACAGGGTGATCTGTATGTCATTCTGATGTTGCTGTCATTGATGTTTCGCTTCGAATGAAAATCGTTCGCTGCCCTGTCATCTTGATGGCTAATAAATTTATAAATAACAGTATGATAGATCGCTGTTCGGCGAACAAAAAGGGCCTTGATCTTTGGCGTATGTCTGTTGCGCCCGCATTACTTTGACATAGCTACAGCCGGGTGGTTAACTTCCGTTTAATGACAGTGGAGAAAAAACTTTAATAATTGTCGGGTTTTTACGATAATCACGCTCATCAATCGCAAAACACCTTAGGAAAAACAATGCCTAGTGAGCCCAAGATCCTGATAATCGAAGCAGATCCTGAATTGGGTCTGGAAATACAGGCCATACTAAAATTTATCAGTTATAACCCTGTGCTCGTTAGGGATTGTAGTCGCTGGAAAGAATACGCCGGTGATGCAAGCAGTATCCAGGCAGTTCTGATGGGTAGTTGTGAGTCGGATAGCATGCTTGCAACATTACTTGGCGAAGTTCACGGTTTTGATGAAAACCTGCCAATCTATCTACTCTCCGAGAAAGGCAAGGAACCAACGGTAACGATTGAAGCAGGTTCATGCATCCTTGGTCGTATCGAAACGCCTACGCAATATTCCCAGCTCACCAGTGCATTGCATCAGGCAGAAGTGTATACAAATTCACATCGTTCCCCGGGTGTTTCAGAACGCCCGGTAGAACTGTTTCGCAGCCTGGTAGGAAGTAGCCGTCCTGTACAGAATGTTCGCAAGATGATTGACCAGGTGGCTGGTAGTGATGCCAATGTTTTAATACTTGGTGAATCCGGGACCGGCAAGGAAGTTGTAGCGCGTAATCTTCACTACCATTCATCACGTCGCGAAGGACCCTTTGTACCGGTTAACTGTGGTGCTATTCCGTCAGACCTGCTGGAATCAGAATTGTTCGGCCATGAGAAAGGGGCCTTTACCGGTGCCATCAGCGACCGCGAGGGCCGCTTTGAAATGGCCGAGGGCGGTACGCTTTTCCTTGATGAAATAGGCGACATGAGCCTGCAGATGCAGATCAAGATATTGCGGGTGTTGCAGGAGCGAACATTCGAACGGGTAGGCTCCAACAAAACCCTTACTTCTGACGTCCGTATCCTGGCAGCAACCCACCGAAATCTTGAGGAGGGCATCAAGGCAGGAGACTTTCGAGAAGACCTGTTTTATCGCCTGAATGTTTTTCCGATTGAGGTACCGCCCCTGCGTAACCGTGTCGAGGATATACCGTTGCTGGTAAACGAACTGGTGCGGCGTATTGAGCACGAGAAGCGTGGATCCGTAAGGCTGTCCCCCGGTGCCATCTATGCACTTTGTCAATATGGCTGGCCGGGTAATGTAAGAGAGCTGGCAAACCTGGTCGAGCGCCTGGCGATTTTACATCCCTACGGGGTTGTGGATGCTGGAGACCTCCCGGAAAAATTTCAGAATGGTGAGATTGACGTTACTGACGAGCTGGTTGACGCGCTGGTCGGGGCGCCGGTCACATCCGAGGATCTTGATCCCCGCTTGCCACGCGATGGTCTTAATCTGAAAGAGCATCTCGGTTACATGGAGATCAGCTATATAAAACAGGCGCTAACGGATTCAGGTGGAGTGGTCGCGCATGCGGCCAAGCGGCTTGGAATGCGGCGTACGACACTGGTAGAGAAACTCAGGAAATACGGTTTGCAAAGACCAGCCTGAAAATAAGCGGCACTATCCAGAGAACGCTCGTAGAGTAGTGATCTTCTGGGTTATACTGGTCGTGAATTTTTGCTGCAACCATCACAGCGACAATAGCAACAGCGGTTGCAGTAATAATAAAGTCTGGATGGGGGTCCATGCTTTTCAGATACTTGTAACATGATTGCATCTGCCTGTCATGGCTGTCTAACCATGAGCAGTCAAGATAATAATCCCCATTTGTATACAGTCACAGGTAACAGAACTTCTTTGGTTTTGTTACCTGAACAGAACAATATAAACGTATAACAATATGGCTGATAGCAACAAGAAAGGCGGGAGCACGCCACGGGAGACGCATGCTGATGATGGCTGCCAGCGTCAAGTCCTGCCTGACTCCCGGGTAAAAGAATACAGCTATATGTTGCTGGTTCTGCCTGAAGAGCTGGCTGTGCTTGAGAAATATCAGGAAGCATTGGTCAATGGCACATCCGGTTTTGCCGAGGCCTATTATGATTACCTGTTTAGTTCCCCGGATATTGCCGATGTGCTGTACAGCTTCGAACGTGGCGGCGGCGATGCCGGATCGTTGATACGTGCCGAAATGGCCTGCATGCTTGATAGCCTGGTCAACCCCGCAAATACCACCTCGCAGAAAAAATTACTGACGACAGGCAGTACATTGCGTGAACATGGTTTTCGTCCACTCTGGATAGTCGCATCCTATAATTTTCTGACTAACTTTTTAACCGAAAGCCTGTACCGGCTGGACGCATCCGTTACCGAGAAAGAAACCCTGAAATCTGTTATGGCCCGGTTACTGCTGCGTGATATGGGTCTGACGCTTGAAGGGTTCTGGCAATCAGATCACGATCTCCTTGAAAAGGAGATGCGCTACTTTGAGCGCGAGCTGGGGACTGTCGAGGACCTGTTGTCCGGTATTCCGCACTATGTCTGGAGTGTCGATATAGACAGTAACAGGGTCATCTATGCGAACGCAGCCCTGCAGACCATGTATACCGACAAGCTGGCTGCTCCCGTTCCCTGCCTGGCAGATACCGCCGACGAGGATCAGCAGCAACTGCTTGATGCGTGGCAATCTGCCGTCAGCGGCAAGCGCAGTTCTGCCGAGGTGCGTATTTCTCTGGCCGGTGCCGGGCAGCACTGGTACCGGGTTTCCATGTTCCCGTCACTGGGGCGCAAAAAACGGCGACCGCTACAGGTGCATTGTATTCTCGAAGATATCAACAACCTGATCAGCGAACGCAAGTTGCTGGAGCAGCTGGCAACAACCGACAAGCTGACGCAGCTGCCCAATCGTGCGCTCTGGAGTGATCATCTGAATATGGCGCTGGCGGCATCGCGTCGCATACCGGGGTCACAGGTGATTGTTATTTCACTCGATATTAACCAGTTCAAAATGTATAACGACACGCTGGGACACGACGTCGGAGATGTTCTGCTGCGCGATGTGGCCGACCGATTGAATTCAATCGTACGTGAGTCCGATTCACTTGCGCGGCTTGGCGGCGACCAGTTTGGCATCCTGATGCAGCCGGCCAACAGTGCGCGAGCGGCTACCGACAGGGTGATCACGCAGATACTTGACTCCTTTGACAGCCCGTTCTCGTCGAATGGCAAACAGTTATGTGTCAACCTGACGATGGGTATAGCCTGCTTTCCTGAAGATGGCACCAACGAAGAAAGTTTGCTCACCAATGCGGAAAGTGCCATGCATCGGGCCAAGCGCAATGGTTTGCCGTACCAGTATTTTGATCCGCAGAATGATGTAAGCCCGGTGGATCAGTTGCGTTATTCAGGACAGATACGTGCAGCACTCGACAACGACGAGTTCATGTTGCACTACCAGCCCCAGGTCGATTTGCAGACCTCGCGAATTACCGGTGTTGAGGCGCTGCTTCGCTGGGATCATCCGGTGGAGGGTACGGTAATGCCGCAACGCATTATCCCGGTTGCCGAGCAGCTTGGAATGATCACGCCGATTACCAACTGGGTGCTGGTCACTGCATTGCGACAATGCAAGCAGTGGTCCTATGACGGTATGCATATTCCGGTAGCGGTTAATGTGTCAGCGCGTTCGTTCCTGAACCCCCGTTTACTGGAAAAGATTCAGTGGTCATTAAACGAGGCTGAAACTGACGGAGAATGTCTGGAAATCGAAATCACCGAGGCAACGCTCATGCAGGATGTTGCCGGTGCTACCGATGTTCTTAATCGTCTGAGTGATATGGGTGTCACTATTGCCATCGATGACTTTGGAACCGGCTATTCTTCCTTGTCCTACCTGAAGCAGTTACCTATTCATACCCTGAAGATAGATCAGTCGTTTATTATCGATGTAGCTTTTGATCAGCAAGATGTGGCGATCGTACGCTCTATTATTGATCTTGGTCACAACCTTGGTTACAAGGTGGTGGCCGAGGGGGTTGAAAATGGCCTGGCCTGGGACATGTTGAATGAACTGGGTTGCGATATAGCGCAGGGCTTTCATATCAGCAAACCACTTGCAGATCATCACTTTTCAAGCTGGCTGTCAGAAACCAGCCACATGATCTGACTTTAGCACCGCTTGCTGGCAGCCAGCCCGGCTGCCGTCTCCTGCAGCACTGTTATTAATGTATACGTGCCATCCTGTGCGTTTTCACCTTGTTGTTTCATCATGCCAGCTCGGGGTGTTCTCTGTTACGGCCCGAGCGAGTCATTTATCCGGCAATTATCCACCATTTGCGTGTAATTCTCCTGAATAGTCAAAACTGTGACACAGTCATGCGACAGCTGTCCGCGGCCATGCCAGAAATATATACCAATAAAAACAATAAGATATGGTGTATTTTTACTGAATTTCGAATCTACTCTCATGTTGGTACGCAAGTTGCTACCAGTAATGCAAGCGGAAGTTAACAACGACACGGGAATACTCAACATGAATATGCCTTACCACAACGATGGCAACACAGACGGCAACCCAGATGCGTCTATCTGATATCAAACTTGGTTATTCAGGCAGCGAAACGAACGCGCTGTCGCTATCACCGGTACAGGTGATTGCAATAGCAGGTGGCAAGGGTGGCACCGGCAAGACAAATATTGCTGTAAATCTCGCGCAGGCACTTGCGAACGAAGGCAAACGTACCCTGATACTGGATGCTGACCTGGGTATGGCAAACGTTGATGTGTTGCTGGGACTGCAGCCTGAACACACACTTTATGATGTGATGCGTGGCAAGTGTCGGCTGGAAGAAATCCTGCTAAACGGTGGTGAAAACCTCAAGGTTATTCCAGCTGCATCGGGTGTCGGGGAACTGGCCAATATGGGTTGGCAGGAATGTGCCGGCCTGGTACGTGCATTCAGTGACCTGAAAGAGCCGATCGATACATTGATCGTCGATACAGCAACCGGCATTTCCGAGAGTGTTGCTGTTTTTTGCAAGGCGGCTGGCGAAATCATCGTGGTGGTCAGCAACGAGCCGGCTTCCATACGTGACTGTATTTCCCAGCTCAAACATTTTTACCATGATTGTGGAATTACCCGATGCCGGGTACTTGCAAGCAAGGTGGATACGGCCAGCGAGGCCAATGCCCTGTTTCAGAATCTCATGGAACACTTCACGGATAACCATAGCCTGCAGATTTCGTATGCAGGTTATATCCCGGTTGATGAAAATATCCGCAAGGCCATAGTTCGTCACCAGACAGTTGTAAACAGTTTTCCACGCAGTCCTTCAGCCATAGCCATCAAAAAGCTTGCCAGGCGAACCATGGACTGGCCGCAACCGGAATGCGCAGGCGGGCATGTTGAATTCTTTGTAGAACGATTGATTGAAAACGAAAACATGAAAATGGAGGTGGTGTCATGAAAAACACAGCAGTCAAGGTAAATGTTGATGTAAAGACAAGTAACGAGCTGGTTGTATTGCACGAACCACTGGTGAAACGTATTGCCTATCACCTGATGAGCCGTCTTCCGGCCAGTGTTCAGGCGGATGATCTTGTGCAGGCCGGCATGATTGGCCTGATTGAAGCGTCCAGAAAATTTGACCCGGAACAGGGTGCCAGTTTCGAAACCTACGCAGGTATCCGAATTCGTGGTGCCATGCTTGACGAGATTCGCCGTACCGACTGGACGCCGCGTTCTGTTCACAGAAAGGCGCGTGAAGTTGCCGAGGCAGTGCGCAAGATTGAAAACGAGAAGGGCCGTGATGCCCGGGACGTTGAAGTCGCCAAGGTTATGGGACTGGAATTGAACGAATATCACAAGATATTGCAGGATGCTACCGGGTGCCGCATCTTCAGTTATGAAGATCCGGGCACACTGGGTGAGGAAAACTTTGCGCAGCAACTGCGTCAGCCGAATCAGCCGCTCGAGAATCTTCAGAAAAGTGACTTCAAGGTCGGTCTTGCAGATGCCATCAAGGGATTGCCGGAACGTGAACGTCTGGTTATGGCGCTTTACTATGATGAAGAGCTGAACCTGCGTGAGATTGGAGACATTCTCGGCGTCAGTGAGTCACGCGTCTGCCAGATACATGGCCAGGCACTGATTCGTTTGCGCGCGCGCATGTCAGACTGGCTTACTGACTAAACAGCGTGTGATCGAGACGGGTCGCATACGGTGACAAAACACGATCAGTATCCGTCTGAGTGGTATTCCCGTCGGGAAGGGGTGGTTCGTGGCCCCTTTAGTGACGATGAAATAACCCGG